>FTJN01003208.1_pt3 | contig 22944 bp, 18 predicted proteins | sample 1658361 | NCBI WGS metagenome assembly FTJN01 (sample SAMEA3914819, study PRJEB12502) | metagenome | biome: forest; material: soil | place: Canada | collected 2010-06-26 | depth 0.3 m
GCACGCGGCGCGTCGGTGCGCGGGCCTTGCGGGCGATCGCCACGCTGGCCACGCGGCGCATCGGTGCGCGGACCGCGCGGGCCGTCCGCGCGCGGCGGACGCGGCGCACGCGGGGCGTCGGCCTGCGGCGCGGCGCCATCGGCGGCGGCCGGGCGTGCGTTCGCGTCGCGCGGCGGGCGTGCGTTGCGCTGGCCCTCGGGGCGCGGGCCGCGGTTCTGTTGCGGGCCGCGGCGGTCGCGATTGAACGCCGGGGCCGGCGGCGGCTCCAGCGCTTCCTTGCGGGCGCGCGCGATCAGCGGCTCGAGCTCGGCCTCGGGCACGCCCTTGGCGGCGGCGAATTCGGCCGCCGGCAGCGTGTTGGCCTCGTACTCCTTGAGCAGCGTGGCGCGGTTGGCGCGCTGCTCGTTCTCCAGCGCGATGCGCGCCTGCGTGTTGGCGCGGCGTCGCGCCAGCTCTTCGGTGGCGGCCACGCGGTGCTCGTCGCTCAGTTCGTCGCCGGGGTTGCCGTCGAGGTCGAACCGGTGCGTGGCCTTGACCAGCGCGTTCAGGTAGGCATGGCTGCCGGTGTGGCGGCGCAGGAACGCGGACAGCTGCGGCTTGGTGAACAGCCCGGGCGCGCGCGCCTGGATGTCGGCCTGGATGCGCAGCTTCAGCGGCTTGGGCGGATTGGAGAACAGGGCCGGGAACAACTTCTTGAGCTGCGGACCGCAGTCCTCTTGCGCGATCGGCGTGGCGTTGCCGGCCGGCGCCTCGACCGTGCCGGCCGGTTGCGCAACAGCGGCGGCATCGACCGCCACGGCCGGGGCCGGATCGGCGTCGGCGGCATCGGCCGCGACGGCAGCGGCCGCGTCGACGGGCTCCGATGGCGAGGCCGACTCCGTGGAGGGCTGGGCAGCAGACGCAGCCTCGGGCGCGGCATCGGCTGCGGGCAGCGACACGAGCGCGGAATCGTCGCCTTCGGGCGGCGTGGAGGACGGGGGAAGCGAGGACATGCGGCAGCGTAACCAAAGCGGTGAAGGGGCGTATTGTCGCAATGATTGGGCCCACGTGCCCAGCCGCGTGGTGGCGGCGCCATGATTTCCCCCGATCGGGGGACGGTCGAGTTGCGCAGGGCGGGCCTTCGCCCCTGCGCCGCATCGGGCATGCGGGCGCTCCTATCCTCGCGAATCCACCTCGAGGAGACAGCATGGGAATGCGCAAGATCGTGCTGCTGCTGGCCGCGGCGCTGGTGGGCGCGCGGGCGTTCGGCCAGGCGGTTCCGCAGATCGCGTTCGACTCCGTGCCCGACGCGATCAAGCTGCCCAAGGACCTGTACCTCGGCGAGGCCTCGGGGGTCGCCGTCAACTCCAGGGGCCACATCTTCGTGTTTTCGCGCGGCAACACGCGCGGGCCGGCGTATGCCGCGGCGGCGGCGCAATTGCTCGAGTTCGACGCCGGCGGCAACTTCCTGCGCGAGATCGGCAAGAACCTCTACGGCTGGTCGTTCGCGCATGCCGTGCGCGTCGATCGGGCCGACAACATCTGGGTGACCGACAAGGGCTCCGACCTGGTCATCAAGTTCACGCCCGACGGCAAGGTGGCGATGGTGATCGGCCGCAAGCAGGAAGCCTCCGACGAGGACACCGCGCCGCTGAAGCACCCGAACCCGCCGCTGGCGGCCGAGGACGGGCGCTTCCGCCAGGTCACCGACGTCACCTGGGACCCCGCGGGCAACATCTTCATCAGCGACGGCTACGTCAACTCGCGCGTCGCCAAGGTGGACAAGGACGGCAACTGGCTGATGTCCTGGGGCAGCCGCGGCAGCAAGCCGGGCGAGTTCAACACCCCGCACAGCATCGCCGCCGACGCGCAGGGCCGCATCTACGTGGCCGACCGCTTCAATCGCCGCATCCAGGTGTTCGACGGCGACGGCCATTTCCTGCGCGCGATGACCATCGACGTGCCCTTCGATCGGGCGACGAAGCCCGTGATCGGCAACGCGCTGAACCCGGACGCGACCTCGGGCACCTTCGCGCCCGGCGCGCCGTGGGCGATCTGCATCACGCCGCCGCCGCACCAGGTGCTGTTCGCCGCCGACGCCTATCCCGGGCGGATCTACAAGATGACGCTGGACGGCCAGGTGCTGGGCACGATCGGCGGCCCGGGCCGGCAGCTCAAGCAATTCGGCTGGGTGCACGAGATCGCGTGCCCGGACGAGAACACGCTGTTCGTCGCGGAATTGCTGAACTGGCGCGTGCAGAAGCTGCTGCTGCACCCGTGATCGCCGCGCGGCGCGGCTACTTCGTCGCGGCCTCGGCCCTGGTCGCCAGCTCGCGCGCCACCGCCTGCACCGACGCCTCCGAGCGCTCGATGAAATGCGCGTGCATGTCCTCGCGGATCTGCTCGGCGGTCGCGCTCATCTTGATCCCGGTCGGCGAGTTCCAGAACGCGGTGATCTCGGCCAGCTCCTGCGCGTCGAAGTGCCGGGCCATGACGTCGCCGGCGCCGGGCTTGCGGGCCTCGACGAGGATCGTCGGCGCCAGCGTGGTGACCTTGCGGCCGGTGGCCGAATCGAAGAACGCCGAGAGGTCGCGGATCTCGGCGGTCTCGAAATACTTCGCGTAGATCTCGTAGGCGGTGTACGCGGCCAGCTCGTCGGCGTCGAAGCGCTGCAGCGCCGACTCGAGTTCGCGGCGGCCTTCGGCGAGCAGCGCGGGGACGCGCGCATGGGCGGCGTCGGAGCGGGCGCGGTCGGCAAAGGTGTCGGCGTCGAGGTCGGCGTGCGTCGCGTCCTCGAGGCGCGGCAGCGAGTCGCGGGCGATCTTGGGGGCCATCTGCGGCCAGACGTCGGCCAGGCGGTAGGCGACGACGAAGTCCGCGAGCGCCTGCCGCTTGTCTTCGGGCAGCGGCGTCGCGGAGACCGCCTGCGAGGCGGCGGCGGCCAGCGTGCAGGCCAGGACGATTCGTGCGAAGGGCGTCATCGGCGGCGGGCGTTTCGGAGTCGGGGCGGTCCATTCTCGCGCCACTTGCGCGGCCCCGCTCGCGAGGGCACTTTGCCTGCGCCACAATGGGCCGCATGGAGACCCCCCGCCTCGCCATGCGTCTGCCCGCGCACGTGCTCAACGGCCTGGCCGTGGCGCTGGGCATCTCCCTGATCCAGATCACCCTCGCGCTCACGGTCGGCAAGCTTGCGGCGCTCGCCGCGGCCACCGGCGCGATCTGCGCCAGCCTGGCCGACCTGCCGATCGCGCCCGAGCGCACGTGGCGCCGGGTGGGCACGGGCGCCGTCGTCGGCTGGGCCAGCGGGCTCGTCGTGGCGCTGCTGCGCGAGTCGGGCGTGGCGATGGGCCTGACGATCATGCTGCTCTCGTTCTGCTCGAGCATGGCGCTGGCCTGGGGCCTGCGCGCCGGGCCGCTGTCGTTCATCCCGATCCTGGCGCTGATCTTCACGCTGGCCGCGCCGCCGCCGGCCACCCCGCACGACCTGCTCGTCCACTCGGGCTGGACGGCCGTCGGCGGCCTCGCCTATTTCGCCTGGGCGGTGTTGAGCTCGCGCGTGCTCCAGCCGCGTTATCGCACGCTGGCGCTGGCGGCCGCGCTGCAGGCGCTCGCGGCCCTGTTGCGCTCGCGCGCGGCGCTGTTGTCGCGTACCGACGCCGGCGGCACGCCGCCGCTGGAAGACTGGATCCGCAGCCAGGTCGCGCTCGACGAACGCCTGCAGGCCGCGCGCGACCTGCTGTTCCCGGCCGTCGGCGAGCCGCACACCGGCCCCGCGATCGCGGTGCTGCTGCAGGCGGTGGAGATGCGCGACACGCTGCTGGCCGGCGAGCTCGACATCGAGCTCCTGGGCCACGACGGCCCCGCGGGCCAGTTGCGCGATCGCCTGCGCATCCACGGCGTTCGCGTGGCCGACGCGATCGACGCGATGGCGCAGGCCCTGCGCGATTTCGGGATGCGGGTGCCGGCGTCGGCGGCGTCGCCCTTGGCCGAGACCGACATCGAGACGGGCGAAGCCGTCGTGCCGCATCCGGCCCACGCGTCGCAGGCCGCGACGGCTCCGGCCGCCGCCGCGGCGGCGTCGATCGCCGACTCTGCCGCCTCCGCTTCCGCCGTCGCGCCGTCGGCCTCGGTCGACGCGAACGTGGCCGCCGCGGATGCCGCCCGCATCGGCGCGGCCGCGGCGCAGGCGGTGGCGCAGCCCGCGCCCGACGTCGGCCCGGCGGCCGATCCCGCGGGCCTGGCGCGCGACGCGGCCGCGGCCGCCCGCGCGCAGACCCCCGCGCGCGTGCCCCTGTTCGCCACCACCGATCCGCGCTACCCGCTGGCCGTGGCCTTCTACGGCCGCGCGCGCCAGATGGTGGCGGTGCTCGCGCGCATGCAGGCCGCGCTGCGCGGCGAGCCCACGCCGCTGCCGCTGGCGCGCGACGAGCTGCAGGTGTTCATCTCCACCGAGGGCTGGCCGTGGGCGCCGCTGCGCGCGCAGTTCACCACGCGATCGCCGATCTTCCGCCATGCGGTGCGCATGAGCCTGGCGCTCGGCATTGCGTACTTCATCGGCCTGGCGCTGCCCTGGGCCTCGCATCCGCACTGGCTGGTGCTGAGCGTGGCCGTGGTGCTGCGCGGCAACCTGGAGCAGACGCTGTCGCGCCGCAACGACCGGGTGCTGGGCACGATGATCGGCTGCCTGCTCGTGCTCGTGCTCGCGCAGTTCGGCGCGCCGTGGCTCACGACGCTGGCGTTCCTGGTCGCGGTGGGCATCGCCCATTCGTTCACCACCGCGCGCTACCTGGTGACGGCGGCCGCCGCCAGCGTGATGGCGCTGATGCAGGCCCACATGGCCGCACCCGACGCCCACAGCTTCGGCGTGTTCGAGCGCATCGCCGACACCATCATGGGCGCCGCGCTCGCCTGGGGCTTCAGCTACGTGTGGCCGTGGTGGGAACGCCGCGGCATCGCCAAGCTCAACGACCGCGTGCTCAAGAGCCTGCGCACGCTCACCAGCGAGGTGATGCGCCTGCCGGACCCGGCGCAGCCCGAACTCAAGCTGCGGCTCGCGCGCCGCGAGGTCTACGAGGCCGTCGGGGCGATCGCGTCGGCCGCGCAGCGCACCGGCGCCGAGCCGGAGCGCGTGCAGGTGCCGATGTATGCGCTGGCCGAGATGCTCACGCGCTGCCACGTCTTGATGGCGCAACTGGTGGCCGTGCGGCTGCTGCTCGCGCGGCGTGGCGCGCAGCTCGAACGCGAGGTCGCGCGCAAGGCGCTCACCGAGGCCTGCGTCGCGTTGCACCACGCGCTCGACAACCCGACCGTCGGCACCTCCCCGCAGCGCGGCGCGCCGGGGGCGGCCGGCGCCCCGGTCGTGGTCAGCGGCACGGTGCCCAGCGAGGACGTCGACCACACCGCGGTGCCGGCGGCGTTGCCCGACAGCGCGGTGCTGCCGTGGCTGCGACGACGGCTCCAACTGGCGACGCGCGCGGCGCGACGGGTGGGGCTCGCGGCACAGGCCTTGAACGCGGCCGCGCGTTGAGCAGGACGCCCGACGCGAAACGACCGGCCTTCCAACGTCCCCTGCCAGGAGAATCCATGTTCGATCACGTCAAATTCGGAGTGAGCGATTTCGCGGCGAGCAAGGCGTTCTTCCTCGCGGCACTCGAGCCGCTCGGCGTCGCCGTCCTCGCGGAGGGGGTGCCGACCTACGGTGTCGAGATGGGCGGCAAGGGCCCGGCGTCGCTGGTGCTGTTCCAGACCGCGGAGAAGCCGGCGCACCTGCACCTGGCGTTCACGGCAGAGACGCGCGCGCAGGTCGACGCGTTCCATCGCGCGGCGCTGGCGGCCGGTGCCAAGGACCATGGCGCGCCGGGCCTGCGTCCGCAGTACAACGCGAACTACTATGCCGCGTTCGTCATCGGGCCGGACGGGCACAACATCGAGGCGGTCTGCCACGAACCCGGGGCCTGACCCGACCAGGGCGGCCGTGCCGTCGGAAGGCGGATGTCTCCGCCGGGCATCCGCTGCCGGCTGACGGCACGCTCGCAAGGCCGCAGGGCCTGCCGTACTCCGGGCGAAGCTACCGATTGCGCTTCGCGGCGCGCGCCGCGCGTTCAGCCGCCTTGGCGGCCTCGGCCGCGCGCAGCTTGTCCTTCTTGCTGGGCCGCTTGCCCTTGACGCCGCCCTTGCTGTTGGGCGTCTCCGCCGCGCCCTTGGGCGGCGCGACTTCCTTGGGCTCGAAGCCGGCGATCGTCTCGCGCGGCACGCGCTGGCCCTGGCGGTTCTCGATCAGGCGGAAGTGCGCCTCGGTGGCCGCGGTGACGAAGCTCACCGCCAGGCCCGTCTCGCCGGCGCGGCCGGTGCGGCCGATGCGGTGCACGTGGTCGTCGGCCGACCGGGGCAGGTCGTAGTTGACGACGACGGGCAGCTGAACGATGTCGATGCCGCGTGCCGCCAGGTCGGTGGCGACCAGCACCTGCAGGCGCGAGGCCTTGAAGTCGTCCAGCAACTGCGTGCGGCGGCCCTGGCTCAGGTCGCCGTGGAAGGCTTCGGCCTTGAGCCCGCCGACGTAGAGCTTGGACGCGACGTGTTCGGTCGCATGCTGCGTCGCGACGAACACGAGCACGCGCTTCCACGCGTGGTCGCGGATCAGCTTGAGCAGCAGCTGGGTGCGCGCCGGCGTGTCGACGGCGATCGCGCGCTGCACGATGTGGGCGCCCTGCGCCGCGAGGGCGGCGGCGCTGTCGCTGGGGACGTCGGGCACGTCGATCGTGAACGGGTCGGTCAGCATGGTCGCGGCCAACGCCAGCACGGCGCGCGGGAACGTGGCCGAGAACAGCAGCGTCTGGCGCCGGGCCGGGAGCAGGGACAGGAGGCGCTTGAGCTCGTCGGCGAAGCCCATGTCCAGCAGCTTGTCGGCCTCGTCCAGCACGAGCGTCTGCACATCGCCGATGGACACCGCGTTCTGGTCGATCAGGTCGAGCAGGCGGCCGGGCGTGGCGACGACGATGTCGGCGCCGCCGCGCAGCCGCATCATCTGTGGGTTGATCGAGACGCCGCCGAAGGTGATCGCGATCTTCAGCGCCGCGGGCAGGTGCTGCGCGTCCTCGCGCAGCGACTCGCCGATCTGCGCCGCCAGCTCGCGCGTGGGCGCGAGGATCAGCGCGCGCACCGGGCGCGGCTGGCCCGGCGCGGGAACGCCGGCGTCGGACAGCCGCTGCAGCACGGGCCAGCCGAACGCCTGCGTCTTGCCGGAGCCGGTGCGGGCGGTGCCCTGCACGTCGCGCCCCTCGAGGGCCGGAGGAATGGCCGCGGCCTGGATGGGCGTCGGGCCGAGGTAGCCGCGCTGCTGGGCGGCGCGCTCGAACGGCGCGTTGAGGCCGAGGGATTGGAAGGTCATGGCCCGTATTAGACACGGGTGGGTCCGGCGAGGGGGATTTCGCCTCGAATGGAGGCCACGCCCCCGCGCTCAGGACTTCTTGGCCCGCCGCTGTTGCCAGGCCAGCAACTCGCCCACGAAGCCCTTGCGGAACGCGACGACGCACAGCACGAAGATGGCGCCGATGATCACGATCGTCCACGAGCCGGCGCGGTCGGACAGGTAGTTCTGCAGGCCGACCACGGTGAACGCACCCACCACCGGCCCGGCGAAGGTGCCGAGGCCGCCGAGCAGCGTCATCAGGATGACCTCGCCGGACTGCTCCCAACGCACGTCCTGCAGCGTCGCCAGGTGCAGCACCAGCACCTTGAGCGCGCCGCCGAGGCCGGCCAGCGACGCGGACAGCACGAAGGCGAGCAACTTGTAGCGGTCGACGTTGTAGCCGAGCGAGATGGCGCGCGGCTCGTTCTCCCGGATCGCCTTCAGCACCTGGCCGTAGGGCGAATGCACGACGCGCAGCACCAGCAGGAACACGCCGACGAAGATCGCGAGCACGAAGAAATACAGCGCCAGGTCGCCCTCCAGCGAGAACAGCCCGAACAGCTTGCCGCGCTCGATGCCCTGCAGTCCGTTCTCGCCGCCCGTGAAAGGCGCTTCGAGGAAGAAGAAGGACAGCATGTAGGCCAGCGCGAGCGTCACCATCGCGAAGTAGATGCCCTGCCGGCGGATGGCGATCGCGCCGATGACGAGTCCGGCACCCGCCGCGGCCAGCACGCCGCCGAGGAGAGCGAGCTCGGGCGTCAGGTGCTGCGCCTGCAGCAGCCACGCGGTGACGTAGGCAGCGCCGCCGAAGAACGCGGCGTGCCCGAACGACAGCAGGCCGGTGTAGCCCAGCAGGAGGTTGAACGCCATCGCGAAGATCGCGAAGCACAGCGCCTGCGCGACGAAGATGGGATAGATCCCCACGAAGGGGACGACGATCAGACACGCGATCGCGACGATCCAGGCGATCTTGCCGGCGCGTTGCGCGCCTTGGCCGAGCCAGTTCATCACTTCTCCTTCCCGAACAGCCCGGCGGGGCGGATCATGAGCACGATGGCCATGATGAAGAACACGACGACGTTGGACGCCTCGGGATAGAACACGCGCGTCAACCCCTCCAGCACGCCCAGCGCGAGGCCGGTGACGATGGAGCCGATGATCGAGCCCATGCCGCCGATCACGACGACGGCGAACACGACAATGATCAGGTTGCTGCCCATCAGCGGCGTCACCTGGATCACCGGCGCGGCCAGCACGCCGGCCAGGCCGGCCAGCGCTGCGCCGCCGGCGTAGGTGAGCGTCACCATCAGCGGCACGTTGACGCCGAAGGCCTGCACCAGCGACGGGTTCTCGGTGCCGGCGCGCAGCAGCGAGCCCAGGCGCGTGCGCTCGATCAGGAACCAGGTGCCGAAGCACACCACCAGCGACGCCGCCACCACGAAACCGCGGTACTTCGGCAGGATCATGAATCCGAGGTTGACGGCGCCCGACAACGCCTCGGGCGTGTCGTACGACTGGCCCGACGAGCCGTAGAACTGCAGGAACATGCCCTGCGCGATCAGCGCGAGGCCGAAGGTGAGCAGCAGGCCGTACAGCGGATCGAGCTTGTAGAGCCGCTTGAGCAGCAGCTTCTCGACGACGACGCCGACCAGGCCCACCACCAGGGGCCCGACGACGAGCGCGGTCCAGAAGTTGAAGTGGAACTGCAGGCCCAGGTTGAGCACGGTCGAGCCGACCTGCACGTGCGTGAGGTCGACGCCATCCAGGCCGATCCACGCCACGTAGGCGCCCAGCATGTACATCGCGCCATGCGCGAAGTTGACCACGCCCAGCAGTCCGAAGATGACGGCCAGTCCCAGGCTCAGCATCGCGTAGAACGAACCGTTCACGAGGCCCAGCATGAGTTGGCCGAACAGGGCCTGGATCGGGACGCCGAAGATCTCGGTCATCGATTGAAACTCCACCTGTCTGTGACGGGCCGCGCATCAGGGTATGCGTGGGCCCGGTCTGTCGAAACGCCGTGCCGGCCAGCGGCTCCGGCGCTGCCGCTCGTCCACCCCAAGAGAAGTTCAAGGGAGCGCCGGATCCGGCTCTGCCGGGCCGGTCGCGGAGCTCCCCCTCGGGGGGCAGCGAGCGCTAGCGAGCGTGGGGGCTCAACCTTTCCAGGCGGCGCACTTGGTTTCGGCCTTCGTGGTCCACGCGGCCTCGCCCTTGATCGTCTCGACCACGTTGTAGTAGTCCCACGGCTCCTTCGAGGTGTCCGGCGTCTTGACCTGCATCAGGTACATGTCGTGGATCATGCTGCCGTCGGCGCGGATCCAGCCGTCCTTGGCGAACATGTCGTTGACCTTGGAGGACTTCATCTTGGCCAGCACCTTGTCGGTGTCGTCCGAGCCGGTGGCCTTGACGGCGGCCAGGTAGTTGGCGGCGGCGGAGTAGTCGCCCGCGTGCAGCGAGCCCGGCATCTTCTTCATCACGTCGAAGAAGCGGCGGCCCCAGGCGCGCGTCTCGGGCGTCTTGTTCCAGTACCAGCTGTCGGTGAGGTACATGCCTTGCGTGGTCTTCAGGCCCAGCGAGTGCACGTCCTGGATGAACATCAGCAGGCCGGCGAGCTTCATCGACTTGGTGATGCCGAACTCGTTGGCCGCCTTGATGGCGTTGATGGTGTCGCCGCCGGCGTTGGCCAGGCCCAGGATCTGCGCCTTGCTGGCCTGTGCCTGCAGCAGGAACGACGAGAAGTCGCTGGCCGACAGCGGGTGCTTGACCACGCCGAGCACCTTGCCGCCGTTGGCCTCGACCACGCGGGCGGTGTCGCCCTCGAGCGCCGCGCCGAAGGCGTAGTCGGCCTGCAGGAAGTACCAGGTCTTGCCGCCGGCCTTGGTCACGGCGCCGCCGGTGCCCTTGGCGAGCGCGGTGGTGTCGTAGGCCCAGTGGATGGTGGTGGGCGCGCACTGCTCGTTGGTCAGCGCGGACGTGCCGCCGCCCACCGAGATGATGATCTTGTGCTTCTCGGCGGCGACCTTGGCCATCGCCAGGTTGGTGCCGGAATTGGTGCCGGCGATCAGCACGTCGACGCCGGCCGTGTCGAACCATTCGCGCGCCTTGGAGGCGGCCACGTCGGGCTTGTTCTGGTGGTCGGCGGTGACCAGTTCGATCTTCTTGCCGTTGATCGAGCCGCCCGCGTCGGCGATGGCCATCTTGATGGCCTCGACGCCGCCCTGGCCGTCGATGTCGGCGTAGACGCCGGACATGTCGGTGATGAAGCCGATGCGGATGACGTCGCCCGAGACCTGCGCCTGTGCGGCGCCGGCGAGGCCCAGCGCGCCGAGGCAGGCGAGGGCCACGGTCTTGAAGGTGGCGGAAAGGGGCTTGAGCATGGGTCGGTCTCCTGATTGGTCGTGGGTCTTGTGGACTTGGGGAAAAAAAGAACGGTGGGCGGCTCGGTCAGACGCCCAGGTATTCGTGCAGCTTGTCGATGCGGCCGGGCAGCTCGGCCTGCGTGAACTGCTGGATCACCTGCCCGTGCTCCATCACCATGAAGCGGTCGGCCAGCGGCGCGGCGAAGCGGAAGTTCTGTTCCACCATCACGATCGTGTAGCCCTGCTTACGCAGCGCGACCACCATCTCGGCGAGCTTCTGCACGATCACGGGCGCGAGGCCTTCGGAGATCTCGTCGAGCAGCAGCAGGCGCGCGCCGGTGCGCAGGATGCGCGCGACGGCCAGCATCTGCTGCTCGCCGCCCGACAGCCGCGTGCCCTGGCTGGGCGCGCGCTCCTTCAGGTTGGGGAACATCGCGTAGATCTGGTCGATCGGCATGCCACCCGCGGTGAGCACCGGCGGCAGCATCAGGTTCTCCTCGCAGCTGAGGCTGGAGAAGATGCCGCGCTCCTCGGGGCAGTAGCCCAGGCCCAGGCGCGCCACCTTGTGCGTGGCCATCCCGATGGTCTCCTGGCCCTTGACCTTGATCGAGCCCTTGCGCGCGCCCGTGAGGCCCATGATCGCGCGCATGGTGGTCGTGCGGCCCGCGCCGTTGCGGCCCAGCAGCGTGACGACCTCGCCTTCGTCGACGTGGAAGTCGACGCCGTGCAGGACGTGCGATTCGCCGTACCAGGCGTTCAGGCCCTTGATCTCGAGGAACGGAGTTGCCATCTTCAGTGTGCCCCGACGAGCTCTGTTTGCGTCGTGCCCATGTAGGCCTCGATCACCTGCGGGTTCTTCGACACCTCGGCGTACGGCCCCTCGGCCAGCAGCGCGCCGCGCTGCAGCACCGTGATGGTGTCGGCGATGGACGAGACCACGCTCATGTTGTGCTCCACCATCAGGATCGTGCGGTTGGCCGACACCTTCTTGATGAGCTGGCGGATGCGGTCGACGTCCTCGATGCCCATGCCTTGCGTCGGCTCGTCGAGCAGCATCAGCTGCGGCTCCATCGCCAGCGTGGTGGCGATCTCGAGCGCGCGCTTGCGCCCGTAGCTGAGCTCGACGGCCGGCAGCTGCGCGTAGGCGGCCAGGTCGACCTCGGCCAGCAACTCCATCGCGCGGGCGTCGAGCTTGTGCAGGCTGCTCTCGGGCTTCCAGAAATGGAACGAGGTGCCCAGCGTGCGTTGCAGCGCGACGCGCACGTTCTCGAGCACGCTCAGGTGCTGGAACACGGCGGAGATCTGGAACGAGCGGATGACGCCCCGGCGCGCGATGGCCGCGGGCGCCTCGCGGGTGATGTCCGCGCCGTCGAACACGATGGAGCCGGAGGTCGGCTGCAGGAACTTGGTGAGCAGGTTGAAGCAGGTCGTCTTGCCCGCGCCGTTCGGGCCGATCAACGCGTGGATGTGGCCGCGCTGCACGCGCAGGTTCACCTTGTTGACGGCCACGAAGCCCTTGAATTCCTTGGTCAGATCGCTCGTCTCGAGGATGTAGCTGCTGCTCATCCAGCCGAGTGTAGGGGCTGCTCCCTAGCCGTAACAGTTGGCAAAAATACGTCCGGGTCAACCCGGACGAAAGCGTGGCGTCGCTGTCAGCGTCGTGAAAGAAAAAGGGGCCGCCCCTGCCGGTGCGGCCCCTTCGTGACGCCGGCGTGACAGCCGGCGTGCTCGTTGCTTGCGTCTACAGGCCCAGATCCGCGATGAAGCGGTTGGTGAAGCCGAACGTGCCGGCCTGGCCGTAGCTGTTGCAGGTGGCCGAGGCGCTGCCGGCGGCGCAGTCGACGTCGCGGTCGAGCGACCAGAAGTGGATGCCCGCGATGCCGTTGGCCTTGGCCCACGACGACAGCGTGTCGACGTTGGCGATCGTGAACACCTCGTCGGTGGCGTCGTTGCCGCCGATCATCGGCGTGACCTCGATCTGGTTGTACGGCACGCCCCAGTAGTTGTGCAGGTTCACCGCCGAGTTGATCGCCGACTGCGCCATGTCGCAACGGCCGTTGCTGCCCAGGGTGCAGTTGCTGGCGATCGCGCTGCCGTAGTCCATCGCCATCAGGTTGACGTAGTACCCGGTCAGGCCCGAGGACTTGATCGAGTTCATCACGTTGACGCCGATCTGCCCCAGGCTTTGCGGCGAGTTGCCGCCGAGCGTGGCCAGCGTGAAGCTGAAGCGCAGGTTCGGGTGGTTGGCCTTGGCGACCTTGACCCGGGCGACCAGCGCGTCGATCACGCCCTGCGACTGGCCGCCTTCGATGTCGAAGTCGATGCCTTGCAGGCTGGACGAGTTGTAGCGCTGGATGAACGACTCGAAGGCCGAGTCGGATCCGCACGTGAACACGCCGTTGGCGCCGCCGGTGGAGATGATGTACTTCTTGCCGGCGCTGACCCACTGGTTCACGTTCTGCGCGACGAGTGCCGAGGGCGTGACGCCCGCCCAGTTCTCGGAGCCGCATTCACCGGACGCGAACGCCCAGGTCATGGAGTTCTGGCGGGCCGGCATCGCGTTGAGCACCGGCTGGCGGCTGCCCGTGACGGACGTCGAGATCTGGTCGACGTTCCAGTCCATGTTGATCGTGATGTCCTTGTACGAACCGAACACGAAGCCGGACGGCGGCGGGGACGGGGGCGTCGGCGGGGTGGGCGGCGTCGGCGGAGTCGGAGGCGTCGGCGGCGTGGGCGGCGGCGGGCTGGTCGTGCAGTTCGAGGTGATCGTCCACGGCTGGCCGGTGCCGACCGCGCCGTTGTGCGTGGCCGGGTCGTCGCCCTGGGTCCACCAGTTGGCCTTGTAGGTGACGCCGTTGCGGGTGACGACGGCGCCGCCGTTGTAGGCGGTCGACGCGTTCCAGACGACGCACGAGCTCGGCGGCGGCGACGGCGGGGTCGGCGGCGTGGGCGGGGTCGGGGGCGGCGGCGAGGTGCTGCAGCCGCTGGAGATCGTCCAGGGCTGGCCGGTGCCGGTGGCGCCGTTGCTGGTCGCGGGGTCGTTGCCTTGCGTCCACCAGTTGGCCTTGTAGGTCTTGCCGGCTTCGGTGACGGTGTCGCCGGCGACATAGGCCGTCGAGGCGCTCCAGGGCTGGCAGCTGGTCGCGGCATGCGCGCCGGCGGAGGCGAAGCCGGTCGCGGCGACGGCCGCGGACAACATCGCGATGCGTTCGAGGCGCGAGCGCCTCTCGTGGGGGGTCAGGGGATGGGACATTTCGGGCTCTCCTCGTTGTGGGCCGGCGCGACGCGAAACGGGGGCCGGTGCCCGGGAGTCTCGGTGCTGCCTTCGATGTCCCTGGTTAGGTAAAACCAGTACAGAACCAGTAACTAAATTCGTCTTTTTTCTAAGGATGTAATAAATCCCGAACAAGACTCCGTTTCCAACGAATTAGGGGGCTGCTCACTGGATAGGACGCGTCGTCGGCAGGTCACGCATCGGGTCGGCTCGCGGAATCACGTCATCTATTACCACATTGGTACCAATGTGCTGAACCGAGCGCAATATACCCGGTTCCGGGGATGGCTGAAAACGCTTTCATAAAGCCCTGGCGCGCCATCGCGGGCGTGGGAAAATGACGGCTGGATGAAGTACACCGTTGCCGTCCGCACCCTCTGCGAGTTCACGGCCAAGCTTGGCGATCTCGACCTGCGCTTCACGCCCTCGGCCACCGCGCTCGAGGGCATGGCGGGCCACGCCATGGTCGCCGCGCGCCGCGGCGACGCCTACGAGGCCGAGGTGTGGCTCAAGGGCGAGCATCGCGACCTGGTCGTGCGTGGCCGTGCCGACGGGTTCGACCCCGAGGCCGGCCGGCTCGACGAGGTCAAGACCTACCGCGGCGACCTGCACGCGATGCCGCTGAACCGCCGCTCGCTGCACTGGGCGCAGGCCAAGTGCTACGGCGCGCTGCTGTGCGCCGAGCGCGGGCTGAGCACGTTGAAGGTGGCGCTGGTCTATTTCGACGTCGCCTCACAGGACGAGACGATGCTGGTCGAGTCGTTCACGGCCGACGACCTGCGCGCCTTCCTCGAACTACAGTGCGAGCGTTTCCTGGCCTGGGCCGCGCAGGAGACCGCGCACCGCATCGCCCGCGACGCCGCGCTCGCCGCGCTGCCGTTTCCCTATCCGAGCTTTCGCACCGGCCAGCGCCAGCTCGCCGAGGGCGTCTACAAGGCGGCGATCTCCGGCCGCACCTTGCTGGCGCAGGCGCCCACGGGCATCGGCAAGACGGTGGGCACGCTGTATCCGCAGCTCAAGGCCATGCCGGGCCAGAAGCTCGACAAGCTGTACTTCCTCGCAGCCAAGACGCCGGGCCGCGCGCTGGCACTGGAGGCCTTGCGCACGATCACCGCGCCGCATGCGCCCGAACCGGGGACGGCGGATGTGTTCGACGCGGGCGCGGTGATCGAGTCGGCGGACACGAGGCCGGTGCGGACTCCGCTCAGGGTGATCGAACTCGTCGCGCGCGACAAGGCCTGCGAACACCCGACCAAGGCCTGCCACGGCGACTCGTGCCCGCTGGCCAAGGGCTTCTACGACCGCCTGCCCGCCGCGCGCCAGGCCGCGGTGGGCGCGACGCCCGACGCCGCGCCGCGGCTCGATCGCGGCGGCCTGCGCCAGGTGGCACTTGCGCACGAGGTCTGCCCGTACTACCTGGCGCAGGAGCTGGTGCGCTGGGCCGACGTGGTGGTGGGCGACTACAACTACTACTTCGACCTCGGCGGCATGCTGCACGGCCTGGCGCACGCCAACGACTGGCGCGTGGGCGTGCTGGTGGACGAGGCGCACAACCTCGTGCCGCGGGCGCGCGAGATGTATTCGGCCACGCTGTCGCGCGCCGCGCTCGACGGCGTGCGCCCGCGCGCGCCCGTCACGGTCGCGCCCGCGCTCAAGCGTCTCGCGCGCGTGTGGAACGAGATCACCGGCCGCCAGCTGGAGCCCTATGCGGTCCACGAGGAATTGCCGCAAGGCCTCGTCACCGCGCTGCAGAACGTCAATTCGGCGATCGGCGACCACTCCGCCGCGCACCCCGACGACGTGCCCCCCGAGCTGCTGGCGTTCTACTTCGACACGCTGCACTTCACGCGCCTGGCCGAGTCCTTCGGCACGCATTCGCTGTTCGACCTCACGATCGCCGACGACGCGCAGCGCGACGTCACGCTGTGCATCCGCAACCTGGTGCCGGCTTCGTTCCTGAAGCCGCGCTTCCTGGCCGCGCGCACCACGACGCTGTTCTCCGCCACGCTGACGCCGATGCACTTCCACGCCGACCTGCTCGGTCTGCCGTCCGACGTCGCGTGGGTGGACGTCGAGTCGCCGTTCGATGCCGGGCAACTGCGCGTGCAGGTGGCGCCGCTGTCCACACGCTTCGCGAACCGGCCCGCGTCGCTGGCCCCCATCGTCGACCTGATGGCGCGCCAGTACGCCGCGGCGCCCGGCAACTACCTCGCGTTCTTCAGCAGCTTCGACTACCTGCGCCAGGTGGCCGAGCTGTTCCGGTCGCTGCACCCCGGCGTGCCGGTCTGGGAGCAGGCGCGCCAGATGACCGAGGGCGCGCGCTCCGATTTCCTGGCGCGCTTCGAGGCCGGCGGCCAGGGCATCGGCTTCGCCGTGCTGGGCGGCGCGTTCGCCGAAGCCGTCGACCTGCCCGGACGGCGCCTGATCGGCGCGTTCATCGTCACGCTGGGCCTGCCGCAGGTCAACCCGGTCAACGAGCAGATGAAGGCGCGGCTGGAGGCCCTGTTCGGCGCCGGCCACGACTACACCTACCTGTTCCCGGGACTGCAGAAGGTGGTGCAGGCCGCGGGTCGCGTGATCCGGACCACCACCGACGAAGGCGTGGTGGTGCTGATCGACGATCGCTTTCACCGGGCTGAAGTGCGGCGGCTGCTGCCGTCGTGGTGGCGCGTCGAAGCCGCGTAATCCAGGGGGTTCGACGTCCGAGTCGTCAGGCAAACTGGACGTCCATGCGAACCAGCGCGCCGAACTACATCGCCACCGAACAACTCATCTGGCTGCAGCGTGACGGCGCGCACGTGCGCGTCGTCGCCCGCGTCGGCCTGCCCTACCCGGTCGACGACGGCACCTGGGCCTGCCCGGCCGAACTGCAGGGCGTGGATCCGCGCTATCCGGACGTCTGCGGCGCCTCGTCGATGCAGGCGCTGAGCCTGGCCACCGCGCTGGTCGCCACGCGGCTGGGGCACCTGCTGGAGCGCGGCGAACGGCTGGTCGACGCCGAGGACACCAGCTGCGCGTGGGACGACGAGATGCTGCAGTCCATCTTCGGACTTCACGGGCTGCGCGTGCCGCAGCGCACGGCGTGAAGCAGTTCGACGGCGCGGCCACCGCCCGGGCGCTCGCGTTCCCGGCGCTGATCGCGGCGCTCGAGCGGATGTTCGTCGCGGGCTGCGAGGTGCCGGCGCGCCACGTGCACGCGGTCGGCGAATCGCTCACCGCGCTGCTGATGCCCGCGTGGCAGCCGGGCCGCTACTTCGGGCTCAAGGTGGTCAACGTCGCGCCGCGCAACGCGGCGCTCGGCTTGCCGGGGCTGTTCGCCACCTACCAGCTGTTCGACGCCGACACCGGCGCGCCGCTGGCGCTCATCGACGGCGGCGAGCTCACTGCGCGCCGCACCGCCGCCGCCTCGGCGCTGGCCGGGTCGCGCCTCGCGCGGGCGGACGCGCGAAGGCAGCTGATCGTCGGCGCCGGCCGCGTGGGGGGCCTGCTGGCGCCGGCCTACCGTGCCGTGCGCGCGATCGACGACGTGATGGTGTGGAGCCGCGACGAGCAGGCCGCGCTGCGCCTGGTCGTGCGGCTGGCCGCTGAGGGCATCCCGGCCCGCGTCGTGACCGACCTCGCGGCCGCGGCCGCCACCGCCGACATCGTGAGCTGCGCCACGCTCGCCGCCGAACCGCTCGTGCGCGGCGAGTGGCTCGCGCCGGGCACCCACCTCGACCTCATCGGCGGCTTCACGCCCGCGATGCGCGAGGCCGACGACGCCTGCTTCGCCGGCGCCGACGTCTGGATCGACACCGCCGAGGCGCTCGCGAAGGCGGGCGACCTGCTGCACCCGATCGCCGCGGGCGCGCTGCGCCGCGAGGACGTGCGCGGCACCCTGGCCGACCTGTGCGCCGCACCGGCGGTGCCGCACGACCGCGCCCGCCGCACCGTGTTCAAGTCCGTGGGCACCGCGCTGGAGGACCTGGCGGCGGCGATCCTGGTCTACGAGTCGGCTTGAGTCCTGGCGCCGATCGCCAGGGCACGTCCAAAAAAACACGGGCGCTGCCCAATGAATGGGAGCGCCCGCGGGTCTGGGTGAGACCAGGCTACTTCACGTAGGGAGGCCCCTCTCGGACCAAGTGATTGCAGACATATCACCTCCTTTCGCAGCAACTAGGGACGTCCAGCGTACCTCAAGACGGACGGGCGTGCTTTGCCGGGGCCGCGCTACGCGAGCGCTTCCTCGACCGTCCGCGCCGTCGTCGCGACGCGCTCGCGCAGCCACGCATGCCCCACGTCGTGCTCGTCGCGGGCATGCCAGACGGCGCGCATGACCGACGTCCCGGCCGGGTAGGGCGGCCGGCGGCAGACGAGGTCGCCGCCCTTGGCCAGCGTCAGGGCGAGCGAACCGGGCACGATGGACAGCATGGGCGTGTCGCGCAGCAGCGCCGGGATCGCGAGCGCGTGCGGCACGGTCATCCGCAGCCGCGGCGGCTTGTTCGATGCGCGCATCGCTTCCTCCAGGGCATGGCGGTCGAACATCTCCGACTGGCGCGCGAGGCCGCGTTCGACGATGAAGCCACCGACTGCGCCTTCCTCCTGCCCGCCGACCGACAGGGTGACGAGCGGGTACTTCGCCAGGTCGGCCAGCGTGAGCTTGCGCCGGGCGGCGGGATGGCCCTTGCGCATCAGGATGGTCTCGCCCTGCGACATCAGCGTGCGTGAATTCAGGCGCGGCGGCACCTGGGCAAAGATGCCGATCCCCAGATCGATGCGCCCCAGGTCGATCTGCTCGGCCAGGTCCAGGCGCGTGGAAGGGCGGATGACGAGGTCGACGCCCGGCGCGACTGCCTGCAGTTCGCGCGACAGCGGTGCGACGATCACGGCCGTCACGTGGTCGTTGGCCGCGATGACGAAGCGCCGCGTGGACTGGTCGGGCGAGAACGGCGCCATCCCGAGCGCGTCCTCGATGCGGCGCAACGAGTCGCGCACGGCCGGCGCCATCGCCGTCGCGCGGCCGGTCGGCACCAGGCCCTTGCCCGTGCGCATGAACAGCTCGTCGCCGACCCGCTCGCGGAGCCGGCCGAGCGCGTGGCTGACCGCCGATTGCGTGAGGTGAAGTCGCTTGCCCGCCAGCACCAGGTTGCGCTCCTCGTAGACGGCCTCGAACACCTTCAGGAGGTTCAGGTCGGTGCGAACCATGCTCATCGCCAGACTCCGTAACTTGAATTCCATGCATTTTGCACTTGCAAAGCAATCAGTTCCATTCAAGTGGCACCTTGCCCATGATCGAGTCCTGCCAACCAGGAGACCCGGCCATGACCGTCGAAACCCGCATCAACGATCGCGAGGCGCTGATCGAGCGCTGCATCCCCTTCCTCGAGGAAGTCAAGGGCATGACCACCGGCACGGCGGTCGAACAATGGTTGAACCGGACATACGGGCCGGGCAGCGAGCTCTACGAGAACCTGGCGCACCTGGTGCGAAAGGGCGTGGAAGACGGCTGGGCCGCGAACGTCGAGATCGAGGGGCGAACCTACCGCCGCAGCCGCATCGCGGAGCCCTCCGGGCGGACGCTCCACTTCAGCATCACGGCGGTCGTCATGGACAGCACCGGCAACGGCCAAGGGCATCCCGACGGCCGCTTCCGCGGCCAGTACCACGGGCATCCCTACGGCGAGTTCAACATGGTCGTGCCGCTGGTGCCGGGCGCCGCGCTGAACGGGCCGAACGGCTGGTGCTTCGGCGGCTGGACCGCGCCGGCGCCCGGCAGTCACCACCATCCGGAAGCGAAGGGGGGCGCGGTCATCGCCCTGTTCTTCCTGCCCTGCGGCCGGATCTCCTATCTCGACGCGCCACAGGAGTGACCCATGATCCAGGCAGCAACCGGCTGGTCCCGGCAGGCCGTCGCAGAATGCGTCTCCACCGTCGTGCGCTCGCGTCGATCGGTGCGCGCCTTCACGCCCCAGCCCCTGGGCCGGGAACTCGTGGAGGACATCCTGGAGGATGCGGCGGCCGCGCCGAGCGGCGCCAACATCCAGCCCTGGCGCGTGTACGTGGTCAGCGGCGCCGTCAAGGACGGCCTGGCCGGCGCGCTGGTCGCGGCCTCGCGCGCCGGCGCCGCGCCGGCGCCGGCGCACTTCCCCGAGCCGTTGCCGGAAGCCTTCCGCGCGAGATGGATCGACTTCGGATCGCGCTACTACGGCTCGCTCGGAATCGATCGGAACGACGCCTCGATGCGCGCGCGCCAGACGGAGCGGAACTTCTCGTTCTTCGGCGCGCCCGTGGGCCTCGTCTTCAGCATCGACCGCCGCTTGAAGCCGCACAGCTGGATCGACCTCGGCCTGTTCGCCCAGACCGTGATGATCGCCGCGAAGGCGCGCGGCATCGACACCTGCCCGCAGGTCGCCTTCGCGCCGTTCCATGACGTGATCGCGGCGCACCTGGACATTCCGCCCGAGGAAGTGACCGTCTTCGGCATGTCCATGGGATACGGTGATCCGGATGCGCCGGTGAACCGGACGCGGATGCCTCGCGAGCGCGTGACCGGGTTCGCGCGGCTCTTCGGATTTCCGGCCTGAAGATTCTCGGAGCGGGGGAGAGCGGCGATCATCCGGCTTCTCCGACGGAGCCGTCCGGCGGCACGGGAAGCGGCTCCAGCGGCGCGCGCGACGCGTCGTACGGAAGGTTGCCCAGCCAGCCGCCGACGAAGCCGGCGTGGCGCAGGCCCGAAACCAGCGGCGCGCAGTTGCGCATCAGGTTCCAGATCATGCCGCTGCGATGGTTCTCGATCATGACCACGGTCGGCCCTTCGTTGATGCCGAAGTGATACGGCGAGACCCAGCCGAACGCGTGCTTGCGGTCGTTCGGGAAGCTCGGATTGAACGAGGCCTTGAAGCCGTAGGGATTGGCCACGTGCAGCTGGACGTGGCGGTAGTTGGCGATCGTCGGCAGCACGATCTCGGGCGCGAACGGCAGCGACGCCACCACGGCCCAGGGCGCGAGGGTGCCGTCGTCGGGCCCGTCCGGAACGCCGCGCGCGACGTAGTCGAAGAAGGGCGACTCGACCGGCTGGCGCCAGTGCGCCGCGCCGGGGCCGTCGCTGGCGGTGATGCCCCACACGAACTCGCCGTACAGCGCGTGGCGGCGCGGATTGCGGATCGCGTAGCGCTGCTGCACGTGCGCGCCGATGCGGCTGTTGATGAAGTAGTCGCTGTCGTGCGCGCGCATGAACGCGTCCTGCAGGCCGCGGAAGTCCACCCATAGGTGCGACATCTGGTGGATGAACAGCGGCCCGGCGTGCAGGTAGGCCAGGCCCTCGACCTCCTTCCACTGGTACGTGGAGCACCACGCGTCGTACGACGCCTGCGGGATGCCGTGCGTGGGCGAGCCCAGCGCCAGCAGGTACAGGATCAGCGCCTCGTCGTAGCCCTCCCAGTGCCACGGCAGCTTGCCCGTCTCGGGCTTCCAGCCGTGGCAGATCGTGCCCTGCTCGCCGACCATCCAGTCCCATTCGACGCGTTCGTACAGCGCGTTGGCCAGCCCGCGCACCTCGGCCTCCGCCGGCGTGTCGGCGTGGAAGTAGGCGGCCGCGGCCAACACGCCGGCCATCAGCAGCGCCGTGTCGATGGTCGACAGCTCGCACTGCCACGCGCGCCGGCCCGTCTCCATGTCCAGGAAGTGATAGAAGAAGCCGCGGTAGCCCGACGCCGTCGGCGACTCGCCCTGTTCGTACGAGCTCAGCGCGCGCAGCGTGAGCAGCGTGCGCTGCAGCGCCTGCGCGTGGGTCATCAACGCCCGTTGCACGCCCACCGGGTACGCGGTGAGCGCCATGCCCACCGCGGCGATGCTTGCGGGCCAGTCGCGCGAGGTCTTGTCGGCGACCAGGCCGTTCGCCTCGTTGACCTCGTGGAGGAAATAGCCGAACGACTCGCGCTGCAGGTCGGTGAGCATGGTGTCGCGCGCGATCGACTCCCGGCGCGTGAAGCCGTGCAGCACGGCGTGCTTGGCCACCTCCGGCCGGACGCCCATGCTGCCGGAGTAGCCCGGGTCGGCCGCGTCGTCCGCCGCGTCGCGTCTCATGCCGCCTCCCATTCGATGCGAACGAGCGCCATCGCGTTGGCGGGCAGCGGCAGCGTGAAGCTCGCGCCGCCGTCGCCGGACGTGATCTCGATGCGCTCCGGCGTGACGGTGGAGGCGAGCTCCAGCGCGTCGACCTGGCGCGGATGGGGGTACTCGGGGCTGCCCAGGCGCAGCCACTCGGCCTGCGGGTTGGCGTGCGTGTCGTCGATGCGCGAGAGCAGGGCGGCGCGCGGGCGGCGGCCGGCGAGGCCTCGCAGTTGCACCGTCACGATCTCGGTGGCGATGGGGTGGCGCGGCATCGCGACGTTGATCAGCAGCACGCTCGTGGCGGCGGCGTCGTCCGGCGCGCCGACGTGCGCGCGGACGGTGGGGTGCGCGCTCGCGACGGCCCAGCGCCGCGTGCCCAGCTGGTCCAGCATCTGGAAGCCGCGGTACACGGGCTTGGGCACGCCGTACAGGTTGAGCAGGCCGAAGCCACCGTGGTACGGGACGCTGGGGAAGTAGTTCTCCTCGAAGATGTCCGTGAAGGCCCACCAGCTGAAGGCGTCCACCAGGTCGTCCACGCTCAGCATGAAGTGCGTGGCGAGCGCGGCGCAGAACGGGCCGTCGTGCATGGGGTCGCGCGGGTTCGACGTGATGTTCCACTCGGTGTAGTAGAGCGGCTTCGCGCCCGCGGCCGCTCGGGCCTCGCGCGCGCGGTCGCGCATCACGCCCGGGGGCGCGTCGGCGAGTTGGGAGACGGTGTCGGTGTCGACCGAGCCGAACGCGTCGGTCGGGTAGTAGTGGGTGCTGAGGAAGTCGGGCGGGCAGGCGTTGGCGGCGCAGAACGCGTTGAACTCGTCCAGCCAGGCGTTGGCCGC
>FTJN01000108.1_pt1 | contig 22917 bp, 20 predicted proteins | sample 1658361 | NCBI WGS metagenome assembly FTJN01 (sample SAMEA3914819, study PRJEB12502) | metagenome | biome: forest; material: soil | place: Canada | collected 2010-06-26 | depth 0.3 m
CGGGCCGCGTTGGCGCCGTCCACTTCGAAGCGCTCGGTGGCGCTGCGATAGGGCGTCATCAAACCCATGTCGTGGAACATCGCGCCGACGTAGAGCAACTCGGTGTCGACCGCCAGGCCGCGGCGCGTGCCGGTGAGCGCGCCGAACAGGAAGACGCGGCGCGAGTGGTTGAACAGCAGCTCGGTTTCGGTGTCGCGTACCAGCTCCGTCGCGGCGCGGGCCACTCGACTGTCAGGAATGGTGATGCCGGCGATGGTCTGGGTCATGGAGCGCTTTCGAGGTGAGAATTCACGGACGGGCCGCGTGAGGAGTGCATGGCTCCACTGTGGACGCGAGCGCCCGGGCCGGCACGGTCGCGATGCGTCGAAGCCTGCCAACGGCACGTCCGGAACTGCCATCCGCGACCCCTTTTGAAAGACGCCCCTTGCGCCGAGTCGTCATTGCCATCTTTGCGGGCGTCCAGGCGCTCGATGTCGCTGGGCCGCTGGACGTCTTCTCCGAGGCGAACCAGTTCCTTCCCGAAGACGAGCGCTACGCCCTCACCGTGGCGGCGGCGAGCCGAACGCCTGTTCGAGCCTCCAATGGAACGGCCCTGGTCGCCGACATCACGTTCGAGGAGGCGATCGGCCCGTGGGACATCGCGCTGGTCGCGGGCGGTCGCGACCTTCCCGGCGGCCGCGTCGACGCCGAGCTGGTCGACTGGCTCCGCGACGTCGCTGCCCGGCAACCCTGCTACGGCTCGATCTGTACCGGCGCGTTCGCACTCGGGGCCGCCGGGCTCCTCGACAAGCGCAAGGTCACCACGCACTGGCAGCATGCGGGGCAGCTGGCCCGGCGCTTCGACCTGGCCGTCGTCGAGCCGGATCGCATCTTCTGCCGGGACGGCGCGCTCATCACCTCGGCCGGCGTGACGGCGGGCATCGACCTGGCGCTGGCCCTGGTCGGCGAGCATCACGGTGCGGAGGTGGCGCTCGCAGTGGCCAAGCGGCTCGTCGTCTTCGCCCAGCGCCAGGGTGGTCAATCGCAGTTCAGCCCCTACCTGGTGCCGACCACGGACCAGCGGGCGCCGATGTCCAGGGTGCAGAGCCACGTCATCGCCCATCTCGATGCGAGCGCGGACCTCTCCGTCGAGCGCCTGGCCGAAGTCGCCGGCATGAGCGCGCGCCACTTTGCGCGGACCTTCGTCCAATGGTCCGGCGTCACGCCGCACGAGTTCGTCGAACGGGCCCGCGTCGACGCCGCCCGCGCATTGCTGGAGAGCACCGCCAGGCCGCTCAAGACCATCGCCTGGGCCTGCGGATTCGGCTCGGCCGACCGCATGCGCATCGTCTTCGCGCGGCGGCTGGGCGTCACGCCGGCCCGCTACCGCGACAGCTTCACGATCGAGGCGGCCGGCACCGATCGCCGGCCCTGAGTCGCGCGCGACGAGTTCACGCGTCGACGGACCGGGCTCAGGCGCCCAGCTTCTTCTTCAGCATCTCGTTGACCTGGGCCGGGTTGGCCTTGCCCTTGCTGGCCTTCATGGCCTGGCCCACCAGCGCCTGGAACGCCTTGTCCTTGCCGGCGCGGAACTCGTCGACCGACTTCTGGTTGGCGGCGAGCACGGCGTCGATGATGGACTCCAGCTCGCCGGTGTCGTTCATCTGCTTCAGGCCCAGCGAGTCGATCAGCACGTCGACGTTGCCGGCCGTGCCCTTCTCGCGCGTCCACAGCGCGTCGAACACCCGGCGCGCGGCGTTGTTGGAGATCGTGCCGTCCTGGATGCGCTTGATCAGCGCGGCCAGCAGCGCGGCGTCGACCGGGCTCTCGATGATCTCCCTGTTGTCGGCGTTCAGGCGCCGCGAGATCTCGCCCATCACCCAGTTGGCGACCAGCTTGGCCGGCGCGCCGGCGTCGCGCGCGGCCTCGTAGAAGCGCGCGGTGGCGAGCGACTGCGTCATCATCGCCGCGTCCGCGGGCGCCAGGCCGTCGGCCTTCTGGAAGCGCTCGGCCATCGCGCCCGGCAGCTCGGGCATCTGCGCGCGCACCTGTTCGACCCACTCGCGCGAGATCACCAGCGGCGGCAGGTCGGGATCGGGAAAGTAGCGGTAGTCCTGCGCGTCTTCCTTGGTGCGCATCATGCGGGTCTCGCCGGTGTCCGGGTCGAACAGCACGGTGGCCTGCACGATCTTGCCGCCGTTCTCGAGCTCGTCGATCTGCCAGTTGATCTCGTAGTCGATCGCCTGCTGCAGGTGGCGGAAGCTGTTGAGGTTCTTGATTTCGCGGCGCGTGCCGAACGGCTGGCCGGGACGGCGCACGGACACGTTGGCGTCGCAGCGGAACGAGCCTTCCTGCATGTTGCCATCGCAGATGTCGAGCCACTGCACCAGCGCGTGCAGCGCCTTCGCGTAGTCGACGGCCTCGGTCGACGAGCGCATGTCGGGCTCGGTGACGATCTCCAGCAGCGGCGTGCCGGCGCGGTTGAGGTCGATGCCCGACATGTTGGCGTGGCCCTCGTGCACCGACTTGCCGGCGTCCTCCTCGAGATGGGCGCGCGTCAGGCGCAGCGTGCGCAGCTCGCCGTCGTGCATGAACGGCACCGTGCCGCCCTGCACCACCGGGATCTCGTACTGGCTGATCTGGTAGCCCTTGGGCAGGTCGGGATAGAAGTAGTTCTTGCGCGCGAAGATCGACAGCGGCGCGATGGTGGCGTTGACCGCCAGGCCCAGCCGGATCGCGCGCTCGACGGCGCCGCGGTTCAGGACCGGCAGCGTGCCGGGCAGCGCGAGATCGACCGCCGAGGCCTGCGTGTTGGGCGCCGCGCCGAACTCGGTGGACGCGCCGGAGAAGATCTTGCTGGCCGTCGACAACTGCGTGTGGGTCTCGAAGCCGATCACGACTTCGTAGCCGCGAATAAGGGTGCTCATAGTGGGACGCTGTCCTTGGAGTCTTTGGCCGTGGACGTGCCACGACGCGGAGAGATGAGTTCTTGTTCGGTGACGGCCGCCGCGCGGGCGAGCGCGTCCGCGGCCGAGTGCGCGACCGCGAGCGTGTCGCGGCAGCGCGCCGCGTACGCGGGCGACAACTCCACGCCGATCGCGTTGCGCCCGAGCGCCAGCGCCGCGGCGAGCGTGGTGCCGGAGCCCGCGAAGGGATCCAGCACGGTGTCGCCGGGGTCGGTGAAGAGTTCGATGAACCAGCGCGGCAAGGCCTGCGGGAACGCGGCGCTGTGGCCCTTGTTGCCGCACTCGGTGGCCAGGTGCAGCACGTTGGTGGGGTACGCGCGCTCGCGGCCCTGCCAGTTGGCGATGTTCTTGCCGAACGCGTTGCCCACCTGCGAGTCGTGGCGCACGACGTCGTTGGCGCCCAGCGTCTTCAGGCGTGTTCGCGCCCAGTCGCCGGTGGGCACCATCACGGCGTCCTGGTTCATCTTGAAGCGCTTCTCGCGCGTGAAGTGCAGACAGCGCTCCCACGCGTCGCGGAAGCGGTTGGGCCACTTGCCGGGAAAGCAGTTGCGCTTGTGCCAGACGTACTCCTCCGTCCACAGCCAGCCCTGCTTCTTCATCGCCAGGATCAGCTCGAGGACGTAGGTGTGGCGCTCGCCGTCGACGACCTTCTCCTTGATGTTGATCACCAGCGAGCCGGTGGGCTTCAACACGCGCGCGAACTGCTCGGCGCGCGGCATGAACCAGGCCACGTAGTCGTCGGCCGAGACGCCACCGTAGGTGGACGCGCGCTGGTCGGCGTAGGGCGGCGACGTGACGATGAGGTCGACGCGCGCGGCCGGCAGCGAGCGCAGCACGTCCAGGCAGTCGCCCGCGACCACGCCGCCCCGCACCGAAGCGGCGATCAGGAATTCGCGTTCTGGAGCGTTCATGGTGCCGTCACGCCCATCGGCAGAACCAGCCAAGTCGACGGGAAGCGAGGGTCGCACCCGAGCCAATCCGTGCTCCCCCTCGGGGGGCAGCGACCAGCGGGAGCGTGGAGGTCATCATTTCGGACGCTGCAGGTGGAAGTCGGTGGCCGTCTGCAGCGCGTGCGCCGCGTGCAGCAGCGTGCCTTCGGCGAAGTAGTTGCCGAGCAGCTGCAGGCCCACGGGCATGCCGCCTTCGCCCAGGCCCGCGGGCACGCTCATGCCGGGCAGGCCCGCGAGCGAGCCGGGCAGGGTGAAGATGTCGGCGAGGTAGGCCTTGACCGGGTCGTCGCCCTGCTCGCCGAGCTTCCACGCCACCGTCGGCGCCACCGGGCCGGCGATCAGGTCGCATTGCTTGAAGCAGGCCTGGAAGTCGTCGGCGATCATGCGGCGCAGCTTCTGCGCCTGCAGGTAGTAGGCGTCGTAGTAGCCGTGGGAGAGCACGTAGGTGCCGATCATGATCCGGCGCTTCACCTCCGGGCCGAAGGCCTCGGAGCGCGACTTCTTGTACATGTCCATCAGGTCGCCGTATTGCGCGGCGCGATGGCCGTAGCGCACGCCGTCGAAGCGGCTCAGGTTCGAGCTCGCCTCGGCCGGGGCGATGATGTAGTACACGGGGATCGAGAGCTCGGTGCGCGGCAGCGAGACGTCCACCAGTGTGGCGCCCAGCTTCTCCATTTGAGCTAATGCTTCGCGCACGCGCCCGCTCACGTCGGCGGCCAGCGCGGCGGGGAAGAACTCCTTGGGCAGGCCGATGCGCAGGCCCTTGAGCGGCTGCGCGGCGGTCGCGCCTTCGCGGGACGCGAGCATCTGCGCGTGGAAGTCCTGCGGCGGGTGCTGCACGCTGGTGGCGTCGCGCTCGTCGAAGCCGCTCATCGCCGACAGCAGCAGCGCGCAGTCCTCGGCCGAACGCGCGAGCGGGCCGGCCTGGTCGAGGCTGGACGCGAACGCGATCATGCCGAAGCGCGAGCACACGCCGTACGTCGGCTTGATGCCGGTGACGCCGGTGAAGCTGGCGGGCTGGCGGATCGAGCCGCCGGTGTCGGTGCCGGTGGCGGCGGGCACCAGCTGCGCGGCCACCGCGGCGGCGGAGCCGCCCGAGGAGCCGCCCGGCACGCGCGTGGCGTCCCAGGGGTTGCGCACCGGCCCGTAGGCCGAGTTCTCGTTGGCCGAGCCCATCGCGAACTCGTCGCAGTTGAGCTTGCCGATCGACAGCGCGCCGGCGGCCTTCAGGCGCGCCACGACGGTGGCGTCGAACGGGCTCTTGTAGCCCTCGAGCATCTTCGAGCCGGCGGTGGTGGCGGACTCCTGCGTGACGAAGATGTCCTTGTGCGCGATGGGCACGCCCAGCAGCGGATGCGTTGCACCGGCGGCGCCGGATTCGCGCTTCGCGTCGGCGGCCTTCGCCGCGGCGAGCGCGCCGTCGGCGTCGACGACCAGGAACGCGCCGTGCGCATCGGCCTTCGCCCGCTCGAGCAGGGCCTGCGTCACCTCGACGCTGGTGGTGGTCTTCGCGGCCAGCGCACGGCCGAGTTCGGCCACGCCCAGGGTATGCAATGGCCCGCTCATTCGATCACCTTCGGCACCAGGAACAGGCCCTCGTCGGCGGCCGGCGCGTTGGCCATGTTGGCCGCGCGATTGTTCGTTTCCGTAACGGCGTCGGGGCGCAGCCGCAACTCGACATTGCCGATCGCCGACAGCGGCGTGTGCAGCGGCTCGAGGCCGGACGTGTCGACCGCGCTCATCTGCTCGACGATCTTGAAGAAGTCGTTCAACTGGGTCTGCATCGCAGACCCCTCGGCGGGCGACAGCTCAAGTCGCGCGAGGTGCGCGATGCGGCTGACGTCTTCGGGTGACAAAGGCATGGGGGAAATCCGGGCTTGGGGCGTCGGGCCGGTCGCGCACAACGCGACGCGGCGAAAACATGGAGTCCGGACGGCGGGAGCCACCGTCCGGACTCGACGCGCCCCTCAAAAGTTACGACCTGCATACACGATCGAGCGGCGCGCTTGGGGTATTATCCTCGGTTAATTCGAGGCTTCCTGCACGAGGTTTTTCTCATCATGCAGCCATCTTCGAGCCCACCCAATTCACGCGCCTTGCGGCGACCTTCAAAGTTTCGGACCTCCAGGTCCGGCACCCGGCCCGGGCTTGACCAAGCCTCCGCCTCAGGTTCCGGAGTCACACCCATCCAGATGGCCTGACGACCACCCCGCGAAGACCGCCGCAAGCCGCCGACCCGCACCCCCGCCTCCCGCCAATGTTCTCTTCCCTGCGCCGCTACTTCTCCACCGATCTCGCGATCGACCTCGGAACCGCCAACACGCTGATCTACGTCCGGGGCAAGGGCATCGTCCTCGACGAGCCCTCGGTCGTCTCGATCCGGCACGAAGGCGGCCCGCACGGCAAGAAGATCATCCAGGCCGTCGGCAAGGAAGCCAAGGCGATGCTGGGCAAGGTGCCGGGCAACATCGAGGCCATCCGCCCGATGAAGGACGGCGTGATCGCCGACTTCGTGGTCACCGAGCAGATGATCAAGCAGTTCATCAAGATGGTGCACCCGCGCAGCCTGCTCACCCCGAGCCCGCGCATCATCATCTGCGTGCCCTGCGGCTCGACCCAGGTCGAGCGCCGCGCCATCAAGGACGCGGCCGAGGCGGCCGGCGCCAGCGCCGTCTACCTGATCGAGGAGCCGATGGCCGCGGCGATCGGCGCCGGCCTGCCGGTGTCGGAAGCCTCCGGCTCGATGGTGGTCGACATCGGCGGCGGCACCACCGAAGTGGGCGTCATCTCGCTGGGCGGCGTCGTCTACAAGGGCAGCGTGCGCGTGGGCGGCGACAAGTTCGACGAAGCCATCATCAACTACATCCGCCGCAACTACGGCATGTTGATCGGCGAGCAGACGGCCGAAAACATCAAGATGGGCATCGGCTCGGCCTTCCCGGGCTCCGAGGTGCGCGAGATGGAAGTCAAGGGCCGCAACCTGTCCGAAGGCGTGCCGCGCAGCTTCACGATCAGCTCCAACGAGGTGCTGGAAGCGCTCACCGACCCGCTCAACCAGATCGTGTCCGCCGTGAAGAACGCGCTGGAACAGACGCCGCCGGAACTGGGCGCCGACATCGCCGAGCGCGGCATGATGCTCACCGGCGGCGGCGCGCTGCTGCGCGACCTGGACCGGCTGCTGGCCGAGGAAACCGGCCTGCCGGTGCTCGTCGCCGAAGACCCGCTGACCTGCGTCGTGCGCGGTTGCGGGATGGCGCTGGAGCGCATGGAGCGGTTGGGCGCAATCTTCACTTCGGACTGAATGTCGCACGCGGGCACCCGTTCATGGCGGGGCATTCCCGCACAAGGCACGGAACTCCGCCTTGCGATAATTCGTCTGACAACAACGCCTTTCCTCCCGTCCTCCGCCGGCCTCAAACGCCCGGCGCGCTGAGTACCCCATGCCGCTCGGTACCCTGGACCGCCGTCCTCCGCCGTTCTTCCACCAGGGCCCGTCCGCACTGACGCGCCTGGCGGTGTTCTCCGCGGTGGCGCTGTTCCTGATGGCGGCCGACACCCGTTTCGCGGTCACGCGCCCCCTGCGCTCCGGCCTGCAGATGCTGCTGCTGCCGCTGGAGCGCGTGCTCGCGGTGCCGGTGCAGGCCTCGCATGCCGCCAGCGAGTACGTGGGCGGCCTGCACCAGGCCCAGGCCGACCTGAGCCGCGCCGAGCTGGCGCTCACCACGCAGTCGGCCAAGGCGGCGCGCGTGGACACCCTCACCGCCGAGAACATCCGCCTGCGCGCGCTCGTCGACCTGAAACCGGCGCTGGCCGTCAAGTCGATGGCCGCCGAGGTGCTCTACGAGGCGAGCGACCCGTTCTCGCGCAAGATCTTCATCGACCGCGGTGCGTCGCAGGGCGTGGTGCCCGGCGCGCCGGTGATCGACGAGGCCGGCGTGCTGGGCCAGGTCACGCGGGTCTATCCGCTGTCGTCCGAGGTGACGCTGCTGATCGACAAGGAAGCCGCCATCCCCGTGCTCAACACGCGCACGCACCAGCGCAGCGCGGCGTTCGGCGCCGACGGCAACGCGCTGGAGCTGCGCTTCATGGCCGGCAACGCCGACGTGAAGGTGGGCGACCTGCTGCAGACCAGCGGCGTCGACGGCATCTACCCGCCCGGGCTGGACGTGGCCAAGGTGGTGAAGGTGGATCCGCGCGCCGACTCGTCGTTCGCCCGCATCGCGCTCGTGCCCACGGCCTCGGCCGACGGCGTGCGCCACGTGCTGGTGCTCGAGCCCATGGCGATGCAGCTGCCGGCGCGGCCGGCGCCCGAACCCGAACCGGCGCAGGTCAAGGGCGGCCGGTCGACCAAGGGGACCAAGAAGTGATCATGCCGCGCGGCGCCGACCAGCTCCTGCTGCCGGTCAACCCCTTGTTCCTCTGGTTCTCGCTGGTCGCGGCGCTGGTCTTCAACATGCTGCCGCTGGGGCGCATCGCCGCCCTGCCGGACATGCTGGCGCTCGTGCTCGTGTTCTGGAACGTGCACCAGCCGCGCCGCGTGGGCATCGGCGCCGCGTTCTTCTTCGGCCTGCTGATGGACGTGCACCAGGGCGCCGTCCTGGGCCAGCACGCCCAGGCGTACACGCTGCTGAGCTTCCTCGCCATCACCATGCACCGCCGCCTGCTGTGGTTCGGGCTGGCCGAACAGGCGCTGCAGATCCTGCCCGTGTTCATCGTCGCGCACGCCGTGTCGCTGGTCGTGCGGCTGCTGTCGAGCGGCAGCTTCCCCGGCTGGACGATGCTTCTCGCGCCGCTGTTCGAGGCGCTGCTGTGGCCCGTGGTCTCGTGGATGCTGCTCGCGCCGCAGCGCCGCGCCCCGGACCGCGACGAGAATCGCCCGCTCTAGCCGTCGACTGGATCCCACGTGAAGTCCATGACGGAGCTGCGCAACATCGAGGTCGAACTCGATCGCTTCCGCACGCGCACGATCGCCGCCGCGGCCTTCGTGCTGCTGTGCTTCGGCGTGCTCGTCTTCCGCTGGTTCGTGCTGCAGGTGGTGCGCCACGACGACCTGCAGGCCCAGGCCGAGGCCAACCGCATCGGCGTCGTGCCCATCGTGCCCAATCGCGGCCTGATCGTCGACCGCAACGGCATCGTGATGGCCACCAACTATCCGGCCTACACGCTGGAGATCACGCCGTCCAAGCTGGCCGACCTCGAAGGCACGATCAACGAGATCGCCAAGGTGATCGAGGTGACGCCGCGCGACCGCAAGCGCTTCGCGCGGCTGGCGGCCGAGGGCAAGAGCTTCGAGTCGGTGCCCATCCGCACCAAGCTCACCGACGAGGAGGTGGCCCGCTTCGTGGCGCAGCGCTTCCGCTTCCCCGGCGTCGAGATCAAGGCGCGGCTGTTCCGCAACTACCCGCACGGCGAGCTCGCGAGCCACCTGGTGGGCTACATCGGCCGCATCAACCAGGAAGAAAAGCAGAAGATCATCGACGACTGGTCGGACGAGGACCAGGCCAACTACCGCGGCACCGAATACATCGGCAAGCTCGGGCTGGAGCAGAGCTACGAGTCGGAGCTGCACGGCGTGACGGGCTTCGAGCAGATCGAGACCTCGGCCGGCGGCCGGGCGGTGCGCCAGCTCGCCAGCAAGCCGGCCACGCCGGGCAACACGCTGCAGCTGTCGATCGACATCCGGCTGCAGGCGCTGGTCGAGGAGCTGTACGGCGACCGCCGCGGCGCGCTGGTGGCCATCGACCCGCGCAACGGCGAGGTGCTGGCCTTCGTCTCCAAGCCCACGTTCGACCCCAACCTGTTCGTCGACGGCATCGACTCCGACAACTGGAAGGACCTCAACGAGTCGATCGACAAGCCGCTGCTCAACCGCGCGATCCGCGGCACCTACGCGCCCGGCTCCACCTACAAGCCCTACATGGCGCTGGCGGCGCTGACGCTCGGCAAGCGCACCGCGGCGTGGGGCATGATGGATCCGGGACACTACACGTTCGGCAACCACGTGTTCCGCGACGACAAGCCCGAGGGCCACGGCTTCGTCGACATGTACGCGTCGATCGTCAAGTCCTGCGACATCTACTACTTCGCGCTCGCCAACGACCTGGGCGTCGACACCATCGCCAGCTTCATGCAGCCGTTCGGCTTCGGCCAGCCCACCGGGCTCGACCTGCAGGGCGAGCTGCGCGGCGTGCTGCCGTCCACCGAGTGGAAGCGCAAGGCCTACCGCAAGCCCGAGCAGCAGCGCTGGTACGCTGGCGAGACGATCTCCCTGGGCATCGGCCAGGGCTACAACAACTACACGGTCATGCAGCTGGCCAATGCGCTGAGCACGCTGTCGTCCGGCGGCCAGCGCCACACCCCGCACCTGGTGCGCGACGTGGTGGACGTGGTCTCGGGCGCGCGCCACCCGGTGGCGCCGACGCCGCTGGAGCCGCTGAAGCTCAACCCCGACTATGTCGAGGTCATCCGCCACGCGATGGTGGGTGTCAACAAGGAGGGCACCGGCGCGGCCGCCTTCCTCAACGCGGGCTACGAATCGGGCGGCAAGACCGGCACCGCGCAGGTGGTGGGCATCAAGGCCAACGAGAAGTACAACGCGTCCAAGGTGGCCGAGTACCAGCGCGACAACGCCTTGTTCATCTCGTTCGCGCCGGCCGACAAGCCGACCATCGCGATCGCGATGGTGGTCGAGAACGTGGGCTTCGGCGCCCAGTACGCGGCGCCGATCGCGCGCCGGGTGATGGACTACTGGATCAAGGGCATCTACCCGACCGACGAGGACATCGCCGCCGTCCAGGCCGGCACCGCCGGGCCGCCGAAGACGGCCGGCGTGCCGATCTCGCTGGCCGCCAACATCCGCCTGGGCACCAACCATTCGCCCAACGCCGACGACTCGGCGGGCACGCCCCTGGCGGGCGCCGACAACGCGGCCGGCGCCGCGAGCGCCGTGGCGGCGTTCCAGGCGGCCAGCGGCGCCAGCGCGCCGACGGCCGCCGAGCGCGCCGCCGCCGTGGCCAGCGCGGCCAGCGCCGTGCGCGCCGCCGCAGCCCAGGCCGCGCTCGCGAACGCGGGCTCGGGCAGCGTCGCCGTCGCCGCGTCGGCGGCCGCCAAGCGCCTGCCGTCGCAATGGACGCCGACGCCCAACCCCGGAAAGCGCAAGCCATGATCGCCGTCGTCGAACGTCCCACGATCTGGCAGCGCCTGCGCCCGGTGCTGCTGGGTTTCGATCTCACGCTGATGATCGCCGTGCTGCTGATCTGCGCGATCGGCCTGGTCACGATGTACTCGGCCGGATTCGACTACGGCACGCGCTTCACCGACCACGCGCGCAACATGGCGCTGGCCTTCGGCGTGCTGTTCGTCGCGGCGCAGATCTCGCCGCAGAACCTGATGCGCGTCGCCGTGCCGCTGTACTCGATCGGCCTCGCGCTGCTCGTGGCCACCGCGGTGATGGGGATCACGAAGAAGGGCGCCACGCGCTGGCTCAACGTGGGCGTGATCATCCAGCCCAGCGAGATCATGAAGCTCGCGATGCCGCTGATGCTCGCGTGGTGGTTCCAGAAGCGCGAGGGCCAGCTGCGCGCGCTCGACTTCGCGATCGCCGGCCTGATCCTGCTGCTGCCGGTGGCGTTCGTCGCGAAGCAGCCCGATCTCGGCACCGCCATCCTGATCCTGTCCGCCGGGCTGTACGTGATCTTCTTCGCCGGCCTGTCGTGGAAGCTGATCCTGCCGGTGCTGGTGCTGGCCGCGGTGGGCATCGTCGCGGTCGTGTTGAGCGAGGAGCGCATCTGCCAGGACGAGGTCGTCTGGCCGCTGCTGCGCGACTACCAGAAGCACCGCATCTGCACGCTGCTCGACCCCACCACCGACCCGCTCGGCAAGGGCTTCCACATCATCCAGGGCATGATCGCGATCGGCTCGGGCGGCGTCACGGGCAAGGGCTTCATGAGCGGCACGCAGACGCACCTCGAGTTCATCCCCGAGCGCACCACCGACTTCATCTTCGCCGCCTACTCCGAGGAGTTCGGCATGCTGGGCGCGCTGCTGCTGCTGTTCGGCTTCACGCTGCTGATCTTCCGTGGCCTGGCGATCGCCGCCGACGCGCCGACCGTCTTCACGCGCCTGCTCGCCGGCTCCATCACGCTCAGCTTCTTCACCTACGCGTTCGTCAACATGGGCATGGTCAGCGGCATCCTGCCGGTGGTGGGCGTGCCGCTGCCGTTCGTCAGCTACGGCGGGACGGCGATGGTGACGCTGGGGCTGGGACTCGGGTTCCTGACCTCGATCGCGCGGAATCGGCGCAGCGTCCAGACCTGACGCCGCTCAGGGCGCCGCGGGGGGCGCCGCGGCCGGCGCGGGCGTGCATGCGAAGCGCACGGTGAACAGCGCGCCTGGCGCACCGCCCTCGCCGCCGTGCGGTTCGACGGTGTTGGAGATCGCGATGGTCGCGTCGTGCTTGTCGGCGATCTCCTTGACGATCGCCAGCCCCAGTCCGCTGCCGTCCACGTCGGTGCCCAGCACGCGGTAGAACGGCTGGAACACCTGCTCGCGCTCGGCTTCGGGGATGCCCGGCCCCGTGTCCTCCACCTGCAGCACCATCACCTGGCCGTAGGGATCGGGCGTGATCCGCACGGTGACGGTGCCCTCGGCAGGCGTGTACTGCAGCGCGTTGTCGACCAGGTTGCGGATCAGCTCGCGCACGAGCACGGGCTGGCCGACGATGCGCGGCGCGGCCGGATCGGTGTCGGGCCCTTCGTAGCCGAGGTCGATGCGCTTGTCCATCGCGCGGGGCACGAAGTCGCGCACCACCTCGCGGGCCAGTTTCACCAGGGGCACGTCCTGCAGCCGCCGGGCCTGCTCGGTGTCCTCGGCACGCGCCATCGCCAGCAGCTGGTTCACGAGGTGGGCCGCGCTCTGGCTCGAGCGGGCGATCTGCTTGAGCGAGCGCTTGATCGATTGCGGATCGCCACCGGCGTCGATCTCGCGCTGCGCGAGCTCCGCCTGCATGCGCAAGCCCGCCAGCGGCGTCTTCATCTGGTGCGCGGCATCGGCCAGGAAATGCTTCTGCGAGCCCATCGTCTGGTCGAGGCGGGCCAGCAGGTCGTTGATGGATCGCACCAGCGGCGCCACTTCCTCGGGCACGTCGTGCTCGTCGATCGGGCTCAGGTCCTGGCTTTCGCGGCGGCGGATGCGCTGTTGCAGTGCGTTGAGCGGCGCGATCCCGCGCGCGAGCGCGAACCACACGAGCAGCACCGCCAGCGGCAGGATCACGAACTGCGGCAGGATCACGCCCTTGATGATCTCCGTGGCCAGGCGCGAGCGCTTGTCGAAGGTCTCGGCCACCTGCACCACGACGCCGCTGTTGACGCCCGCCGGCGTGCCCACCCACAGGTAGGCGACGCGCACCGCGTCGTTGTGCACCGTGTCGTCGCGGAACTGCACCTCGTCGGCCGCGGCGCGCTCCTCCGCCGGCGGCCCGAGCTCCGCGTCGCCGCCGGCGAGGTCGCCCTGCGCGTTGCGCACCTGGTACCAGATGCGGTCGACGTCGTCGCTGCGCAGCAGCGCGGCGGTGGGCTCGGCCAGGCGCAGGTCGTGGCGGCCGGTGAGCCCGCGCTCGAACTCGGGATCGGCGCGCACCTCGCGCGCGACGCTGTGCGCGAGCTGGCCCAGCTCGCGGTCGTACGGGCGGTTGGCGATGCCCTGGGCGACCAGCCAGGTCAGCGCGACGCTCATCGGCCACAGCAAAAGCAGCGGCGCGAGCATCCAGTCGAGGATCTCGCCGAAGAGGGAGCGTTGTTCGTGCCGGTCCGACAAATTGCTGGCCCCCACGCTCGTCCCCTCGCGGCCCCCCCGAGGGGGAGCCCGGTTCGGCTCGGATGTGATCCTCGCTTCCCGGGAGCTTGGGTGGGCCTGCGGCCGGCGGCCGCCTCTGGGCGTGAGGCCTTTCCTGGACGCAGAGTCTAAGGCGGCGGGGTGGGCCGGGCCGACAGGTCGCTTCGCGTCACGAGCACGCGCGCGGATTCGCTCGTGCAGAGCGCCTCCACGTGCAGGCACGAGGTGACCACCTGGGCGGCCTGCTGCAGCAGGGCGGTCTGGTAGCGCTGGGCCACCGGGCTCGCCTCCGCGACGCTGCGGCGCCAGGCGGCCAGCGCGACGTCGAAACGCTGGATCGTGCGCAGGTGCGCCGCCAGTTCGGGCGCCGCCGCCAGCGCCTCGAGCAGGCCTTCGACGCCGGCGGCGGCCTGGGCGGCGATGGCCGCCAGCTCCCGGGCGTCGTCGGCCTGGGCGGAGGTCAGCGCGCCCATGAGCATCGAGGCCTGGTGGACGAGGGCCCGGCTACGGCAGGCCAGCGGGTACCAGGCGTCGACATTCATGTTCCAAGGCTTTCGAGGATCGCGTTGGAAACCAGTGTCGGCGGCGCGGCTCGATTCTCGAGACGCAGCGAGGGCGCTTCGTGCCGGGTGCACGATCTTCGTCCGGCCGCGTTGCGATAGCGGCACACCTTGCCGAATTCCACACGCTTGTCCGCGCGCGGCGTCAGCCTCTCGAAAGCGTTCGCCGGGCCGCGTCAGGCCGCGATCTTCTCCAGGCAGTAGCCCAGGCCGCGCACGGTGGCGATGCGGATCGGGCCCTGCTCGATCTTCTTGCGCAACCGGTGGATGTAGACCTCGATCGCGTTGTTGCTCACCTCCTCGCCCCATTCGCACAGGCGGGTGACGAGCTGGTCCTTGCTGACCAGGCGGCCGGCGCGTTGCAACAGCACCTCGAGCAGGCTGATCTCGCGCGCCGACAGCTCGATCATCTGCTCGTTGATGTAGGCCACGCGGCCGGTGGCGTCGAAGCTCAGGGGGCCGTGGCGGATCACGCTCGACGCCGTGCCCAGCCCGCGGCGGGTGAGGGCGCGCACGCGGGCCTCGAGTTCCTGGAGCGAGAACGGCTTGGCCATGAAGTCGTCGGCGCCGAGATCGAGGCCCTTGACGCGCTGGTCCACGCTGTCGGCCGCGGTCAGGATCAGCACCGGCAGCGTCGAGCCGCGGGCGCGCAGCTTGCGCAGCACCTCCAGGCCGTGCAGGCGCGGCAGGCCCAGGTCGAGGATCAGCAGGTCGAACTCGTGCGAGGCGAGGGCGGCGTCGGCCTCGGTACCGCTGGAAACCTGGTCGACGGCGTAGCCGGAGCCGCGCAGGGAACGCAGCAGGCCGTCCGCGAGGACCTGGTCGTCTTCGGCGATCAGTAGGCGCATTCGGCGGTCTCCTGGGCTTTCGGCCTCGTTATCGGTGAGTTTGGCGCTCCCCGCCATTTTCGGGGCGATTCGGCTCGCAGCGCGCCTCCGAGTCGCTCGTATATTGATTTTTGTCAGGTCGTTGCGGCTGGCTCACGCAGCGAGCTTCAGGCCACGAATAATCTTTCCTCAATAGCTGTACAGATATCCAGCTAATGGTCATAATCCCAGCAGCGCAAACCGAACACGGAGATTCCGCATGGACGCCCCCACCAAGAACGCCTCGAAGAACGCCAACCCCGCCAACAACCAGGCCGTCAACGCCGCGCCGGTCGCCCAGACCCCCGCGTTGAACGCCGAAAAGGCCAAGGCCCTGCAGGCCGCGCTGGCCCAGATCGAGAAGCAGTTCGGCAAGGGCTCGATCATGCGCCTGGGCGCCGGCGAGGCGATCGAGGACATCCAGGTCGTCTCCACCGGCTCGCTGGGCCTGGACATCGCGCTGGGCGTCGGTGGCCTGCCGCGCGGCCGCGTGGTCGAGATCTACGGTCCGGAATCGTCCGGCAAGACCACGCTCACGCTGCAGGTCGCGGCCGAGATGCAGAAGGTCGGCGGCGTCTGCGCGTTCATCGACGCGGAGCACGCGCTCGACATCAACTACGCGCAGAAGCTGGGCGTCAACCTGCAGGAACTCCTGATCTCGCAGCCGGACACCGGCGAGCAGGCGCTCGAGATCGTCGACGCGCTGGTGCGCTCCGGCTCGGTCGACCTGATCGTGGTCGACTCGGTGGCGGCGCTCACGCCCAAGGCCGAACTCGAAGGCGAGATGGGCGACTCGCTGCCCGGCCTGCAGGCCCGCCTAATGAGTCAGGCGCTGCGCAAGCTGACCGGCACCATCAAGAAGAGCAACACGATGGTGATCTTCATCAACCAGATCCGCATGAAGATCGGCGTGATGTTCGGCAGCCCCGAGACCACCACCGGCGGCAACGCGCTGAAGTTCTACGCGTCGGTTCGCCTCGACATCCGCCGCATCGGCTCCATCAAGCGCGGCGAAGAGGTGGTCGGCAACGAAACCAAGGTCAAGGTCGTCAAGAACAAGGTCGCGCCGCCGTTCAAGGAAGCCGAGTTCGACATCCTCTATGGCCAGGGCATCAGCCGCGAAGGCGAAATCATCGACCTGGGCGTCATCGCCAAGGTCGTCGAGAAGTCCGGCGCCTGGTATGCCTACAACGGCGAGAAGATCGGCCAGGGCAAGGACAACTGCCGCGAATTCCTGAAGGAAAATCCGGCGCTGGCCATCGAGATCGAGAACAAGGTGCGCGAATCGCTGGGCGTGCCGCTGGTGCCGGTCGTCGAGGCCGCGCCCGCCAAGAAGGGTTGATCCGATTCGGAGCCGGCGCGGACCACCGCCCGTCTCCGATCCACCTCGAGACAAGGCCTGACGAGCGCTCACGCGACTCCTCGGGCCTTTCTTCTTTCAGCAAAGCGCATGTCGTTCCAGGATCCCCCTCGCGAACCTCGCCGGGCGCGCAAGCCCCGCGCACGCATCAGCCTGAAGATGCAGGCCATCGGCTTCCTGTCGCGGCGCGAGCACAGCCGGCAGGAACTGCGGGCCAAGTTGCTGGACTCGCTGCGCAAGCGGGCGCGCGAAGAGGCGGCGCTGGTCGCGGCGGCCGACAAGGCGGCGCGGGAACTGGCGCAGGCCTTGAGCGAACAGCCGTCCAACGGGATCGACGACGCGTTTGCGCCGCCCGAGCCGCCCGCGCCCGCGCCCGCGGTGCGTGGGCACGCGAGAGCGGACCCGGTGCGTGCGACACGCCCGTCCGCGGCGCGCGAGCGATCGAGCCCGCACGCCGGCCCGCGCGAGGAGGCCGGCCTGGCCGCCACGCGCCGATCGTCGCTCGATCGTCCCGCGCTGGCCACGCTGAGCCTGGCCAACGGCGCGCCCTTGCCTGCCGCCCTGCAGGCCTCGCTGGCGGCCACCGCCGCGGCGCCGATCGCAGCGCCCTCGGTCGGGGAGCGCCCGGGCCCGACGCCGCCTGCGGCGACTCTGCCGACCCCGCTGGCCCATCGCGTTCCGGCAACTGAGGCGTTCGACGAGTTCATCGACGCCGCCGCGGCTCATCTCGACGCACCTGATGACGACCTGCCCGAGCGCGCCAGCACCCCGCTGGACGCCACCGACCTCGAGCTGACCGACCCCGAGGCCGCCGTCGACCAACTGCTCGACTGGCTGATCGCCAACAAGTACCTCAGCGAAACCAGATTCGTCGAGAGCCGGGTCAACGCGCGCTCGCGCAAGCAGGGCGCCTTGCTGATCAAGTTGGAGCTGGCGAGTCACGGCCTGGCCCTGGAGCCCGAGCAGGCCACGTTGCTGCGCGAGACGGAATTCGCCCGGGCGAAGGCGCTGTGGCAACGCAGGTTCGGCGAAGTCGCGCCGGACGCGCGCCTGCGCGCCAAGCAAGCCCGCTTCCTGGCCGCGCGGGGGTTCGCGGCCGATGTCGTGCGGCGCGTCGTGGGCGGCGACGACGAGTTCTGAGCCGCGCCGCGGCCGGTCGATCCGCCGCGGCCGACCCCGCACGGACGTCCCCGCGTGCCAGTGGGAGACCGTTCCGGTGCTCCGCCATGGTGCGGTGCACCATGTTAAAGTTCGTGGTTACACCGGGTTTCCGAGCATCCGCGCCCCGCGGATATCCCCCCGCCTGTAGCAAACCATCGCAAAATCTCCCGCTTGCGTGAAACCCGTCCGCTGCCCCTGTCGATTCGCCGCGCCCCGCGAGTGCGTCCCGCAGCCCCCCGGACACTCCCTTTAGTCGACCACTTCAAGAAGACGCTTCCATGAAGATCCACGAATACCAAGGCAAGGAACTCCTGCGCCAGTTCGGCGTGCCCGTGCCGCGCGGCTACCCCGCGTTCACGGTGCAGGAGGCGGTGGAAGCCGCTCAGAAACTCGGCGGCAACGTCTGGGTCGTCAAGGCCCAGATCCATGCCGGCGGCCGTGGCAAGGGCGGCGGCGTCAAGCTCGCGCGCTCGCTGGACGAACTCAAGAAGCTGGCCGGCGAGATCCTCGGCATGCAGTTGAAGACCCACCAGACCGGCCCCGAAGGCCAAAAGGTGCGTCGCCTGTACATCGAGGAAGGCGCCGACATCAAGAAGGAATACTACGTCTCGCTGGTCACCGACCGCGCCACGCAGAAGGTCGCGCTGATCGCCTCGAGCGAAGGCGGCATGGACATCGAGGAAGTCGCCCACTCGACGCCCGAGAAGATCATCACCGACTACATCGACCCGCTGACCGGCCTGTCCGCCGAGCAGGCGAAGAAGATCGCCGCGGCCATCGGCCTGTCGGAAGCTTCGCAGGCCCAGGCCGTCGACGTGTTCCAGAAGCTGTACCAGTGCTACATGGACACCGACGCGTCGCTGGTCGAGATCAACCCACTCAACGTCGACAGCAAGGGCGCGCTGATCGCGCTCGACGCGAAGTTCAACTTCGACGCGAACTCGCTGTTCCGCCACCCCGAGATCGTCGCCTACCGCGACCTCGACGAGGAAGATCCGGCCGAAGTCGAAGCCTCCAAGTTCGACCTGGCCTACATCAGCCTCGACGGCAACATCGGCTGCCTGGTCAACGGCGCCGGCCTGGCCATGGCCACGATGGACACCATCAAGCTGTTCGGCGGCGAGCCGGCCAACTTCCTCGACGTCGGCGGCGGCGCCACGGCCGAGAAGGTGACCGAGGCCTTCAAGATCATGCTGAAGAACCCGCACGTCAAGGGCATCCTCGTCAACATCTTCGGCGGCATCATGAAGTGCGACACCATCGCCGAAGGCGTCATCAGCGCCTGCAAGGCGGTCAACCTGTCGGTGCCGCTGGTCGTGCGCATGAAGGGCACGAACGAGGACCTGGGCAAGAAGATGCTGGCCGACTCCGGCCTGCCCATCATCGCCGCAGACACGATGGCCGAAGCCGCGACGAAGATCGTCGCCGCCGTGGCCTGAACACGCCCAGTCAAGGATCAAAGTAAATGTCGATCTACATCAACAAAGACACCAAGGTCATCACCCAGGGCATCACGGGCAAGACCGGCCAGTACCACACGCTGGGCTGCCAGGCCTACGCCAATGGCCGCGCCGCGTTCGTCGCGGGCGTGAACCCGAAGAAGGCCGGCGAGAAGTTCTCGGACATCCCCATCTACGCCTCCGTCAAGGAAGCCAAGTCGGAGACGGGCGCCACCGTCTCGGTGATCTACGTGCCGCCCGCGGGCGCCGCCGCGGCGATCTGGGAAGCCGTCGAGGCCGACCTCGACCTCGTCGTCGCCATCACCGAAGGCATCCCCGTGCGCGACATGATGATGGTGCGCAACCGCATGAAGGCCAAGGAAGCCGCCGGCGGCAAGAAGACGCTGCTGCTGGGCCCGAACTGCCCCGGCCTGATCACGCCCGACGAGATCAAGATCGGCATCATGCCGGGCCACATCCATCGCAAGGGCCGCATCGGCGTCGTCAGCCGCTCCGGCACGCTGACGTACGAAGCCGTGGCGCAGCTGACCGAGATCGGCCTGGGCCAATCGTCGGCGGTGGGCATCGGCGGCGACCCGATCAACGGCCTGAAGCACATCGACGTGATGAAGGCGTTCAACGACGATCCCGAGACCGACGCCGTCATCATGATCGGCGAGATCGGCGGCCCGGACGAGGCCGACGCGGCGCGCTGGTGCAAGGACAACATGAAGAAGCCGATCGTCGGCTTCATCGCGGGCGTCACCGCCCCGGCCGGCAAGCGCATGGGCCACGCCGGCGCGCTGATCTCCGGCGGCGCCGACACCGCCGACGCGAAGCTCGAGATCATGGAAGCCTGCGGCTTCACGGTCACGCGCAACCCGTCGGAAATGGCCAAGCTGCTGAAGGCCCTTCTCTGAACGAGAGTTGGTACCGGGCGTTTCGCGACTCCGTATCGCGAAACTGAACGGAACCTTGCTGGCGTTGGGTAGACTGCGCGCTGGCACGACAAGGAGCCCTCGGGCTCCTTTTCTTTTGCCTGCTCCCCTTCCCGGCCCCACCTCCAGCACCCCGACCCCGTGGAACTCCTCCTGACCCCCGCCTTCTGGGCCGCCCTCGGCTCCATCATCCTGGCCAACGTGCTGCTGTCGGGCGACAACGCCGTGGTGATCGCGATGGCCGCCCGCGGGCTGCCGGCGAGCCAGCAGAACAAGGCCATCGTGTTCGGCAGCGGCGCCGCGATCGTGATGCGCATCGTCCTGACGCTGATCGCCGTCAAGATGCTGGGACTGCCGTACCTCAAGCTCGTGGGCGGGCTGGCGCTGCTGTACATCGGCGCCAACCTGATGTCCGACGAGGAACAGGAGCACGACCACGAGGCCAAGCCGATCGGCATCGCCACCGCGGTGCGCACCATCCTCGTGGCGGACCTCGTGATGAGCCTGGACAACGTGCTGGCCGTCGCCGCCGCCGCCCAGGGCAACACCGTGCTGCTCGTCGTCGGGCTGGCCATCAGCATCCCGCTGATCGTGTTCGGCAGCACGCTGATCCTCAAGGTGATGGAGCGCTTTCCGGTCATCATCGTCGCCGGCGCCGCCCTCCTGGGCTGGCTGGCGGGCGAGATGATGCTGACCGATCCGGCCCTCCGCGGCTGGTTCGGCGAGGTGCCGGAATCCGCGGTGCGGATCGGCGGCATCGTCGGCGCCGTCCTGGTCGTCATCGTCGGCAAGCTGCTCCAGCGACGCGCGAAAAGCCGCCAATGACGCGCGGCCGCCGCGGCGGCGCGTGACGAAAGCCTCAAGAGCCCCTGGCCTGCGACAGCCATCGGGTTGACGCCACCGCCGACTGCAGACAACCTTGCAGGATGCCGCGTTCCTCGCTTCCCAAGACCGCGCCGGCGTCCCCGCCGGCGCCGCCGGCGTGGTTCCGCCTGAAACGCATGTTCGGCCTCAAGCCGGCCTCCGACGCCGCCGGCGCCGCCGGCGCCCCGCCCGCCGGCTGGCACGGCGCGGGCGGCAAGAAGGGCGCCGACGCGCCCATGCCCAAGGTCACCGACTACACGCTGCAGCACGTGATCGCCCGCAACGACCGGGCGACGATCTACCAGGCCACCGAGCGCGGCACCGGGCGCCTGATCGCGCTGAAGACGGTGCGCATCGGCAGCGCCAGCGGCACCGATCGCGGCCTCTGGCGCGAGCGCTTCCTGCGCGAGGCCGCCGCCGCGGCGCGGCTCAAGCACGAGTACATCGTCACGGTGCACGCAGGCGGCGTGCAGGGCGAAGGCGACGCCACCACCGGCTGGCTGGCCATGGAGTGGGTGCACGGCACCGACATGTCCCGCTACGCATGCGCCAACCGCATGCTGCCCGAAGGCGTCGTCGTCGGCATCTGCCAGCGCGTCGCGCTCGCCCTCGACCTGGCGCACCGCTCGGGCATCGTCCATCGCGACATCAAGCCGTCCAACGTCCTGTTCGACCCCACCACGGGCACCGTCAAGGTGACCGACTTCGGTTCCGCCCGCGTCGCCGACACCGCCGCCACCCGCAGCGGCGTGATGATGGGCACGCCCGCCTACATGGCGCCCGAGCAGCTCGCCGGCGCCGACGCCACGCCCCAGTGCGACCTGTACGCCCTGGGCGTTCTGCTGTTCGAGCTGCTGATCGGACGCCGCCCGTTCGAGGCCGACTCGATGGGCGACCTGCTCGCGCGCATCGCGCACCAGGCGCCCCCGCGCGTGCGCATGCTGCGCCCGGAGCTGCCGCCGCTCCTCGACGACATCGTCGCCCGGCTGCTGGCCAAGAGTCCGGGCCTGCGCCAGGAAAGCGCGCACCAGGTCGCCCTCGAGCTGCGGCTGGCGCGCCAGCAATGCGCCGCCGCCGAACCCGGGAGCGCGGCCGCGGATTGGCCCGATACGGCGCCCGGATACGATCCCCTGGACGACTTGACGGCATCCCACCCATTCCAAGGCACAATCGCCAGCTAACAGGCGCGAACCACGCGCTTCGCCGCATCTTGCCGTCCTCATGATTCTTGAGTTCTTCAGCGTTACTGATACCGGCCGCGCACGCCGCAACAACGAAGACTCCGTGGCGCTCGACGAAGCCGGGCGCATCGCGGTGCTGGCCGACGGCATGGGCGGCTACAACGCAGGCGAAGTGGCGAGCGGAATGGCCTCGGAGCGCGTCAGGGGCGAGCTCGGCCAGCGCCTGAAGGCGGCCGGCGCCACCCCCACCGAAGCCGAGATCAAGACCGCGCTCCTGGACGCCGTCGACAGCGCCAACCGCGAGGTCTACGACGCCGCGATGTCGCACCCCGAGTACGCCGGCATGGGCACGACGCTGGTCGTGGCCCTCTATCGCGGCGACCGCCTTTGGCTGGGCCACATCGGTGATTCGCGCGGCTACCGCTTCCGCAACGGCCACCTCGAACAGCTCACGCGCGACCACTCGCTGCTGCAGGAGCAGATCGACGCCGGCCTGATCACGGCGGAACAGGCGGCCTATTCGATGCACAAGAATCTGGTTACACGTGCGGTCGGGGTCGACGAGCTGGTCGACCTCGAAATCCACGATTATCCGGTTGAGCCGGGCGATGTCCTGCTGATGTGCTCCGACGGCCTGTCCGACATGCTCACCGACGAGCAGATCGAACAGCTGTTGCGGACCAACGACAGCTTGCCCGCGGCGGGTGCGATGCTGGTGCAGGCAGCCAATGCGGCTGGCGGGCGAGATAATATTGCGGTAATACTGGCGCGCGCCAAGCCGGGCACTCGGGATTTCGCCAAGTCCTGGTGGTCGTTCTGGCG
>FTJN01003204.1_pt6 | contig 22861 bp, 21 predicted proteins | sample 1658361 | NCBI WGS metagenome assembly FTJN01 (sample SAMEA3914819, study PRJEB12502) | metagenome | biome: forest; material: soil | place: Canada | collected 2010-06-26 | depth 0.3 m
ACCACCCGGGCGAACAGGCCGTTGAGGGCCGAGACCAGCGGCGCCACCTCGCGCGGGATGTCCGGGCGGTCGACGGCGCCCAGGTGTTCCGGCGAGCGTTGCTCGATGTCCGCGCTCAGGCGCTCCATCGGCTTGAGGCTGCGCACGATCGCCAGCCAGCCCAGCACGGCCAGCACCAGCGCCTCGGCCAGCATCGCCGACGCGGCGGCGGCCAGCACCTGCTGCGCGACGCCGCGCCGCTTGTTGAGCGTCTCGGACACGCGTGCTTCGCATTGGCGGGCCGCCTGGCCGGCGGCCGCGGGCACGCAGGTCCAGCTGTGCATCGCCACGCGCACCGGCTGCTCGTTCCAGGTGGCGTCGGAGAAGCGCCAGTCGACGGCGGCCTGCGGCCCGCCCAGCGCGGCCAGGTGGCCGTCGCCTGCCAGCACGGCGCCGTCGGGCCCCAGCGCCACCCAGTGCACCTCGTCGAAGCGGTCGGCGCGCAGCGCGGCGTCCAGCTCGGGCGAGACCGTCAGGGAGACGCGGCCGCGATCCTGCATCACGAGGCGTTCGATGGCCAGCGCGGAACCGTCGAGCGAGTGGTCGAGGGAATCGAGGGCGGGCGCCAGCGCCAGGCGGTAGAACAGGAAGGCCGTGGCCGGCACCAGCAGCGCCAGCGGCAGCACGAGCCACATCACGAGCGAGCGGCGGATGCTGGGGCGGGCGTCGTACCGGAACAGGGCGCGCAGGCCGTCGGCAGGCGGGGCGGGGGCGCTCACGGGCACGTCGCGTCGGGCACGCGAGAAGTCATGCGCCAGTATCGCCCAACGTTCGCGAGCGCCCGCCGGGCGGGATCAGGCCTCTTCGAGGAGGTAGCCGAAGCCGCGGATCGTGCGGATCTTCAGGCCGGCCGGCTCCAGCTTGGAGCGCAGGCGCGACACGTGCACCTCGATCGCGTTGTCCGAGGTCGTGCCGTCCCAGTTGGAGATCGCCGCGATGATCTGCTCCTTGGCGACGATCTTGCCGGTGCGGCTGAGCATGAACTGCAGGATCGACCATTCGCGCCCGGCCAGGGCGAGCTCCTGCTCGCCGATGTAGGCGCGGCGCGCCTCCAGGTCCATGCGCAGGCTGCCCAGGCCCAGCACGCTGCCGCCGCGCGCCTGGTTGCGGCGCACCAGCGCCCGCGATCGCGCGACGAGCTCGCTGAGGGCGAACGGCTTGACGAGGTAGTCGTCGGCGCCGCTCTCGAGGCCGCGCACGCGGTCCTCGATCGCGTCGCGCGCGGTGAGCATCAGCACCGGCAGGTCGGAACCCTGCGCGCGCACCCGGCGCAAGGTCTCGAAGCCGTCGATGCCCGCCAGGCCGACGTCGAGGATGAGCAGGTCGTACGGATCCTGGCGCACGGACACGGCCACGGGTTCGCCGCGCTCGGTGCAGTCGACGACCCAGCCTTGGGAGCGCAGGGCACGTGCGGTGGAATCGGAAAGAAGGGGATCGTCTTCGACGAGAAGGATTCGCACGGGCGGCACTCCGATGGGAGCGATGGGGGGTGGGGATCGGTGGATCATCGAAGGGCAGCCTCTGTCAGTGCTTAACGATACCTGAGCCCAACCTGAGGAGGTTCGCCCCCCCGGTCCGCGGACTACCGCAGACGGCCCCCCGGGAGGGGCCGCGGCCTTGCGCCGGAGCGGCCGAGCGCGGCCGCCGCGTGCCGGCGGTGCATCAGTGCTCCGGCGGGCCTTCCTTCCCGGCTGCCGGCACCGGTTGCGCGGGCGCGACCTCGTCGAACTCCTCGAACTCCTCCTCGGCGTGCGAGGCGTCCCACGTCGGCGCCGCGGGCGGGTGGTCGAGGCGTTCCTGCGCGAACAACTGCTCCAGCTGCTGGCGACCCGCGCGCGCCAGCGAGATCAGCTTGGACTCGTCGCGGAAATGCGGCGCGAACTCGTGCAGCTGCTGCACCGAATGGCGCCGGAAGCGCATGGCGAGCGTGCGCGCGCGATGCGGTTCGAAGCCCATGGCCTCCAGCACGCTGCGCGCGCTCATCAGGGCCGAATCCAGCGTCTCGCGCTCGATGTAGTGCACGCCGCGCTCGTTGAGCTGGTACCAGTGCTGCACGTTGCGGGCGCGGGCGACGATGGTGAGGTTGGGGAAGTTCTCGCGCGCGATGTCGACCAGCTCCAGGCTGGGATCGATGCCGTCCACGGCCACCACCAGCACGCGTGCCCGTGCCGCGCCCGCCACGCGCAGCAGGTCCAGCCGCGTCGCGTCGCCGTAGTGCACGCGAAAGCCGAAGCGGCGCAGCGCCTCGATCTGCTCGGCGTCGTGCTCCAGCACCGTGGCCTGGACGCCGTTGACGTGCAGCAGGCGGGCGATGATCTGGCCGTAGCGGCCGAAGCCCGCGATGATCACCGGCGCGTCCTGCGGTTCGGCGAGCTCGGACGGCTTGGTACGGGGGTCGAACTTCTCGAGCAGCGGGATCCACCAGCGGTCGGCCGCGAGGATCAGCAGCGGCGTCAGCAACATCGACAGCGTGATGGCCGCGGTGAGCACGCCGGCCTCGCCGGCGTCGATCACCTGCTGTCCCTGCGCCGCCTGAAGCACCACGAAGCCGAACTCGCCGCCCTGCGCCAGCAGCAGCGTGAAGATCGGCCGCTCCAGGCGCGGGATCGGGATGCCGATCTCCATGCCCCACAGCACCAGCGTCTTCACCACCAGGAAGCCGGCGACGATGGCGGCCACCTGCAGCGGATGGTGGATGACGACGCCCAGGTCGATGCCCATGCCCACCGCGATGAAGAACAGGCCCAGCAGCAGGCCCTTGAACGGCTCGATGTCGGTCTCCAGCTCGCGCCGGTATTCGCTCTCGGCCAGCAGCACGCCGGCGAGGAAGGCGCCGAGCGCCATCGACAGGCCCACGGCCTGCATCAGCGCCGCGGTACCGACCACCAGGCCGAGCGCGGCGGCCGTGAAGATCTCCGGCGTCTGGCTGCGCGCGATGAACCGCAGCGCGGGCCGGATCGCCAGCCGCCCGCCGAGCACGATCAGCGCGATCATGCCGAACGCGCGCGCCGCGGCGATGAACGGGTGGCCGGCGTCCGCGCCCGCCACGCGGTCCGGCGCCATCAGCGGGATCAGCGCCAGCAGCGGGATCGCCGCGATGTCCTGGAACAGCGAGACGCTCAGGATGCTCTGGCCCCCGGTGGTCTGCAGGATGTTGCGCTCGTTGAGCGTGGCCAGGCCGATGGCCGTCGACGACATCGCCAGCGCCGCGCCGGCCACCAGTGCCAGTTGCCAGCCGTCCGGCCAGAAACCCATGCAGGCCCAGCCGATGGCCGCGATCAGCGCCAGGCTGCCCAGCAGCTGCACGCTGCCCCAGACGAAGATCGGCCGGCGCATCGACCACAGCCGCTTGGGTTCCAGCTCGAGGCCGATCAGGAACAGCATCAGCACGACGCCGAAGTCGGCCAGGTCGACGATCTGGGACGGATCCGTCACCACGCGAAGGCCCCACGGGCCGATCGCGAAGCCGGCGCCCAGGTAGCCGATGATCGCGCCCAGCCCCAGGCGGCGCGCCAGCGGCACGGCGATCACGGCCGCGGCGAGATAGGTGAGGGCGAGGGTGAGCCAGTGGCTGTGCGACATCGGGGGCAGCGCGCTTTCAATCGTCGGTGGTGATTCGGCGTTCGTCGGCGGCGACGTCGGGCGGCGCCGCGACCGCGTCCGCGCGCGCCTCGGCCGCGAGCGCGAGCAGGCGTTGCGCGAACGCGCTCGCGTGAGCGTGAATGGCCTGCGTCCCGGCCTTGTGCGCGCCGTAGAACACCTCGGGCTCGAGGAAGCGCATGCCCACCAGTTCGGCCGTCTGGCTGTACGCGGGCAGGAAGCTGGCGAACGGGTGGCGGTTGTTGCCGACTTCCTGGTACGAGGTCTCCGTGCCGCCGGTCGACACCACCAGCCACACGCACTTGCCCACCAGCGCGCGGCCGCCCGGGCCGTAGGCCCAGCGGAACGCCAGCACGTCGTCCATCCAGAGCTTCATCAGCGCGGGCATCGAGTACCACTGCACGGGGTGCACCCAGACCACCGTGCGCGCCGCGGCGAGGGCGGCCTGCTCGGCCTCGACGTCGATCACGTAGTCGGGATAGAGCGCGTAGAGGTCGCGCACTTCGACCGCCTCCGGCGGCAACAGCCGCGCCTGCGCGGCGAGGGCGCGGTTGATGCGCGAACGCGCGATGTCGGGATGGGCGACCAGCACCAGAACGTCTGCCATGAGCTCCATTGTGGCGGGTTCGGTAACATCGGGGCCGGGTACCGTCGAGCTACAACAACACGGAGAGATCTCAGATGTCGGTCATCGTCGTTGCAAATCCCAAGGGCGGCGTCGGCAAGAGCACCCTTGCCACGCAGATCTCGGGCTACCTGGCCGCCCGCGGCAAGACGGTCACGCTGGGGGACCTCGATCGCCAGCAGTCGTCGCGCCAATGGCTGGACATCCGCCCGGCCCACCTGCCGCGCATCCTGCCGTGGGACATCTCGCGCGACCAGCTCGCCCGGCCCGCCAAGGGCGCCACCGACGCGGTCATCGACACCCCCGCCGGGCTGCACGGCAACCGGCTCGACGCGGCGATGAAGGTGGCCGACATGTTGATCGTGCCGCTGCAGCCCAGCCTGTTCGACATGCAGGCCACGCACACCTTCGCGCGGGAGCTGCGCGAGCACAAGCGCGCCGGCCGCGTGCGCATCGGCCTGGTGGGCATGCGCGTGAAGGAGCACACGATCGCGCAGGAGCGCTTCCAGGAGTTCGTCGCGGCGCTGGGCATCCCGCTGGTCGCCACGCTGCGCGACACCCAGAACTACGTCCACCTGGCCGCGCACGGCCTGACGCTGTTCGACGTCGCGCCGGGCAAGGTCGAGCGCGACCTGGCGCAGTTCGAGCCGCTGGGGCGCTGGCTGCTCCAGCCGGCCAAGGCCGTTCCGCTGGAATGAGGACGTTCGCCCGCCTGGCCGAGCTGGCGGCCCTCGAGGGCCAGGAGATCGGCCGCAGCGACTGGGTCGTCGTCGACCAGTCCCACATCGACCTGTTCGCGCAGGCCACCGGAGACGCGCAATGGATCCACGTCGATCCGGCGCGCGCCGCCGCGGGCCCGTTCGGGACGACCGTGGCCCACGGCTTCCTGACGCTGTCGCTGCTGTCGCGCCTGTTCGCCGGCGCCGTCGCGTTCGCGGACGTGCGAATGAGCATCAATTACGGTCTCGACCGCGTGCGCTTCCCGTCCCCGGTGCCGGTCGGCAGCCGCCTGCGGGCGGTCTGCGTGCTCGAGTCGCATGAACCGATCGAGGGCGGCGCGCAATTGACGATCACGGTGACCGTCGAACGCGAGGGCGGCGCCAAGCCGGCCTGCGTGGCCGCCTGGGTCACGCGGCACTACACCTAGTTCGTCCCCGCCGAGGCGGCATCCGGCCCGCAAGCCGGATGCTTGCCGGCCGCGACGCGCGTGGAGGCTGTCAATTCTGTTTTCCCTGCCCCCCCCATCGGGGGGTCGGCAAGGCGGGGTGCAACCGATACGATCGCGGCGAGGAGTGTGTCGTCCTGGAACAGGGCGCCACAGGGCTACCCAAAACGAGAGTCGGAGCGGATATCCATGAAGGTGTTGCTGGTCGATGACCACCCGTTGATCCTGTCGGCACTGCAGGCCATGATCCAGGAACTGGATCCGGACGTTCGCGTCACGGCCGTCGGCAGCGCCGGCGCCGCGCGTTCCGCGCTGGCCGCCGACGCGAACTTCGACCTGGTGCTGCTGGACCTCCAACTGGGCGACGCCAGCGGTTTCGACGTGCTCGTCGAGATGCGCAAGGCGCACCCGGCGCTCCCGGTGGTGGTGATCTCGGCGTCCGACCGCGCCAGCGACGTGATCCAGGCGATCGACCTCGGCGCCATGGGCTTCGTGCCCAAGCGGGCGTCCAACGACACGCTGGTCGACGCGCTGCGCCTCGTCATGGCCGGCGGCATCTACGTGCCGGCGATGCACCTGGGCAGCACGGCCGGCCCGTCCAACCGCGCCGCCTCGCCGGCCATCCCGGCCGCCGAGACCGCCACGTACCAGGTCACTCCGTCCTTCGAGGAACTGGGCCTCACGCCGCGCCAGGCCGACGTGCTCACGCAGCTGCTGCAGGGCAAGCCCAACAAGGAGATCGCGCGCCGCCTCGGCCTGTCGGTCGAGACGGTCAAGGATCACGTGCAGGCGGTGCTGCGCGCGCTGGGCGTCAGCTCGCGCACGCAGGCCGTGCTGGCCGTCAGCCAGATGACCCAGCAGCGCCTCGAGCGCCGCGCCGTTCCCCGTTGACCCCCACGCTCCTCCGGTCGGGAAGCATCCGGCTGGCAGGCCGGATGCCGTTCGAGCGGGGCTTCGCTGCGCGAATCCTTTGCCGCTCTCACTCCCCGAGGGGGAGCTCGGTTGGGCTTGGATGTGATCCTCGCTTCCCGAGAGCTTGGTCGGGCCTGCCGCCGGCTGATCACCACGACTGCTGACCGAGGCGATAGGGCATGCGCGTCGCGATCATCTCCGTCTTCGTCGACTACCACCGGCGCGGCGCGCACCACCGGGGCGTGCTGCAGCCGCAGGTCGGCCCGCTGATCGCCGCGCTGCTGCCCGATTCGGCCGACATCGACATCGTCAACGACACCTGGACCGATCCCGACTGGTCCAAGTCCTACGACCTGGTGTTCCTGTCGTGCATGCACGCCGAGTTCGATCGCGCCCGCCAGATCGGCCACTGGTTCCGCAAGCGCGGGGCGCAGGTGGTGATCGGGGGCTCGATGGCCTCGCTCTACCCGCACCTGTGCGCCCCCTGGTTCGATGCCGTCGTGGTGGGCGATCCGGAGGACACGGTGCCGCACGTCTACGAGGACGCCGCGCGCCACCAGTTGCAGCGCCTGTACCGCTCGGGCGGCGACGCGTCCGCGCGCGCGCCGACGCCGCTGGTGCACCGCGTCGCCGACCAGCAGATCTTCCCGCTGGCGCTGGAGGTCACGCGCGGCTGTCCGTACACCTGCGACTTCTGCGTGCTCACCGGCATGGGCACGCGCTTCGACACCCGCCCCACGGCGCGGGTCGAGCACGACCTGGTCACGCTGCGCGAGGCGCTCAAGGGCCGCATCACCGGCCCGCTGAAGAACAAGCGCCGGCGCATGGCGATGTTCTACGACAACAACATCGCCGGCAACCTCGGCTACCTGCGCCAGCTGTGCGACCTCACGGAGCGGCTGGGCCTGGAGTGGGCCAGCTCGGTCACCTTCAACGTGCTCACCAACAAGGCGCTGCTGCAGCGCATGTTCGACAGCGGCTGCCGCGCGCTGTACGTGGGCCTGGAGACCTTCAACCCGGCCGCGCTCGACGACTTCAACAAGCCGCAGAACCGGCTGCCGCTCATCAGGCGCGCGCTCGACGACGCGCGCGACGTCGGCATCCTGGTGACCGCCGGCATGATCCTCAGCCCGCAGCACGACGACATCGCCTACATCCGCTCGCTCCCCGCGCGCCTGCGCGAGAGCGGCCTGCACATCCCCACCTTCCTCGCGTTCGAGACGCCGTTCCCGGGCACGCCGTACTTCCACCGGCTGGCGGCGCAGAACGCGCAGCGCCTGGCCCGCGGCGAGCGCGCGCTGTTCCTGCCCGGCGCGCTGCTGCGCGACTTCACCTCGTACACGCTGGTCGTCGAGCCCACGCTGGCACCGGCGCGAGACTACGTCGACGCCTACAAGCAGACGCTGGACGAGATCTACGCGCCGCGCCGCAAGCTCGCCAAGCTCGTCCACGACCTGCCGTCCTTCGTGAAGCGGCGCGCCTGGACCAGCGCCCTGCTCGACCTCGGCGACACCCTCACCGGCGGCCTGCCGCGAGCCCCCGGCCGCACCTACCTCGCGGGCACCGACCTGCCGCCGCCCGAGCGCGTCCCGCTGACCGACGCCGACTTCCGCGACGAGGCCGAGGCCGACGCGCTGCTGCAGCCCATCGCCGTGACGGACGAGGCGGGCCGCCTGTTGCCACAATGGGCGCCCCTCGACGAGTCGCTGCGGCCCGTCGCCCCTCCCCGCAAGAAGAAGGCGGTCGTGGTCTCATGAAGCGCGAAGAATCCTCCCCGTCGTCGATCCTGACGCTGCCCACCGAGGGCCACGCCGAGCTGCGGGCGTTCGACCGCGCCACCGGACAGGCCAACGAGAACTCGCTGCCGCCGGCCTCCGGCGACGACTCGGACCTGATCGTCGGCAACATCGACCCGCTGATCGACCAGGTGGACAACCTGCACGCGTTCGCGCGCACCGGCCTGGTGGGCAACACCGTCGGCGCCGGCGTGATCGTCGCGCTGTACGCGCATGCGGTGCCGGCGGTCACGATGGTGGCCTGGGCGATCCTGTTCGGCGCGGCGCTGGTGCTGCGCGCGGTGCTGACGGTCACCTACCTGCGGCGCTGGCGCGGCTCGTCGGCGCTGCTGCGCAGCTGGCGCACCCGCTACCTCACCGGCGTGCTCGCCACGGGCGCGATGTGGGGCATCTCCGTGTGGCTGTTCTATCCGTACGGCGGCAACCTGGAGCGCATCGCGCTGCTGCTGACCGTCTACAGCTTCTGCATCTCCGCGGTGCCGGCGCTGGCCACGCAGTTCGGCGCTTTCATCGCCTTCGTCGCGTTCACCTTCGTGCCCATGATCCTGCGCATCGCGCTGCTGCACGAGCGCGACGCCTGGAACCTGGCGGGCATCCTGTTCCTGATCTTCGGCATCACCGTGATGCTGGGCCGCAGCTACCAGCGCTCGTTCGCGCGTGTCGTCGCGCTCAAGCAGCGCGGCCTGCAACTGCTCGCGCAACTGCAGGTGGAGAAGGTCGCCGCCGACCAGGCGCGGCGCGAGGCCGAGACGGCCAACCGCGCCAAGACCCAGTTCTTCGCCGCCGCCAGCCACGACCTGCGCCAGCCGCTGCACGCGCTGGGGCTGTTCGCGGAGGCGCTGCGCCATCGCATCGGCTCGGACGCCGAGGTGGCCCACCTGGTCAACAGCATCAACAGCTCGGTCGACGCCCTGGAGGGCCTGTTCTCCGAGCTGCTCGACATCACCAAGATCGACACCGGCGGCGTCGAGGCGCGGCCCGAGAATTTCAGCGTCGAGGCGATGTTCGCGCGCCTGAAGCTGCACTACGAGCCCACCGCGTTCGAGAAGGGCCTGGCGCTGCGGTTTCGCGGCGGCAAGCACTTCGGCTACGCCGACCCGCTGCTGCTCGACCGCGTGGTGCGCAACCTGCTGTCCAACGCGATCCGCTACACCAACGACGGCGGCATCGTGGTGGGCGCGCGCCAGCGCGGCGACAAGCTGCGCTTCGAGGTCTGGGATACGGGCCTGGGCATCCGCCCGCACGAGCAGGATCGCATCTTCGAGGAGTTCTACCAGGTCTCCAACGACGCGCCGCCGCTCGATCCGACGCAGCGCAAGGGCCTGGGACTGGGCCTGGCGATCGTGCGCCGCCTCGCGCGCGTGCTCGACGCGCCGCTGCGCCTGCGCTCGGTGCCGGGCCGCGGCACGATGTTCTCCATCGAGATCCCGCTGGGCCAGCGCCCGAAGCCCAGCGAGCCGTCGGTGCAGCTGCGCTCGGCCATCGGCCTGACGCTGGACCGGCGCCTCATCGTGATCGTCGAGGACGACCAGGCCGTGCTGGGCGGCCTGCAGGTGCTGCTCAAGAGCTGGGGCGCGGACGTGATCGCGTTCGACTCGTTCGCCGCCGCGTCCGACTGGGCCGGCGCCGCCGCCGCGCGCAAGATGATCAAGCCCGACCTGCTGATCGTCGACTTCCGGCTCGAGAGCGGCCACACGGGCCTGGAGGTGATCCAGGCGATGCGCGGCGCGTTCGGCAGCGCGTTGCCGGCCGTGATCGTCACCGGCAGCCTGATGTCCAACCAGGAAGGCGAGGCGCACGCGCACGACTTCCACCTGCTCCTGAAACCGGTCGTTCCCACCAAGCTGCGCGCGATGATCGCGTTCAAGCTCGGCCAACGTTGACGCTTCCAGCCTGAGGAAACCATGAGCGCCATTCCCGACACGACCCCGCGCGCGATGCGCATCGACGGGCCCCTGTCGGCGCGTGCCGTGCTCGACCACTTCAACGAGAAGGGCCGCGGCCTGCTGGGCCTGGGGCAGGAAGACGTCGGCGTGCGCATCGCGCAGCTGCTGGCCCACGAGGCCGACCTGAGCGCGGCCTGGGGCGGCCTGCCCGGCACCGACCACCCGCGCCACTGGCAGAGCACCGTCGGCGACGAGGCGGCGATGAGCGACAAGCGCTCCGAGCACCGGCGGCTCGACGTGCACCTGCCGCTGTGGTGGGCGCTGCCGCTGGCCGTGCGCGACCGCCAGCCGCACCGCGTCACGCTGCCGCTGGCCGCCAACCGCGAGGCGCTCGGCGCGCTGATCCGCCGCCACATGCCCAGCGCGTGGTGGAACAGCACCGTGCACGTGAGCCTCGACATCGAGACCCGCGTGTACTGGGGCGCGCGCGGCGCCGTGCACCCGCACGCGGCCGCGCGTCACGCGTGCGCGCATCGGGGCGACGCCGGCAGCCCGTCCTTGAAGCTGATGACGCTGGAAGGCGGCCGGGCCGTCGAGACCGCGCTGCCGGACGCCCAGGTCGACCCGGACGTCGTGCTGAAGGTGCATCCGGGCGTCGGCTGGCTCGTCGCGGTGCCGCTGCTGCGCTTCGAGCGCGAGCTGACCTCGGCCGAGCGCCTGCAGCGCAAGGTGACGCAGTGGTGGCGCCGCCTGCGCGGCAGCGTCGGCGCGCCGGCGCAGCGCGATCGCGATCCGACGTTCGCGGGGCGCCTGAAGGCCGACGAGGCCTGGTGGGCCGAGCAACTGGGCGTCGCGGCCGACGCATCGCGCACGCTCGCGCGCGAGGCCCGCGCCGGCGGCTCGCTGCGGCCGGCGAGCCGCATCGCCGCGCAGTCCGCGTCGCTGCGCACGCAGGCGCAGGTCGTCGTGATCCACGGCGGACTCAGCTCCGCGCGCAGCGGCTTCGAGGCCGCGCTCAACACCCAGGCCCGGGCCGTCGCCAAGGCGATCGAGGCGGGGCAGCCGGCGGCGCCCGGACCGATCGACGTCAGGATTGCTCCCGGCCACGTGCCGGCGACCGACAGCCCGATGGCCCGCGAACTCTCGCTGGCCGCGACCGCGGCGGCCTTCGACACCGCCGCGCTGTCCAGCGCGCCGCCGCCGCCGCCGAGCGCCGCGCACGTCTGGCCCGGACTGCCGACCCTCGACGAACGCGCCACCTGGCGCTTCGAGCACGACACTTTCCTGGGCATCGCGCAGAACGTGGCCCACCTGGTCGCCTCGGTGCGCAAGCACTGCATCGCCGACAGCCCGGCCGATGCGCGACGCCACATCGTGCTGATCGCCCATTCGCGCGGCGGCAACGTCGCGCGCTTCGGCTTGACGGCCCTGCGCAAGGCGTTCGGCAAGCAGGGCTGGACGTTCGCGGCCGTCACGCTCGGCAGCCCGCACCTGGGCACGCACGTGTTCGAGCGCGTGGGCCACCGCTGGCACGGGCTGGCCGCCGCGGTGGGCGGCCTGCGCCATCTCGGCGCGCCGTGGATGAACCGCGACACGCTGGCCGAGCTCGTCAACCTCGAGCGCGGCCTGGCCTACGACGTGCCGCCCGGCTTCCACGATGTCGAGCCCGCCGGCGTCGACCGCATGATGCGCGGCCGCCCGGCCACCGACCTGCCCGAGGGCATGTGGCTCGTCGGTTCGCACTGGGGCCCGGGGTCGGGCGTGGAGGAGAAGACCTGGGACTGGTTGTTCGAGGACGTGATGGGCGCCGAGGAGGAGGGCGACGGCCTGGTGCGGCGCCTGTCCGCGCTGGGCGGCCGGGCGGCCGAGAACGACGCGATGCGCGCTTCGCCCGCACGGTGCCCGGTGCAGTTCGACGCCTCGCCGGTCTTCCACACGCACTATCTCGTGCACGAGCCCACGCGCTCGCAGATCGCGCGCATGCTTTCGAGCGCGTTGGGCATCGGCTCGGGCGTCATGGCGGCCTCTGTCGTGGCCCACAAGGAAGCGGCATGAACCCGAGCTCCGTGCGCACCACGCTCCTGGTCGTGCTGGCCGGCGTCGCCGGCGCGACCTGCGACATCGTCTACGCGATCCTGTACTACGGCTGGAAAGGCATTCCCGCCGAACGCATCCTGCAGACGGTCGCCAGCGGGTGGCTGGGCAAGGCGTCGTTCGAGGGCGGGTGGACGTCGGCCGCGCTGGGTCTCGCGTCGCACTACGCCATCGTGATCGTCGCCGCGGCCCTGTTCTGGGCCGTCGCGCGCCGCTGGGCGTGGCTGCGCGAGGAGCCGATCACCGCCGGACTGGTCTACGGCCTGGGCATCTACGGCTTCATGAACTTCGTCGTGCTGCCCTTGTCGGCCTATCCGTACCCGCTGCGCTTTCCGCTGCTGACCACGGCCACCGGGCTGCTGGTGCACATGATCGGCGTGGGACTGTCGATCTCGCTGATCACCCGGCGTGCGCACCCGGCGGGGGGCTAGGGCGCGGAGGCGCTCGCTTCAGGTGTTCGTCAGGTTGTCGCGGAGGGATGCGCTCCCCGAACGCCGACAATCCGGGCGGGTCAACGATCCCGTCGAGCCTTGCTTCCAGACTATCCCGCCGAATTCCGTCAACGTGTACTCCGCCGTGTCGCCGAGAAAGACGATCTGGATGCGACCGCCCGCGACTTCGGCGTTCCCGCGGATCTGATCTTCCAGTGGCTGAAGGAAGACGCCGAAGGCAGTCCGCCGCGGGTCTCGCCGCCGGTGGGGTCGCTTCGGAAGGAGACCAAATCGCCGTCTTCCGACGGAGCCGGACGCGTCAGTCAGGTCGACTGGGGGGAGGTGGTTCCGATCTATGCCGCGCTCCTCCTGCCGACGCTGTTGTTGTTCGCGCTCGGCCACGTCCGGCCGAGCGCTCAGGCCGAGCGCGACTGCTGGCCCGCATGGATCGCGATCTGGGCCGCCTTGTTCGCCTGGCAGGTGCGCGCGAGCAACCGCAGGCTCGAGGCAGGCGACATCGACCTGGCCGGGGTGCGCCGGCTGGGCATCGTGGCGCTCTTTGGCGTGCTCAGCGGACTTTCGGCATGGATCCTGGCGCAAGCGCTGCCCGCGATCCCCCACCGGTTGACCGCAAAAGCAATCGAGGTGCGGACGGTCGTCACCGACAAGGTCATCCGTCGCGGCAAGGGCACGTCCTATTGCCTGGGGACGCCCCCGTTCGATTCCCGGATCGCGCCCGTGCAATGGTGCACCGACCGCCACACGTTCGAGCAGGCGAGGGAAGGCGAGACGATCGTCCTGCACGGTTCCACATCCTGGTTCGGCTTCATGCCGGGCCATTTCGATCTCGTGCCGTCGGTTCCCGCAAGCGCGCCCGGCGTCGCGCAGGCGGGCTTCGCAGTCCAGGCGCCGCCGCCGCCGGCGACCCTGGGCGAGTCGGCGCGATCCCGGCCCGCTCCGCAGATTTCCGAAGTCGCCCGAACGGCGTTCGATCCAGGTTCTGCGAAGCCGCTCGGCGATGCACGATCCCCGCACCGTGACGAGCCCGTGCACGCGTGGCCCGGCGACGATCTGGCGAAGATCCAGGCGGCGTATCCCGGCAGTCCTGCGCCCCTGCCGTTCCACTCCGGAGATCCCGCCAACCAGCGGTTGCTGTGGCTGCAGGACCGCGGGCTGAGGTTCTTCCTCACTTCCGGCGGCACGATCAACACCGTCAGGCTGGACTGGCCGTTCGCGGGATCGGTCGACGGGGTCCGCCTGGGCGACCGCGTCGACGAGGTGCGGCGCAACCTGGGCTCGCCGGGCAGGGAACTGGACGCCGGACCGCCGGGAGCGCCGACGAGCAGCGTCCTCTTCGAGACGGATGCCGGGCATCGGATCCGTGTGGATCTCGACGCGGATCAACGAGTCCGGACGATCTTTCTGGTTCGGTAGCATCCTTCTGGCGAAGGCGAGGTCGTGCTACCGCGAGCGATGGCCCGGCCTGCCGGGACAGAACCGAACCCGAGTGCACGATTCATCGAAATCCGACCGCGAAGTGTCGATTCGGCGCCGCGCCGTTCGTCGTGGTCCTCGAGCCCCCTTCAATCCAGGAGAACGACGATGCGATTCATCATCACGGCCCAGGCCAGCGCGGACAGTCCCGCGCCGGATCACGACGGTGGTCTGGACGCGGCGCTTCTCACGGCGTACATGAAGTTCAACGAGGAGATGCACCAGGCCGGCGTGCTGGTGGCGTCCGAAGGTCTGAACCCGGCGGCGCGTGGTGCCCGCATCGCGGTGGCCAAGGGCAGGCGCTACGTCGTCGATGGTCCGTTCACCGAGTCCAAGGAACTGGTCGGCGGCTTCTACATCGTCGAAGTCGGATCGCTCGAGGAGGCGATTTCCTGGGCTCTGCGGGCACCATCCGGCCTCGGGACGGACGACGTGCTGGAGGTGCGCCAGCTCACCGGCGCGGGGGACGTCCCGCCGCAGGTCCTGGACATCATCAAGGCGGCGGCGCCCACCTGGAGCGCGTCGGTCTGGCAAGCGCGCGAGTGACGGCCGCCCGCAGCACCACTGCGTCGCCGCGCATCCGGTCGCCCGAGCCGGCATCCCCGGCTCGGTGACGATGTCGAGCGCCTTTCAGGATGAATACAGCGCCTCCTCGCCGCCCATGGCCGCGTATCCCGGAGCATCAATACCGATAACCTGCGTCCAGGGGTCACGCCAACTTCCACGAGTTGTTCGAGAGTTGCAAGGACAGCAACGGGTCGGCGGCGTTACGATCAGCGCGGGCGCCAACCGACAACGTTCGGCCAAGTGCGGTCCCGGGCCAAAGGCAGTTTCGAGGTGGCAGATTGGACGCCCTGCAGGACTGTCCGGACAGGAAGACGCATGGCTTTTGTGTACGAAACGATCTCTGAAAGTGACATCGATCGCTTCGACCTCTACAAGACCGAACGTCGATACGGCCTGTCGAAAACGCCACTGCGCTGGTCGCTCGACCGAGAGAGCGAAACGTACCTTCGTGGAACGGGCAGTGATCGAGAAGTCCCAAACCGCGACAGCTTCGAATTTCACTACCGCGGTGAGAGCAGACAGCTTGTGTTTGATCTGCGTATTGAGCAGGGCCCTCAATGCGCTGAGTTCACTTGGAGTGGCCCGGGATGGCTGAGCACGTCTGGCGATGCCGACTACTTGGCCGCGTCGAGAGCGGCGCTGACAGCGTACGGGCATGAACAGTGGCGCGACAGGACGGATGCTTACCGGATCGCCTTTGAGTTCTGACGGTCATCAGGCTCTGAATTGCTGGGCAGTTCGCGACCGTCTCCGTCGCGACTGCTTCCAGAACAGAATGGCGAGGCCTGGCTCGAGGCGACCGGCTTGTCTCCGACTGACTGAGCGGTGACCGGCGGCATGTTCCCGTCGTCGGCGCCGATGCACGCCTGCAGCCAGTCCGCGAACGTCCGCATCGCCTCGGTCTCCGGCCGTGACTTCAACCGCGTGAGCCAGTAGCGGCCCAGCGTGACGCCGATGTCGAAGGGCTGCACGAGGCGCTCGCTGCGCAGCGCGTCGCCGAACAGCGCGGTGGGCAGCAGCGCGACGCCCGCGCCCTGGGCCGCGGCGTCGGCCATCGTGATCGACGAGTCGAAGATGGTGCCGCGCAGCAGCGGCGGCGCCACGCGCGCGGCGGCGAACCAGCGCGTCCACTCGTCGGCGCGGTAGGAGCGCAGCAGCGTCTCGCGCGCGAGGTCCGCGGGCGTGCGCAGGCGGCGCGCGATCGCGGGCGCGCAGACCGGCGACAAGGGCGGCGCGATCAGGGGCTGCGCGTCGGTGCCGTGCCACGCGCCGTCGCCGAAGCGGATCGCCCAGTCCAGGCCCTCGGCGGCGAGGTCGACGCGGTTGTTGTTGGTGAGCAGCCGCAGGTCGATGGCCGGATGCGCGCGCTGGAACGCCGGCAGCCGCGGCAGCAGCCAGCCGACGGCGAACGTGCCGACCACGGCCACGGTCAGCGCCTGGCGGTGCAGGCCGCCCTCGAACTGCTCCAGCACGGCGTGCATGCGCTCGAAGCTGTCGCTGAGCAGCGGCAGCAGCGCCTGCCCCTCGTCGGTCAACGCCAGGCCGCGCGGCAACCGGCGGAACAGCGGCGTGCCCAGGCGCGCCTCCAGGTTCTTCACCTGCGCGCTGACGGCGTTCTGCGTGACGTGCAACTCCAGCGCGGCGCGCGTGAAGCTGAGGTGGCGGGCAGCGGCCTCGAAGGCGCGCATGGCGTTGAGCGGCAATTGCATGCCCCAGATTATCTGGGGTCTCGGCTCGGAAATGAGTGTTTGAGGGTTCTGGGGACGCTGGCTATCGTGCAGCCTGTCGAAACAATCCAATGGAGAAGCAGGAAATGGACAGACGCCAGTTCAGCCGGGCGGCGATCGCGGCCGCCGCGGGGTGGCCGCTCGCGCCGGCCTTCGGCCATGATGAGTCGGCCCCAGATAAATTGGGTCAGACCGAGCGCAATCGCTGGCGCGAGATCGAGGTGTCCGTGGCCGGCCGGCTGGGCGTCGCGGTGCTCGACACGGCCACCGGCGAGCTGGCGGGCCATCGCCTCGACGAGCGCTTCCCGATGTGCAGCACGTTCAAGTTCCTGGCCGCCGCCGCGGTGCTCGCGCGCGTCGATGCCGGCCAGGAACGGCTGGATCGGCGCCTCGTCGTCACCCGGGAATCGCTGCTGGAGTGGGCGCCGGTCACGAGCAAGCACGTGGGTGGCGCCGGCATGACGCTGGCCGAGCTGTGCGAGGCGGCGATCACCGTCAGCGACAACACCGCGGCCAACCTGCTGCTGGACAGCCTGGGCGGCCCGCCGGGAGTGACCGCGTTCGCGCGCCGGGTCGGCGACGACGTCACGCGCCTGGATCGCACCGAGCCGGCGCTCAACGAGGCCGTCCCCGGCGATCCGCGCGACACCTCCACACCGCGCGCGATGGCGCGCACGTTGCGCACGGTGATGCTGGGCGACGCACTGTCGCGGGCCGGGCGTGCGCAACTGGTCGCGTGGATGACGGCGAACGCGACGGGGGCCAAGCGGCTGCGCGCGGGCGTGCCGTTCGACTGGCGCGTGGCCGACAAGACCGGCACCGGCCGCCTCGGCACGACCAACGACGTCGGCGTGCTGTGGCCGCCGCGGCACGCGCCGCTGGTGGTGGTGACCTACCTCACCGACTGCAAGGCGCCGGGCGACGCGCGCGAGGCCGCGCTGGCGAGCGTGGCGCGCAGCGTCGCGGGCAGCGGGGCCTTACGCGCCTCCTGAGCGCAGCGTCGCCGCATCGGACGCCGCGTCGGCGGGCGCCGCTGCGGCGTGGCCGACGGCGCTGACCTTCGCGCCCACCACTTCGTGGGTGTCGGCGTTCTCGATCCAGACCGACGAGAGCTCGGGCGTGACCGAGCCGTGCAGCACGTACTTCGCATCGGCGGCGGGCACGAATTCGACGATGCCCTGCACGTGCATCGAATCCCAGAACATGCGGCGCGCCGTGCTGGTGTAGAACGCCAGGCCTTCCACCTCGACGCGCACCGGGCGGCCGGCCGCAACGAGCTGGGTGAAGTCGTGGCCGATCTTCTTGATGGGCTGGTCGCCGAGATCGAGCACGCGGCGGCCGTTGACCTCGAGCACGCGGAAGGTGTCGACGCGCTCGGCGCCGACGTCGACGTGCGAGTCGGTCACGGCGGCATGCGGCAGGGTGGCGACGTCGGGCTCCGGCGCGAACGCCTGGCAGCCGACCAGGGCGGCGGCGATGATCGTGGTCGTCAGTGCGGCGAGACGCATGGTGGGGTCCTTGTGGCGGAAATGCGGATCAGGGATCAGGGTTGAGCGGCTTCGTCGTCGGGCGGGCGCACCTCCGCGCGCGCGAACCACGCGCCCGCGATCGCCAGGATGGCGCCGAACGCGATCGGCCAGCTCCAGCCGTAGCCCACGCCCCAGGCCGGCAGCGACAGGCCGAAACCGGCCGCGGCGACGATGAACAGCGCGCGGCCGCGGCCGGGGCGCAGCGCCAGCAGCAGCGCGCCGAGGTACAGGCACGCGCTGGCCGCCACGCTGAAGCAGGCGGCGACCTTGTACTGGTCGTCGCCGTGGGTCAGGGCCACGTACTTGTCGAGGAAGGTGGACGCGGCCAGCGCCTGGAACACGATCAGGCCGGCGATCGCGAAGCGCGGCGACAGCGCGCTGCGCGGGGCGTCGTCCGCCTCGCCTCCGCCGTCGTCGACGACGGTCAGCTCGTGGTACGGCGGGTGCAGGTCGTGCGGCGCGCGGTCCGCGGCGTCGGGATCGACGTCGTCCTCGTCTTCGCGATTCGGCGGCGAGCCCACCAGGCGCAGCGGCGGCCGGGGATCGGTCATTGCAGCGGCGAGTACGCCAGCCGGACGTAGATCGGCGCGAACGCCTCGGCCTGCGTCACCTCGAGCAGGTGCTCGCGCGAGAGCTCCAGCATCGCGATGAAGGTCACCACCAGTACGGTGGGGCTCGTCGCGGTGTCGAACAGCTCCTGGAACTCGACGTAGCGCACGCCTTGCAGGCGGCGCAGCATCTTGGTCATGTACTCGCGCACGGACAACTGCTCGCGCGAGATGTGGTGGTGCTGGTTGAGCTTGGCGCGCTTGAGGATGTCGGCCCAGGCCTCGCGCAGGTCGGCCAGGCTCACGTCGGGGAACACGGTGACGTTGGACTGCTCCATCGTCACCTGCGCGCGCAGGAAGTCGCGCCCGATCACCGGCAGCGCGTCGAGCTGCGCGGCCGCCAGCTTCATCTGCTCGTACTCCAGCAGGCGGCGCACCAGCTCGGCCCGGGGATCCTCCGGCTCGGCGCCGTCGGCCGTGGGCTTGGGTGGCAGCAGCATGCGCGACTTGATCTCGATCAGCATCGCCGCCATCAGCAGGTACTCGCTGGCCAACTCGAGGTTGTGCTTGCGGATCTGCTCGACGTAGTCGAGGTACTGGCGCGTGACCTGCGCCAGCGGGATGTCGAAGATGTTGAAGTTCTGGCGCCGGATCAGGTACAGCAGCAAGTCCAGCGGGCCTTCGAAGGTCTCGAGAAAGACCTCCAGCGCGTCCGGCGGGATGTACAGGTCCGTCGGCATCCGGAACAGCGGCTCGCCGTAGAGGCGGGCCAGTGCGACGCCGTCGACCGGCGGCGCGCCGTCGGGGGCGTTGCGGAAGGCGGCGTGGCGCTCGTCGACGCCGGCGGTGTGCGCGATCGCGGCCGCTTCCTGCGCCGTCATGGCGGGGATCGGCTCCGGCGGGGCACCTTGAACGGCGCCGTCGCCGCTCAACGGCGCCTCGGAACTCACTTGACGTGGGTCTGGTAGACGTAGGGCTGCTGGGCGACCTTGGCTTCCTGGTACTCGGACTGCAGGTCGCGGTCGACCTGCTTGTCCCACAGGAGCGCGCGGCCGGCGCGCTGCTCGGCCTCGAGCGTCGGCTTCTTCGCCTTCAGGTCGTCGATGAACGAGCTGACTTCCGACTTGTAGGGCTTCCAGAACAACGGCATGGTGGCTTTTTCGGGTGAGAGGCGCGCCGCCGCAGGGAGTGCGAGGCGCGAAACAGCGATTTTAGACGACTCCGGCGCCAACTCGCCGGCCGGATGGTACCCGAGGGGTCTGGCTCCGCCGGCTCGCACCAAGCGCAAGAGACATCGTCATTGGCGGTGCCTGACCTCGATCCCTGCGGGACGGCTCCGTTGACTGGGGATCGGGGTCAGGCACCGCCGGTGGGCGAAGCAGGATCGCCAACCTGTCGCGGCGGAGCCAGACCCCTCCGGCTCTCTCGGGCCAGGCTCCTGGCCGCCTCAGTTCAGGCGCATGCCGGGCAGAGCGCCGGCGCCCGGCTCCAGCAGGTACAGCCCGCCGTCGACCTTGTCGTCGGCGTGGCTGGCCGCCAGCACCATGCCCTCGGACAGCCCGAACTTCATCTTGCGCGGCGCCAGGTTGGCCACGACCACGGTGAGCTTGCCGACCAGCGTGGCCGGGTCGAAGTGGGCCGAGATGCCGGAGAACACGTTGCGATGGCGGCCCTCGCCGACGTCCAGCGTCAGGCGCAACAGCTTGTCGGAGCCCTCGACCTTCTCGGCGTTGACGATGCGTGCGATGCGCAGGTCGACCTTGGCGAAGTCGTCGATCTTGATCTCGGGGGCGATGTCCTCGCCGCCCGGCACGACGACCGGCGCCGCCGGCGGCTCGAACAGCGCGTCCAGCAGCTTGGTGTCCACGCGCTGCATCAGGTGCGCGTAGGCGCCGATCTGGTGGGCGCCGAGCGCGGACGACACGTCGCCGAAGGTGAGCGCCGGCACCTGCAGGAAGGCCTCGACCTGTTTCGCGAGCGCCGGCAGCACCGGCTTGAGGTAGATCGTGAGCAGGCGGAACGCCTCGATGCAGGTGCTGCAGACGTCCTGCAGCGCGGCGTCGGCGCCTTCCTTCTTGGCGAGATCCCAGGGCTTGTGCTGGTCGACGTACTCGTTGACCTTGTCGGCCAGCGCCATGATGTCGCGCAGCGCCTTGCCGAACTCGCGCTCCTCGTAGAGCTCGACGATGGCGGCCTTCTGGGCGCGCAGCGTCTCGAGCAGCGACGAACCTTCCACGCCGAGGTCGCCCGACAGCGTGCCGCCGAAGCGCTTGGCCAGGAAGCCGGCGGCGCGGCTGGCGATGTTGATGTACTTGCCGACCAGGTCGGAGTTGACGCGGGCGACGAAGTCCTCGGGGTTGAACTCGATGTCTTCGACGTGCGAGTTCAGCTTGGCCGCGATGTAGTAGCGCAGCCATTCGGGGTGCAGCCCGAGGTCGAGGTACTTCAGCGGCGAGATGCCGGTGCCGCGGCTCTTGCTCATCTTGTCGCCGCCCAGCGTGATGAAGCCGTGCACGAACACGTGGTCGGGCGTCTTGCGGCCCGAGAAGTGCAGCATCGCCGGCCAGAAGAGCGTGTGGAAGTACGTGATGTCCTTGCCGATGAAGTGCACCTGCTGCACGTCCGGGTCGGCGAAGAACGCGTCGTAGTCGATGCCGGCCTTGGAGAAGTAGTTCTTCAGCGAGGCGAGGTAGCCGATCGGGGCGTCCAGCCAGACGTAGAAGTACTTGCCCGGCGCGTCGGGGATCTCGATGCCGAAGTAGGGCGCGTCGCGGCTGATGTCCCAGTCTCCCAGGCCGCCGGCGCCGGTCTCCTCGTCCTTGGTGAACCACTCCTTGATCTTGTTGAGCACCTCGGCCTGCAGGCGGCCGGTGTCGGTCGTCCACTTCTGCAGGAAGTCGAGGCAGCGCGGGTCGGACAGGCGGAAGAAGTAGTGCTCGGACGAGCGCATCACCGGCGTCGCGCCGCTCAGCGCGGAGTACGGGTTCTTCAGCTCGGTCGGGTTGTAGACGGCGCCGCAGTTCTCGCACGAGTCGCCGTACTGGTCCTTGGTGCCGCACTTCGGGCACTCGCCCTTGATGAAGCGGTCCGGCAGGAACATGGACTTCACCGGATCGAAGAACTGGTCGATCGTCTTGACGTCGATCAGCTCGTTCTTGCACAGCGCCAGGTAGATGTCCTTGGCGAGCTGGTGGTTCTCGGGCGAATCGGTGGAGCTCCAGTTGTCGAAGCCGATGTGGAAGCCGTCGAGGTACTTCGCGCGGCCCGCGGCGATCTCGGCGACGAAGGCCTGCGGCGTCTTGCCCTGCTTCTCGGCGGCGATCATGATCGGCGCGCCGTGCGCGTCGTCGGCGCCCACGAAATGCACCTCGGCGCCGTTCATGCGCTGGAACCGCACCCAGATGTCGGCCTGGATGTATTCCATCATGTGCCCGATGTGGAAGGGCGCATTGGCGTAGGGCAGGGCGGTGGTGACGAAGAGTTTGCGGGTCATGGTGGGCAGTGGTCGCCGGCGTGGGGGCGTCGCGCCGGGCTGGAAGGGCATTCCGGGCCGCGGCGGAGCGAAGCCCTCGATTCTAAAGGGGCCGCGCCGGACCGGGGGCGCGGCGGGGCCATCGCGCGGGCGGGCGCGAATGCGTCCCACCCCCCACGTCCGGACTGCGCCATAAGTCGCGCCAGCGGGGAGTTCCCGGGGCCTGCTCGACGGGCGATGACGTAAAGTCTGAACGTTCGCTGACTTCGGTCGCCCATTCTTCGCAAGGACTTCCTCTGATGCAGCTCCGGAAACTCGCAGGCCTCCTGGCGACCGTCGGGACGCTCGCGTTCGCTCCCGCGTCCGGCTGGGCGACCGACATCGCGCACGCGCCGATTCCCTCGGCGATCACCGACAACCAGATCCGGATCGGCTCGCACATCTTCAAGCTGCCCGCGGGCAACTGGATGCTGGTGCAGGGCCAGACCTTCACGACCGGCAGCTCGGGCAACCGCGACGCCGAGATCTTCCGCGGCATCGTCGTGCTGGTCGACAAGGGCCAGTTCCGCGTCGCGATCGACCTGTCCATGCCGGTGCAGGACGCGCCGGGCATGATGTCCTGGGGCGACGACAGCTGCGCCGCCGGCAACGGCGCGCTGCACGCCACGCCCATGCAGAAGTTCGGCGGCGACCAGTGCCTGGCGGTCTTCGGCCACAAGGACCTGCTCCGGACCCTGCAGCACACCAGCCCCTACGCCGCGCGCTGGATGCTCGACCAGCACGTGGTCGGCCTGGGCAGCGCCATCGAGATCGTCTACACGAGCCGCCAGGACGCCACGTTCGGCCGCATGCACGTGTTCTTCACCGCGCCGTACTTCGACAGCGACGAGGCCATGACCAAGTGGGCCGCGTCGCTGGAGGACTCGGTCAAGCGCGAGTTCGCCAGCAAGGCGTTCTCGGCGACGCTGCCCGCGCT
>FTJN01003219.1_pt4 | contig 22720 bp, 17 predicted proteins | sample 1658361 | NCBI WGS metagenome assembly FTJN01 (sample SAMEA3914819, study PRJEB12502) | metagenome | biome: forest; material: soil | place: Canada | collected 2010-06-26 | depth 0.3 m
CCCCCTCCGGCCCTTTGGGCCACCTCCCCCAGAGGGGGAGGATTTACGCCGAGCAGATGCTCCCCCTCTGGGGGAGCTGTCGCGGAGCGACTGAGGGGGTTTGCCCCGCCCTCAAGCCGCCTCGCCCCGCGCCTTGGCGCCGGGGGTGTAGTTGAGGATCGGCGACAGCCACTTCTCGGCCATGGCTACGTCCCAGCCCTTGCGGCGGGCATAGTCCTCGACCTGGTCGAGATCGACCTTGCCGACGCCGAAGTAGTGCGACTGCGGATGGCTGAAATAGAAGCCTGACACGGCGGCCCCTGGGCTCATGGCGTAGCTCTCGGTCAGGATCATGCCGGTGGCGGCTTCGGCGTCCAGCAGCTTGAACAGCGTGCCCTTCTCGGTGTGGTCGGGCTGGGCCGGATAGCCGGGGGCCGGGCGGATGCCCTGGTACTTCTCGGCGATCATCACGTCGGTGTCGCGGGCCTCGTCGGGGGCGTAACCCCACAGCTCGACGCGGGCCTTGTAGTGCAGCCACTCGGCGAAGGCTTCGGCCAGGCGGTCGGCCAGGGCCGAGGCCATGATGGCGCTGTAGTCGTCGCCGGCGTCCTTGAACTTCTTGACGATCTCGTCCTCGCCATGGCCGGCGGTGACGGCGAAGCCGCCGACATAGTCGCCGCCCTGCCCGATCGGCGCGACGAAGTCCGACAGCGCCAGATTGGCCTTGCCCTCGGACTTGTCCATCTGCTGGCGCAGGGTGAACAGGCGCGACAGCTCGGTCGCGCGGGTTTCATCCGTATAGAGAACGATGTCGTCGCCGTCGGCCTGGGCCGGCCAGAAGCCGATCACGCCCTTGGCCCCGAACCACTTCTCGGCCACGACCTTGTCGAGCATCTCGCGCGCTTCGCGATAGAGGTCGGTGGCGGCTTCGCCGACCACGTCGTCCTCCAGGATCTGCGGGAAGCGGCCGATCAGCTCCCAACTGGCGAAGAACGGCGACCAGTCGATGAACGGGACCAGTTCTTCCAGCGAGGGCTCGAAGCCGCGCGCGCCGATGAAGGTCGGCTTGGGCGGGACATAGCCTTCCCAGTCGATGGCGAACTTGCGCTTGCGGGCGTCGCCGATCTTGGTGCGCGCCTTGGCCGTCTGGCCCCGGGCATATTGCTCGCGGATGCGGACATACTCGGCCCGCGTCTCGGCCTGTAGGCGGTCGCGCTCGCTGACCGACAGCAGACCCGAGACCACGCCCACCGCGCGGCTGGCGTCCAGCACATAGGTGGTGGAGCCCGCGTGATAGGCCGGCTCGATCTTGACGGCGGTGTGAGTGCGGCTGGTGGTGGCGCCGCCGATCAGCAGCGGCATGGTGAAGCCCTGGCGCTCCATCTCCGAGGCCACGAACACCATCTCGTCCAGCGACGGCGTGATCAGGCCCGACAGGCCGATCATGTCGACGTTGTGCTTCTTGGCCTCTTCCAGGATGCGGTCGGCCGGGACCATGACGCCCAGGTCGATGACCTCGTAATTGTTACACTGCAGGACCACGCCGACGATGTTCTTGCCGATGTCGTGGACATCGCCCTTGACGGTGGCCATCAGGATGCGGCCGGCCTGCTCGCGCGGCTTGCCGGCCTTCTCGGCCTCCATGAAGGGCTCGAGCCAGGCCACGGCCTGTTTCATCACGCGGGCCGACTTGACCACCTGGGGCAGGAACATCTTGCCCGAGCCGAACAGGTCGCCGACCACGTTCATGCCGTCCATCAGGTGGCCTTCGATAACGTGCAGCGGCCGCTCGACCGACAGGCGCGCTTCCTCGGTGTCCTCGTTGATGAATTCGGTGATGCCGTTGACCAGGGCGTGGGTGATGCGTTCGCCCACCGTGCCCTTGCGCCATTCCAGATTGGCGGCCTGGACCTGGCTCTTGTCGCCCTTGTACTTGGGGGCCAGGTCGACCAGCCGCTCGGTGTTGGAGACGTTGGTCCGCTGCGGGCGGTTGAGGATCACGTCCTCGACGGCCTCGCGCAGCTCCGCGTCCAGGGTGTCGTAGACCGGCAGATCGCCGGCGTTGACGATGCCCATGTCCATGCCCGCCGCGATGGCGTGGTAGAGGAACACCGAGTGGATCGCCCGGCGCACGGGCTCGTTGCCGCGGAAGCTGAACGAGACGTTCGACACCCCGCCCGAGATGCGGGCGTAGGGGCAGCGCTTCTTGATCTCGCGGGTGCCCTCGATGAAGTCCACGGCGTAGTTGTCGTGCTCCTCGATCCCGGTCGCCACGGCGAAGATGTTGGGGTCGAAGATGATGTCTTCCGGCGGGAAGCCCACCTTGTCGACCAGGATGTTGTAGGCCTTCTCGCAGATCTCGATCTTGCGCTTGGCGGTGTCGGCCTGGCCCACTTCGTCGAAGGCCATGACCACCACGGCCGCGCCGTAGCGCAGGCACAGCTTGGCCTGCTCGATGAACTTGGCCTCGCCTTCCTTCATCGAGATCGAGTTGACGATGGCCTTGCCCTGCACGCACTTCAGGCCGGCCTCGATCACCTCCCACTTGGAGCTGTCGATCATCACCGGCACCCGGGCGATGTCGGGCTCGGCCGCCATCAGGTTCAGGTAGGTGACCATCGCCACCTTGGAGTCGAGCAGGCCCTCGTCCATGTTGACGTCGATGACCTGGGCGCCGGCCTCGACCTGCTGGCGGGCCACCGACAGGGCGGCCGGATAGTCGCCGTCGATGACCAGCTTCTTGAACTTGGCCGAGCCAGTGACGTTGGTACGCTCACCGATATTGACAAAAACAGGTCTCATGGGCGTTTGCTCAAGGTCGTTTGCAGGGCGGCGATCTGGGTCAGCCACGCGTCGTGGTCATCCCCTTCCTGCCAGAGTTCATCAAGTTCGGAGGCCGGCGCGACCACGCGCGCCAGGGCCGAGCGGGCCAGGGTCGTCGCGCCTTCCGGCGGCGCGCCGAGGGCGGCCTTCAGCGCGAGGTGATTGTCGGGCAGGATCGTCACTTCGCCGACCGCGGCCGCGACGATGGCGGCGGCGGCCACGGCGATCTGTCCTTCCGGCGCTTCCAGATAGCCCGCCGTCTTGGTGACGTGGTCGAGGATCTGGATCACCGTGCGCCAGTCGGGCGCTTCAGCCAGATCGTCGATGAAATCCAAGGCGTCGTCATTGTCGAACAGTCCGCTGGCCCAGGCGCTCATGATCAGGCCACCTCGGCTTTGGCGCGGGCGACCGCCAGGGCGATCTGGCCGTCGAGGAAGTCGCGGAACGCGATGCCCTGGGCCTTCAGCGACTTGGGATACAGCGACGCGGCGGTCATGCCCGGCAGGGTGTTGATCTCCAGGAAGATCGGACCGTTCGGGGTCACGATGAAGTCGCTGCGCGAATAGCCGCCGGCCCCCACCGTCTTGTGAGCCCGCAGGGCGGCGTCCTGCATGGCGGCGTTGACCTCCGACGCGAAGGTGGCCGGGCAGATCTCTTCCGTCGTCTTGGACAGGTATTTTCCGACATAGTCGAAGGCCCCGTCGGCCGGGCGGATCTCGACCGGCGGCAGGGCGAACACCTTGCCGTCCTGTTCCAGCACCCCGCAGGTGGCCTCGGGCCCGGCCACGAAGGGCTCGATCACATAGGCCTCGCGGGCGGCGGCGGCCTTCAGGGTTTCCAGGTCGGCGGCTTGGTTGACGAAGATCAGGCCGTAGCTGGAGCCGTCGGCCACCGGCTTGGCGACCAGTTTGCCATACCGGGCCAACGCGGCCTCGGCATCGGCCAGCTGCACGGTCGAGGGCGCGACGACGCCGGCCTTGGCCACGGCGGCCTTGGTCGCGATCTTGTCGAAGGCCAGGCGGCTGGACCGGGAGTCCGAGCCGGTGAAGGCCACGCCGCGCGCCTCGCACAGGGCCGCCAGATCGCCGTTCTCGGCCGCGCCGCCGTGCATGCCCAGCACCAGAACGCGATCCTCGGCCCTGGCCTTGTCGAGCGCGGCTTCGATGCCGCCGATCGCCGCGCCCTCGGTGGGCAGGTCGATCTCGAAGGGGCGCTCATGGGCCTGCAGCACCGCGTCGCTGGCCACATAGACACGGTCGTCCGGCGCCCAGAACCACAGGTCGGCGTCCGGCAGCGCCGTGGCCAAGGCCTTGGCGCTGGCCACCGAGACCAGGCGCTCGCGGCTCATGCCGCCGAACAGGAGGGTCGTACGCATCGTCGAAAGTCTCACGCCAGCTCGAACGGTTCCAGGCCCGCCAGGCGCGTGGCCTTCGGACGCTTTTGCATATTCAGTTCCATGGACTTCACAGGCCAGCCTCCAACCGAGCCAAGGCTTCTTGCAGTTCGTCCATCGCAGCGCCCCACTTCGCCCGATCGCCTGGCTCCAGCCAGCGTTCGGCAAGCTTCTTCTGCTCCACAATCGCTATCGGAAACGCCTGAACCGCTAAACGCTGAATGGCAGCCGGAACCTCACCAAGCGTCGCGACCAAGCCAAGATAGGGCGGCGGCAGCGCCGGTGCGCCGACTTGCTTGGATGTGATCAGTGCAGCGGCCGCAAGCACGTAGGCGCCGTCGTCATACTCGATCCCATCCGGATACCGGATGACCATCTGGAATGCATCGCGGGCGACATCCCAAGTCGGATTCTCGGCCAGCAGGCCGACGAATGTCTGCGCCGCGTTGTTCGAAAAAGCCGCGTGAAATTGAACGCTCATCACGCCAACTCGAACGGCTCGAGCCCTGCCAGGCGCATGGCCTTCGGACGCTCCGGAATAGCGCGGGGTTTCACGCCGCGCACCTCGTCGGCGACGTGCCGGATGTGGTCCGGCGTCGTGCCGCAGCAGCCGCCCAGGATGTTGACGATGCCGTCCTTGGCCCATTCGTGCAGTTGGTGGCCGGTCTGGTGCGGCTCCTCGTCATATTCGCCCATGGCGTTGGGCAGGCCGGCGTTGGGATAGGCGGCGACCAGGGTGTCGGCGATACGGGCCATCTCGGCGATGTGCGGCCGCATCAGGTCAGCCCCCAGGGCGCAGTTGAAGCCCACGGCGAACGGCTTGCAGTGCTTGATCGAGTTCCAGAAGGCTTCCGCCGTCTGGCCCGACAGGGTGCGGCCCGAGCGGTCGGTGATGGTGCCGCTGATCCAGATCGGCAGTTCCTCATGGCCCTCGTCGACCAGGTCCATGATCGCCTTGATCGCGGCCTTGCAGTTGAGCGTGTCGGTGATGGTCTCAATCAGGAAGAGGTCGACGCCCCCTTCGTAGAGCGCCGAAACCTGCTCGCGATAGGCCTGGTAGACCTGGTCGAAATTGACCTTGCGCGCGCCCGGATCGTTCACGTCCGACGACATCGACAGCATGACGTTCAGCGGGCCGATCGAGCCGGCGATGAAGCGGGGCTTTTCCGGGTGCTCGGCCAGCCAGCGGTCAGCCGTTTCGCGGCCGATGCGCGCGCCTTCGTAGTTGATGTCGCGCACGACGGCGGCGTCCAGGCCGTAGTCGGCCTGGGCGATGGTGGTGCCCGAGAAGGTGTTGGTCTCGGAGATGTCGGCGCCGGCGGCGAAATAGGCGTCGTGAAGTTCCGCCACCAGATCCGGCCGGGTCAGGCACAGGATGTCGTTGTTGCCCTTCATCTGGCCGTCATAGTCGGCGAAGCGCTCGGCGCGGTAGTCGGCCTCGGTCAGCTTCTTCTTCTGGAACATCACACCCCAGGAGCCGTCGAGGATCAGGATGCGTTCCTTGGCGGCGGCGCGCAGCGCGGCGACGCGGCCAGCTCGAGTGGTCAGATCAGTCATGCGGCGACCTCCGAAGACGCCGGGACCGCCTCGCGCACGCCCAGCACGCGGCAGATGGCGTAGACGAGGTCGGCCCGGTTGAGGGTGTAGAAATGGAAGTCCGAGAAGCCCTGCTCCTGCAGCTTGGCGCACATCTCGGCGGCCACCGAGCAGGCGAGCAGGCGGCGGGTGTCGGCGTCCTCGTCCAGGCCATCGAAGATGTTGGCCAGCCAGCCGGGCACGGCCGTGCCGCAGGCCTTGGACATCTTCACCAGGCCCTTGAAGTTGGTCACCGGCATGATGCCCGGCACGATCGGGATGGTGATCCCGGCGGCGCGAACCTTGTCGACGAAACGCAGGAAGGCGTCGGTGTCGAAGAAGAACTGGCTGATCGCCAGGGTGGCCCCGGCGTCGACCTTGGCCTTCAGCACCTCGATGTCGTGCTCGATCGACGGGCTCTCGGGATGCTTCTCGGGATAGACCCCGACCAGCACGTTGAACGGCGCGATCGCGGTCAGGGCGGCGGTCAGCTCGGTGGCGTTCTTGTAGCCGTCCTCGCGGGGCACGTAGACGCCGCCGATGCCGCCCTCGCCGGGCGGCGGATCGCCGCGCAGCGACACCACGTGGCGCACGCCGGTCTCCCAATATTCGCGGATCACTTCGTCGACCTCGGCGCGGCTGGCGCCGACGCAGGTCAGGTGGGCGGCGGGCTTGAGGCTGGTCTCTTCCAGGATGCGCTTGACCGTGCGGTGGGTGCGCTCACGCGTCGAACCACCGGCCCCATAGGTCACCGAGACGAAGGCCGGGTCCAGCGGGGCCAGACGCTTGATCGCCGCCCACAGGTTCTCTTCCATCACCTCGGTCTTGGGCGGGAAGAACTCGAACGAGACGCGCGGACGGTCGGTGCGCTCGCCGGCCCGGGCGACCGGACCAATGACGCGGCGGGGAGCAGGAGAGGACGTCATGCGGCGCTTCTTTCGGCGTTTCGAGCGGCCGGACGGCGGGCCGTCCAGATCTTCACGGTGAGCCCCTCGGCCGAGGTCGGCGGCAGGGCGATGTTGTTGTCCAGGACCAGGCCGGCGGCCTCGATCCAGGGGGTGATCTCGGCGTCGGCGAAGCCCAGACGGCGGTGCTGGTGGCTCTCGCGCAGGAACTCGTGGTCATGCGGGGCGAAGTCGGCGATCAGCAGCAGGCCGCCGTCGGCGACCAGCCGCGCGGCTTCGGCCACGGCGGCGGCGGGATCGCCCAGATAGTGAAGCACTTGGTGCACGGTCACCAGATCGGCGCAGCCGCCGGGCAGGCCCGTGGCGAAGATGTCGCCGTGGCGCAGCTCGCACTGGGCCAGACCCGCCTTGGCCACCTCGTCGCGGGCGATGTTGAGCATCTGCTGCGACAGATCCAGTCCCAGCGCCGCGTTCGCGCGGCGGCCCAGCAGCGTCAGCATGCGCCCGGCGCCCGCGCCCAGGTCGACCATTTCGTCGAAGGGCCCCTCGCCCGCCGCCTGCAGGATGGCGGCCTCGACCTCGAGTTCGTCGACATAGAGTGAGCGGATCTCGTTCCAGCGCGCGGCGTTGCGGGCGAAATAGGCCTGGGCGCCGGCGGTGCGTTCGGCGCGCACCAGGGCCAGCTTTTCTGTGTCGGCCCGGGCGACGGGATCCTCGGGATCGATCAGGTCCAGCGCCCGGCCGATCACGGCCCGCCCCGGCGATTTCTGCGCCAGGCGGTAGAACACCCACGCCCCGTCGGGGAACCGTTCGACCAGCCCGGCCTCGGCCAGAAGCTTCAGGTGGCGCGACACCCGGGGCTGGCTTTGGTCGAGGATGCGGCACAGCTCCAGCACCGACAATTCCTCGGTGGCCAGCAGGGCCAGCACGCGCAGACGGGTCGATTCCCCGGCCGCGCGCAGCAGATCCACAACCTGTTCGGACGACACCTTCATAAGGGACATAAAGATATCTTTATGTCCGATTTGGCAAGCTGATTCCTAGCCCAGCGCATGTCCCCAGGGGTCGACCATAGGCCATGCCGGCGCGGTGAACTATGCCTCCGGAAGCGCTTTCGACGGCTCCCAGAGCTCAATCTTGACCCCGGCCGGGTCGAGGAGCCAGGCGAACCGCCCCATATCCTCGTCCTGCCGCCCGGTCGGCTCGACGCCCTCGGCGGCCGCCTTGGCCAGCACGCCATCCAGGTCGTCGACGATGAAGTTGATCATGAACGGCGCCTGGGACGGCTCGAAATAGCGGGTGTCGGCGTCGAACGGCGACCAATTGGCGGACCCGATCCTGGGGGTCTTGAACACCACGCCGCCCCAGTCCTGCACCTCGAAACCCAGCACCCGGGCGTACCAGGCGCGCACGGCGGCCGGATCCTGCGCCTTGAAGAATATGCCGCCCAAGCCCAGAACCTTGGCCATTCAGCCCCCCTTCGCCGCGCTGTCCAAATCCTCGGCCCAAGCCTCGGACCAGGCCAGAAGCGGCCATAACGCATCGAACAACTCCACCCCGCGCGGCGTCAAGCGATAGCCGCTTTCGGCGCCCACCACCCCGGCCGCCCGCAGCTCGGCCAGGCGGGCGCTCAGCGTGCCCGGCGCCAGTTCGGCCGCCGCCTGCAAGGCGCGGAAGGTCAGGATCGCACCGTCGCGCAGTTCCCACAGGACCCGCAGCGCGCCGCGCCGTCCCAGCAGATCCAGGACCACCATGACCGGCCGGCCGGTCGTCGAACCGCGCACAGCGACGCCAGGTAGAGGCATCGCGCCACCCGCTTCAATTTCTGTAGCAAACTCAGGTTTGGTCATGATACGAAATCTGTAGCACGCGCAAGGAGACCCCGCATGCCCGCCCGCATCGCTCCGGCCCAACCGCCTTATCCTGCCGCGATTCAGAGCACGCTCGATCAACTTAGGACGCCCGGCGAGCGGCCGCTGTCATTGTTTCGCACCCTGGCCCGCGACGCGCGGCTGTTCGCGCGCTTCACGGGCGGGGGCCTGCTCGACCCAGGCCACCTGACTCTGGCCGAGCGCGAGATCGTCATCCACCGGATCTGCGCCCTGAACGGCGCGGGCTACGAGTGGGGCGTGCACGCGGCGCTATTCGCCGGCCTGGCCGGGCTGGACGCCGAGCGGCTGGCGGCCACCGCCGCCCCCGGGATCGCCGCCTGCTGGACGCCGCGCGAGGCGCTGCTGATCAGCTTCTGCGACGCGGTCAACGCCCGGGCCGACATCGACGACGCTCTTTGGGCGCGGCTGGCCGAAGCCTTCAGCGAAGAGACGCGAATCGAGCTGATGATGCTGGCCGGCTTCTACCGGACGGTCAGCTTGCTGGTGAACGGCCTGCGCCTGGAGCCGGAGGCCTTCGCGGTGGCGTTTCCCCCATAATCCGTCCGAACGCCCCGCGTGGTCCTTGTCCTTCGACAAGCTCAGGATGAGGACCATTTGAGGCGTCGGCATTCGAAAACCTCATCCTGAGCTCGTCGAAGGACGAGGTTTTCGCTTCCTGGAAATTGAGAGGCGATCCGCCCTAGCCGTCCACCGGCGAGGCCAGGGTCTCGCCCTTGAAGAACCGGCGCAGGTTCTCGACCGTCAGCCCGACCATGGCCGGGATGCTGTCCAGCGTCGCGCCGGCGGTGTGGGGGGTCAGCACGGTGTGCGGCACGCCGGCCCAGCGCGCGGCGGGCGTCGGCTCGTGATCGAACACGTCCAGCCCCGCCATGCCCAGCCGGCCGTCCTTGAGGGCGGCGATCAGGGCGTCCTCGTCGACCAGCGAGCCGCGCGCCACATTGACCAGCAGGCCCTGCGGCCCCAGCGCCTCGATGACCGCCTGGTTGATCAGGTGGCGGTTGCCGGCCTCGGGCCGGGCGCAGACCACCAGGATGTCGCTGTCACGGGCCAGGTCCAGCAGGCTCTTGGCGCGGGGCAGCTCGGTGTCCTTGGGACGCGGCGCCCACCACGAGACCTTCAGCTCGAAGGCCTCCAGCCGGCGCGCCACCGCCTGGCCGATGTGGCCCAGGCCGACGATCCCGGCCTTGCGGCCGCGCAGACCGTGGCGAGGGCTCATCCGCTCCATGCTGGTCCAGTGGCCGGTGCGCAGTTTCTGGTCGCCCTCGACGATGCCGCGCCAGGCGGCCAGCACCAGGCCGACCGCGTGGTCGGCGACGTCGGCCGCGTTCAGGCCGGTCGAATGGGTCACCGCGATGCCGTGCGCCTTGCACCACGGCACGTCGACGCCGTCATAGCCGACACTGACGCAGGCGATCAGGCCCAGGCGGGGCATCTCCGACAGCAGATCCTTGGTCAGCACCATCTCGCCGGCATGGACGATGGCCCGAACCTGTCGCCCCGGCCCGTCGAGGAACGCCAGGCGGTCGGGATAGTCCCACAGGCGATGCACCTGGTAGGCGCCCTCCAGCAGGGGCTGCAGGGGCATCAGCATCTCGTGCGAGAGAACGATGTGGGGCTTCTCGGCGGGCGTCTGTGGCATGCGGTTCCTCTGTCCCGAGTGGGGCCGTCTCAACGCGACGCAGGCTACTCCAGTTGCGGCCGCGCGCCACCGAGAACCGCTTGCGGATAACGCCTTGGCGCCGCTTCTCGACCAATTTGCGGCGGAAGGCCCGCCGACGCCGACCGGGAACCAAGGCCAAGCTGTGAACCCCTGCCCCGCTTGAGGGTTTTGCTCCTGGCGCCGCATCGACGCCTGAAGGTCCTGGAGGAACTCCCATGATGATCAGAACGCTCGCCGCCGGCGTCGCCCTCGCCGTGTTCATGTCCGGCGCCGCCTCGGCCGCGCCGCAGGCCAAGCCCGCCGCCGCCCCCAAGCAACCGATCCCCTACAGCCAGCTCGACGCCTATCTGAAGGCCTCGCCCAAGACCCGGGCGACCAAGGACTGGTGGAGCGGCTCGGCCTCGACCGGCACGTCGACCGACACCTCGGCCACGATGCCGGCGGCCGACACCACGACCACGACGACGACCACTTCGACGACCACCGACACCTCGGTCAACCCGCCGGCGGCCTCGACCACCATGCCGTCGGACTCCTCGACCAGCATGCCGGCCACCCCGCCGGTCCTGCCGGAAGGCTCGAACCCGGCTCCGGGCTCGAACCTTCCAGGCTCGGCCACGACGCCCGGCGCGCCGATCGAACAGAAATAGCCGGCCGCCTGGCGGCCTTCGGCTTCAGAGGATGAAGTCGGAGGCCGTCAGCGAGGCCAGGTTTCCGGTGAGCATGATCATCGCGTCGGCCATCGCGTCGCCATCGACATAGAGGCTCACCGAGGTCTGGTTCGACAATCCATCGTAGGCCACGACGATGTCCCCCTCATGGCCGGCGGTCGCGCCAAGATGGAACGCCTGATCGCCGACCATCACGCTGGAGGCGTCAAGAGCCGACAGGCCGATGCGGTCGAGCCCGCGCGTGAAGTCCACGATCACATCGCGCGCCGCGACCGTGGAATCCGACAGGGTGGTGTAGACAAAGAGATCGGCGCCCGCGCCGCCGGCCAGGCTATCGGCCCCTGCTCCACCGGTCAGCGCATTGGCGCCGGCGCCGCCGATCAGTCGGTCGTCGAAGGCCGAGCCGATGACATTCTCGATCGAGATCAAAGTATCGACACCGGCTCCGCGCGTGAGTTGATCCTCCACGACCGACAGATCGATTTCGACCCCCGCGGCGGCCTGGGCGTAGACCACCGTGTCGATCCCCGCGCCGCCGTCGATCGTGTCGTCTCCCTCACCGCCGTCCAGCAGATCGTCGCCAGCCCCGCCCCACACGCTGTCGTGCCCGTCGCCGCCGGTCAGCCCGTCCGCGCCGTCGCCGCCCGGCAGCCAGTCCTGGCCACCGTCGCCGGACATGACGTCATTCCCCTCGCTGCCCAGAAAGACGTCGTCACCGTCCATGCCGCGCAGGATGTCATCGCCGCCACCGCCAATCAGGACGTCGTTGAAATCGCTGCCCAGGACGGCCTGAACATGGCTGAGCGTCGTGGCGCTGCCCCCCGTGACGACGCCGGTCGCCAGGTTCACGACGACCGGCGAGACCGCGGCCTCGAAGGACACGGCGTTGAACCCGCCGCCGCCATCGATGGTGTTGGAGCCGGCGGTCACGATAATAAGGTCGTCGCCCGCGCCGCCCGTCACCGTATTGACGCCAGCCTCGCACACAACGGTTTCACCATGGTCGCCCAACGTCGCCACATTGACCCCGGCGCCGAGATAGAGCGCGCCAAGGCGGGCGCCGCCGGCACCCAGGTAGGTGTCATTCTGCTCGCCGAACAGCACAGGACCGTTGATAAACCCGGTATTGATCAGGGTGGTGGCGAGACTTCCACCGTCCACCGCGCCGATCATCCGGCCGGAATTGTTCAGCGTCTGGGCGCCGACCGGCGAGTCCACCGTCGATAGGAAGGCATAGTCGCCCTGGATCGTCCCGCTGTTGACGAAGGACGAGACCCCGGAGTCCATCAGCACCGCAACTGACAGGGCGATATCGTTGGTTCGAGTGGCCCGGATGACACCGGAATTGTTGAAGAACACCGCATCCCAGACGCCGATCACGCCGCTCGAAAGCCAGGTGGTGCCGCCGTAGACATCGATCAGGCCGGCATTGTTCAAGATCCCGCCCGCTGCGAAGCTGACGCCCAGGCCATTGCCCTCGCCCCAGACCTTGATGACTCCGCTGGCCGTGTTGGTCAGGTAGCCGGGACCGACAAAGACCATGCCGATCGCCCGCGCGAAGTCGGACACCGCCTGGACCAGGCCGGCGTTCTCGACATGCACGCTGTCGCCGAGATAGGCGCCCGTGGCCGCTCCATAGTCTCCCGTGGCGTGGGCATAGATCGCGCCGGTCGCGGCGTTGGTGACGCTTACCGTGGCGGACGCCGGCCACGACCCGGTGACGCTGATCCCCATGACCCCGAAGTTCTGCCTTCCGGCGACGGTGATCTTGCCGGCGTTGACGAAGCCGGGCGTGGGATCCCCGGTGGTGGACCAGACGCCTACCGCTCCATGGCGGATGGGATCGACGTCCAGGAAATAGAGCCACTCGTCGGCCGCGATCGTGAGGATGCCCCTGGCGTCCACGGATGTCGAGTTGGGCGCCGTGGCGGGAACCGGCGTGACCGGCGGGGTATCGCTGGACTGAACCGCCAAGGCATCGGTGGGATCGAACGCTCGCATGGCCAAGACCTTGGCGCTTGCCGTCTCCGCATCCCCAGCGAAAGTGGGCCAAGCGAAGGCTCGATCGTTCTGTTGATCTGTCTGCCGCATGATCGCGCCCCCGCGCGGAGCGCGATGCTCCAACTCCACTTTCGCGCGAAGCTAGCAGCCGTCCGCCGCACGGGGAAGACCCCAGGCGGCGGACGCCAAGCATGGACGCCAGACGCACCGCTGTCGCGAAGGTAGCGCCTGCACTTTTTGACACTATTACGGGACGCCGGGCGCGGAATGAGTTCTCGATCACGACCGCGCCACGCAACAAAAAGGGCGCGACCTCGCGGCCGCGCCCGTAATTTCCGTCTCGGGGCTTAAAGCCCCCTACCGCGCGAACTTCTGGAACTTGATGCGCTTGGGGATCAGGCTGTCGGCGCCCAGGCGGCGCTTCTTGTCTTCCTCGTACATCTCGAAGTTGCCCTCGAACCACTCGACGTGGCTGTCGCCCTCGAAGGCCAGGATGTGGGTGGCCAGGCGGTCCAGGAACCAGCGATCGTGGGAGATGACCACGGCGCAGCCCGCGAACTCTTCCAGGGCCTCTTCCAGGGCCTGCAAGGTTTCGATGTCCAGGTCGTTGGTCGGTTCGTCGAGCAGCAGCAGGTTGCCGCCGGTGGCCAGGGTCTTGGCCAGGTGGACGCGGTTGCGCTCACCACCCGACAGCAGGCCGACCTTCTTCTGCTGGTCGGCGCCCTTGAAATTGAAGCTGCCGACATAGGCGCGGCTGTTGATCTCGCGCTTGCCGACGATCATCACGTCGGTGCCGCCCGAAACTTCTTCCCAGATGGTCTTGTTGGGATCGAGCGCGTCGCGCGACTGGTCGACATACGAAAGCTTGACGGTCTCGCCGACCTTGACGCTGCCCTGGTCGGGCTGCTCGCGGCCGGTGATCAGCTTGAACAGCGTCGACTTGCCGGCGCCGTTGGGGCCGATGACGCCGACGATGCCGTTGGGCGGCAGGCGGAACGACAGGTCCTTGAACAGGACCTTGTCGCCATATTCCTTTTCCAGGCCTTCGACTTCCAGCACCAGGTTGCCCAGGCGCGGGCCAGGCGGGATCTGGATATGGGCCTGGGTCTGGGCGGCGCGGGCGTTTTCCTGCGCCGAGACCATTTCCTCATAGCTCGCCAGGCGGGCCTTGGACTTGGACTGACGGGCTTTCGGGCTCGAACGCACCCACTCAAGCTCGCGGGTCAGGGCGCGTTGGCGGCTGTCGGACTCCGACTGCTCCTGCACGACGCGCTTGGTCTTCTGTTCCAGCCAGCCGGAGTAGTTGCCTTCGTAGGGAACGCCCTTGCCGCGATCGAGCTCCAGCGTCCACTTGGTGACCTGATCCAGGAAGTAGCGATCGTGGGTGACCAGGATGACGCAGCCCGGGAAGTTCTCCAGGTGGTGCTGCAGCCAGGCCACCGACTCGGCGTCCAAGTGGTTGGTGGGTTCGTCGAGCAGCATGATGTCGGGCTTGCTGAGCAGCAGGCGGGCCAGCGCGATGCGGCGCTTTTCACCGCCCGACAGGTCTTCGATGCTGGCGTCGTTGGGCGGGCAGCGCAGGGCGTTGATGGCCATCTCGACCTTGGAGTCGATGTCCCACAGGTCGCGGGCGTCGATGATCTCCTGGAGCTTGGTCATCTCCTCCATCAGCTCGTCGGAATAGTCCTCGCCGAGCTTGTTGGCGATCTCGTTGTACTTGTCGAAGATCAGCTTGTCTTCGCAGTCGGCGATGACATTGCCCCAGACGTCCTTGGTCGGGTCCAGCACCGGCTCTTGCGGCAGGTAGCCGCGACGGATGCCCTCGGCGGCCTTGGCCTCGCCCGAGAACTGGTCGTCCAGGCCGGCCATGATCTTCAGCAAGGTCGACTTACCCGAGCCGTTGACGCCCACGACGCCGATCTTGGCGTCGGAATAGAACGACAGCCAGATGTTCTCGAAGATCTTCTTGCCGCCGGGGAAGGCCTTGGTGAGGCCCTGCATCTGGAAAATATATTGCTGAGCCATGGGGGGCGTCGGCCTCTTGCGTATCGGATCGGGGGGTCGGGCGCTCAGATAGCCTTCGGGGCGGGATTGCGCAATGTTCCCGGCGGCCGAGCGCGTGCGACAGCCTGTCATCGCGCCGTCGCGGTTCCGTCAGGTTGCGGACACGGAACTGTCGGCGCGCTGTCGTCGAGCGCTGTTACCCGGGGTCCCCAAGCCGACGCCGCTCCCCTTGAGCGTCGGCGTGGGGATTCTCACCATGAAACGACACCTGATGCTGGGCGGGGCCTTCTGCGCCCTCCTGCTGGCCGCGCCGCACCTGGCCCTGGCCGCCGACACGACCGCCGAACCCGCCGCCGCTCCGGCGGCCGACGCGGGCGCCACGAACGAAGTCGAAACCGTCATCATCCTGGGCCAGGGCCAGAGCCGCCAGGTCCAGACCATCTCGACCACCCAGATCGAAGTGCTGGCCGCCGGCTCCAGCCCGCTGCGCGCCATCGAGAAACTGCCCGGCGTCAGCTTCCAGTCGGCCGATGCCTTCGGGTCCTACGAGTGGTCGACGCGCCTGGCCATCCGCGGCTTCGACCAGAGCCGTCTGGGCTTCACCCTGGACGGCGTGCCGCTGGGCGACATGAGCTACGGCAACTATAACGGCCTGCACATCAGCCGCGCCGTCACCAGCGAGGACCTGGGCAAGGTCGAGCTGGCCCAGGGCGCCGGCCTGCTGTCGACCGCCTCGACCTCGAACCTGGGCGGCACGCTGCAGTTCTTCACCCGCGACCCGTCCAAGGATTTCCACGTCCAGACCAACGCCACGGCCGGTTCGGACAACATGCACCGGGTGTTCGGCCGCATCGACACTGGCGCGATCGAGGCCCTCGGCGGCTTGCGCGGCTACCTCTCGGCCGTCGACCAGAAGACCGACAAATGGAAGGGCGGCGGCGAGCAGAAGCAGCGCCAGTTCGACGCCAAGGTCGTGCTGCCCCTGGGCGAGACCGGTTCGCTGACCGCGTTCTGGAACCACTCCGAGCGTCGCGAGCAGGACTACCAGGACATGTCGTTCGACATGCTTAAGCGCCTGGGCCGCGACTGGGACAATTTCCAACCCGACTGGTCCAAGGCCGTCGGCGTCGGCGCCGTGCTGAACAACCCGGCCAACTACGCCGGCCCCACCCCGATCCTCAACGGCGGCTACTGGACCGGCGTCGGGACCAACCCCTACGCGGTCTACGGCGTGGCCAATCCCGATGACGCCTATTACGCCGGGGCCGGCATCCGCGATGACGACATCTACGCCGTCACGCTCAAGCACGACCTGGGCGAGATGGCCCGCTTCGACCTGACCGGCTATGGCCACAAGAACCAGGGCCAGGGCCTGTGGTACACGCCCTACACCGCCAGCCCCGGCTACGGCACGCCCGGCTCGACCGCCGCCCCGCTGTCGATCCGCACCACCGAGTACGACATCGATCGCCAGGGCCTGATCGGCAACGTCTATGTCGACCTGGGCGGCCACGCGATCAGCGCCGGCTTCTGGACCGAGGACAACGACTTCCACCAGGCCCGCCGGTTCTACGCCGAGACCGCCGCCGCCCCGTCCCGCGACCCGCTGGACTTCCAGTCCAACCCGTTCTTCACGCAGTGGGAATACAAGTTCAACACCAAGACCACGACCGGCTACGTGCAGGACGTGTGGACGGTGAACGACGCCCTGAAGGTCAATTTCGGCTTCAAGGCCTTGAAGGTCGAGAACGAGGTCAAGTCGATCGTCGGCGCCGTGAACGGCAAGATCCAGTCCAAGGACAGCTTCCTGCCGCAGGTCGGGGTCGTCTATGACCTGAACAACGGCTTCGAACTGTTCGGCGGCTATACCGAGAACATGGCCGCCTATGTCTCGGCCGCCACCTCGGGCCCGTTCGCCTCGCAGAACCAGACGGTCGTCAACTACATCCGCGACAGCCTGGAGCCCGAGACCTCCAAGACCTTCGAGGGCGGCGTCCGCTACAAGAACGACCGCTTCCAGGGCGTCGCGGCGCTCTACCACGTCGACTTCAAGAACCGCCTGGACAGCGCCAGCACGGCCCCGCCGATCCTGGGCCTGCCGGCCGTCCTGTCGAACGTCGGCTCGGTCGAGACCAAGGGCGTCGAGCTGGCCGGCCAGTACCGCCTGACCGACGCCTGGTCGCTGTACGGCTCCTATGCCTACAACGACTCCACCTACAAGGACGACGTCCCCGGCGCGGGCGGCACGGTGGCCATGCACACCAAGGGCAAGGACGTGGTGTTCACGCCCAAGAGCCTGCTGAAGGCCAGCCTGGGCTACGACCAGGGCTCGGGCTTCTTCGGCAATCTGGGCGTCAGCTACACCAGCTCGCGCTGGTACACGTTCGAGAACGACGGCGGCAAGGTCGACGGCTTCACCGTGGCCGACCTGACCGTGGGCTACCGCTTCGAGGGCGAGACCAACACTTGGCTGCGTGGCCTGGAGATCCAGGGCAACATCACCAACCTGACCGACGAGGACTACATCTCGACGGTGGGTTCGGGCGGCGCGGCCAAGGCCGACCCGGGCGGCAACGCCATGACCCTGCTGCCGGGCGCCCCGCGCCAGGCCTATGTCACCGTGCGCAAGACGTTCTAGGACGTCGGATCCACGACAAGGCGAAGGGCCGGGAGCAATCCCGGCCCTTTTTCGCGCCGTCCTACACCGCCAGCAGGAAATCCCCCGAGGCCTGCAGGTGGTTGTGGTCGAAACCCAGGAGCGTGACCGAGTCGCCGTTGGTGAAGCTCACCACGGTGTCGGCGGCGACCTGGACGACCGACCAGGTCACCCCCGTGCCCGCATAGCCCGACAAGTCCAACTGGTCGTGATCGCCGCCGGCGCCGAAGTCGTAAACTTGGTCCGCGCCCGTTCCGGGGAGGAACACGAAACGATCGTCTCCCAGATTGCCCACGACCGCATTGGGGCCCGCGCCGAGCGTCAGGACGTCAGCGAAGACCGAACCGATGATGTTCTCGATCGAGATCAAAGTGTCGACGCCGGCGCCGCGGGTCAACTGGTCCTCAATGATCCGCAGATCGATCTCCACCCCGGCCGGGGCCGCACCATAGCTGACCCCGTCGATCCCCGCGCCGCCGTCGATGACGTCGTCGCCCATGCCGCCCTCGATGACGTCGTCCCCGTCGCCGCCCCACAGCGTGTCGTGGCCGTCGCCGCCCACCAGCACGTCCGCCCCGCCCCGGCTCACCAGCCAGTCCTGGCCCATCTCGCCTTGCAGGAGATTGGCCCCGCCATCGCCGGACAGCACGTCGTCGAAGTTGGATCCGTCGAGAGTCTCGACGCCAACAAGGGTGTCGCGCCCGTAGCCGGTGTCCTGCGGACCGGTCAGGGCCAGGTCGACGATCACGCCCGCCAAGGACAGTACGTAGGTCGCGACGTCGACCCCGTCGCCGCCGATCAGCATGTTGGTCCCCGAGCCGCCATCCAGCACGTCGCCGCCCGCGCCGCCCTCCAACCAATCATCGGCGACGCCGCCCCACAGCATGTCCTGGCCGCCGCCGCCGAACAGGACATCCGACCCAGCCCCGCCCAGCAGTTGATCCTGCCCCTCGCCGCCCGTCAGCACGTTGGCCCCGCCATCGCCTGACAGCAGGTCGTCGTAGGCCGATCCCGTGAGCGCTTCGATCCCGACGAGGGTGTCGACGCCCTCGCCGGTGTCCTGCCCTCCTGTCAGGGCCAGGCTGACGGTGACGCCGGCCAGGGCCTGGGTGTAGAACGCGTTGTCGAACCCCGGGCCGCCGTCCAGGATGTCGGCCCCCGCCCCCCCCTCCAGGATGTCGTTGCCGCCCAGGCCGTAGAGGAAGTCGCTCCCGTTGCGCCCCTCCAGGTGGTTGTCCAGGCCGTTGCCGGTGACGGTGTCAACGCCCGAGCCGCCGATGGCGTTCTCGATCGCCGCGCCCTTGGCCACCGCCACATTGCCGACCAAGCCGCCAACATCGGAGAAGAAACCCTCGCGCAGGTCGATGGTCTGGGCCACGCCGAACCCCGAGAAGTCGAAGGTGTCATTCCCGCCCGCGTCCCAGGCCGCGAAGATCAGCTTGGTGTTGGCGGCGGTGGCCAGGTACCAGGGCCGGCCGGCGGTCGAATTAAAGCCGTAGACCGTATCGTCGGTCCGGGTCGTCAGGTTGACGCCGTATTCCTGTTGCGCCGCCGAGATATCGTCGAGCATCGGCGAGGCCGCATAGGCGCCGTGATAGTCGGCCCCCGTGTCGGTCTCGTCGAAATAGCTCATCACCGTGTACTGCGCGGAATCCTCGTAATATTCGGCGTCATTGGCATAGGTGATCGGCAGCCCGTCCGAGGCGTCGTAGTCGCCCGGGTGTGACAGGCCGATCGTGTGGCCAAGCTCGTGGACCAGAACCAGGCCGCCATAGTTGCCCTGCACCGGATTGCGGTTGTAGCTGAGCGTGCTGTTGACCCAGACATCGCCCGCCGAGGACGCGGCGCTGGGACTGCCTGGATAGTTGGCGAACGCCGCCGCGCCCGCCGCGCCCGACGAATAGTTCCCCAGCAGGATCGAGGCGGAATTGGAAAAGGCGGCCTCGCCGCTGGTTCCCGACCCCACCCGCGTGAAGGTGATGTTGGCCACGTCGCTCCAGGCCAACAACGCCAGTTCGGCCTGGGCGATCTGGGCGGCGTTGAACCGGCTGAAGCCGCCGGTGTCCTCGGGCATGGTGGACGGCGCGGTCGAGCGGAAGGCGTAGGTCACCGTGTAGGCCACGCCCAAGGCCGCCGACCAGCCGGGCTCGCCGCCGACCAGATGCAGGCCGGCCTGGTCGATCGTCTTGCTGGGCTTGCCGTTCGGCGCGGTTCCGCCGCGCTGGTCGGCGTTCAGATAGGCCTGGGGATCGGCGTCGCCGCCGCCCGTGACCGTGAAGTGTCCGGAGGAGTCTTCGAGATTCAGCACCGACGCATCCTTGTCACGGCCGCTTGCCGCGTCTCCCGTACCGCGGGAAGACTGCCACAAGATGGTGACTCACCTTTTACCGCGTGGACCCGGCCTCGCCACGTGACACGCTGTCACCCACCAACCCCACTTTCCCTGCTGACAACGGCCACGCTCGCCTCTAGCGTCCCGCGCCATGATCAGACCCTCGCTCCTGGCCATCACGGCCTGCCTCGCCCTGTCGTCGCCCGCTCTGGCGGACAAACTGACCCCCGAACGCGTCTTCGCCGATCCGTCCCTTTCGGGCCCCACGGCCAAGGGCGTGGCCCTGTCGCCGGACGGCAAGCGGGTCACCTATCTGAAGGCCAAGCCGGAGGCGGCCAATGTCCAGGACCTGTGGGCGGCCGACGTCAAGGGTGGCGAGCCCTATCGCCTGATCGACTCGGCGGCCCTGTCTTCGGGCGCCAAGGAGCTGTCGGAGGCCGAGAAGGCCCGCCGTGAACGGGCTCGCGTCTCGTCGCGCGGCATCGTTGAATACAGCTGGGACAAGCAAGGCCGCTTCATCCTGGTGCCGCTGGACGGCGATCTCTATCTGGACAGCGTCGCCGACGGGAAAGTGTCGCGCCTGACCGAAACCCCCGGCGACGAGGTCGACGCCAAGGTCTCGCCCAAGGGCGGCTTCGTCTCCTATGTCCGCGACCAGAACCTCTATATCAAGCCGCTCGCAGGCGGCGCCGAGCGGGCCCTGACCACCGAGGGCAAGGACGCCCTGTCGTTCGGCACGGCCGAGTTCATCGCCCAGGAGGAGATGGACCGCTTCACCGGCTACTGGTGGTCGCCCAACGAGGCCCTGATCGCCTACACCCGCGTCGATGAAAGCACCGTCGATGTTATCCCACGCGCCGACATCGGCCCGGGCGGCGCCACGGTGGTCGAGCAGCGCTATCCGCGCGCCGGCCGTCCCAACGCCGTGGTCGACCTGTTCGTCCAGGACGTGGCCTCGGGCAAGACCGTCCAGATCGACCTGGGCGCCAACAAGGACATCTATGTCGCCCGCGTCGCCTGGTCGGCCGACGGCAAGACCCTCTACGTCCAGCGCCAGACCCGCGACCAGAAGACCCTGGAGCTGATCGCCTACGACCCGGCGACCGGGACAGGCAAGACGATCCTGACCGAGACCGACGCCCATTGGCTGGAGCTGAACGACGACTTCACGCCTCTGAAGGACGGCAGCTTCCTGTGGTCGTCGGAGAAGTCCGGCTACAAGCACCTCTACCACTACGCCGCCGACGGCAAGCAACTGGCCCAGGTCACGAAAGGCGACTGGCCGATGGCCGACCTGGAAGGCGTCGACGAAGCCCGCAAGGTGGCGATCTTCACCGCCTCGATCGACACCCCGATCGAGCGCCGGGTCTATGAGGTCTCCTACGCCAAGCCCCCCCAAGGCAAGAATGGCCAGCCCAAGGCCCTGACCCCGGCCGGCGGCTGGTGGACGGCCAAGGTCGCGGCGGCGGGCGGGGCCTTCGCCGGCAGCTACAGCGATCCCAAGACCCCGCCCCAGACCGCCCTCTATGACGGCGCGGGCAAGCGGGTGCGCTGGATCGAGGAAAACAAACTGGCCGAGGGTCATCCCTACTGGCCCTATGCCTCGACCCTGCCGGTTCCGGAATACGGCGTGCTGAAGGCCGCCGACGGCGAGGTCCTGCACTACGAGATCCTCAAGCCGACCAATTTCGACCCGGCCAAGAAGTATCCGGCCATCGTCTCGGTCTATGGCGGCCCGCACGCCCAGACGGTCGCCAAGAGCTGGCAGAGCGTCCGCGAGCGGCCCTATCTCGAAGACGGCTACGTCATCTTCAAGCTGGACAACCGCGGCAGCACCAACCGCTCGGCCAAGTTCAAGCGCGCGCTCGACCGCCGCATGGGCACGGTGGAGGTCGAGGACCAGCTGGTGGGGGCCAAGTTCGTCAAGACCTTGCCCTATGTCGATCCTGACAAGCTGGGCGTGATGGGTTGGTCATACGGCGGGTTCATGACCCTGATGCTGATGACCGCGCCGGACACCCCGTTCAAGGCCGGCGCCGCGGGCGCGCCGCCCACCGCCTGGCAGCTCTACGACACCCACTATACCGAGCAGTTCATGGGCAAGCCGGACGAGAACAAGGATGGCTACGCCAATTCCGACGTGATCGGCCGCCTGAAGAACCTCAAGCCCAATAGCCTGCTGCTGCTGCACGGCATGGCCGACGACAACGTCATCTTCGAAAACAGCACCCGCCTGATCGCGGCGATGCAGAAGGCCGCCATCCCGTTCGAGATGATGCTCTATCCGGGCGAACGCCACAGCGCCCCCGGCAGCAAGACCAAGGGCCTCCACGTGCTGAAGACGCATCTGGAGTTCTTCGATCGCCAGCTGAAGGGTCAGTAGGCTTTTCGGCGCCACGATTGGGGACGCACGCATGCGTGCGTCCCCGTCAGCTGGCGTCGATGCTCGGCGGATAGATAATGAAGTCTAGTGATTTCAACGCTCTAATTTTTCTCGACCTAACTTATCCCCACTCCTCCAGACCGCCCGCATAATGCTTGCACCTGAAAGCACGGGAAGGGCGTCCGGCCGGCGACCAGATGGCTTTCAGGGGTGGTCGAGCGGGAAGCGTTCGTTGGTGGCCTTGAGTGGCGACTTCGCGACGGTCCTGGGCAGGTTCCTTGAAACACAGGACGAAGCCTTGGCGGTGAAGGATCGGCGGACGCGGCAGATGCGGGCTGAAATCGCCCGCATGGTCCAGGGAACGCCAATTCCCTGCCCGTCGGGGGCCTCCATCGGAGCGGGTTAAAAATCCGCGATCCGAAGGCTTCCGGAAAACGGTCCACGCG
>FTJN01000108.1_pt2 | contig 22689 bp, 20 predicted proteins | sample 1658361 | NCBI WGS metagenome assembly FTJN01 (sample SAMEA3914819, study PRJEB12502) | metagenome | biome: forest; material: soil | place: Canada | collected 2010-06-26 | depth 0.3 m
CAGCTGTTGCGGACCAACGACAGCTTGCCCGCGGCGGGTGCGATGCTGGTGCAGGCAGCCAATGCGGCTGGCGGGCGAGATAATATTGCGGTAATACTGGCGCGCGCCAAGCCGGGCACTCGGGATTTCGCCAAGTCCTGGTGGTCGTTCTGGCGTTGATGGTCCGGTCTGTGGGTCACCGGACGAAGAATTACAAAGAGCGCTGCGGCGTTTCCGAAAAGCGGTCTGCAGGCCGCGAGAGAAACTGAGGTTTTCAATGGGCAAACTCGTCGTCTCGCTCGATAACGTCGTGATCAAGGAATTCCAGATCACGAAAGAGCGCACTACGCTCGGCCGCCGGCCGTACAACGACATCGTGATCGACAACCTCGCCGTCAGCGGCGAGCATGCGGTGCTGACCGCGGCGCAATCCGATGTGTTCATCGAAGACCTGAACAGCACCAACGGCACCTACATCAACGGCAAGGCGGTCAAGAAGCAGCTGCTGTCCAACAACGACGTCGTCGAGGTCGGCAAGTACCGCATCAAGTTCCTCGCCGAAGACGCGGAAGACTACGAGAAGACGATGATCCTGCGCCCGGGCGCGTTCGGCCGTGCGCCGGGCACGATCGGCGCGGTGCCCGCCGCCGCCGGCCCCGCGGCCGCCGGTCCGGCCTCGATCAAGGTCCTCAACGGCGGCGCGGCCGGCCGCGAGGTGCTGCTCACCAAGGTCGTCACCACGGTCGGCAAGCCGGGCGTGCAGGTGGCCTCCGTCACCAAGCGTCCGGGCGGCTACGTGCTGTCGCATGTCGAAGGCTCGCGCCGCCCCAGCGTCAACGGCCAGCCGGTCGGCGAGGATTCCATCTCGCTCAAGCACGGCGACATCATCGATCTCGCCGGCACGCAGATGCAGTTCGTCCAGAACTGATCCGCCCGGCCGATCCCCGGATCGCGGCGTGAGCGCCCCGCCCGACCGGGACTCGCCGCCCACGGTGGCGCCCCACGGCGGCCACGCCACCGATCCGCGCGCCAGCCGGTCGCCATGGCAGCGCGCGCTGCATCGCTTCCAGCGCTGGCATCCGACCTTGCGCGTGACGCTCGTGGCCGTCCTGCTGTGGCTGCTCGGCGCGTGGCACGTGGTCGTCACGCCGATCGCGCCGCTGACCCGCCTGGAGCTCGCGCTCGACGACGTGCGCCAGTCCGCCGCGCTGGCGCCCGTGGCCGCGCCGCGCGACGACATCGTCGTCGTCGACATCGACGACGCCAGCCTGCGCGCCCTCGGGCGCTGGCCCTGGCCGCGCTACCGGCTCGCGCAACTCGTCGAGACGCTCTTCGACGCCGACCACGCCGCGGCGCTGGGCATCGACCTGGTGCTGGCCGAGCCCGACGACCAGGCGCGCACCGTGCGCGACACGCTGGCCTCGCTCACCCGGCTGGCGCAGGACGACCCCGCGCTGCGCACGGGCGTCGCGCGCTGGCGCGGCGCCCTGGAGGCGGACGCCGACCACGATGCCCGCCTGGCGCGCGCGCTCTCGGGCCATCCGGTGACGCTGGCCTACCACTTCAACCACCAGGGCGACCGGGCGGCCGCGAGCGGCGCCGCCGCCGCGCGCGAGCTGCCGGTGCCCATCACCGAGCCCGACGTGCTGCCCGCGAGCGCGCTGGCGATGGCGCCGTGGCAGGGCGTCGAGGTGCCGGTGCCGGTGCTGCTGCGCGCCGCCGCGGGCACGGGCTTCATCAACGCGCTGCCGGACGCCGACGGCGAACTGCGCTCCTCGCTGCTGGTCACCGGCTACGGCGGCGCCGTCTACGAATCGTTCGCGCTGTCGGTGTGGCGCCAGTGGCATCGCGTCGGCGCGCCGCGTCCCGTGGTCCGGCGCGGCGAAGCGGGCGGTCCGCCGCGCCTGACCGGCCTGCAGCTGAGCGCGGCCGACGGCGAGCGGCTGCGTACCCTGCGCGTCGATGAACGCGGCGCCGTCACGTTGCCGTACCGCGCCGCGCTGCGGCCCGGCAACTCGCCGGGGACCGGACGGTTCCGCTTCATCTCCGCGGCCGACGTCCTCGCGCGCCGCGTGGGCGTGCGCGAGCTCGGTGGTCGCGTCGTCCTGCTGGGAAGCTCGGCACCGGGCCTGGCCGACCTGCGCGCGACGCCGGTGCATCGCGCGCTGCCGGGCATCGAGGTGCACGCGCAGCTTCTGGCCGGCCTCGAGGACAACGACCTGAGCGTGCGCCCCGACTGGTCGCCCGGCCTCGAGCTGCTGGTCCTGGCGCTCGTGCTGGCGGCGGTCGGGATGGCCGTGCGCCGCCTCGCCGGCCCGGTGGCCGTGCTGGCGCTCATCGCGATCCTCGCGGTGCTGCTGGGCTGCGACCTGTGGGCGTTGACCGGCCGCGGCTGGACGATCCCGATCGCCGCGCCGCTCGCCGCGGGCCTGCTGCTGGGCGTGCTGGGCGTGGTCGCCAACTACCTGCGCGAATGGCATTCGCGGCGTTCGCTGGCGCAGCTGTTCGGCCACTACCTGCCGCCGGAACGCGTGCGCGCGATGGCCAGCGATCCCGAGCGCTTCCTCGACGTCGCCAGCAGCGCCGAGAACCGCGAACTGACGGTGCTGTTCTGCGACCTGCGCGGCTTCACGCCGATGACCGAGAAGATGGCGCCGGAGCGGCTGCGCGAGCTCCTGAACCTGTACTTCCTGCGCATGAGCCAGGTCATCCACGGCCACGAGGGCACGCTGGACAAGTTCATCGGCGACGCGGTGATGGCCTTCTGGGGCGCGCCGCAACCCGACGCGCTGCACGCCGCGCATGCGGTGCGGGCGGCGATGGCGATGATCGCCGCCGTCGCGCCGCTCAACGCCGAACTCGCCGACCGCGGCCTGCCCCCGCTGTCGCCGTGCATCGGCCTGGCCACGGGCGTGGTCTGCGTGGGCGATCTCGGCTCGGCGCTGCGCCGCAGCTACACGGCCGTGGGCGACGGCGTGAACCTGGCCGCGCGCATCGAGGGCGCGACCCGCACCTACGGCGTCCCGCTGCTGGTGGCCGACACCACGCGAGCCGCCGCCGGCGACCTGGCCGGCTGCGAATGGGTGGAAGTCGACGAGGTGGCGGTCAAGGGCCGGAGCCAGTGGGTGACGCTGTACGTGCCATTGGCGGTTACGGATGTCACATTGTCGCGTTCGACCCCTGAAAACGAGCAGGAAATCACGCCTTTTCATGAACAACTTCGCCTCTGGCGCCTTGCACGGGATGCGCTGCGCGGGCACCATGGGCAAGGTACGCGGAAGGCGACGGCGCCGTCCGCGCGCGCTGTCGCTCACGCGCGACTGACCGAGCTGCTCGCCGCCCGGCCGGCCTCGCCGCAGCTCCATGCGCTGGCGGCTCACCGGCTGGCCTGCCTGGCAGCCGAAGATGCCCAAGAACAAGACCTTCCACGCTGATTTTTCAGCGTCCTACCCCAGCGTCACTCCCTCCGCGTGATCCCCGCATGAAAATCCAGGTCCTCGGCTGCTCCGGGTCGATCGCGCGCGACTGCCGCACCACCAGCTTCCTGCTTGACCAGGACGTCCTGATCGATGCCGGCACCGGCGTCGGCGACCTCGCGCTCGACGAGCTCGAGCGCATCGACCACATCCTGCTCACGCACTCGCATCTCGACCACGTGCTGGGCGTGCCCCTGCTGGCCGACAGCGTGCTGCGCCGCCGCCAGGCGCGCGGCGCCGCGCCGATCGAGGTGCACGCGCTGCCCGAGACGCTGGCCGTGCTGCGCGAGCACCTGTTCAACAACCGGCTCTGGCCCGACTTCACCCGCCTGCCCACGGCCGAATACCCGGTGCTGCGCTTCGTGCCGTTCAATGTCGGCGACATCCTCGAACTGGGCGATCGCCGCGTCGAGGTGCTCAGCGCGCGCCATTCGGTGCCGGCCTGCGGCTTCGCCGTCCACGGCCCGGTCGGCGGGCGGGGCGCCTGGGTCTTCAGCGGCGACACGGGCCCCAATCCGCCGTTCTGGGAGCGCATCGCGCAATTCCCGGTGGCGCATGTCGTCATCGAGACGGCCTTCAGCGAGCCCGAATGCCGCCTGGCCAAGGCGAGCGGCCACCACTGCCCGAGCTCGCTCGCGGCCGAATTGGCCACCGCGCCGCCGGACGCGCGGATCTACATCACGCACATCAAGCCCGGCGAGATCGATGCCGTCATGGCCGGGCTGCGCAGCCTCAAGCAGGAACGTCCGCTGATGGAACTGCTCAAGGGTGACACTTTCCAGTTGGGGTGACAAAAATTGTCAGTTCACCCGCACCCAGGACCGTCGTTGTCAGGTGCGACTGACACGGACCGTCACCTCGCGTGCATATGTCACGCTATTTTCGACCGGATGGCAGCTCTCGGGCTGGCACGGCATTCGCATATGATTGGATGCGAATGTCTCTCTCGTTCCAACAGTCGTTTTCCCACACACCTCCCAGGAGTCTTCACATGAAGCGCACCGTCCAACAGGGTTTCACCCTGATCGAACTGATGATCGTCGTCGCGATCATCGGTATCCTCGCCGCCGTGGCCCTGCCGGCCTACAAGTCGTACACGATCAAGGCGCGCATGTCTGAAGTCGTCCTGGCCGCCTCCCAGTGCCGCACCACGGTTTCCGAGGTCTACCAGACCGCTTCCGCCAGCGCCACGATCGGTGCGAACAACTGGGGCTGCGAAAACACGGCCGGCGGCGCGACCAAGTACGTGAACACCATCACGACCGACGGCAATGGCAAGATCTACGTCGTGGCCGCCTCGAACTCGGCCGATCTGGACACCGCCGCCGGTGGCACGATCACGATGACGCCTTTCAAGGACAACACCACGGCCGCTGCCGCGACGGACATCCCGCTGCAGATCTACAAGTTCGTCTGCCAAGGCACCACCGCCGGCATCCAGAAGTACCTGCCGGGCTCCTGCCGCTGATTTTTTCCAGCCGCAATGCATGAAAATGGGGACGAATTCGTCCCCATTTTTCATGGCGCGCCGGGATCGCAACGTCCAAACTCCACGACGACGATTCGAGGCGAGATCATCGACGCAGCCTGACCGGGCCTCGGTGACGCATCGCGCCGGTCTTTGGCTGGCGCAGGCGGGCGACAAGCTGCGCGCCGCAGCGATCTACACGAGGCGCCCCATTCATTCATGACCGACTTCACGCTGCGCGCACCCCCTTCCGCTTCCGTCGAACGGCTCGGCGCCCGGGTCTTCTCGATGGGCGCCGCGCTCTGGATTGCCGCGCTCTGGCTGCTTTGCCGCCCCTTCCGCGGTATCCGCCACGATTCGATCCTGTACATCGGCCAGACCTTCAATTCGATTTGGCCGGGCCAGCTCTCGGGCGACTGGTTCTTCCTGGGCACGGCCCAGGATCGCTACACCATCTTCTCTCCCCTGATGGCTCGGGGGATCGAGGCGCTTGGCCTGCAGACGGCCGAGATCGGCTTGCTGCTGTCGTGCAACGCGCTGTTCCTTTGGGCGGCGTGGTTGCTGCTGAAGGACTTGCCGTCCACGATGCTGCGCTGGGCCGCGCTGGTATCGCTCGCCGCCTTGTCCCACACCTATGGCGGCGAGGGGTCGTTCGCCTTCGCCGAGCCTTTCCTCAGCGCCAGAACGCTGGCCGAGCCCTTCGGTGTGCTTGCACTGGCACTGCTGCTGCGCGGACGCATCGCATGGAGCCTGCTGGCGCTCGCCGTCGCGGCGGCATGCCACCCGCTGGTGACGCTGCCCGTCATCGCCGTTGGCTGGATCTATCTCTGCCTCGGCGACCGGCGCTGGCTGTGGCTCGGTCTGCTCGCTGCCGCGGTGCCGGTGCTCGGCATGGCGAACGTGGGCCCGTTCGGGGCCGTCTTGCATCGCTTCGATCCGGCCTGGTTCGAGCAGGTGCGCACCGTGGATTCGCACTGCTTCCTGGCGGACTGGGGTGTGCTCGACTGGGCGACGGTCGCGCTCGATCTCGCCTTGGTGGTCCAGGCTGTCCGGCTGCTCCCTGGCACGCGGACGGCACGTCTGGGCACGGCGATCGCAATCGCGTCGGCACTGCTCACGGTGGCCTGGGGCCTGGGCGCGGATGTCGGCCACAACATCCTGCTGACGCAGTTGCAACTCTGGCGTGTCTACTGGCTGCTGCACTTCCTGACGCTGTGCCTTGTTCCGGTGATCCTGCACCGCTACCTGCACGAAGGGCCGCGCGGACAGTGGCTTGCCGCGGCCGTCGTCCTGGCCTGCGTCGCCGTGGAATCGAACTGGGAAACGGGCTGGGTCGGCTGCGTGTGGCTGGCCATCGTGTTCGCGGCCGTCCAGCGCGACGTGAAGCTCTCGCGCAGCATCCTCCGGTTGGCCACCTATGGCACGCTGGCGGTGATCGTGCTGATCATGGGCATCGTCTTTTCCAAGACCTCCGAAGCCGTCGCGCAGTCAGGCTACTTCGGCGACACGTCGTGGGTATCCATCGTATTCAGCCTCCTGGTCGTTTCGGCATCGGCAGGCTTCGGCGGCCTGATGGCGTTGAAGTCCGCGAACCCGGTTGCGCGCAACGCCATGTTGGCCGCCGCGATCGCCGCCCTGGCGTTCGGAATTCACGCCTGGGACCAGCGCAGGCCCTTCCAGATCTACACCGAGCAGCACTACGCTTCGGAAGATCGGCCGTTCGCCGGCCAGATACCGGCTGGCACGTCGGTCTTCTGGGAAAACCTTCCGCTTCAGACCTGGTTGCTGCTGCATCGGCCCAGCTTCTTTTCGGTGAACCAGGCGTCCGGGCTCGTCTTCAGTCGGGCTGGCTCCATGGAGTTCGCGCGCCGCAACCGGCCGTTCAAGGAACTGATGATGCAGCACAGGCTTTGCGGGCAAGCGGCCGCGATGCAGGCGGAACGCGACGGGCCCAAGGGAGCACTGGACTGCCGCCCCCCTGTCGCCATCATGAAGGATATCTGCAGCATTCCCGGCGGTGGCCCCGACTACATGATCTTCGACTGGCAGCGTCCCGAAGGCCTCGTCGGTTCCTGGAAGTTCGAGGAGGGCCCGCCGTCTTCGCACGCGACCTACTATCTCTATGACTGCTCCAAGCTCCGTTGATCTCCCCGCGGTCGCTGCGGCCGATCCGGGCGATGCCGCCGGCGGGCGGCAGACGCTGCGCGAACTCGCCCGCTATTTCGTGGCCAGCGCGATCGCGCTCGGGGTCGACACGGGCCTTTACGCGCTCGGCCTGCGCCTGCACCTGGGCTACCCGCTCGCGGCCATCCTGGGCTTCCTGGGCGGGCTCGCGGTCGCCTACCTGATCAGCGTGCGCTGGGCGTTCCGCACGCGTCGCCTGGGCGACGCGCGCGTCGAATTCATCGTGTTCGCGGTGATCGGCGTGCTGGGACTCCTGCTGACAGAATCGCTGCTCTGGCTCCAGATCGACGTGCTCGCCTTCGGCGCGTTGCCGGCCAAGCTCGCCGCGTCGTGCGGTGTCTTCTTCTTCAATTTCGGCGCCCGGAAATTCGTCCTCTTCAAGGCGATTCCGCCCGGCCGCGCGCTCGCGACCTCATGACCATTCGACAGACTGCAGACACCGTCATCATCGGCGCCGGCCCGGCCGGCCTGACTGCGGGCCTGGAACTGGTTCGCGCCGGCAAGCGCGACGTCCTCGTGCTGGAAGCGACGAACGAGATCGGTGGCATCTCCAAGACCGTCAACTACAAGGGCAACCGGATCGACATCGGCGGCCACCGCTTCTTCTCGAAGTCCGACTGGGTGATGAACTGGTGGCGCGAGATGCTGCCCGTCGCGATGCCGCCCGGCGCGATCGGCGAGAAGGAGTTCCGCGTGGCCTACCAGGGCGCCTCGCGCCTGCTCGGCGCCGCGGACATCCACGCGACCGAGGCCGACGACGCCGTCATGCTGCTGCGCAACCGGCTCTCGCGCATCTACTTCAACGGCGCGTTCTTCAGCTACCCGCTGCAGCCCGGCTTCGACATGGTGACCAAGCTGGGCGTCGGCAAGTGCACCCAGTTCGCGCTCAGCTACGGACGTTCGCACCTCGCCCCCATCAAGCCCGAGCTGTCGCTCGAAGACTTCTTCATCAACCGCTTCGGCCGCGCGCTGTATCTCCAGTTCTTCAAGTCGTACACGGAGAAGGTCTGGGGCGTGCCGTGCAACGAGATCAGCGCGGCCTGGGGCGCGCAGCGCGTCAAGAGCCTGAACATCGGCAACATGGTCGCGCATGCGCTGAAGAAGCTCGTGCCCGGCGCCAGCAAGGGCGGCGCGGAACAGACCTCGCTGATCGAGAATTTCCTCTATCCCAAGTTCGGTCCCGGCCAGATGTGGGAGACCGCCGCGAAGCGCTTCGAGCAGGCCGGCGGCCGCATCGTGCGCAGCGCCCGGGTCGTGGGGTTCGACCGCGAAGGCGATCGCGTGACGGCCGTGACCGCGCAGGTCGCCGGCGGCGATGCGTTGCACATCGCCACCAGCAACGTCGTCTCCACCATGCCGGTGAAGGATCTCGTCGTCGCGATGCAGGCCGACCTGCCCGACGCGATCGGCAGCATCGGCACGCAGCTGCAGTACCGCGACTTCATCACCGTCGGATTGCTGTACCGCAAGCTGCGCCGCACCGCCGCGGCGATCGATCCGAAGACGCACCTGGTCGCCGACAACTGGATCTACATCCAGGATGCCGGCGTCAAGGTCGGGCGCCTGCAGATCTTCAACAACTGGAGTCCGTACATGGTCGCCGATCCGGACACCGTCTGGGTCGGCCTCGAGTTCTTCGCGAAGGACGACGACGAGCTCTGGGCGATGTCCGAGCCGGCCCTCAAGGCGCTCGCGCTGCGCGAGATGCAGCAGCTCCGGCTGGCCGACGAAGTCGACGCGCTCGACGCCGTCGTCATCCGCCAGCCGAAGGCGTACCCGGGCTATTTCGGCGACGCCTACGAGCACTTCGAAGAGCTGCGCGAGTATCTCGACGGCATCAAGAACCTGTACCTGGTCGGCCGCAACGGCATGCACCGCTACAACAACCAGGACCATTCGATGCTCTCCGCGAAGTTCGCCGTCGAGGCGATCCTGGCCGGCAGCAGCGACAAGTCGGCGATCTGGGGCGTCAACATCGACGACGACTACCACGAGGAATCCGAGAAGAAGTGAGTGGGCCCTCGGCGGCGAGATGAGAGCCGTCTTTCGAAACTGAAAATCCCGGAGCCGGTTCTTGAGCACCTTGCCCACCTCGTCGCGCGCATCGACGCTACGCCATGCATTGGCGGCGGCGTGGATCGTCGCGCTGTATTTCATCTGCAACCCGTATCGCGGCGTGCGCCACGATGCGGTGCTTTATTTCGGCCAGATGCAGCTGCACCTCACGCCGGCCTGGCTGCAGCACGACCTGTTCTTCCTGTTCGGGTCCCAGGACAAGTACAGCCTCTTCTCCGCGTTCTTCGCGCCGGTGCTCCAGGCGCTCGGGCTGTCGTCGGCGGAGATCGCGATCCTGCTGCCCCTGCACGCGCTGTTCCTGTTCGCCACCTGGCGGCTGACGGCGGGCATGCCGTCCACGACGCGCTGGTGCGCGCTGGGCCTGGCGGTCGTGCTGCCGCATTTCTACTCCGCTCGCCACCGGTTCGCGTACGCAGAGCCGTTCCTGACGGCGCGTTCGCTGGCCGAGCCGTTCGCTGTCCTCGCGTTGGCATGGCTCCTGCGCGGGCGCCTGGCGCTGGCGCTGGCCGCGGCGGCCTTCGCGGCGATCAGCCACCCGCTGATGGCGTTGCCGGCCTGGCTGGTCGGCTGGCGCCTGCTGTGCGCCCAGGATCGCCGCTGGAACTGGGCTGCCTTGCTGGCGCTGCCGGTCGCCGCGCTGGCCTGGCTGCAGGTCGTCCCGTTCGATGCCCTGGCGCACCGCTACGACGAGGAGTGGTTCGGCATCGGAAGGCTGGCGAATTCCTTCGTCTTCGTCACGTCATGGCAGGTCGCCGACTGGGAGCAACTGGCCTACGACGCCGGCCTGTTGTGGCTGTGCGCCCGCGACACGTCGCTGCCGCTGGGCCGGCTGGCGCGGGCCACGCTGGTCGTGACGGCAGGCTGCCTTGTCGCTTCCATCGTCGGCGTCGATCTGCTGCACAACATCCTGCTCACCCAGTTGCAGCTCTGGCGCGCGACATGGATCGCCCACCTTGTCGCGATGCTGTCGCTCGGACCGCTGCTGGTCGGCCTGTGGACGCAGGGCGGCAAGGGCCGCCTCGCCGTCTTTGCGCTCCTGCTGGGCGCCATCACCATCAGCTCCACCCTGCACACGGGATGGGTGGCGGGGCTGGTCGCATTCGGCGCCGTGGCGCTCGCGGAAAGTCGCGTCGTCGTCAGTGCGACGGTCCTGCGGATCGGCATGGCCGCATGCATCGCCGCGGCCATCCTGATCTCGGGCATGGTCGCGATGTCCCAGCACGACCAACTCGCGATGGGTCAGGACTCCGGCATCCTGATCGGGCGCGCCAGCGCGATTCCCTCCACCTTGAGCCTGCTGGTGTTGGCGGTCGCGCTGCTGGGAGCCTGGCCTTTGTTCCGCCCGGGACGGATCGCTGCCGTTTGCAGCACGGTCTGCGTGGCGGTTCTTCTCGTGACCGGCATCTCGCAATGGGATCAGCGAAACGACTGGGCACGCTACGTGGAGCAGAACCAGGGCAAGCCGCATCCCTTCCAGCCCTTGATCCCCGTCGGCGCGACGGTCTATTGGCCGGATGACCTGCTGGCGACCTGGGCGCTGCTTGGACGCTCGAGCTTCTTCGACCGTTCTCAAATGTCCGGGACGCTGTTCAACCGGGAGACGAGCACGGTCGGAATGGCGCGCCGGGATGCCATCGGCCCGCTCGTCATCCAGCAAAGGGTGTGCATGTCGATCGTCCAGTCGGGCGTCACCACGACCACAATGGCCGACTGCAAGCCGACCGACATCGCGGTGCACGATGTCTGCCACCTGAGCAAGGTGCACCCCGACTTCATCGTGCTGAATTCCCCCATCGAAGCGCCGCCGCTGGCCAATTGGCACTTCCAGTCCTCCGACGCCTCCGAGCCGGCCGATCATTTCCTCTACGAGTGCAGCAAGATCTCCTGATGCCCTACCGATGCCAGCCACGACGATGCTGACCCAACCGCGCACCGAGCCGGGCCTGTCGCTGCTCGACGGGCTGATCTGTCTCTACCTGGTGCTGCCCCTGCTGCTGTTCTGCGCCTGGTTCAAGTGGCCCGTGGCGATCGGCCTGGGGCTCCTGACGTGCTACGGCTTCGTCCATGCCCTGCCCGGCCTGCAACTGCGCCGAATCGACCTGAGCCGGCGCACCATCGCGCTGCTTGCCCTCGTCGCGCTCGCCTGGACCGCGCTCGCGGGCGTCGGGCACTTCTTCTATGCGAACGTCGATTGGGTCATCCGCGACGCGGTGCTGCGCGACCTGGTCGCGACGCCTTGGCCGCCGCTGTACGACGCCGGCACCGGCGGTGCGGCGCCCCAGATCCTGCGCGCCCCGGTGGGCTTCTACCTGCCAGTGGCGGCAGCGGGTTCCCTGCTCGGGTTGCGCTGCGCCGACGTCCTGCTGTATCTATGGACGGCCCTGGGCTTCGCCCTGGTGCTGTGGGCTGCCGCGACGCTGTTCACCACGCGCCGCGAGCGCGTCCTCTGCGTCCTGGCGATGCTCCTCTTCGGCGGGCTGGACCTGATCGGCTTTCCGCTGCTGCGCGGCACGCTGCCGGCCTTGGGGCAGCACATCGAATGGTGGGCCTCGTTCGCGCAGTACTCGTCCAACTCGACGCTGCTGTTCTGGGTGCCGAACCATGCCCTGCCTGCCTGGCTCGGTGTGCTGCTGGCGCTGCGGCACTGGCGCACACCCGAACTGGCCCGCATGGCGTTGATGCTGGCGGCGGCCATCGCGCTGTGGTCGCCGCTGTCGGCGGCCGGCCTGGTGCCCTTCTTCCTTGCCGGGTTGAACTGGCGGCGCGATCTCGGCGCCGTGCTGGCGATCCGAGCAGGCCTGCCGTTCCTCGCGCTGGCCGCGCTCGTCGCGCGCTACATCACGCTGGACACCCAGGCGATCGCCAGCGGCTGGAGCATGGACGTGTTCCCGAACGCCCAGTTGTTCTGGCGCTACTACGGCACCTTCTGCATGCTGGAGTTCGGCTTCATCGCGCTCCTGCTGGCCTGGCTGCGGGCCTTCGACCTGCAGGCGGGTGTCGCGGTGCTTGTCCTGGTCGCGTTGCCTTTCTATCATTTCGGCGGCGGCAACGACCTGGTCATGCGCAGTTCCATCCCGGCGCTCGCGGTGTTGGCGATGGCGACGGTCCGGCCTCTGGCGAGCTCGGATCGCACGCTGGCACGCGTGCTCCTGGGCCTCGTGCTGGCGATCGGCGCGTTGGGCGCGGCGCAGGAACCCGTGCGGGCCCTGTTGACGCCGCGCTGGGCGTTGACCGGCAAGACGTTGGCCCAGGTGTCCTTCGAACAGCACGCGTTCGGTCTCACGCAGTTGCCGTCCAACTACGTGGGCCACCTGAACCAGCCGGGCCTGCAGGCGCTCATGCGAGAGCCCAGCATGGTCTCGCCCTATCCCGACGCATCGTCGAAGGTGCGTCCGTGAACCCCGCAACCGTCTCGGTCCTGATCCCGACCTACAACGGCGCACGACACATCCGGCCGGCCATCGACTCCGTCCTTTCGCAGGCCGGGGTCGGCCTCGAGCTGATCGTCGTCGACGACGATTCGATCGACGGCACCGCGGACGTCGTCGAATCGTACGGCGATCCGCGCATCCGCGTGATTCGCAACCCGTCGAGGCTCGGCGCCGAGGGCAACTGGAATCGCGCCCTTGAACTGGCGACGGGGAAGTACGTCAAGCTGCTGCCCCAGGACGACCTGCTGCATCCCGGCAGCCTGGCCACGCAGGTCGCGACACTGGATGCCGACACCGACGAGGCCATCGCTCTGGTCTTCGGTTCGCGCGAGATCATCGGCCCCACCGGAAAGCTCCTCGCGCGCAGGGGTCTCCGAGGTGCCAGCCCCGGGCGAGTCGCGGCGAAGACGCTGGTGCGCCAATGCGTGCGCCGCGGCACGAACGTCATCGGCGAGCCGGGCGCGGTCCTGTTCCGGCGAACGCTGGCGCAGCGGGTCGGTCGCTTCGACGGGCAGCAGGGCTTCGTCATCGACCTCGACTACTGGATTCGACTGCTCGCCCACGGCGACGCCTGGTACATGGCCGAGCCGGTTTCCTCGTTCCGGGTTTCCGGCGGATCATGGAGCGTCGCGATCGGCCGGAAGCAGGGCCGGCAGTACACGGACTTCATCGCCCGCATGCACGCCGCGGGCCTTGTTGCAGGCTCACGCTCGGATCTCGCGATCGGCAAGGCGGCCGCGCTGGCGAACAACGCCCTGCGCCTGGCGTTCTACAAGCTGTTCGTTCGATGACGGCGACCGAGCCGCTCGAAGCACGCAGGGAGAAATTCGGATATGAATGAGTCCAGCATCGTGTCGAACGCCTTGCGCGTCTCCGTGATCGTCCCGGTGTATCGCGGTGCCGACAGCCTGCCGGATCTGATCAAGGAGTTGCTCGCCCTGACGCAGTCCGGGCACACGCCTTCGGGCACGGCCTATCGGGTCTGCGAGATCGTTCTCGTGCACGACTGCGGCCCGGACCGTTCGGATCTGGCCATCGAGGCGCTGGCGCGTGAGCACGCCGAAGTGCGTCCGGTCTGGCTCTCGCGAAACTTCGGTCAGCATGCGGCCACCCTGGCGGGCATGGCGGGCGCCGTGGGCGATTGGATCGCCACGCTGGACGAGGACGGTCAGCACGATCCAGCCGACCTGCCGCGCATGCTCGACGTCGCCCTGGCCGGGCGGCATCAGCTGGTCTATGCCCAGCCGACCAACCCGCCGCCGCATGGCGTCCTGCGCAATGCGGCCAGCTGGCTGGCCAAGTCCATCAGCGTGCGATTGCTGGGCAACGAGGCCCTGGGGCGATTCAACAGCTATCGCCTCATCGATGGAGAGATCGGCCGCTCCCTCGCAGCCTATTGCGGCTACGGCGTCTATCTCGACGTCGGGCTGTCCTGGCTGACGATGCGCGTCGGCCACTGCGCCGTGCAGGTGCGCGAGGAATCGGGCCGGCCTTCGGGCTATTCGATGATCAAGTTGCTGAGCCACCTCTGGGCGCTGGTGCTCACCAGCGGGACGCGGCCGCTGCGCCTCATCACGCTGGCGGGCGTGCTGTCGGTGCTGGCGGCGGCGGCGCTGATGCTGTGGGTGGTCATCAGCAAGCTGACGGGCAACATCCCGGTGCAGGGCTGGGCGTCTCTCGTCATGGTCGTGTCCTTCTTCAGCGGCACGATGTTGATGGCGCTGGGCGTGATCGCGGAATACCTGGCGGTCACGATGGGCATCGCGATGGGGCGGCCGCTTTACGTGGTGAGCAGCAAACCGACGCGGCCGCGTACCGAGTGATGCGGGAGGCCGGATGGGTGATCGGCGCAGGCGGGCTGCTGGGCGGCGCGCTCGTCGACGCGCTCCGCCAGCGAGGCGACGTGGCGTTGCATGCCGTCGAGCAAAGCCTCGCCTGGGGGCACAACGAGCTGCTGGCGGCGCAGTGGGATCGCGAGGTGGCGGCCTTCGCGCGCTCCGCCGCGCGGGCGGACCGGTGGCTGCTGGTCTGGGCGGCCGGCGTGAGTTCCATGTCCAGCGATGACGCCAGCCTGAAACTGGAATCCCGGGCGCTGGATCTCCTGTTGGAGCGCCTGATGGCCGAGCCCGAGCTGCGCGCCATGCCGGGCTGCCTGGTGCTGGCCAGTTCCGCGGGGGCGATCTACGGCCAGTCGCGTGAGGAGTGGATCAGCGAAGCCAGTGCCGTCGCACCCGGTACGGCGTATGCCGCGCACAAGCTGGAGCAGGAAATGAAAGTGCGCCGGGTGGTCGAGGCGCAATGCGGCTGGACTGCACTGCTCGCGCGCTATTCGACGCTCTACGGCCCAGGCCAGTCGCGCGACAAGGCCCAGGGCCTGATCAGCCAGCTGGCGCGGCGCATCGTGGCCAACGAAGTCGTGCACATCTACGTCCCGCTCGACACGATCCGCGACTACATGTTCGTCGACGACGCGGCGAACCGCACGCTGGCCACGGTGCTCGATCTGCGTGGGCGACAGGGTGAAGTCGTCATGAAGATCGTCGCGGCCGAACAACCCACGAGCATTGCCCAACTCCTGGGCGTGTTCCGTCGCGTGTCGCGTCGGCCGGTCCGGCTGGTCACGTCGGTGAACAACCTGTCGCCCATGTATTCGCGCTGCATTCGTTTCCGCTCCGACGAACCCGCGGGCCAGCCGCACGGCGTCTGTCGCAACCTGCACACGGGCATCCATCAGATCCTCGAAGCGGAGCGAACGGCGGCGTTCCGGGGCCGGCCATCCGCGGGGGGCTGCTGATGGCCTGGCCGGCACCGCTGCGGTCCGCCTGGCGCCATGCGCTGGTGCGCTACATCGTCGTCGGCATCGTCAACACGGGCTTTGCCTATGCGGTCTATGCCGCGGCCCTCGGCCTGGGCTGCAGCTATCCGGTCGCCAGTCTGATTGCGTTGATCGCCGGCACCTGCCTGAGCTTCAAGACCCAGGGCCGTCTCGTCTTCCGAAACGTGCGCAACTCGCTGTTCGGCCGCTTCGTCGCGAGTCTGGCGCTGGTCTATCTGTGCAACGTCGGCGTCATCGCGGCCTTCGTCCGGCTGAACCTCGGGCCCTTGACGGCCGGCGCGCTGGCCCTGCCGTTCAACATCGCCGTCGGTTTCGTGTTGCAGCGCTTCTTCGTCTTCGGGGGGCGGCGCGACAAGTCGGAGTGAGCGCCGCGAGCTGCAAGACTCATCGCCGTCGCGTTGAGCGCAGGCGACGGAGGCATTTGTCCCGGCACCGTGACGCCTGTGAGCGCCCCGCGCCCAATTCGCGGTACCCTTCGCATCGTTTGCGCTGCTTCGAGCAGCGCAGTTTTCTTCCAGCCTCCAATGACTCGTCCAATTTCCTTCGTCGATCGCCCCGAGCTACGCCTGGCCGTCTACGCGCTGGCGCTGGTCTACCCACCGCTGCTGGCGTACAACCGCACGCCGTCGGCGACGCAGCTCAACGAGTTGCTCTGCGTGTTCTGCTGGGGCCTGTGCCTGCTGGCGGCCGGGTCGGCGTCGACGTCCGTCATCGCCGTGCGGCGTGGCGCGACGCTGCCGCTGAACCTGGCGCTCGGCGTGGTGAGCCTCGCGATCGTCGGCTCGTGGACGCTGGGCTCTCTGCCGACCTCGCTCGCGCTGCCGCCACTGCTGACGCTGGTGGCCGCCTGCTTCGTTGCGGCGCTCGGCGCGCGTGTCGCGCAAAGCGGCGATCAGGGGGGGCTGCAGGCGTTCGCGCCGTTCGCATTCGGCATCGTGGCCGTGGGCGTCCTCAGCACCTTGATAGCGATCGTCCAGGTCTACATCCCGAAGCTTGCCGACGGCGCGATCATCGCCCAGTCAGGCATTCCCGGCCGCGCGGTGGGCAACCTGCGCCAGCCAAACCATCTCGCCAGCCTGCTTGTGTGGTCGGTGATCGCGCTGGTGCCGCTGGTCGAATGGAGACGCATCCCGCGCTGGCTCGGCGGGCTTCTGCTGCTGTTCATCATGTACGGCGTCTTCCTGAGCGGATCGCGTACCGGGCTGATCGGCGGCGCGATCGTGCTGGTGCTGTGGGCGCTCATCGACAGGCGCCTCTCGGCGAGCACGCGCGTCGCCCTGGTCGTGGCGGTTTCGATCGCCCTGGCCATGCCCTGGTTGAGCTCGCACCTGGCGCATGCGGCGATCGGCACGGCCACGCGCGCGTCCGACGGCGACAGCTCGCACTTCGCGATCTGGAAGAACGCGCTGGAGATGATCCGCCAGCAGCCCTGGCTCGGCGTGGGCTGGGGTGAATTCAACTTCGCCTGGACGCTGACGCCGTTTCCGGGTCGGCCCATCGCGTTCTTCGACCACACGCATGACCTGCCGCTGCAACTCATCGTCGAGCTCGGCCTGCCGCTGGGGCTCGTCGTGCTGGGCCTCATGGTGTGGACGCTGGTGCTGGGCGCGCGGCGCGCCTGGGCGACCCAGGGCGAGCCCGGCGTGGGAGCGCGGGCGGCCTGGGTGATGGTCGCGATGATCGGCATCCACAGCCTCGACGAATATCCGCTCTGGTACGTCTATTTCCTGCTGCCCGCGGCCTGGGCCTGGGGCTTCACGCTGGGATCGGGCCCGGCGCCCAGGCCCGCGACCGAACCGGCGTTGAGCGGCGTCGTCGGCGGCCGTCCGGTCGATCCCGGCAAGCTGATCCGGTTGAGCAGCGAGGGCTCCGGCCTGCGCTGGTTCGGCGGCGCGATGGTGGTCGTGGCACTGCTCGCCACGTGGGACTATCTGCGCGTATCGACGATCTTCCTCGAAGACGCCGGCCTGCCGCCGCTCGCCGAACGCATCACGGCAGGCCAGAGCAGCCCGTTCTTCGCCCACCACGCCGACTACGCGGACGCCACCACCGCCGATCCGCCGTCGAAGGCCCTCGGCGCGCTCGAGCGTGCCACGCACTCGCTGCTCGACACCCGCCTGATGATGGCATGGGCCAGCGCACTGTCCGAAAGCGGCCAGTCCGATCGCGCGCGCTACCTGGTCGCGCGCCTCAAGGAGTTCGACAAGGCGGATGCCGTGGAATTCTTCGCGCCCTGCGCCGACACGACGTTGCAGGCCAAGCCGTTCCAGTGCCAACCCGAGCCCACCGGACTCACCTGGCGGGACTTTCGCTGACGCGTCAAGAAGGCCCGCGCGAAGCGGACCCGGTCCGGCCGATCCCCGAAGGCGCCCCGCGCCAGCGGGCGAGTCAGCCGACCGGATCGGTCTGCGCCGGCGTCCTGGCCAGGATCTGAAGCGCGGAGGGGCGCCGGGTGAGCGCCTCGCCGAGCCGCTGGACGGGCTGCAGCAGGGCCGTCACCAGGATGAAGAAGAGCGAGTTGCGCAGCCCGAGCAGGTTGGCGATGGTTCGTCCCATCGTGGGCACGCTGGCGGTGCCTTCGGCGACAACCGTCAATCCCCCGGCCTCGACGGCTGAGCGAAGGCTCGCGCGCGTGAAATGGACCCGGTGGTAGGGGGCGTACCACGCGTCCCAGAAACGACCGAACACCGATATCCAGACGCAGTCCACGTTCGGCACCTCGAGCATGACGAGTCCGCCTGGCCGGGCATGGCTGGCGATCCGGGCCAGGAGCGCGCCGGTGTCGTCGTCGTGCTCGAGGACGTGCATCGCGATGACCGCGTCAGCGGTGCCCGCCAGATCGCCGGCTTCGGCGGCACCCCGATAGAGACGGCCGGCCAGTGCGGGCGGAGGGGTCGAATGAAAGTCGGTGCCGATCACTTCGGCGTCCTTGGCCACGTCGCCCAGGCAGCGCGTGAACAGGCCGCTGCCGCAGCCGAAGTCCACGATGCGGCCTGTGGGCTTCCCCATGCGTCGCAGGAGGGTGCGGGCCTGGTTCCGGAAGGCCACCGTCTTGATGAAATGCGCCAGGCCGGCGGTGTCGGGCTGGAAGTCCTGGCTGAGTCGATCAGCGTACAGAAATGCCACGTCGGGGATCGGGGGGAGGGTGATGCCGACGCCGCAATGCCGGCATCGCGCGACGCGCACGTCGGGCACCAGGCCGCTTTGGTCGTTCAGGCGGGTTGCGGCACCGAAATGGCAATACCCGTCGGCCGCTTCGGGACAACGCCGAGTCGCGGGGACTCCGTCGTCGACGTTCGCGCGGATGGAAAGTGGAATGGTCATTCGGCGAGCTTAGCGGACGCATCGCGCGACGCGATGAAACTCGACTTCCCGCCGTGCTTCTCCAGCACCCGGATGTTCTCCATCACCATGCCCCGGTCGATCGCCTTGACCATGTCGTAGACCGTCAGCAGGCCCACCTGGACGGCCGTGAGCGCCTCCATCTCGACGCCGGTGCGGCCCAGGGTCTCGGCCTGCACCGTGCAGTGCACGGCGCTCGCGGCGGTGTCGAGCGCGAACTCCACCTGCACGTGCGTCAGCGGCAGCGGATGGCACAACGGGACCAGCTCGGACGTGCGCTTGGCGGCCTGGATCGCGGCGATCCGCGCGACGCCCAGGACGTCGCCCTTCTTCGCGCCGCCGCCCGCGATCGCGGCGAGCGTCGCGGGCTGCATGCGGATCGAGCCGGCGGCGCGGGCGACGCGACGGGTCTCCGGCTTGCTCCCGACATCGACCATGTGGGCCTGGCCCTGGGCGTCGAAGTGGGTGAGTCCGGAAGCGGAGGAGGAGTCGGGCGAATCGTTCATGGAACCTTGCGGGGCGGCGGTGATCCGACGGGGGTGGCCGCGAATGCCTGCCGAAAGCGCCGCGCCACATGGCCGATACACGGCGGTGTCATCATAGCGACCGCGTGCCGGCTCTCCGGCGCCGAATCGACCGGACAGGAAAGCTCTCCCCTTGCGCCCGAAACTCGCCACTCTCGCCGCGGCCGCGTGCCTCGCGCTGAACCTGTTCGCCGCCCCCGCGGCACCTGCTGCCCAGCCGAACCTGCCGGCGCTGGGCGAGGCCGAGGGCGACGAGTTCAGCATCGACGACGAGAGGAAGCTCGGCGAGCAGATCATGCGCCAGATCCGGCCCGACCCGGCGGTGATCGACGATCCCGTGTTGATGCAATACCTGCTGTCGATCTTCGTGCCGCTGCACGACGCGGCGGTGCGGCGCGGCAACATCAGTCCCGAGCAGGAAGAAAAGCTCGCGTGGGAGCCGTTCCTCGTGCTCGACCCCGAGTTCAACGCGTTCGCCCTGCCCGGCGGCTACATGGGCGTGAACCTGGGCCTGATCGCGCAGTCGGGCTCGCGCGACGAGATGGCGTCGGTGCTCGGCCACGAGCTGTCGCACATCACGCAGCGCCACATCGCGCGCAGCATGGTGGCCAACAAGCACCAGAGCATCATGACGATGGCGGCGATGCTGCTGGGCCTGATCGCGTCGTCCAGGTCGCGCAACGGCGACGTGCCCATGGCGGTGATCACCGGCGGCCAGGCGGCGATGGCCACCGGCCAGCTCACGTTCTCGCGCCAGATGGAAGCCGAGGCCGACGCCTTCGGCCAGGACGTCATGACCGACGCCGGCTTCGCGCCGTCGGGCATGGCCGACATGTTCGGGCGCCTGGAGAACGTCAGCCGGCTCAACGACAACAACCAGTATCCGTGGCTGCGTTCGCACCCGTTGACGATCGAGCGCATCGCGGCGGCGCGTCTGCGGGCGCGCGAGGGCGTGCCGCAGGATCCCGCCAGGAGCCACATCACCGAGCACTCGCTGATGCGGGCGCGCGCCCGGGCGTTGATGGACACCTCCGACGTCGCGCTGCACCGCATGCAGGGCCAGGCGCGCCTGAACGCGCCGCTCAACGACGCCGAACGCCTGGGAACGCTCTACGGTGGCGCGCTGGCCTCCATCGAACTGCGCGACTTCGCATCGGCCGCCGCGATGATCGCGTCCGCCCAGGACGTGATGGCGCAGCATGCCGCGGCTGTCGAGCAGCAGGCGCGCGACGCCGCGGCGGCGCAGTCGCCGCCGCGCGAGGCGACGGGCACCGCCGGCATCCCGCCGAACGCGCCGGCGACGGTCACGGTGACGCCGCGCCTGTACCCGATCGAGCCCGAGGTGGCGCGCGATTTCGCGCTGCTGCGCGTGCAGGAGGCCGTCGGCAAGCGCTCCACCCCCGAGATCGTGGCCGCTGTCGCCGCGCTCGGCGACGGCCGTGCGCGGCCCCTGCTGCTGGCGCGCGCCGACGCGGCGATCGGCCGCGCCGCGGCGCGCGACCCGAGCGCCGGCGCCGCGCTGCAGCAGACGGTCGAGACGCTGCAGACCTGGGTCGCCGAGCATCCGCGCGACGTGCTCGCCTGGACGCTGCTGTCGCAAGCCGCCGAGCCGCTGGGCCAGAAGCTGCGCGCGATCCGCGCCGAGGCCGAGGCCCACGCCGCGCAGGGCGACCTGCTCGGTGCGATCGACCGGCTGCGCGCCGCGCAGAAGGTCGCGCGCACCGGTCGCCTCGATTTCGTCGAGGCCTCGATCATCGACTCGCGCCTGCGCGAGCTGCAGACCGTGCGCCGCGAACTGGGCCGCGAGCTGCACGACGCCGAGCATCCCTGAGACCGCCGGCGCCGCCGCGCCCGGTCCGGCGGCTCACTCCTCGAAGAGACGCTCGATCGCGACGTCGATGATGGTGGAGGCCACGCTGTAGATCAGCGAGCCGATCAGCGCGGAGCCGAACGAGTCCACCTTGAAGCCGGCGAGCAGGCCCGCCGCGGCCCAGAACATCAGCGCGTTGATCACGAACAGGAACAGCCCGAGCGTCAGCACCGTGACAGGCAGCGTGAGCAGCACCAGCAGCGGTCGAACCAGGATGTTGAGCAGGCCCAGCACGAGCGCGGCGACCAGCGCCGCCGCGAAGCTGTTGACGGAGACGCCGGGCGACAGGTGCGCCACGAGCAGCAGCGCGGCGGCCAGCAGCAGCCAGCGGACGATGAGTTTCATGACGGGTGGCGCAAGGGTTGGAGCACGGCGTCCGATTGTGGGGCAAGCGCGCACCGTCCGTCACGCGCGGCCGGCGTCGCACGCGGCACCGGCTCGAAAAGACGGGGGGCCGGAGCCTGCAGGCGGCGTGCCCGCGCCGCGCCGCGTGCGGGACAACCCGGGTGCGCGCAGGCCTCCGGCGCCCGATTCGCACGCCGCGGAACACGCGCACCGGTATTCGCAGCAACGCGCGGCAAAATGCAAAATACCGCCAGGGGTATACGAAAACTCGCGCCATTTGCGCCTCCGCGGGGCCGAATGACGCCTCCACGAGACAAAAACATGCTTTTCCCTCGTGAGAATGACGATTTTCATAGGTGAAGTGGCTTCTCACGCACAGCGCGAGGCAGTACCATTCGTGTCGCTGAGGCCTGCAGAGAAATGAGAGTTCATGCGACGCTCACCCAGACCCTGGCGCATCAAAACCTCTTGATGGAGAGAATCAACATGGCAACTGCAACGAAGAAGGCTCCGGCCAAGAAGGCCGCTCCGGCCAAGAAGGCTGCTCCGGCGGCGAAGAAGGCTGCACCGGCAAAGAAGGCCGCTGCTCCCGCGAAGAAGGCGGCGCCGGCCAAGAAGGCGGCAGCTCCTGCGAAGAAGGCCGCTCCGGCCAAGAAGCGTACCCCCAACGCCGCGTTCATGAAGGCGATGACGCCTTCGCCGACGCTGGCGGCCGTGATCGGCTCGACGCCGATCCCGCGCACCGAAGTCACCAAGAAGGTGTGGGAGTACATCAAGAAGAACGGTCTGCAGGACAAGGCCAAGCGCACGATGATCAATGCCGATGCCAAGCTGAAGGAAATCTTCAAGAAGGCACAAGTCTCGATGTTCGAGATGACCAAGCTGATCAACAGCCACCTGAGCTGATCGCCACGCGGCCGCCAGCGGCCGTCAACGAGATGTTTCCGAACCGGCGCCGCGACGCAAGTCGCCGCGCCGGTTTTTTATTGGCTCGTCGCCGATCTGCGGGTGTCTCGGCACACGGCCGGTCATCCTGCGCGCAGTCGCAGGATCCACGCGTACCGGGCTCTGGCACGGGGCTCGACCTGCACTGGTGATGAACGCCTCGGCCAGGGTGGATCCCGCGACTGCGCGCGGGATGACGGCTTTCTCCAGCGG
>FTJN01000484.1_pt2 | contig 22650 bp, 24 predicted proteins | sample 1658361 | NCBI WGS metagenome assembly FTJN01 (sample SAMEA3914819, study PRJEB12502) | metagenome | biome: forest; material: soil | place: Canada | collected 2010-06-26 | depth 0.3 m
GGCCACGGCCGCTACGAGCAGAACCTGCCGCGCGAGCTGCTGGGCCAGCCGGTGGCCGAGGCGCGCTCGATGGCCATCCACGAGAGCCAGAGCCTGTCCTTCGAGATGCAGGTGGGCTGCCATCCGGGCTTCGTGGCCAACATCGCCCCGCTGATCCGCGACGCCTTCGGCGACCAGCCGGCGCTGGCCACCGACAACCTGCAGCGCCTGCTCACCCGCGTGCAACCCGGCTTCATCCGCGTCGACGCCGACGAGGTGACCTACCCGGCCCACGTCATCATGCGCTTCGAGATCGAGCGCGGCCTCATCGAGGGCCAGTACCAGGTCGACGACATTCCCGCGCTGTGGGACGAGCACATGATGAAGCTGCTGGGCGTCGACACCCGCGGCAACTACCGCGATGGCCCGATGCAGGACGTGCACTGGCCCGAGGGCCTGTTCGGCTACTTCGCCTGCTACTCGCTGGGCGCGATGTACGCGTCCCAATGGTTCGCCACGATGCGCCGCCGGATCCCCGACCTCGACGCGCAGATCGCCGCCGGCAACCTGGCCCCGGTGTTCGACTGGCTGCGCGAGAACATCTGGCTGCAGGCGAGCCGCTGGACGACCGACGAGCTGAGCGTGCGGGCGTCGGGCGAGACGCTGAATCCGGCGCACTTCAAGGCGCATCTGGAGAAGCGCTACCTGGGCTGAGCGCGACGCGTTTCCGAGCGCCGCGGCGGTTTGCCGATCGGCGGATGTGCCCCTGCAGGGAGTGTTCGAAGTGCGTATGAAATGGATGACGATTGCCGCGGTCTGGGTTGGCGCTGCGTTGGTGTCGAGCACGGCCCTCGCATCCGAAGCCGAGTGCGAGGCGGCCTATGTCCGGGCGATCGACCGCATGCAATTTCCCGATCCGGTGGCGGGGCTGGACTCCCTCGAGCCCCTGCAGAATCGATGTCTCGCCGAAGATCGCGCCTGGTTATCGCATCTCGCAATCCTCAACAACCTCGCGGGCAGGGCAGAGGTCGGCGAGAAGATCGTGGCTGACGGCCTGAAGGCCGATCCCTTGAACGAGAACCTGTTGTTAAGCCAGGTATATGTCCTTGTCCGCCACAAGAACTTTGCAGGCGCGGCGGAGGTCGCGCAGAGGCTGATGAAAGCACATCCGGACTGGTATGGCGGCTATGCGGGCAACCAACTGGCTCTGATCAACCTCGGAAAGTTCCGGGAATCGCTCGACTACGGGCGCAAGGCCCTCTCTCTCTCGCAAGGCCAGGTGCCGATGCTCTATCTGAACGATGCCGTCGCCAACTTCCGATCGGACAACTTGTCGGCTTGTGCCGATGAGGTGGTGACCGCCGTCGCCAAGGACCCTTCGCTTGCATCGATGAGCTGGGGCATCGACGAGGGCATCTTCGCACTCGCCAAGCTCCAGCGACGGCGGGAAGCGCTCGACCTCGCGAAGCGGCGCATCGCTGCAGATCAGAACTGGCGAAACGACCCCAACATGGTTCGCGCGGCTCATGTGATGGGGCTCGATCAATAGGCAGGATCTGGCACCCGTTCAGTGGGTGCGCCGCCGCGGGTCACCAGGTCGCCGACATCATCTGCAGGCGCCACGCGTCGCGTTCGACCTTGTAGACCGCGATGTTCGGATAGACCTGCTCGCCGGACGTCGCGAAACGCATCTGCTGGTTCACCTGCGTGACAGGCTCGATCCGCTTGAGCGTTGCCACCATCTGCGCGCCGTCGACGCTGCGACCCTGGCGCGCAGCGTCCGCCAGCGCATAGACCGCGTCATAGGAGATCTGCGCACCCCACACCGGATCGCTGCCGAACCGGCGCCGGAAGCGTTCGAGGAAGGCCTTGCCCTCCGGAAACTCGGCCGCATCGATCGCCGTGGCCGTGGCGTAGAGGGCCTTGACGCGCACGGGCCGCTGCGCGACCGATTTGTTGCGCACGACGTTCGTGCCCAGCACGACCACGTCGGTCAGGCCGGCGGCCTCCATCGCGTCGAGCAGCGCGTTCAGCTGCGGCTCGCGTGCGAACAGCGCGATCACGTCGACCTTGGCGGCGCGCAGGCGTGCGGCCAGGTCCGCGGGCAACGGGCCGTCCTCGAGTTCGACCGCCAGCACCGGCGCGAGCTGCTTGTCCTTCAGCGCAAGGCCGAAGGTGTTGGCCAGGCCGCGGCCGTAGTCGGACTTCTCGGTGATCGTGGCGATGCGCTTGTTCACGGAGATCTCGTTCGCGAAGGACGCCATCGCGCGCCCCTGCTTGTCATCGTTGGCCAACAGCCGCAGCACGTTGCCGTTGCCGAGCCCGACCAGCGATGCGCCCGTGGCCGTGATCATCTCCGGAATGCCCTTGGCCGCGACGACGGGTATCGCGGCGGCCGCCTGCGGCGTGTTGATCGGGCCGATGATGGCGTTGACGCCAGAATCGACGAAGGCCTGTGCCTGCTGCTTGGAGAGTGCCACCTCTCCGCGATCGTCGCTCGATTCGATCTTGACCGTGAGCCTGTGGTCGCCAATCCGGTAGTCGGTGGCGTTGATCTCTTCCGCGGCCAGCGTGGCGCCATTGAGCAAGTCCTTGCCGCGGGCGCCGGACGAGCCGGTCTGGGCCACCAGCACGCCGACGCGCAGTTCGCGCGGGCCCCCGCCGTCGCAGCCTGTCGCAAGGAACGTCGCTGCGAGCGCCGTCCACAACCATGAACGGATGGTTCTTGTCATATCGTTGTCTCCTGCGGCTCCGGGCCGGATCACGAACTTTGTGGCCACCCCGAGGGCAGCACAAGATGGGGTGGGGACGGATGAAACACCATAACGTGAATATGTCATGGCCCGATGCGCTCCCGGGCCGAGCGCGTCGGCCTGTCGCCGTCCGCGGGCGCGCCCGATCGCCCCGGCGGGACGTCCGCGCACGACACCTGCGAGCGCATGGGCGCGAAGGTCCTGTCGGTTCCCGGCAGCGTCGAGAAGTCGACCTCGAGGGGGACGCGCGGGCGAACGGTGCGTCGGCGGGTTCCGCTTGACGTGCCTTTTCTTTTGCCCTAAATTGAGTTGAACGATCAATCAAGTCACATGCCCGCCGACACCCGACAGCGCATCGTGCTGGCCGCCATGCACCTCTTCTGGGAGAAAGGCTACGGCTCGACCAGCATCGCCGACGTCCTCCAGGGCGCCGGCGTGAACAGCGGCAGCCTGTACCACTTCTTTCCCGGCAAGCAGGATCTCCTTCTCGCGGTGCTCGACCTCTACGAGACCGGCATGAACGAGATGCTGCTCGCGCCCGCGTGGGACGGCGTGGACGATCCGATCGAGCGCGTCTTCGCGCTGCTGGCCCGCTACCGGCAGAGCATCGTCGGCACCGACTGCACCTACGGATGCCCGATCGGCTCGATCGCCCTCGAGATCCACGAACCCGATCCTCCGGTGCGGGCGGCGCTCGCCCGCAACTTCGAAGGCTGGACCACGGCGGTTCTCGGCTGCCTGGTCGATGCCGGCGCAGGCCTGCCGCCCAAGCTCGATCGCCAGGCCCTTGCCGAGTTCGTGCTGACCTCGATGGAGGGCGGCGTGATGCAGGCCCGCACGCACCGAGACGTCGGCTTCTTCGACCGCACCGTGCAGCAACTGCGGGACTACTTCGAACTGCTCGGCCGCGCGGCCGCGACGCAGGCGGTGCCCGTCCGGCGCCGCGCACGCCGATAGCCGTGCGGCGAAGCGGCGCCGACGCCATCGAACCCGACCGACCCCCACCTGAGGAGCGAGCATGAGAACCCTGATTGCGTCAGCCACCCTTGTTCTCGCGACGGCGGCGCACGCCGCGCCGATGAGCGACCTGAAGCCGATGGCCTTCCTGGCAGGCCATTGCTGGAAGGGCGCGTTCCCCGACGGCAAGCAGACCGACGAACACTGCTTCGCGTGGATGTACGGCCAACGCGTGCTGCGCGACACGCACACCGTTCGCACGCCGGGCAAGCCCGACTACGTCGGCGAGACGACGTACTACCCCAACCCCGCGACGAAGAACGTGCAGTTCCTCTACATCGAGAACCTGGGCGGGGTCAGCCAGGGCGTGGTCGAAAGCGAGCGCGATGGGCTCGTGTTTCCCGCGACCGACTACGCCGCGGAGGGCGAGGCCATGACCTACCGCGTCCGCTGGACCCGCGTCGGCGACGACGCCTACGAGGCGTGGAGCGAGGCCAAGTCCCCGACGGGCTGGGCAACCCTGTTCAAGCTCGTGCTGCATCGCGCGCCGTGAGCGCGGCGCGGACGGCCGGCAACCCCGACCTGACGCACCCGGCGCGACGGCCTGCCGACGAGCGCTGCCCGGGTCGATCGCGACGCCGTCCCCCGATCGCCGCGGCGTCTTGCGCGGTGGTCGACAAGCCCGTTATGCTTGGGCCAAATACATCGGGAGGACGGACGTCATGAGTGCTGGCCGACGCGGCGGGTTCGCCTTTCTTTGCGCGCTGCCCTTCGTGGCCCTCGCGTTCGCCGCAGCGCGACCGCTCCATGACCTGCCCGGACGCGAGCTGATCGGCGTCGCGCTCTTTGCTCTCGCGCTCGCCCTCCTGTGGCGGGCGGGGGCCGCGGCGATCCCGCGAAGCGGGCCGTCGCCGCGCGCGCTCCCGATGGCGGCCGGGCTCCTGCTCGCCCCTTGGATGCTGATCGCGCTGCTCTGGACCGGCCTGGGCGCGCCGTTCCAGGCCACCGCGTTGGAGAACCAGCACCGCTACGTGCTGCTGATGGTGAACGCGTTGCTGGTCGGGGCCGGTTTCATGGTGCTGAGGGACGTCTTGCAGGAGCGTGGCGAACGGTTCTTCAGCAGTGCCATGTTCGCCGCCGCCGTTCCAGCGAGCGGCCTGTACCTGGCGTGCATCGCCATCACCCTGGCCGATGCGACGATGGCAGTTCAAGGCGACCGCACGCCATTTCCGCCGATGCTGAGCCATCTCTACGACGCGCTCGAGTTCTTCGCCTGCTCGCTCACCTATGCGTGCACGGCGCTGGCCGCCGTGGCCATGGGACGCGCCGGCCTGCTCGGACGGACGGCGGTGCGCGTGTTCGTCGTGCTGAGCGCCGTCATCCTCGTGCTGCTCGTCCTGCACGGCATCGAATACCCGGAGATCTCCGGACAGACCGCGCCCTGGTACACGCAGCCGGGCGTGATCGTGCGGATTCCCGCCATGCCATGGGTGATGTCGGGGCTGATGGGCGCCTTGATGCTCAGGCCGGGGCCCGGTCCGGCCTGACGAATCTCCGGGCGCCGTCAGGTCGCGCGGCGGCGTGGCGACACATCGAGAGGCCGCTGGTGCGCCGCTCGACCGTCCCCGAGCCGCTCAGCGCAGCAACTTGAACGCATGCGTCCACGAGTTCTCGCGGAACCCCGGAATGCACCACAGCATGGCCAGCGGCTCGATCGCGCGCGCCGCCACGGCGGTGCCCATGTCGGCGACGTCCCAGCCCACTTCCGCGAGCAGGCGCGTCGCGGCCGCCTTGGCGTCGGCGTCGTCGCCGGCGATGAACATGGTGGGCGGCCCGCCAGCGAACGCCGGGTTGATCATCCGCGCGGCGCCGACCGAGTTGAACGCCTTGACGAAGCGGGCCTTGGGGTACTCGCGTTGCAGCCGTTCCATCAACGACTCGTTCGGGCCGGTGAAGGACGACAGCACGCCGTCGGTGGGCGGGGCATCCGCGATCGGGTTGGTCGTGTCCAGGACGGGCTTGCCGTCCAGCCCCGCGCCGGCGTCGCGTGCCGCCTGCAGCGCGGCGCTGCCCTTGACCGCGAGCACCACGACGTCGCCGAACGCCGCGGCCTCGGCGCTGCCGGCGACGCGCACGCCGGGCGTCCTGGCCGCGTAGTCCGCGAGCTTGGCCGCGTCCCGCGTGCCGAGCGTCACCGCGTGGCCGTGCCGGATGAAACCCGCCGCGAGGGTCTGCGCGACGACGCCTGAACCGATGATGCCGATCTTCATGAGGAAACTCCTGGAGGTTGGACCCGCTGACGTCGCAGGCATGGAACGGACTCTAGGCAGGTACGGCATGTCTGGAAAGTCATTGAAAGTTGATACCGTGATGACTTTCGGTTGAGAATGACGTCCATGAAGCAACTGCAGGGACTGCTCGCCCTCATCGAGGTCTCGGCCTGCGGCAGCCTGGCCGGCGCCGCGCGCCGCCTCGGCCTCACGCCGGCGGCGATCAGCAAGAGCCTGGCGCGGCTGGAGCAGCAACTGGGCGTGCGGCTGGTCCAGCGCAGCACGCGCACCTCGCGCATCACCGACGAGGGAGCGCGCTTCATCGAGAAGGCGAGCGCCGCGCTGCGCCTGCTCGACGACGCGATCACCGAGGTCTCGCAGGCCGCGGGCAAGCCGTCCGGCGTCGTGCGCCTCTCGACGGGCGTGGCCTTCGGCAGGATGTGGGTCCTGCCCGCGCTGCCGGCGCTGGCCGAACGGTTTCCGGAACTGACGCTCGAGGTCGAGCTCGACAACACGCCGGTGGACATGGTCGCGCGCGGCATCGACATCGCCATCCGCGGCGGCTCGGTGCCCGACGCGGACTACGTGACCCGCCGCGTGTGCAAGCTGCCGCTGGTGCTCGTCGCGAGCCCGGCCTACCTCGCGCGGGCGGGCGTACCGCTCGCGCACGGCGATCTCGAGCGCCACCGCTGCATCCAGCTGCGCTTCGCGGACGGCGGCGCCGCCCCGTGGCTGTTCCGCGTGAACGGGCGCCGCGTGTCCGTCATGCCGCATGCGGCCCTGGTCGCCAACGACAGCGAGGGCGTCGTCGAGCTGGCCCTGGCCGGCGGCGGGATCGCCCGGTGCGGCCTGTACCAGGCGTTGCCCGATCTGCAGGCGGGGCGCCTGAAGATGGTGCTCGCCGACACGCACGAGGCGGGCGCACGCGAGTTCGTGCTGGTCTATCCGCACCGGCAGTTCCTCGCGCCGCGGGTGCGCGTGGTCGCCGAGGCGCTGCTGGCGCACTTCCGCGAGACCGCCGCCTTGCACCTGCAGCCGGCCGAACTGCCTGCGTCGCTGCGGGCGGCGCCAGCGGTTTCGCGGGCGCGCCGCGCCGCCTGAGGGGGCGTCTCGAGGGCCGGAGCGCCGGCGTGGCGAGAAGGGCAAGGTGACGTAGGCGCTGGCGACCCATCGGCGCGTGGAGGCGGCCGCCTGCCAGCGGCTGGTGGCGTTGCTCAGGAACGCGTAGACCGAGCCCCGGTGATTCAGGCGGGCGCCAGCGACGACTCGAGTTCGTCCAGCACGCCGCCGAGCCGCCGCAACGCGCCTCCCAGGCGCCTGGGCGTCACGTCGTGCCAGGCCGACACCCGTTTCGGCTTGTAGGTGACCAGCCGGCGCGCCGGATCGTCCAGCACCTCGTCCGCGATCGCGATCCCGTGCGGCTCGAACATCGCATGCAGCGCGCGGCGCCGCGTGCGCAGGTTCTTGCGCGTCGACTGGTACGCGTGTTCGGCCAGCTGGCGCCGCGCCGAATAGCTGAACGTGTTCGCGCCGAACATCTCCGGATCGCGGTGGTCGGGCTCGAACAGGGCGATGTCGACGTCGGGATGGCTCAGCCCGTAGCCCGTCATGCCCAGTTCCAGCCGCGAGTGGATCAGCGAGCGGAAGCCCTGGCTGGCCACCAGCGGCAGGCCGCCCTCCACGAGCCGGGGGATCGCGTCGGTGCCCAGGCGCACGGTGTGCGTGGGCGCGTATGTGGCATCGAAAGGCACCAGCGGGTTCAGGCACAGGACGAGGTCGATGTGCTGGTCGAGGAGCACGCGGGCGTGCAGCGTCTTCTTGAGCGCGCCGTCGACGTAGTGGCGTGCGCCGATGCGCACCGGCGGGTACAGGCCGGGCAGGGCGGCGCTGGCCGTGACCGCACGCGAGATGGGCACGTCGTCCCAGCCGGGGAGGCCGAACGGGGCGACGGCGCCGGTGTCGAGGTCGGTGGCTACCAGCACGAGGCGGCGGCCGAGCTTGCGGAAGTCGTCGGTGCGGCCCGGCGCCGAGAACACCGAGCGCATGTGGGCCTCGATCGGCGCGTTGCTGAAGACGCCGGTGGGCAGCGCGCGGCCCAGGCGTTCGATCAACTCGACGCCGGAGGCCGTGCCCAGCGCCACGCGCCACGCCGCGTCGGCCACCAGCCGGGGCAGCATCTTCAGCCGCGCCGCGTATTCGCCCCAGGCCGGGTGGACGAAGATCGACGGGTGGATCAAGTCGTCGTCGCCGCCCTCGTTCTCGATGAAGGCGGTGCACATCTGGCGCGGCGTCATGCCGTTGGCCAGGCCGGCCGCGATGAAGCCGCCGGCCGAGATGCCGACGTAGCCGTCCATGCGCGTGAAATCGATGCCCACCAGCGTCTCTTCGAGCGCGCACAACGCGCCGATCTCCCAGATGGCGCCCAGCGGGCCGCCGCCGGCGAGCGCGAGACCCACGCGCGTGCCCTTGCGGCGCGTCGCGCGCGACGCGGGAGCGGGTGCGCGTGCGCGAGCGGAAATGTCGGACGGGTTCATGGAGTTTCAGGAAGCAAGGCAATACGCCGATGCGGATTCGGCAGGGCACGTGCCCAGGCGCTGGTGGGAGCTCCCCGACACGCGGACGCCCCGGAAACGACAAAGGCGCCAGCGGGTGAGGCTGGCGCCTTGCAGGCGCGTGGCCACCGGGTGGTGGCCGGCGTGGCGGCCGATCAGGCGGCCGTCGTGGCGGCCTTCTTGGCCGGCGCACGCTTGGCGGCAGCCTTCTTCGCGGGCGCCTTGGCGGCGGCCTTCCTGGCCGGGGCCTTCGCGGCGGCCTGGGCCGGCGCGGCCTTCGGCGACTTCGACAACTTGGCGACGGCGGCGCTCAGGGCCTCCACGCGGGCCGACAGCTCGGCCACGTCCTTGGCGGTGGGCACGCCCAGCTTGCCGAGGGCCTTGGCGGTGCGCTCTTCGAAGATGTTCTCGAGCTTGTCCCACGAGGCGCCGGCCTTGCTGGTGACTTCCGAGGCCATCGAGCTCATCTTGCCGGTGACGTCGCCAAGCTTCTCTTCGGCGACGGCCTGCGTCTTGCGCTGCAGGCTGACGCCTTCCTTGACCAGCGCGTCGAACACCTTGCCGCCTTCGGCCTGGGCCTTGGCGAACGCGCCCATGCCGGCCAGCCAGATCTGCTGGGCGGATTCCTTGACGGAGGCGGCGAGCTGGCTGTCCAGCAGGCCGGCGGGGGAGGCGGCCTTCTTGGCGGCGATCTTGGAGAGCTTCTTGACCATGACGTGATCCTTTTGTTGCTTGAGCGGGGTTCGTGCGAGGGGTGACCACCACGTGGCCGAGCCTGGAATATAGGCGCCGCTCCTGGAGGACGAAACCTAATTGCGTAGGGGCGCCGCTCTATCCGCGTCAAGCCCTCGCCCGGGCGAGGCGTTGCATCGGACAAACACGCGTGCGCCGCCGCTCGACCATGTCCCACAATCGGCGCGAGACCTCAGTTCCAACGAAGGAGACACCGTATGCAGTATTTCGTGACCGGGGCCACCGGCTTCATCGGCAAGCGACTCGTCAAGGCCCTGCTGGCCCGTCGCGGCGCCACGGTGTATTTCCTGCTCCGGCCCGGCTCCGAGGCCAAGGTGCCCGACCTGCTCGCGTACTGGGGCGCCGCCAAGGGCCGCGCCGTTCCGGTCATGGGCGACCTCACCGGCAAGAAGCTGGGCGTGGCGGCCGACCAGCTCAAGGCGCTCAAGGGCCACATCGACCAGATGTACCACCTGGCCGCGGTCTACGACCTGGCGGCCGACGAGGAGAGCCAGGTCGCCGTCAACATCGAGGGCACGCGCAACGCGGTGGAGTTCGCCAAGGCGATCGACGCCGGGCGCTTCAACCATGTGTCGTCGATCGCGGCCGCCGGCCTGTACGAAGGCGTCTTCCGCGAGGACATGTTCGACGAGGCCGAGAACCTCGACCACCCGTACTTCGCCACCAAGCACGAGTCCGAGAAGATCGTGCGCACCGAGTGCAAGGTGCCCTGGTCGGTGTACCGCCCCGCGATGGTGGTGGGAGATTCGCGCTCGGGCGAGATGGACAAGATCGATGGCCCGTACTACTTCTTCAAGCTGATCCAGCGCATGCGCCAGGTGCTGCCGCCCTGGATGCCGGCTATCGGCCTGGAGGGCGGGCGCATCAACATCGTGCCGGTGGACTTCGTCGTGGCCGCGCTCGACCACATCAGCCACACCGCGCTCGAAGGCAGCGGCCATTGCTTCCACCTGGTCGACCCGGAAGGCCTGCGCGTGGGCGACGTGCTGGCGATCTTCTCCAAGGCCGCCCACGCGCCGAAGATGAACGTGTTCGTCAACGCCGCGCTGCTGGGCTTCATCCCGCGCGGCGTCAAGAAGAGCCTGATGGCGCTGGCGCCGGTGCGCCGCGTGCGCAACGCGGTGATGAAGGATCTCGGCCTGCCCGAGGACATCCTGACCTTCGTCAACTACCCGACCCGCTTCGACGACCGCGACACCCAGAAGGCGCTCAAGGGCTCGGGCATCGCCTGCCCGCCGCTCAAGGACTACGCGTGGCGCCTGTGGGACTACTGGGAGCGCCACCTCGATCCGGCGCTCAAGATCGACCACAGCCTCAAGGGCACGGTGGCGGGCAAGGTGGTGCTGGTCACCGGCGGCTCGTCGGGCATCGGCCTGGCCGCGGCCTGCAAGTTCGCCGAGGCCGGCGCGATCACGGTGATCTGTGCACGCGACGAAGACAAGCTGGCCGAGGCGAAGAAGGAGATCCTCGCGTTCGCGAAGAACGCCGGCCGCGCCGACGCGCAGGTGCACACCTACGCGGTCGACATCGCCGAGGACGCGCCCACGCAGGCCTTCATCGGCTGGCTCAACGAGACGCTGGGCGGCGTCGACTACCTGATCAACAACGCGGGCCGCTCGATCCGCCGCGCGATCGAGGCGAGCTACGACCGCTTCCACGACTTCGAGCGCACGATGCAGCTGAACTACTTCGGCTGCATCCGCGTGACCATGGGCCTGCTGCCCGGCATGGTGGCCAAGAAGAAGGGCCACATCGTCAACATCAGCTCCATCGGCGTGCTCACCAACGCGCCGCGCTTCTCGGCCTACGTGGCCAGCAAGGCCGCGCTGGACGCGTGGACGCGTTGCGCGTCGAGCGAGTACGCCGACGTCGGCGTGACGTTCACCACCATCAACATGCCGCTGGTGCGCACGCCCATGATCGCGCCGACGAAGATCTACAACAACGTGCCCACGCTGTCGCCGGAAGAAGCCGCCGACATGATCGCGCAGGCCTGCGTGGAGAAGCCGGTGCGCATCGCCACGCGGCTGGGCGTGTTCGGCGAGGTGCTGCACGCGTTCGTGCCGCGCGTGGCGCAGATCGTCAGCAACACCACGTTCCGCATGTTCCCCGACTCGTCGGCGGCCAGCGGCGACAAGAGCGGCAAGCCCAAGCTTTCAGCGGAGGCGGTGGCGATGCAGCAGATGATGAAAGGCATCCACTTCTGAGCGAAGCCTGCCGTGTGGCGTCGCGACATGTCCAATGTGCTCGGCAACAGGCCATGTCCGCTCGCTCGTCATCCTGCGCGCAGTCGCAGGATCCACCCTTGCGAAGACGCTTCCCTGAGGTGGATTCTGCGACTCCGCTTCGCTCCGCGCAGAATGACGGCTTGGCCAGCCTTCGCCTCGAGCGAAGGCAGCGCGATCACTTCTGGACGTCGATCTTGGTGATCGTGTAGACCGAGTTGAGGCGATCCAGGCTGAACTGGACGCGGTCGCCGACCTGCACCTTGTCGAGCATGGACGGATCCTGCACCTTGTAGGCGCCGGTCATGCCGGGCATGTCGTACGCCTTGATCTCGGCGTGCTTCAGGGTGATGCGGCCGGCCGGCTTGTCGATCTTCTTCACCTCGCCGGCCACGAGGGCCTGGGCGGCGGCGAGACCGGAGACGGCGAGCAGGGCGACGGTGACGAGGAGGCGTTTCATGATTCCATTGTCCTTGGTATCCATATAACGCGCAGAGGGGCTTGCCGGAATACAGAGGGTTCGCAACCCGGCGGGAGTCGGCCCGGCGCCAAAACCCTTGAAACAGGCCGTACGCCGACACGCCGCCGTCGCGCAACGTCAATAGAATCGCGGCATGACCACGCCCACGCTCCACCCTGCCGCCGACTCGCCGCACGCGCCGGTCGACCTCTCGCACATCTCGCCGCGCGACAAGGCCGAGATCCTGTCGCAGGCGCTGCCCTACATCCGCAAGTTCCACGGCAAGACCATCATCATCAAGTACGGCGGCAACGCGATGACCGAGCCGGCGTTGCAGCAGGACTTCGCGGAAGACGTGGTGCTGCTCAAGCTGGTCGGCCTCAATCCGGTCGTCGTCCACGGCGGCGGCCCGCAGATCGACACGGCGCTGTCCAAGCTGGGCAAGAAGGGCACGTTCATCCAGGGCATGCGCGTCACCGACAAGGAGACGATGGACGTGGTCGAGTGGGTGCTGGGCGGCGAGGTGCAGCAAGACATCGTGGGCCTGATCAACTCCGCCGGCGGCAAGGCCGTGGGCCTCACCGGCTTCGACGGCGGCATGATCCGCGCGCGCAAGCTGAAGATGAAGGACAAGGACGACCCCAGCATCGAACACGACGTCGGCCAGGTGGGCGACATCGTCTCCATCGACCCGGCGGTGGTCAAGGCGCTGCAGGACGACCAGTTCATCCCGGTCATCAGCCCGATCGGCTTCGGCGAGGGCAACGTCAGCTACAACATCAACGCCGACGTCGTCGCCGGCAAGCTGGCCGAGGTGCTGGGCGCCGAGAAGCTGGTGCTGCTCACCAACACGCCGGGCGTGCTGGACAAGCAAGGCAAGCTGCTCACCGACCTGAGCGCGCGCCAGATCGACGACCTGTTCGCCGACGGCACCATCTCGGGCGGCATGCTGCCCAAGATCGCGTCGGCCCTCGACGCCGCGCGCTCGGGCGTCAACGCCGTGCACATCATCGACGGCCGCGTGCCGCACGCGATGCTGCTGGAAATCCTCACGGACCAGGCCTACGGCACCATGATCCGAGCCCGCTAGATGACGACCCCTCGCCAGGCAGGTACGCCTGCCGCTCCCCCGTGGGGAACGCGGGCCTCCTAGGGGCGGCCCGTCGCACCGCCTGCGTGGTCACTTCCAACAACGAATCAACAGGGTTGCGACTTGGCGCCGCCTGCGGCGCGGCGTTCCTCTGGGGCACCGGCTCGCTGGTGGTGAACCTGCTCGTGGCGCGCCACGGCTACCACCCGCAAAGCATCTCGTTCTGGCGTTTCGTGCTGGGCGCCGCGTCGCTGCTGCTGGTGTTCGGCCGCGCGATGCCGTGGCGCCGGCTGCTGCGCGAGGGCGCACCGCTGCTGGGCGCCGGCGCCGTGATGGCGTCGTACGTACTGCTGTGGTTCATCGGCATCGCCCACATCGGCGCGGCCATTCCCACCTTGATCGCGCTGTGCCTGCCACCCGTCTTCGTCACCGCATGGGCGCTCGTGCGCGGGCGCCAGCGCGCGAGCGCCGCGCTGCTGGCGATCCTGGCCGCGTCCCTGGCCGGGACGGTGCTGCTGATCGTCGGCGGCGGGACGGAAGGCGGGGCGCGGCCGGGCGCGACGGTCGACGACTGGATCGCCGGCGTCGCGGCCTCGGTCGGCTCGGCGCTGCTGTACGCCGGCTTCACGCTGGCGAGCCCGGGCATCTCGCGCCAGTGGGGCGCCGGCACCGCGACGACCGCGTTGACGCTCGCGGCGACCGCGGTGATGGGGTTGTCGGGCCTGGTCTGGCCGCTGCAACTGCCGCACGAGGCGACGCCGGAGGCGTGGCTGCTGTACCTGGGCATGGTCACCGCGGCGCTGGCGCTGCTGGCGTTCAGCTGGGGCGCGGCGCGCCTGAGCCCGACGGCGCTGACAGTGGCGACGCTCGTCGAGCCGCTGACGGCCGTGCTGCTCGCGGCGGCCTTCCTCGGCGAGCGGCTGCAGCCGGCGCAGTGGGTCGGCGCGCTGCTGCTGATGGGCGGCATCTGGGGCCTGGGACGCGACATGTCGCATGGAGGCGCAGCATGACGAACAAGGTCTGGCTCTTCGACCTCGACAACACGCTGCACGACGCCGGCGCCTGGGTCTTCGCGCAGATGAACGACACCATGCAGGACTACGTGGTCGGCACGCTGGGCATCACGCCGCCCGAGGCCGACGCGCTGCGCGAGAAATACTGGCGTCGCTACGGCTCGACCATGCTCGGGCTGGTGCGCCACCACGACGTCAGCCCCGCGCACTTCCTGCACGAGACCCACCGGTTCCCGGGCCTGGAGCAGAAGGTGACCGGCCACCGCCACGATCTCGCGGCCATCTCGCGCCTGCGCGGACGCCGCATCGTGCTCACCAACGCGCCGCGCGCCTACGCGATGCGCGTGCTCGGCGCGCTGGGCATCGTGCAGCTGTTCGACGAGGTGCTGTCCATCGAGGACATGCGCATGTTCGGCGACTGGCGGCCCAAGCCCGACCGCCGCATGCTGCGCCAGGTGGCCGTGCGCCTGGGCGTGCATCCGTCGCGCTGCGTGCTGGTGGAAGACTCGCTGGACAACGTCCTGGCCGCGCGCGCCGTTGGCATGCAGCCGGTCTGGATGCAGCGCTTCGCCCGCCGCGGCGCCCACGCCGGCCCGCGCGTGCGGCGCTGGACGGTGCATCCGAGCGGCGTGCGCATCGTCCGCTCGCTGCGTTCGTTGGTCTGAACGGCTGCGATATTCAAGACCTGCCCCCAACGGATCAGATGCCGCCACGCGGCGTTGCTGTCACGCACTTGACACATTGGTCCGGCGTACCGGCCTCCCGCGGGCCGCGAGCGCCGTGCGGCTCCGTGCAAACCCGAAATAGTCAGTCCCCGCCAACCGTGCGGGGCCGTTCCGTGCGAGCTTTCACGGAAACTTTGCTTGGTGTTTACGCGCAGGCAGCAGCGCGGCAGTGGTGTGCAAAAATGGGTTCAAGACCTGCTCATTTCGGCAGCTGACAGCAATGCCAGACTTTCCCACCGCCTTTTCTGCCGTTGCCGGTTCCGGCGCCTCGGCGCCTGAGATCACGATGCAATCACCGCAAGCAGGTCGGGACGCCAACGCCGAAGACGACAGCGTCGACGAGCGCACCGACGCCGGCGCCGACGGGGCGGCCAAGTCCGCCAACGCGGACGAAGGCGTCGCTCCCGCGCGCAAGCGCCCGAAGCCGGGCGAGCGCCGCGTGCAGATCCTGCAGACGCTGGCCGCCATGCTCGAACAGCCGGGCGCCGACCGCATCACCACCGCCGCGCTGGCCGCCAAGCTGTCGGTGAGCGAGGCCGCGCTGTACCGCCACTTCGCCAGCAAGGCGCAGATGTTCGAAGGGCTCATCGAGTTCATCGAGCAGAGCATCTTCACGCTGATCAACCAGATCACCGAGCGCGACACCGACCCGGCGCTGCAGGCGCGCCGCATCGTCTTCATGCTGCTGCAGTTCGGCGAGAAGAACCCGGGCATGGCCCGCGTGATGGTGGGCGACGCGCTGGTGTTCGAGAACGAACGCCTGTCGGCGCGCATGAACCAGTTCTTCGACAAGATCGAGTCGCAGCTGCGCCAGTCGCTGCGCGCCGCCGCCGAACAGGCCGGCTCGCAGACCCCCACCGTCGACGCCAACGGCCGTGCCTCCGCGCTGACCGCACTGGCCGTCGGTCGCCTTCAACGCTTCACCCGCTCAGGGTTCAAGCGCAGCCCGACCGAGCAGATCGAGATGGCGCTGGGGCTGCTGACCTGAGCTTGCGGTGAGCGGTGAACTGTGACGGGCGACGGCTGTCGGCCACAAGCGGTCTTGCGCGAACGTCGGCTCCTGGGTAACTCGTCGCGACGCCGACGGTTGGGCCGAGGCCACACGTTGCATGCGGGGCGACACGCGTTCTTCCATTCTGGAAGTCCGGTCTCTGAGCGATCCAGCCCGCGCTCGACCGCGCCGTGGGCTAGTCTTCCGGTGGCGGAACGCGCGTCCCACGCAATGTCATTGCCCAACTCACTTCTGTTGCGCTACCTGTTGCCGGTTGGCATCGCCCGCGAACCGCACGGCGACGTGTTCCTGCAGCATGCGATGTTTGTCTCCAACATCGAGGCACTGCGCCGCTGGCTGCCCCACTATGTCAAGGTCCATGCAGTCCTGGCGGGGGCAACGCTGTGCCTGTCTGGTCTCCTCTGCGCCTGCGGCGCATCGCCCTGGATCGCAGTGCCCGTTGCGGTCGTCGCTGCGCTGGAGGTCTGCTCGACCATCGTCTTCTCGGCAGGCGTCATCGCGCTGCGCATTGCGTAGCTGGACGGCACACTCCACTGTGCCGATCGGGAACACGGCACGATCGTTTCGGCGTCCCGTCGGAACCAGGGCTGCGCCCGGGCCGTGAGCGGACACCCGGCGATGACGGCTTCGGGTAACGAATTCCGCTTCGGGTCGCAAGCTGACAACCCTCCAGCACACGCCCGAAGCTGTCAAGCCTCCCCAATCGCCTCGCGCGTTGCCCGCGCCGCCTCCTGCAGCCACGCCGTGAAGCTGTCCAGCTCGGGCCGCGGGCGCGCGCCCGCCAGGCCGATCTGCCAGTAGGCCCAGGGCGAGGCCAGGCGGCCTTCGCGGCCGAAGGGCTCGATCAGGTCGCCGCGCTCCAGCGCGTCATGAATGAGCGGCAGGCGCGCGAGGGCCACTCCCTGGCCGGCCAGCGCCGTCTGCACCTGCTGGTGCGTGAAGTTGACGCTGATCCAGCGCCGCGGCTCCAGTTGCGCGAGGCCGCGCTGCTGCAGCCAGTACGACCAGCCCAGCACGTCGCTGCTGGGACGGTCGTCGTCCATCTCGATCAGCGTGCAGTCGACGAGGTCCGCCGGCGTCTTCAGCGGCGGCGCGGCGCCGCGCGCGATGGCGTCGGCCAGGCTCGCGCCGATCACGGGCGTGCATACCTCGCCGAACATGCGGATCGCGCCGGGCGGCGCGTCCTCGGGGCGGATCTGGCGCAGCACCAGGTCATGGTCGGGGTCGTCCAGCTCGACCAGGCGGTCGACCGCGGAGATGCGGATGTCGATCGCCGGCTGGCCCTTCTCGAACGTCGGCAGCCGCGGCAGCAGCCACAGCGACGCGAACGACGGAAACGTGGACAGGCTCACCTGCGCACGGCCGCGCAACTGGCGGATCTGGCGCACCGCCCCGTCGATGCGGCCCAGCGCCGGCGTGATCGCGCGCAACAGCAACTGGCCGGCCTGCGTGAGCTCGACGCGGCGCGTGCCGCGGGTGAACAGCTGCGCCCCCAGCTCGTCCTCCAGGCTCTTGATCTGGCGGCTGACGGCCGACTGCGTGACGTGCAGCTCTTCCGCCGCGGCGCCGAAGCCCGCGCGCCGGGCGACCGCCTCGAAGCTGCGCAGGTGGTCGAGGACCAACGGGCGCTGGCGAGCGAGATTCATGGTCGGGCGGCCTTCTTCGCTGCCGGCTTGCGGGTCGGGGCGGCGCTCTTCGCCGCCGCGACCTTCCTGGCGGCGACTTTCTTCGCCGGCGCCTTCGTCGCGGCGACCGGCTTGGCCGCGACCTTCTTCGCGGCCGCCTTCTTCTTCGGCGCCGCCTTCGCCCGCGCGGCGACGGCGGCGGCCAGGCCGCGGCGCGCCCACGGCAGCATCTCGGCCGGCGACTCCATCGCCGCGTCGGGCGCGGTGTAGTAGCCCAGGCTGTGAATGTCCTGGTTCTTCGCCGTGTACGTGAACGGCTTGCAACCCTCGCGCTCGAACAGCGCGCGGCTCGCGTCGTCCACCTTCAGGTAGAGCGTGTCCTGGATGATCAGGGCCATGCACAGGCCGTCGACGTAGAGCGCGTGGCCGCCGAACATGCGGCGCGACGACGTGCGCCCCAGCGGCGCGAGCAGCTCGAGGCAATGGCTGACGAATCCGGAATCGCTCATGCGCGCCAGTTTAAGCGGCGGATTTGCAGGATGACCCGGGGCCCCCCACAATCCAAGGCATGACCACGCCGCCCTGGAAGTTCTCGCTCGAGCCTGCCCGCGACAAGCCCACGCTGCGCCGCCAGTTGAAGGCGGAGCGCCTCGCGATGACCGACCGCCACCAGCGCTCGGTGCACCTGCAGGAGGTGCTGCGCGTGTGGCTGGTCACGCGGCCCGAGACCTCCATCGGCGCGTACTGGCCGATCAAGGGCGAGTTCGACGCGATGCCCGCGCTGTTTCGCTGGACCGAAGGCGAGCCCTATCGCCTGATCGGCCTGCCGGTGATCGACCGCGAGACCAAGCAGCTCGACTTCCACGTCTGGTACCCCGGCTGCCCGATGGAGGACGACGCGTACGGCATTCCCAAGCCCAAGGGCACCGACTCGTTCGAGCCCGAGCTGTTGCTGGTGCCCTGCGTGGGCTTCGGCGACAACGGCGTGCGCCTGGGCTACGGCGGCGGCTTCTACGACCGCACGCTGGCCGCGCTGGCGCCGCGCCCCTTCACCGTGGGCATTGGATACGGCCACGGGTACGTCCCCTGGCTGGAAGCCGAACCCCACGACATGCCACTCGACGCGATGATCACGGAAGACGGCGTCTTCTGGGAACGCGACTAGGCGCGATCACGACGCGCAGCGTTCGGAACGCGACTAGGCGCGATCACGACGCGCAGCGTTCGGAACGCGACTAGGCGCGATCACGACGCGCAGCATTCGGAACGCGATCCACGGCCTTCTGCGAGCAGCAGGCGAACAGATGGCAGAACAGCTGCAGGCTCCCCCGGAGGCCATTCATGGCGTGCAACGGTGCGATTCGCGCACCGGATCGGTTCGAGTCCGGCCCTTTGTCAAGGCTTGACGCACCTTGTCACTGCCCACACGTAACGACGTGAATCTAGGGCTGTGGTTTACCCGAATCGGCGTGAATTTTTGCACGCTCGGCAGTTAAGCTATGGCTGTCCAGGAAGGGTTCGACTCACGCAGAGGAGTCGATTCTCAAGAAGAAAACGAACCAAGCAGCAGGAACACTCGTCATGGCCTCCACGATCGATCTCAAAGTACCCGGCACGCGCAGTCGCGTGCCCGTGCGCACGACCGGTCAATGGCGCAGCCGCTTCCTCGGCCTGGCCGGCGCGCCCGAACTCAAGAAGTCGTGCGGCGTCTGGGTCAAGCGCTGCCGCTCGATCAACACCTTCGGCTTCGCCCAGCCCGTGGACGTCGTGTTCCTGAGCGCGGACGGCGTGGTCACCAAGGTCGTCACCGGCATGAAGCCGTGGCGCATGTCGAGCTGCCCCGATGCCCGCACCGTGCTCGAGCTGCGCGCCGGCCTGGCGAGCCGCCTGAACCTGGCGCCCGGCGTCGAGATGGGCCTGCTGGCCTGATCCGCGACGCGCCGTCGGTTCGCCGACGCCATCTCATCAAGGCCGCCGACGCGGCCTTTTTCACGCCCCGATGGGCAACTGCGCCGGCGTCTCCCAGTGGCGGCCCCAGACCAGCGCCACGGCGGGATGCGATTCGATGCGCTCCAGCAGCGCCGAGAACGCCGGCCGCGCGGCCTTGGCGTGCTTGCGCGCGCCGCCCCAGCGCGACACGACGGCGGCGTACAGGTCCAGCGCGCCCGGGTGGTCGCCGCCGATGAAGCGGCCGTCCTCCACCGGGAACAGGTCGGCGAAGAGATCCCAATGGTGATGCAGGCGCGCCCGCGTGCCGTCGCGCACGGCAGCCAGGGACGCGTCGTCCGTCGCGGTCGTGAAGCGTTCGGGGTAGTCCAGGATCGTGATGCACGGATAGCAGTTCGCCGCGATGTAGACCAGCCCGCGCAGCGACAGGTCGCGCTCGAGCTGCGTGTCGGGCAGCAGCCCCGAGTTCGGGAAGGCGGTGCCCAGGTGCACCAGGATCGCCGCGCTCTCCGTGAGGACCGCGCCGCCCGGCAGCACCAGGGTCGGGATCTGCTTGAGCGGGTTCACGCGCTCCAGCTCCGCGAGCGCGTCGTTCTGCTCCCACGACGCGGCGTCGACGATGCGGTACGGCGCGCCGGTCATCTCCAGCGCGCACTCGACCGAGGCCGAGCCCGAGCCCTTGAATCCGAAGAGGGTGTACATGCGGCGCTCCTGTGACGGAGCGACGATCTTAGCGACGTCGGCTATCCCGCGATCAGGCTCAGGTCGAACGCGCGCTGCACGAACCACAGCCCCGCCACGCCCGCGATCGCGAGCGAGCCGGCCGCGAACGCACCGCGATAGGTGCGCGTGTGGCGCAGCGACCAGGCCAGCGGCAGCACGACCGCCACGATGCACAGCTGGCCGATCTCCACGCCCACGTTGAAGCCCACGAGCGGCCCGGCCAGCGCGCCCTGGGCGAGCCCGGCGTCCTTCAGGGCCGACGCGAAGCCGAAGCCGTGCACGAGGCCGAACACGAAGGTCAGCTTCCAGCGCGCCTCGCTGATCAGCGGCCAGATGTTGTTCAGCGCGGCCAGCACCACGCTCGCGGCGATGATGGACTCGACCCAGCGCGGAGGCGGGTTCACCACGTCGAGCACCGACAGCGCCAGCGTGATCGAGTGCGCCACCGTGAACGCGGTGACGACCTTGAACACGTTCGCCAGGGCCAGCCGCAGGTCGTCCGCCGGCATCCAGCGCGCGCGCGCCGCCCCTGCGCGCGAACCGGCGGCCGTGCCGCGGATCCACACCGCGGGCAGCAGCAGTGACAGCAGGAACAGGATGTGGTCGTAGCCGATCAGGATGTGGTGCACGCCCTCGCGCACGAATCCGGGGAACGACGACGGCGGCGCGTCTTCGGCCGCCGGCGTGTCCGCGTCGGGCGTCGCGCGCGACGCCGGCTGGGGCAGCGGGGCCGGGGCGGGCGTCTCCACGACGTCGGCCGTCGTGGCCGTCGCAGGCGTCGCCGCGGTCGCCGCCGGCGGCAGCTTGAAGCGATGCCAGCCGTTGCCGGGGCTCAGCACGGCGAGCTGGGGCACGGGCGCGCCGGCGCTCGCCTGCGCGCGCGAAACGCGTGCGATGCCGCGGTGCGTCGGATCGGTCTTGGCGAACAGATCGTACTCGACGCTCAACTGCCGCACCGGTGCCGCGCAATGCCACTGCGTGCGCAGCACGGCGTAGGTGCCGTCGCTGTGCTCGGCCAGCGCCGGCGCGTTGGCGTCGGTGACGGCCGTGGACGCCGGATCCGGCGTGCAGCGGGCGCCGTCGGCGCTGATGCGCACGTCGTTGCGCACCAGCGCGGCGATGTCGGCCCAGCGGGTGCGCACTTCCTTCCAGCTGAGCTGGTCGTCGGCGTTGGCGTCGAGGGCGAGATCGCGGTCGAGGTCGCGCAGCGCGACGTCGATGCGCGCGTCCACGAGGGCGCCGTCCACGCGCAGCGTGACGTAGGCGTCGCTGGCCTTGTGGGCTTGTGCGGGCGCCGCGGCGGCGAGTCCCGCGAACGCGAGGGCGGCGGCGAGGTGGATACGGCTCATGGCGTGCTCCGTGACGACGTCTGCACGGCGGGCGGCGCGGGCATCGCGGAGGACGCGTCCGCGTCCGCACGGCGCGCCGCCAGCATCGAGGCGAGCGGGGACGGCGGCGCCGCAGGCATGGCGCCGAACGCGACCGGCAGGAACGGGGCCGCGGCGACGCCGGCGACCGACAGCCGCACGTCGCGCCCACCCGTCTCGCGCAGGAACTGCCACAGCGGATCGGCCGCCGCGTCGTGGTGGGCGGCGTGGGCGGCCTGCGCGAGGACGATCGCGTCGGCCGGCTCGTGCTGCACGACCCAGTTGGACCTGGCGAACCCCAGCGCCGCACGGGCGTCGCCGCGCAGACCCAGCTCGTAGCGCGACTGCTCGCGGCCATGGCTCCTGTCGCCGCGCAGCAGGGCGGCGGCGTAGCGCTCGCCCAGCGTCTTCGTGGCGTCGCGCGTCGACGCGTGGTTCATGCCGTGCAGTTGCCTGTAGGCCAGCGCCACGCGCAGCAGCACCGGGTCGGCGGCCTCGTTGCCCTTGAGCAGCACGAGCACCTCGGCCGGGCGGTGCTGGTCGAGCAGCCAGTCCGCGTACGCGCACTGGGTGTAGACGTCGCCGTTGGCCTTCAGCGCGGCAGCGAAGAGCGCGCCTGCGCCGGGGTCGCCGCGGCGTTGCGCCAGCTCGGCGCGCATCAGGTCGAGCCAGCCCGCGGCGGGACGGCCGGCGACGGTGACGGCGCTGCTGGCGTCGGGCGCGCCGGCGAGGCGGCCCAGCGTCACCGCGGCGGAATCCGCGTGACCTTGCAGGCTGGACAGCTCCGCGATGCAGGCCAGGCCGTTCAGGCGCACGCCCGCGCCGAGCTCCCTGAAATCCGCGCCGGCCAGGCGGCGGCAACCGGCTTCGGCCTCGGCGAAATGGCCCAGCACCTGCTGCACGCCGCTGCGCGTCAGCTCGGCCTGGGCGCGGACCGGCAGCGACACGCCGGACGGCATCGCGAGCACGGCGTCGAGTTCCTTCAACGCGTCGTTGAAGAAATGCTGGCTCTGCATCACGGTGGCGCGGACGAGGCGCACCTCGGGCGGCGCATCGGCGCGAGTCCACCACGGCGCGAGCGCGGCCTGGGCCACGCCCAGCTCGCGGGGATCGCCCCGCAGGCGGCCGCGCGCCAAGGCGTCGTTGGCGGCCTTCAGCGCGAGGCCCAGTTCGTCGGGATGTTCGAGCAGTTGCGCGCG
>FTJN01000080.1_pt2 | contig 22548 bp, 21 predicted proteins | sample 1658361 | NCBI WGS metagenome assembly FTJN01 (sample SAMEA3914819, study PRJEB12502) | metagenome | biome: forest; material: soil | place: Canada | collected 2010-06-26 | depth 0.3 m
GTGAACGACGAGAAGGCTTCGTCCTGAAGCGGCATGCCGCCGTCGCGGACGACGCCCCGGGCCTGCGACCCGGATGGCGGCGCCACGGCGAACCTGCCCCTCGAGAAGCCTTCTTCACGCCAGAAGCCTCCCGGTGCGAAGCGCGCTTCGCGCTTTGACGTCCGATCCCCTTCGTTTCGGCCTTTTTCGGCTGGCACGTGACTTGCGCATGTCCTGCCGGAGCCGGACCCACACGTCGTCCGGCGGAACCGCTGCCCGCAGCGGTCCATGCAGCCAGCCAAGGAGCGCGTCATGCACAACACGGATCGCACGCAGCAATATATGGAGTCGGGCGAGATGAACTCCGAGTTCTTCTCGCAGGGCGAACTGCCGCAGGAGTTCGCGGGGGAATTCAACCAGGAGTTCCCGGGGGAGTTCGCGCAGGAATTCCAGGAAAGCGCCTTCGCGCCCGAGATGTCGGGAATGTACGAGGTGGGGTATCAGGGAGAGGGCGGCTTCGCCGGTGAGCTCGTCAATCCGATGACGGGCGAAGTGAACGCGCAGGCCGAGCTCGGCCTGGCGGCGGAATTGCTGTCCGTCGGCAACGAGCAGGAGCTCAACCAGTTCCTCGGCGGCCTGGTGCGCCATATCGGACGCTCCTTCAAGAAGGTGGCAGGAAGCGGCTTCGGCCGCATGATCGGCGGCGCCCTTCGAAGCGTCGCGAAGGCCGCCCTGCCGATGGTCGGCGGCGCGCTGGGAACGCTGATTCCGATTCCCGGCGTCGGCACCGCGCTGGGCGCCGCCGCGGCCAATGCCGCCGGCGACGCGCTGGGGCTCGAGGGCGAAGGGATGTCGAGCGAGGATCGCCAGTTCGAGATCGCGCGCCGGATCGTGCGTATGGGCATCGAGAGCGCGCGCGCCCTCGAGCACATGCCCGAAAGCGAGTTCATGAACGAGGCGGAACTCGGATCCATCCTGAGCAGCGTGGCGAGCAGCGTGCTGCCCGCGCTGGTGGACAAGTTCAGGTCGGGCCAGGCCACGAGCGGCGCCCAGGCCACCGGAGGCGGCACGTCGGACCTCAGCATCAGCGGCCCGTTCGGGCTGGGCCTGAACTGGAAGGCGCAAGGCGGCGGCCAGGTCACGGGCGGTACGGCGGTGGGTATCAACGCCCCCGCGCCCCGGGTGCCCTTCCAGCCTTCGCCGCCCAGCCAGGTCCTGCCCAGGCCGAACGGCGGACCCGTGGCGAGGCCGCACCCGCCGGTCGTTCCGAACACGGGCGGCCATCACCACCGCTGGATCCGGCAGGGCCGCCACATCATCGTGCTGAACGTGTTCTGAGCGTTCCTCATTCGCTTTTTCCTGCGGGAGTCGCCATGTCCGACGGTCCTTCCACGCGCCTGCTCGAGTACGAGGCGCAGGCCCTGCTCGAGCGCCTGAACGAACAGCGGCCCTTCGCGCTCACGCTGCCCATGGTCGCCGCGGCCGCGCCTTCTGTCGCCGCGCAGGCCGCGATCGAGGCCTTCCTCGCGCAGGGCCGGAGGCACCTGCGCCAAATCGTCGACCACTATCTCGCGTGGCTGCGCTCGCCCGCCGGCGCGCTCGCGAGCGCCGCGCAGGCCCAACATCGATTCGCCCTCGTGCGCCTGCGCTTCCTCGACGTCATCACGCAGTTCGACGTCTTTTCCGATGCGCTGGCCGAGCGCAGCCAGCACGGCTACGGCGAATGGCTGGGCGGCCTGGACGTCGCGGCGGCGGATGCGCTCGCGCTGCCCGGCCGCTGGTTCGCCAGTCCGCCCGTGATCTGCCATCTGGATCGCGGGCCCGGCGCCGCGATTCGACGCGTCCGCACGCGCCTGCCCGGCGGCGTGCTGACGCCGGTCGCCATGATCCGCATCCCGCGCGAACGCATGGTCGGCAGCGCGGTCGCCTCGTCGCTGGTGCACGAGGTCGGGCATCAGGGGGCCGAGTTGCTGGACCTGGTCGCGCCGCTGCGCGAGCTCCTCGAAGGCCTCGCCATGCTGCGGCCCGAGGAGGCATTCGCGTGGCGATGCTTCAAGACCTGGATCTCAGAGATCGTGGCCGATTTCTGGAGCGTGGCGCGGGTGGGCATCACATCGACGCTGGGCCTGATGAGCGTCGTCAGCCTGCCCAAGGCCTTCGTCATGCGCTTTTCCGTGGACGATCCACATCCGCCGCCCTGGATACGCGTGAAGATCAGTGCCGCCATGGGCAACGCCCTGTATCCGGATCTGCAGTGGAACCGTGTGAGCGCCCTGTGGGAGGCGCTGTATCCGGCGACCCTGGCAACCCCTCGGGACGCGGCCATGTTCCGCAGTCTCGAGCGCTGCATTCCCGCCTTCGTCGGCGCGCTCGCGAGCCTCAGGCCGCACCGGCTCGGCGAGCGGACCTTGGCGCAGGCGCTCGCGAGCGACGACCGCACGCCTGCACGCCTGCGCCTGCTGTGGCGAGACCATCGCCGCCGGCCCGACACCCTCGCCGGCGTGCCGCCCACCGTGGCGCTCGCGGCGCTCGGCCAGGCCAAGTCGGACGGCTGGCTGGGCGTGACCGAGGAAGTCACGCTGCTGCGCCGCCTGCTTCGCTTCTGGGCGCTGCAGAGCACTGTCGACGCCCGGGAGATCTGCGCCAACGCGCAGCCGGCCGCCCTTGCCATGGCGATGTGACCTCGACACCGCCTGCCCCTAACGGATTCAAAGGAGAAACGCCATGTCCAATGACACCACGGTCGCCGTCCAACTGCAGAAATATGCGCCGAACCCGGCGGACGATCCCTTCATCGTCTTCTACAACGTCGTGCGCAACGCCACGGCTGCTCTCGGGTACCAGAACTACTCCCGGTTCGTCTCGATGTTCTTCTGCGACGAAGACCGCGCACGGCTCTCGCTCGGCGACGCCGGCATGTCGCGCGAGCACTCGCAGGAGCGCTTCTGCTTCACCGGCACGCGGGGCTATGACCAACTGGTGGAGGTCACCTCGCTGTTCGTGGCCAGCCAGTCGGCACTGCTGGAGACCTGCTGCGTCGACCACCGCCGTCCGGCCACCCCGGACGCGCAGGAACTGATCCGAGGCACCAGGGAATCCGCCCCCCCGCCCGCCAAGCACAGCGGCGCGTACGACCCGACAGCCTTCGACGTCGATGAGATCAACCGCCGATTTGCGCCGGGCAGCATCACGTTCGAGCAGTTGAACAGCCTGCGGGCGAAGCTGTTCGACCGGCCTGGCGCCTTGGAGGGGCCCTGGCAGCCCACGTTGGAGGGCGGCGCGGACCCCATCCCGGCGGATCCGCGCCTGGGCCAGGTACTCACCTTCATGCAACAGCTTCTGCAGAACCAGCCCGGCGTCCCGCTGAAGGACTGCACGCTGGGTGGCGGCAATTGCTACGGCATGCTGGTATGCAAGCTCCAGTGCCCGCCGATGCTGGAGCTGATCTGGTCGTACTGGATGGAACAGGGCATGCTGGTGCAGGGCATCAACGCGCTGAGCCTGCGCTTCCAGAACCGCCGCTACCCCGGCGTCGATGGCCTCAAGCGCTTCGACGTGTCGCCGCTGCGCCCACTGAGCAACATCCTCTGGGGCTACGTCCAGCGCGAGCAGAACCGCCTTTCGCTGGCCCGGCGGGCCTACGAGTACGACCATCACTACGGCTTGCGCCTCAAGGGCCAGGCGGTGCCGCCGCTGGCGCCGGCCGACAGCCGCCTGCAGTTCATCGAGGCCTTCCACCGGCTGCTGCAGGAGGCCTGTCGCTACTACCGCACGTCGATGGACACGACCATGAACGCCGATGCGTTCCCCGCGCTGAACTGCCTGCGCGAGCTCCACCTCACGCTGGCCGAAGGCGCGCACAACCAGTTCGGCGACCTGCCCACGACTGCCCGCGCGGAGATGCTGCTGGAGCAATGGCTGATGGCCCGGCCGGAAGTGCGCGACTTCCTGGGCGGCCGTCCCGGCGTGCCCTATCCCGAGGGCTGGATGCCGCACATGGACACGCTGCGCCAGCTGATGGACTGGAACGATGCATCGATCCGGCACTACCGCGACCTGGCGACGTTCGGCGAACAGCTGTTGCTGAGCATTCGCTACCTGCCCTGGAGCATCGTCACCGACTCCACGACCGCCGCTACCTGGCTCGTCGCGTGGCGGCCGGAGGTGCAGGCCTACGTGCACGCCTACCGCTCGGTCACCGGCGTCGACTTGAACCTGGTCGACCAGCCGGCGATCGCCGGCGGCAACTGGGCCGCGCAGCCCGCCGACCTGATCGGCCAAAGGCATCCTGTCGCGGCCGCCCAGCGCATCGCCGTGGCCCGCTGACGGCAAGGAGGCCATCATGTCCAGCATCGACAACGCGTTCAGCTTCCAGCAATTCGGCGGCGCTTCGTTCGGGACCTCGTTCGACGCCCCGTCCGGATGCCGCTGCGGCAGGCAGTGCGTCTGCCCGCCGGGTCGTCCTTGCCGCTGCGGCAGCACCTGCGCCTGCAGCGGCGCGGGGCGGCCGGCGGGACGCACGGACCTGTGGCGCGAGGCCGGCGAAAGCGAATTCGCCGCCCGCTCTGGAATGCGCCGGCCCGCGGCGAGTCCTTTCGCGATGCAGCCGGCGGCCGGGGCGTTCCAGGGCCTGACCGCGCGGCAGCGCTGGCTGCGCCACCAGGCCGGCGCGCCGTACCAGCAGCCAGGCGCGCAGGATCCCTGGATGCGCCGGCGCGGGCTCAACCACTACTTCGCCCAGCGCTTCGGCTGGGGCCGGCACGTGCGCCGGATCGCTGCACTGATCGGCTGCCCCGCCTGCCCGCCAGGCAGCAGGCAGTTCGTGTCCGCCCTCGCCCGCTGGCAACGGCGCCAGGGGCTGCAGCCGACCGGGGTCCTCACGCCCCGCCTGTGGTGGACGATGCGACGCTGGCTGGCCAACACCGGCGCGCCGCCCGCCTACGCGAGCCAGGACGACACGGCCGGAATGGCCGCCGCGGCGCCGCAGGCCGGCGCCGAGCCGCCGGGCCTGGGCGGCTTCGGCCCCGGCGACGCGCCGCCGGACACACCCGCAGAACCGCCGCCGTCCGCAGACCATCCGGCCCAGGAATTCGGCGCGGGCTTCCGCGGCCGGCGCCAGCCGTACCGGCCCGACGGCTTCTAGCCGAAGCGCGCCATGCCGAAGGCCTCGCCCGTGATCGTCGACGCGCACTGCCATGCGGCCCGGGGGACGGCTTCACGGGCCCGTGGGACACGAGCGCGCCGCTGGACGCCTATGCGGCACGCGCGCGGCGGGCCGCGATCGCCCATACCTGCATCTGGGCGGCTTTCCACAGCGACTACGCAGCGGCGAACGAGGCCGTCGCGGCCATCGTCCGCCGGCAGCCGCAGCGTTACTCGGGGCTGGCCTTCGTGCACGCGGCGCGCGACCGGGGGCGCATCGGCGCGATGGTGACGCGGGCGGTGCGCGTGCACGGGTTCAAGGGGATCAAGTGCCACCGCGCGGACGCGCGCATCACGCGCGAGGTCTGCGACGTCGCCGCCGACCTCGGCGTCCCCATCCTGTACGACGTGCTGGGCGAGGTCGAGTCCGTCGCCCTGTTCGCCCCGCTCTATCCCGGGGTCCGCTTCGTCATTCCGCACCTGGGCAGCTACGCCGACGACTGGCGTCACCAGCGCAACTTCGTGGACATCCTCGCCGGCCAGCCCAATGTCTATTCGGACACGGCCGGCGTGCGCAACTTCGATTCCCTCGTCGAAGCCACGCGCCGGGCCGGTGCCCACAAGATCCTCTTCGGATCGGATGGCCCGTGGCTGCATCCGGGCGCGGAGCTGGCCAAGGTGCGCGAGCTGATCGCCGAACTCCGACTGGACGACCGGGCGGCCGGGCAACTGCTCGCCGGCAATGCCATCTCGGTGTTCAGGCTGGACGTCCCTGGCGCGAGTCCCCGCGTTCCGCCGCGCGACGCTGATGGAGCGCGCGCGCCGTGACGCCCAGCCGGAGCGCGGCCGCCGTCACGGAACCCGACTCCCTGAGCGCGATGCGAACCGCCGCCGCCTCGACCATGCGGCCAAGGTCCTTGAGCCGCACGTTGGCGAGCAGCGCCTGGCGAACGAAGTCGTCGACGCTGGCATCGTCTCCGCCATGGCCGGGCTGGTCTTCGGTCGCTGGCGCGAGACCCTCCATCTCCTCCTCCGGCAGGCATCCGAGCGACAACGGGCCTGCGCCCGGGTACCGGCGCATGCAGGCGAGCACGAGCTGTCTCAGTTCGCGCACGTTCCCGCCGTAGCTGCGCGCCTGCAGGAAGTCCATCAGCAGGGGTGAAACGCCGGGCGCACCGTCCGTGCAGGCCTGCGCCGAAAAGCAGCGGACGAGATCCGGAATGTCGTCGCGCCGCTCGTCGAGTGCCGGCGTGCGGCATGTGATGGCCGAGATGCGGTGGTACAGGTCCGTGCGGAAGCGACCTCGGGCGACCTCGGCCGGGAGGTCGCGATTGGTGGCGCTCACCAGCCGAAATTCGACCCGATGCCATGTCGTGCCGCCGACACGGCGGTACGCCTGTTCCTGCAGCACCCGCAGCAACTGCGCCTGCAACTCCGCGGGCAGCTCGCCGATCTCGTCGAGGAACAGCGTGCCGCCGGCGGCACGCGCCACCGCCCCATCGCGTTCGCCGGCTGCACCGGTGAAGGCCCCCCGCTCGTGCCCGAACAGCTCGCTGCCCGCGAGCTCGCGCGACAACGTCGTGCAGTCCACGATCATCAGCTCGCCCCTGCCGGACGGCGGCGTCAGCCCATGGAGCAGGCGGGCCAGCAGTTCCTTGCCCGTGCCCGTCGGCCCCGTGAGCAGCACCGGCGCCGTGGAGAACATCGCACTCTCGGCCACGCCGCGCAGCGTCCGCAGCCACGGCGCGCTCGTGCCGACGAGGTTCTGCGTGACCATGGGCCGGGCGATCGCGGCGTCCACCTGATGCCAGCGCAAGCGCTTCGCCCGCACGATCGCCGGGACGTCGTCGTCCATGTGGATCGCGTCGCCGACGCCGCCGCACACGAGCGCCCGCACGGCGCGCGGCTCCTGTCCGCGGTAGACCAGCAGCGTCCGGGCGCGGCAGTCCGCGTCCGCCTGGTCGAGATGCTCGCGGACCCGTCGGACCATCGCCTCGGAGTCGACGGCTCCCGCGACGAAGACGTGACAGCTCGCCGCGTGCGCCTGCACCTCGCCGGCCGCCTGCCGGATGCGCGCGCACATCGGCTCGGCCGAAGCGTCCAATGGGAAGAGGTGCAGCGTCTCCATCCGATGGCTCCTCACGTCCGTGCCAGGATGGCCCGCTGCAATCTCGACACGCTCGAGGCGCTGTCGCATCTCCCGGTCGTCCGGGCTTCCGGGCCGGGTAGCCGGCCCCGGCGCGATACCTCCCGACGTGTCCGAACAATGGCACCCGGCGCCGCCTGCGACCATGATGGCGGCCTGATGCTTTTCTGATATTGTCCCGATGCCCCGCTTCGGGACGCATCATGCGAAGTCGATGCCGATGCGCGTTGAGACGACTCCCCCGACCGTCGATGCCACGCCGTTGCACCTGGGCGCGATCGTCGTCCGGCCCTTGACTCGCGAGCTGGAAGGGCCAGGCGGCGTCGCCAGGCTGGAACCCCGAGTGCTGCTGGTGCTGTCGGCGCTGGCCCGAGTCAACGGCGAGGTGGTCGCGCGCGCGACGCTGCTCAGACTGTGCTGGCCCGGCATGGTCGTCGGCGAGGACGCCCTGAACCGCGCCATCAGCGAACTGCGCAAGGCGTTGCGGACGGCGGACGGCGGCGTCAGCGTCGGGACGATTGCCCGCACGGGCTACTCGTTGCGAGTCGCGCCGCCCAAGATGCCGGCCGGGCAAGCGTCGCCCGCCTCGGCCCCGCCGTCGTCGACGACCTCGCGCCGCCGGATCATCGCCTCGGCGGGCCTTGGCCTCGGCGCAGGCCTCGGCGGGCTGGCCGCGCTCCTGTCCCGACCTGGCGGCGACGAAACGCGCGCCGCGAGACTGATCGCCCAGGCCATCATCGCGATGCGCGAAGATCGCTGGGGTGCCATCGACCCCGTCGTGCTGCTGGGCGAGGCCGTCCGCCTGCGGCCGGACGACGCCCGGGCGTGGGGCCTGCTCGCGCTGGCCAGGCGCGACGTCGCGCGCAACGGCTCCGACCAAACCGAGTTCGAGGCGATCGCGGACTGCCAGCTGGCGATCAAGGCGGCACTCGCGCGCGACCCCGAGCAGCCCGACGCCCAGGTCGCACTGGCGACGCTGACCCCGCCCTACACCGACTGGCTGCTGGTGGAGCAGCGCCTGAAGACCTTGCTGCAACGCTTTCGCGACCACGAGCCGACGCTCGTCGCCCTCGCGGAACTCCATGCCTCGACCGGCCGCGCGCTCGATCTCAGGCAGATGAGCTTGCGGCTCGCCACGCTCGAACCGATGTCGACGAGCCATGCCGTGCGGATGGTGTTGGCGCTGTGGCGATGCGGCGAGCATGCGGAAATGAACCGGCGCTGCGACGAGGCGATGCGCACTTGGCCCAACAGCGACGAGGTCTGGCAGGCCCGGATGTTGACTCTGGGTTTCACCGGAAACCCGGCCGAGGCCTTGCGGATGATCGATCGCAAGGGGAGCCCGGGCCAGTATCCGCCCCTGATCGGCGAGGCGATCGTCGCCGCCTTGCGGGCCTACCGCGGCCAGACCAGCACCGAGGCGGCGATCGCGGCCTCGACGGCCGCCGGCACACGCAGGCAATCCTCCGCAGCGTGGGCGATCCCGCTGCTGGCCTCCCTCGGCGCCATCGACCAGGCGTTCGCGATGGCAGACGCGTACTTCCTCGACATGGGCCCGATCAAGCTCCCCTACCGCTTCGCAGCATCCGCCCCGACGGTGCGGGAGATGCGCGATCGCCAGACCGAGACGCTGTTCGTTCCGCTCGCACGGACGATGTGGCTCGACGCGCGGTTTCCGACCCTGTGCCGGCGGATCGGATTGCTCGACTACTGGCGCGCCGCGGGCGTCGGTCCGCACCTGCTGGGGACGCGGCCGTTCGCGATCGAGAAGCTGCGAGACTCCACGCCTGCGAACGGATGACGGCGCCCTTGGCGAACGATCCGCCTATCCCCGATACACCGGCCCCACGGCCTGCGGCTGGCCGCAACGCCGCCCGCCCTCTCCCGAGGAATCTTCGATGAACGACGCCACCCGCATCGTCTCCCACCCCGTGGCCGCCCCCGCCTCCGCCGTCTACGCCTACGCCCGCCAGATGGAGAACCTGCCCCACTGGGCCGCAGGCCTCGCCGCGAACGTCCGCCGGGACGGCGACGCCTGGTTCACCGACACCCCCGGCGGCCCGATCCGGATCGTCATGGCGCCGCCCAACGCGTTCGGCGTGCTCGATCACGACGTGACGATGCCGGACGGCGCGACCACGCACAACGCGATGCGGGTGACGCCGGTGGGCGACGCCAGCCTGCTGTCCTTCGTCGTCCTGCGTCCGCCCGAGGCGACGAATGCGGAGTTCGACCGCGATTGCGGGCTGGTGGCCCAGGATCTGAAGACCCTGGGGAGGCTCGTGGAAAAACTCGCGCGCGGGTGAAGGCCGGATAGAGTCGGGCCGAACCGAGTTTCCCTTGCAGGAGGCCAACGACCGATGAGCGCACCCAATCCCGAACTCGATCCCTGGTTCGCCAAGGCCAGGACCTGGCGCGACGAAATCGTCCGGCTGCGGTCGATTCTCCTGGCCTGCGGCCTGACCGAGCAATTGAAATGGGGCAAGCCGACCTATACCGACGACGACGGCGCGAATATCGTGCTGATCATCCCGTTGAAGCAAACCTGCGCCCTGCTCTTCACCAAGGGCGCCTTGTTGAAGGATCCCAAGGGCATATTGGTGCAGCCGGGCGAAAACTCCCAGTCGGCGCGCCAGATGCGATTCACGTCCGTCGCCGAGATCGGCAAGCTCGAGAAGACGCTCAAGAGCTACGTCAAGCAGGCGGTCGACGTCGAAAAGGCCGGGCTGAAGGTGGAATTCAAGAAGAGCACGGATCTCGTCTATCCCAAGGAATTCCAGGACAAGCTGGACAGGAATACGGCACTGCGCGAGGCCTTCCATCAATTGACGCCGGGCCGGCAGCGCCAATATCACATGCATTTCACCGGGGCCAAGCTGGCTGCGACGCGGGAATCGCGGATCGACAAGGCGATACCGCTGATACTCGACGGGATGGGATTGAACGATCGCTGAATCGCGCCCGACGCAGGCTCATCCCATGAGCTTGCGGCGCCCGATACTCCGTTCCAGATCGCGATTTCTGATCAAGTTGCCGATCCCAACCCCTCGCTGATTTCAAGCCGACTATTCACGAGGTCTCCGGCCTGGCCAAACGCGCCAGGCCATTTTTTTTGCCTGGCCCGCGCCCGCCGGCATCAGTGCGCGGACGCCCCGCCCTGCGCGATCCCGTCCAGCTCGGCGACGACCTCCGGTGCCAGCACCAGGTCGACCGAGGCCAGGTTCTCGCGCAGATGGGCCACCGACGAGGTGCCCGGGATCAGCAGCAGGTTCGGCGAGCGCTGCAGCAGCCATGCCAGCGCGACCTGCATCGGCGTCGCACCCAGGCGGCGCGCCACGTCGGACAGCGTGGTCGACTGCAGCGGCGTGAAGCCGCCCAGCGGGAAGAACGGCACGTAGGCGGTGCCCTCCTTCGCCAGTTCGTCGACCAGCGCGTCGTCGCCGCGGTTGGCGAGGTTGTAGAGGTTCTGCACGCACGCGATGGGGCAGATCTTCCGGCCATCGAGCACCTGCCGGCGCGTGACGTTGCTGAGCCCGATGTGGCGCACCAGCCCGCGCTGCTGCAACTCCGCCAGCGCGGTCAGCGGCGCTTCCAGCGAGCCCTCCTTCGGACCGTGCACGTCGAGCATGCTGCGCAGGTTGACGACCTCGAGCACGTCCAGCCCCAGGTTGCGCAGGTTGTCGTGCACGGCCTGCGTCAGCTCGGCGGGCGACATCGCCGGGATCCAGCCGCCCTTGTCGTCGCGCCGCGCGCTGATCTTGGTGACGATCACCAGGTCGTCGCGGTACGGATGCAAGGCCTCGCGGATGATCTGGTTGGTGACGTGCGGGCCGTAGAAGTCGCTGGTGTCGATGTGGTCGACGCCCTGCGCCACCGCCTCGCGCAGCACGGCCAGCGCACCGGCGCGATCCTTCGGCGGGCCGAAGACGCCGGGGCCGGCGAGTTGCATCGCGCCGTAGCCGATGCGCTTGACCTGGCGGTGGCCGAGCTTGAACGTGCCGGCCTTGTCGAGTTGGATCTGGGTCATTTCGGGGTTTCCTCGTTTGTCTGGCCACCAATGTAGCCAGCCACGGTCTGCGCGATAAGATGGCTCAATCGGAACGGGCTGTACGGAAATACGCACAATGGCGGCAGACCTCGGAGACCTTCACGCCCTGCTCGCCGTCGTGCGGGCCGGCGGTTTTCGCGAAGCGGCGCGCGCGACGAACGGCAGCGCCTCCGGCCTCAGCGAGGCCGTCCGGCGCCTGGAGAGCCGCCTCGGCGTGCGCCTGCTCAACCGCACGACGCGCAGCGTCGCGCCCACGGAGGCCGGCACGCGCCTGCTCGAACGCCTCGGCCCCGCGCTCGACGAGGTGGAGGCGGCGCTCGACGTCGTCAACGGCTTTCGCGACCGCCCGGCGGGCACCTTGCGCCTGAACGTGCCGGCCAGCGCCGCGCGCCTGGTGCTGCCGGCCATCGTGCCGCCGTTTCTCGCCGCCTACCCGGACATCCGCCTCGACGTCATCGCCGAAGAGAGCTTCGTCGACATGCTGGCCGAAGGCTGCGACGCCGGCATCCGCTACGAGGAGCGCCTCGAGCAGGACATGATCGCAATTCCGATCGGCCCGCGCGTGCAGCGTGCGGCGACGGCCGCGTCGCCGGCCTACCTGGCGCGCCACGGCCGCCCGGAGCATCCGCGGGACCTGCTGCGCCACGCCTGCATGTGCGGCCGCTTCGCCAGCGGCTCGTCGCCGCCGTGGGAGTTCGAGCGCGACGGCGAGGTGGTCAAGGTGGACGTCACGGGCCCGCTGACCGTGCGCCTGGGCGGCGCCACCGATCTCGCGATCGACGCCGCGCTGGCCGGCAGCGGCGTGGTGCACATCTTCGAGGAATGGATCCGGCCGCACCTGGACAGCGGCGCCCTCGAGCCCGTCCTGCAGGCCTGGTGGCGGCCGTTCAGCGGGCCGTTCCTCTACTACCCGAGCCGCCGCTACATGCCGGCGCCGCTGCGCGCGTTCGTCGATTTCATCGCGCGCAACGCAGCCGGCTGAGCGTTCAGCCGCCTCGCTTCGGCAGCTTCCACCCCGGCCGCGGAAAATGGCAGGTGTAGCCGTTCGGGAACAGCTCGAGGTAGTCCTGGTGCTCCGCCTCGGCCTCCCAGAAGTCGCCCGCGGGCTCCACCTCGGTGACGACCTTGCCGGGCCACAGGCCCGACGCGTCGACGTCGCGGATCGTGTCCTCGGCGGTCGCCTTCTGCGCGTCCGACGTGTAGTAGATCGCCGAGCGGTAGCTGGTGCCCTTGTCGTTGCCCTGGCGGTTCTTCGTGCTCGGATCGTGGATCTGGAAGAAGAACTCGAGCAGCGTGCGATAGCTGAGCACCGCCGGATCGAACAGGATCTCGATGCCTTCGGCATGCGTGCCGTGATGACGGTAGGTGGCCTCGGGCACGTCGCCGCCGGTGTAGCCGACGCGGGTCTCCTGCACGCCGGGCATCTTGCGGATCAGGTCCTGCATGCCCCAGAAGCAGCCGCCGGCCAGTACTGCGCGTTCGGTCGTCATTGCACGTCCTCCACCTGGTCCAGATAGTCGCCGTAGCCCTCTTCCACCATCCGGTCGCGCGGCACGAAGCGCAGCGAGGCCGAGTTGATGCAGTAGCGCAGGCCGCCGCGGTCGCGCGGGCCGTCGGGGAACACGTGCCCCAGGTGGCTGTCGCCGTGCTTGGAGCGCACCTCGATGCGGATCATGCCGTGCGTGGTGTCGCGGAACTCGTCGACGAAGGCCGGCGCGATCGGCTTGGTGAAGCTGGGCCAGCCGCAGCCGGACTCGAACTTGTCCGCCGACGCGAACAGCGGCTCGCCCGACACGATGTCCACGTAGATGCCGGCCTCCTTGTTGTCCAGCAGCTCGCCGGTGCCGGCGCGTTCGGTGCCGCTCTCCTGGGTCACGTGGCGTTGGATGGGCGTCAGCTTGGCCAGCGCCTCCGGGGTCTTCCTGTACTCGGGCATCTTCATTTCTCCATCAAGGACGTCCCCTGCATGTCGGGCCGGGACGCCTCATCTCAAGTCCGCCGGTCGGGGCAAGCGCCCCTCCCGCGCGCCAGCGCGCGAAAGGGCCCGATGGTACGCCGGCGTCGCACGACGCCGGCGCCCCGCGTCGGGCATCCCTTCAGCGCCAGAGGTCGGCGTCCACGATCGCGACGCCGTTGGTCGCGGCGGTCGGCAGCGCAGCCACGCCCTGCAGCGCGAAGTTGCCGTCCTGGTCGACCTTGAAGATCGACACGCGCGACGCCCCGGCCGCCGCGTCGACCACGGCCGCGAAGCCGTCGCGGTAGGTGATGTCGGTGGGGTTGCCGGTGAACTGCGCGACGACCGCCGCGTCCTGCACGATCTTGCGGCCATACACCGCGTAGCGCGAGACGGACTTGCTGGGCGAGTTGGCCGAGAACAGGAACGGACCGCCCAGCGCGACCCAGCACGGCGCGTGCTGCGTGAGCGACGGCGTCACGGTCAGCACCGTGTCGCTGCGCACCAGGCTGATCTCGTCGGCGTGCGCGATCGTCACGTAGGCCTCGTCGCCGCGTGCGGCCAGGCCGAACGGCGCGTCCACGTTGGCCGGGATGTCGGCCACCAGCGCGGCATTGCCGACCACGCTGCCGTCGCCGGTCAGGCGCACGCTCTCGATGGCGTTGCTCTTCTCGGTGAAGATCAGCTCGCCCTTGATCACGCCCACCTGCGCTGCGCTCGCGTCGCCGTGCAGCAGTTGCGCCCGGCCGTCGACGTTCGGCGCGACGCCCCACGGGCCGGCGCGATGCGATTCGACGTGCGTGGTCGTCAGCACGTACAGGTGGTCGTTGCCGAAGGCCACGCTGACCGGGTTGCCCAGCGTCGGGACGACGCGCTCGAGACGGAAATAGCGGCCGCCTTCGTCGCGTTCGAAGATCGACACGTTCGACGATCCGAAATTGACCACCGCGACGCGGTCGTGACTCGCCGCGATGCCGCCGGCGTTGCCGCCGACGCCGCCCTGGCCCTGCGTCGGAATGCGCTTGAGGATCGCGCCGGAAGCGCTGAGCACGACCAGTTCGTTGGTCGTCGCGTTCGAGGCCGTGAGCACGAGCGGCCCGTGCGACGCACCCTCGGCGGATGCCGTCGTCGCGGCGCCGAGCAGCAGGACGGCGGCAGCGGCGGCCGTCAGGATTCGTTCGATCATCATGTCTCTCCTGGAGGTTGGATGGCGCGCGCCGGCACTGCGGCGGCGCACCGCAGCCGGTTGTCGGCCGCAGCCTCTGTTGGTCGATGAGCGTCGTGATCTCTTACACGAATTTCCAGCTTTACATACGGTACCCGGTATGTGACCGGCAATGAGAAGGCGCGCCGACGTCACCGTCGACGCGCCTTTCGCGCGGGACGCCGGATCAGCCGAACGTGAATGCGAACGCCTACGCGCCCGGATCGAGGAACTCGATCTCGAACAACCGGTCGCCGACGGTGCCCTGCTGGCGCACGAGCTGGTACAGGCGCTGCGCCGCGACGCTGCCGTTGCCTTGCTCGTCGACGTCCTCGCCCCGATCGCCGCTCCTGACGTCAGTCGCGACCGGCGACGAAACCTTACACAGCGCGGGCGTCAGGCGTCTTCGGCGACGAGCAGATCCTCGTAGAACGCGCCGAACGGCCGCGTCGGGTGGGCGATCTGGATCTCCAGGATCCACAGCCCGGTCGAGGGCCGTTGGTCGAAGTCGCCCAGCTTGCCGGCCTTGTAGATCGCATGCGGAAAGTCGCTGACGCGGTGGCCCTTGATCTCGTGGTTCAGGCGCCAGCCCATCGCCTGCGCGCGCTCGCTCGCGTACGCGTAGAGCGCGCTGCCGGAGAGCCCGTCCTTGCGCCAGCGCGCGGCGACGTCGTGCCACAACGTGCGCGCCGCCTGCGCGCAGGCACGCATGTCGAGGTCATCGCCCACCACGAACGTGTCGCCGGCGTCGCCCTCGTGGCCTGCCCACACGGGGCCGATGTCGAGGAGGAAGATGTCGCGTTCGCCCAGGACGCGGTTCGGGTCGGAGGCCTCGTTGAACTTCTTCAGCGTCGCCTCGCCGAAGCGCACGATGACGGGATGCCAGTGCCGATCCATGCCCATGTCCACCAAGGTGTCGTGCACCAGCGCCGCGGCGGCGGCCTCGGTCATGCCGGGTCGGACGGCGGCCGCCGCGCGCGCGACGGCCTCCAGGGAGCGCTCGCGTGCGTGCAGCATCGCGGGCAGATCGAAGCGGGCGCCAACGGCCTCGCGGGGGGAAGTGATGCTCATGCGGCCATTCTCGGGTCATCCGGACAACCTTGTCGCCGCGCCCGGCATACCCCCTGCCCCTTCGGCTCGAGGCCGTCTACTTGCGCTGCCGCCACCCGTCCAGGAACGCCAGCGTCACCGCCGCCTCGTTGGTCTCGGCCAGGCCGCTCGCGAACAGCGCCACGACGTCGGCGTTGAACTCCTCGGCGCCGGCGAGGTCGCTGAGGCTGCGGAACGCGATGTAGGGAATGCCGTTGGCATAGGCCACATGGGCCAGCGCGGCCGTCTCCATCTCGAAGGTCTGCGCCTGCAGTTGCTCGAACAGGTAGGTGCGGTACTGCGGATTGGCCAGGAACGCGGTGCCCGACACGCCCCGGCCGCCGACGATCACCTGCGGCGCGGTCTTCACGCACAGCGCGGGGTCGGGTTCGGCGCCGGGCGACTTCGTCGCCTTGGGGCCGCAGCGCGCCAGCACCGGCTGGATGGTGCGCGCGACGGCCAGCATCGCCGGATCGACCGGATAGTCGAAGCGGAACTCGCCGCTCGGCGCGTTGGCGGCCGTCATCACGAAGTTCTCGCGCATGAACAGGCCCGTGGGCACCGCGCCCGCGGGCGTCGCGAGGCTGAACGGCGGAACCGGCTTGCCGTCCGCGCTGGCCAGCTTCAGGCCCAGGCAGGAGACGTCGGCCGCCTTGCCGCAGGTGGCGGGCAGGACGCTGTCGCGGTTCCAGAACACCTCGAGCGGCATCGCCCAGCGGTCGGGAATCATGACGTCGCCGACGTGGTGCGCCGGATTCACGCCGCCCGCGATGCCCGACATCACCAGGCGCTGCACCTTGAAATGATCCACCATCAGCTGCGTGACCATCGTCGAATTGACCATGCTGACGCCGCTCAGCACGATCACCACCGGCACGCCGCGGAGCTCGCCCGTGGTGAAGCGGTTGCCGTTCAGGATCCAGGTGTGCGGCCGCCGCGTCTGCGCGACGAGGATGTCGGCCTCCTGGCCAAAGGCGGAGACGATGCCGATGCGCGGCGTGCACTCGGTCAGGCAGGCACGCCCCGCCGCGGGTTTGGCAGGGTACGCGGGCGCCAGTACCAGCGCCAGCAGCGCGGCGAGGAACAGTTTCTTCACAGGGTCACTCCGGAAATGAAAAAGCGGCCGCGCGGGGCTCGAGTCCCGCGCGGCCGCAGACGTCGCGATCTTAGAACGTCAGAACGTCGCCTTGAACTGCACGCCGACCGTGCGCGGGTCGTTGATGAAGCCCGTCAGGTTGTTGAAGTCGATGCCACCGGTCACGCGGATCTGGTTGGTGATGTTGCGCGCGAACGCCGCCACCTCGTACTTGCCGCCGTCCCAGTCGTAGCCCGCGCGCAGGCCGCCGATGGTCATCGCCTTGCCGGTGAACTCCTTGGACTCGTAGAGGAAGAAGTTGACCTTGCTGCGGTACGACCAGTCGGTGTACACGAAGTATTCGCCGCCGTTGCTCACCGGAATGCCGTAGCGCGCGGTCAGGTTGAACACGTATTTCGGCGCCTGCGGCAGCGGATTGCCGTTGATCAGCGCGGTGCCGGCCGTCGGGCCCACCGGGTCGGTCACGGTGCAGCTCGCGCAGGTCGCGACGAACAGCGACGGATCCTTGATCTTGGTGAAGTTGTAGCTGCCGTTCAGGGTCACCAGCAGCGTCGGCAGCACGTAGGCATCGAGGTTGACCTCGACGCCCTGGCCGGTCGCCTTCTTCGCGCTGACCAGCTCGGTGCCGTTGCCGTCGCCGCCGACGGCGCTCAGTTGCTGGTTCTTCACGTCGTAGTGGAAGATGTCGGCCGAGATGCGCGCCCGCTTGTCGAACAGGTCGGCCTTGGTGCCGAACTCGTAGGACGTCGTGGTTTCCGGCGGCGCCGAGGTCAGCACGTTGAAGTCCGAGGCCGGGAAGATGCTGGACGCCCGGAAGCCGGTGGCGACACGGGCGTACACGTTGACGTCGTTGGTCAGCGAATAGGTGCCGCTCAGGTCCCAGTTGGTGCGCGAGTCGCTGGTGCCGGCGCCCAGGCCCTTCGCGTCCTGCACGCCGGTGTCGGTGATGGGAATCGTCTCCAGCGTCTTGCGGTCGCGCGTGTAGCGGATGCCGCCGCGCAGCTTGAACGCCGAAGTCACCTGGTAGCCGGCCGAGGCGAACACGGCCCAGGCGTTGTTGACCTGCGTCGCGTCGACCTCGGTGGTGGGGCCGCCGAACAGCGTGTCGTAGGTCAGGCTGTGGATCTGGTACTTCTCGCGGTACAGGTACACGCCGGCCTGCCACGACAGCGGGCCCGAGTCGGCATGCTCGACGCGGAACTCCTGGCTCAGCTGCGAGTGACCCTTCATCGCGTCGGAGGTCTCGTCGGCGAACGGGATGAAGCCCGGGCCCATCGGCGGGTCGTAGGACGCGCCGTAGCCGCCGTCGACGTCGCCGCGGCTGAACGCGTGCACGTGTTCCCAGCCCGTGATCGAGCTGAGGGTGAAGTCGCCCAGCGTCCAGCGCAGCTTGGCGCTGGCGCCGTTGGTGTTGAGGTTCTGCTTGTTCTGGCCGTCGAAGGACACCTGGTACGGATCGAAGCCGTCGACCAGGTCGTTGGTGCCGGGCTTGATGATGTTGGCGCGGAACACGCGCGCGGTGCCGTCGAGCGTGCGCGCATGCACGTTGAACAGCGCGCTGAACGTGGCCGTCGGCTTGTACAGCAGTTGCACGCGCATCGCGTCGTCGTCGTAGCCTTCGAGCTTGCCGGTCTGCTGCGTGGGCGCGGTGTTGGTGACCCACGGGTTGCGGTGCTGCGCCTGGGCGGACACGCGGATGGCCCAGTCCGGGCCCAGCGGCGTGCCGTAGGCGCCTTCCAGGTTGGCCGTGCCGAAGCTGCCGTAGCTGGCGTTGAAGTAGCCGCTGGACGTGCGCCCGGGCGCCACCGAGTCGACCTTGACGACGCCGGCCGGCGTGTTGCGGCCGAACAGCGTGCCTTGCGGGCCGGCCAGGACTTCCACCTGGTCGGTGTCGAAGATCGGGAAGCCCTTGAGGATCGGGTTCTCCTGCACGACGTCGTCGTAGATCAGCGAGACGGGCTGCGATGCGTTGAGGTGGAAATCGGTGTTGCCGTAGCCGCGGATGTAGAAGCGCGGGAACGCGCGGCCGAACGACGATTCGATGTTGAGGCTGGGCACGCGACCCGACAGCGCGCGGATGTCGTCACCGGACGAGTTGAGTGCGTCCAGCGATTCGCCGCTGATCGTGCTGACGGAGATCGGCACGGACTTGGCGTCTTCGGTGATGCGTTGCGCCGTGACGGTGACGGTCTGCAGCTTGCCGGCTTCCGGCGCCGAGGCGGCGTCGGCCGGTGCCGCGGCCTGCCCGTGGGCGGCCGAGCCCGCGAACGCGAGGCCGATCAGCAGGGACAGGGGCCGGACGGTGGCGCGCAGGCGGGTGGAACGCGCGCCGGGGCGGGACGAAAATCGAGTGGTCATCGAGGGGAGTCCTGGTTTTTGTGTCCCCGCAGTTAAGCAAGACGAGGGCCATATTTCCAGACCATGAAGCGGTGTGGAACGGCCGCCACACCCCGTCGCGACGCCGTGCCGCGGATTGCCTCGCTCATCCACACCGACATATGACAACCATGTGACAAGCGGTATGGGCGAAGGCTCGCATCTTCGGCAACATGGGGTGCCGCGCACTCCCCGCGCCATGCACCGTGCGGCGCTCGCGCCGGTGATGCCTGCAGCCCCGTGCCACGTCGCGGTGCACGTCTTGTGGCCCGCGGCCCGCGCGATCGAAGGCGCGCACCGTCCGGGTGCGCCGCCCGGGCCTGTGCACCGGTCAGTCCTTGGGCACGCCCTCGCGCCATGCCGGCCAGCGCGCGACGATGTCGGACACCAGCGGCCACGCCGCCCGCACCAGGTTGGCCGTCGAGATCGGGAATCCGCCCGACTGCGCGTTCAGCGACGCCTGCGCCGTCTGGCCCGGCGGCGGGCGATCGAAGTTCGCGCCGGTGCGCAGGACCGCCACGCGATGCAGGTCGAGACGCCCCGCCGCCGCGCCGCGGCGCAGCGATTCGTAGGTGGCGTTGTCCTCCTGCTGCGTGGTGCAGTAGGTGCCCTTGCCGTCGGTGAGCAGGCGCGTCCAGGCCGACGCGCGCTCGCCCAGCCGCGCGCCGTGCCACCAGGTGTCGCCGGCCAGCGTGTCGCATTGCAGGACGCCGGGCGCGGCCTGCGCGGCCGGCTGCGGGTACTGCTTGCGGTAGGCCGCGGCGGTGTCGTTGTCCTCCAGCTTCACGCCGCGCGACAGCGCCAGCGCGCGCTGCAGCAAGGCCTCGTCCAGCTGGAACACCTCGGTGCCGTACTCCAGCTTGGGCCGGGTCGCCGGGTCGGCGGCGCCGATGCCGACGTAGCCGCCGTCCCAGCCGGCCGGCGCCTCGCGGGCGTCGAACTCCTGCTGCAGGCCGAAATCGACCAGGTAGCGCGCCCAGGCCGCGGCGCCCAGCGTGCCGACGTTCGGGTCGATGCCCGCGATGCCGGTGACCACGAAGTAGGTGTGCGAGAGGTCGAACTGCGGGCTCAGCACCAGCGCCATCGTCGAGGCGGCAGCGTTGGCGTGGCCCATGCCGGTGGTCATGACGCAGATGCCGCTGTCGGTGCACTTGACCTCGGGATACTCGGCCGACAGGCCAGGCACGCGGACGGATCGCTTCAGCGGCAACTGCTTCAGCCAGGGCGCGGCCTCCGGCCCGAACAGCGTGATCACCATCACCTTGACGACGGGACGCTCGACAGACCCCTTGGCGACGGCGCCGGTGATCGTCAGGGACGCCGCGCCGGCCAGCAGCGCGCGAGACAGGAGATTGGACAAGCGTGACAAGGCGGTTCCCGGGTGGAAGACAAACGCGCATTGTGCGTGCGAGATCCGTGCCCGAGACGAGACGGCCAGCCGTTTCAACTTCAGGTCTTACTTCAAGACAAAGCGCCAATCAATTGATCAAGTGACTTCAAGTCGCATGAGAACAAACTTTCAATACAGCACTCAACCCATTGAATATATTGATATTTTTGAAGTTGCTACTTGTCGCCATGGGCATCCACCGAGCCGAATCCCGAGATCGACTTCTTGACGGCCGGCTGCCCCCAATATTCGACGTGTCCGGCGCCCGAGATCTGCACGCGCAGGTCGCTCACCGTCCACAGCAAGGCGTTGCCGACGCCGCTGATCGAGACGTCGGCGCTGCCGGCCCGCAGCTGTTCCGCGCCGATCTTGCCCTTGCCGGAGACCGACAGCTTCAGCTGGTCGACCTTGCCCGCCAGCTGGCCTTCGCCCGCGCCGGACACGTCGAAGTTGAGGCGTCCGACCTGCAACTGGTCGAAACGCACCAGGCCGCTCCCGGCCATGCTGATCGTGAGCTGGTCGCCATTGATCGGGCCCGGCGCCAGCACGTCGTTGGACCCCGACAGCGTGAGCCGGCTCAGGTGGCGCACCCGCACCTCCACCTGCGCGCCGCTGCCGTTGTTCCAGAACTTCCAGCTGCCCGGCAGGTCGATCTTCATCTGGCCGCGGACCAGGCGGATGTCGACGCCCTCCTGCGCGTTCTCGTCGCCCAGCACGAACACCTCGTCGCGGTCGCCCTGCACCAGCCGCACCTGGCCCGAGCCATCCACCACCACGCTGTCGAACGCCCCTGGCGCGTAGATCTTTCCCTCGCCCTGCGGCACGCCCTGTCCGCGCTCCTGCGCCTTCGCCTGCGCGCGCGCCTGTTGCGCCTGGGCGCGGGCTTGCTGTTCCTGCGCGCGGGCCTGCTCCCGTGCCGCCTGCGCCTGCTCGCGTGCCGCTTGCGCCTGCTCGCGTGCCGCCTGCGCCTGGGCTTGAGCTTGCGCACGGGCCTGAGCCTGACTGGCCGCCGTGGACGGATCCTGGGCAGCGGCGAGGGTGGGACTCAACGCCAGCACGGCCAGGGCCAGCATCAACGGGGAAAGGTGGCGGTTCATATCGATTGCTCCCTCAGCTTCTTGGAAACGTCGCGGTTGGCGGTGATCAGCGTGCCGTCGGTCATGCGGGCGACGAGCTGCGAGTTCTCGTCGGGCGTCAGCGACTCGACGAAGTCGAGGTTGACGATGCAGCTGCGGTGCAGCTTGACGAACTTGTTCGGGTCGAGCTTCTGCTCGAAGGTGACGATGGGCAGGCGCACCAGGTAGCTCTTGCCCTTGACCGCCAGCGCCGTGTACTTGGTGTCGGAGCGCAGGTGCTCGATCGCGTCGACGTTGATCGGGAAGATGCGCCCCTGGTCGCGCACCAGCACGCGCACGAGCGGCGCGCCGTCGGGCGTCTGCAAGGCGTCCACGGCCCCGGCCAGCGAGGCCCGGACGTCGCGCTGCACGTGGCCGATCGCCTCGACGAAGCGTTCGTGCGTGAACGGCTTGAGCAGGTAGTCCACCGCGTGCAGCTCGAACGCCGTCAGCGCGTGCTCGTCATAGGCCGTCGTGAAGATCACCGCCGGCTGGTGCGTGTCGCCGGCCAGCGCCTGCAGCACCTGCAGGCCGGTCAGCACGGGCATCTGGATGTCCATCAGCACCAGGTCGGGTTGCAGCGCGCGGATCTGCGCGAGCGCGCTGGCGCCGTCGCCGCAGGTGGCCACGAGTTGCAGCGAGGGCATTTGCGCGACCCAGTCGGCCAGGGCCTCGGCGGCGAGCGGTTCGTCCTCGGCGATGAGGACTTTGGTGAGGTCGGTCATTGCGGTATCCAGAGATCGACGCGGAAGCCCGCGCCAGGTTGAGTGCGGATCTGCAGCCGCGCGCGGCCGTCGTAGTCGAGCGCGAAGCGGCGGCGCAGGGCCGTCAGGCCGATGCCCGAGCGCGCGGGCGCCGGGTCGTCGAGGCGGGCGGGCTCGCAGCCGGCGCCGTCGTCCTCGACGCTCAGCTCCAGGCCCTGGTTCATCAGGTTGCGGGCGCTGCGGATGCCCACGCGCCCGCCCTCCACGCGCGGCGCGATGCCGTGCTGGATGGCGTTCTCCACCAG
>FTJN01005262.1_pt1 | contig 22492 bp, 18 predicted proteins | sample 1658361 | NCBI WGS metagenome assembly FTJN01 (sample SAMEA3914819, study PRJEB12502) | metagenome | biome: forest; material: soil | place: Canada | collected 2010-06-26 | depth 0.3 m
GCCGCCGCGCTGCAGGGCATCGACCGCGTGTTCATCTCGCACGGCACCTCGCCACGCCAGGTGGCCAACGAGATCGCCTTGATCGACGCCGCGGTCGGCGCCGGCGTGCGGCACATCGTGAAGCTGTCGACGTTCGGGGCGCCTTCGCGCCTGCATCCGATGGACTGGCACATGCAGATCGAGGCGCATCTCGCCACGAAGGACGTCGGCTACACCGTGCTGCGGCCGTCGGCCTTCGTCGAGATCCTCGCGCGCGCGGGCACCGCGGTCGCGCGCGACGACTGGGGCGGCGCGGCCGGCGACGGGCGGGTGAACTTCATCGACACGCGCGACGTGGCCGACGCCGCGCACGCCGCGCTGCTGGCCGACGTGAACCCGAATTCGCAGCGCGCCTGGCACCTGACGGCGGCACGCGCCTGGAGCATGCCCGAGATCGCCGGGGAACTCGCGCGGCTCCTCGGCCGGTCCGTCGCCTACCAGCACCGCAGTCCCGAGCAGCAGCGCGCCGTCCTGCTGGCCGCGGGGGCTGACGACTTCGTCGCCGGCCTGTTGCTGGGGCTGGACCAGGTCTTCCGCGACTCGGCGCTGGCGGAGACGACGCTCACCGTCGAGGCCGTGACGGGCCATGCGCCGCGCACGCTTCCTCAGTGGCTGGAGGAGAACCTCGGGCTGTTCCGCCGCCAGGCGCGCGTGCCCGGCGCTGCCACGTAGCGCTCGCGTTCGGGCGCGCGAGCGCCCGCGACTACCTGCCAGCCCGCCAGTAGCTCACCGACAACGCCGACGTCGACGCCGTGACCGGAATCGCGGTCAGCACGATCTGCGTGTCGCCCGAGATCCACGTCATGTCGCGCGACAGGCCGATGGCCGGATCCGACGATTTGCTGGCGGTCTCCTGGCCGTACTGGGCGCGAAGCTTGGCGGCCATCTTGTCGAAGGTCTTGGCGTTGGCGGCGTTGTCCCGGTACTGGTGGTCGCCGAACATGATCTGCTGGAGCCTGCCCTCGGAGAAGAAGAAGTCCGCCGGCAGCGTCGTTCCTGCGACGTCGGCCTGGGCCAGGCGCAGGTCCGCGGTGGCGCCGGTGACGAGGTGGTCGCCGCTTCCGGCCACGAGGCCGGGCACGGCGCTGCTCACTTCGGATCGCATCATGCCCCAGTGGGCATTGATCCACGTCGTCTGGCCATGCTTGGACGAGCAGGCGGCGATCAGCAGGGTCAGCGACAGGAGGATTCGAGCGAGCATGGAAGGCGGGTCGTGGCGTGCGTTGGCGCATTGTGAGCGACGAACCGCAGGGGCTCTTCCAGGAAGACGCGCTGGCGTGCGGACTTCGTCACGGTCGTCCCCTTCCGACGGCCGGTGAAAGCGCCCGGTCGGCCGCCGGTGTGCCGATTTCGTGGCCGAACCGCCTACGGCGCGTGAAGAAAGCGGCGGCTCCGTGGCTCGTGGCGTATGCCTTCGGCCGGCTCGTCTGTAACATGGTGATGCGTCGGGCCGCCCGCTCGCCGCGCCCGTGTCATCCAGCCGCCCGGCTTCCAGCTTGCCCGAACTTTCGTCGCCATGCCCTGTCGCGCCAGCCACCCGTCGCCTTCGCTGCGCCGCAGCATGAGACAACGGTTGCTCGTGCTGGCGCTCGCGCTGGCCGCTTGCACGGGCGTGCACGCCGCCGCGGTCGAGGCCCCGCCGCCGCCGGAGACCGCCGCGCCCGTGCCGTCGGCGCCGGCGACGCCGCCTGCCGGTGCCGGCCGGCTGCCCGACTGCTCGCGCCCGCTGTCGCTGGGCCTGCACGAGCACGGCCTGCTGTACACCGGCCAGACGGGCGAGGGCATCGACAAGGACATCGCCGACGAGATGGCGCGCCGCAGCGGCTGCCACCTCACCCTCACGGTGCTGCCGCGCGCGCGCATCTGGCAACTGATCGAGAGCGGCGCGCTCGACCTGACGTTGTCCGGCATCAGCACGCCCGAGCGCGACAAGTTCGCCGCGTTCGCCTGGTACGTGTCCAACAAGTACTACCTGCTCGTGCGGCGCGACGCCGACGTGCACAGCGTGGCCGAGTTCCGCCGCAAGCGCGGGCTGCGCCTGGGCCTGATCCGCAGCTTCCGCTACGGCGAGCAGGCCAATGCGTTCGTCGACGCGGTCGTGGCGGAGGAGCGCATCACCTACGCGGGCAGCCTGGATCCGCTGTACACGATCCTGCTCGACGACGGCATCCAGGCGATGATCATCGAGCCGTTCGACTTCCCGGTGATCGCGGGCGCGCAGCTCAAGGCGCAGACCTCGATCCTGGAGTTCGGCGACGCGCCGGTGCTGCATGGCCTGGTGATGTCGAAAAAATCGCTGCCGCCGGCGCAACTGGTCGCCTGGCGCGACGTGATCCTGTCCATGCGCGCCGACGGGACGATCCGGCGCATCTTCGAGAAGTATTTCCCGGCCGACCTCGCCAGGCAGATGACGCAGTTCTGACGCCCATTCCAAAGTGAAGCGCGCACTGCCTCCCCTGATCGCGTTGTTCGTCGGAGCCATCACGCTCGCCTTCACGATCGGGCTGTGCGTGCACGAGCGCGACAACGAGCAGGCCCGCCTGCGCGCGGTGTTCGACGCCAACGCGCGCCAGGCGGCCGGCCGCATCGAGCAGCGCATCGCCAACTACGAGCAGATGCTGCGCGGCGTGCAGGGGCTGCTGTCGGCCGACCAGGGCATCGACCGGCAGGCGTTCGAGGCCTACGTCGAGACGGTGATGTCCGGCCCCGACGCCGCGGGCTTGCAGAGCGTCGCCTTCTCGTTGCTGGTGACCAAGGCGCAACTGGCCGACCACGTCGGCCACCAGCGCATGACCGGCCGTTCCGAATACCAGGTGCGCCCGCCGGGCGAGCGCGACGTCTACTCGCCCATCGTGCTGGTGGCGCCCGACAGCGTGGCCAACCGGCAGGTGATCGGCTTCGACTCGCTGTCGCAGGCCACCCGGCGGGCCGCGATGCTGCAGGCGCGCGACTCCGGCAACGCGACCCTCACGGCGCTGGTGCAACTGCGCGTCGACGCGGGCCCCGACCTGAGACCCGGCTGCCTGATCTACCTGCCGGTGTACCAGAAGGGCGCGTCGGTCGGCACGGTGGCCGAGCGGCGCGCGAACGGCATCGGCTGGGTGCGCGCGGCGTTCCGCGTCGCGGACCTCATGTCGACGCTGTACGGCGAGCAGAGCCCGGGCCTGGTGGTGCGCGTGCACGACGGCGCCGACACCAGCGAGGCCTCGCTGATGTATCGCTCCGACACGGTCAACGAGCCGAACGCCGGCGCGGACGAGGCGATCCGCAGGGCGCGCTTCCAGGCCCAGGAGTACGTCACGCTCGCGGGCCACACGTGGACGGTGCAGCTGAGCTCGCTGCCCGAGTTCGAGCGCGTGCACGAGCGCAACGCCTCCACCGTGATCCTGGTGGCCGGCGTCGTGCTGAGCCTGCTGCTGGGCGTGATCACGCACCAGCTCGTCACCGGTCGCGCGCGGGCGTACGCGGCCGCGCAGGCGATGACGCACGAGCTGCGCGCGAGCGAGGAGCGCTACCGCCGCATCGTCGAGACCGCCAGCGAGGGCATCTGGCTGCTCGACTCCGCCGGCCGCCTCGCGTTCGTCAACCCGCGCATCGCACAGTGGCTGGGCGTCGCCGAGGAGGCGATGCAGGGCCGGCCCTTGGACGACTTCATGGACGCCGAGGAGGCCGAGCGCTGCCGCGCCGCGCTGGCCGCCCAGGGCGCGGGCGAGGGCGGCACCCTCGAGCTGCGGCTGCGGCGCGCGGACGGCTCGCCGATGTGGGTGTCGCTGTCGACGCGGCCGATCTTCGACGACGCCGGCCGGCCCACCGGCGCGCTGGGCATGCTCACCGACATCAACGAGCGCCGCCAGGCCGAGGAACGCCGGGCCGCGCTCGAGACGCAGCTGCGCGACGCGCAGAAGATGGAGGCGATCGGCACGCTCGCGGGCGGCATCGCGCACGACTTCAACAACATCCTGGCCGCGATCATCGGCAACGTGGCCGCGGCGCGCCAGGACGCGGCGATCGGGCTGTCCGGCGATTCGAGCCTGGGTCAGATCGAGCGCGCCGCGGTGCGCGCGCGCAGCCTCGTGCAGCAGATCCTCACGTTCAGCCGCATCCAGGCGCAGGAGCTGCACACGCAGGCCTTGCAGCCGGTGATCGACGAGACGGTGGACATGCTGCGCGCGTCCATGCCGGCGCAGGTGGAGCTGCGCGTGAGCCTGCCGGCCGAGCCGGTGCACGTGCGCGCCGACGCCACGCAGATCCAGCAGATCGTGATGAACCTGTGCACCAACGCCTGGCACGCGCTGCCGGCGGGGCGCGGCCGCATCGAGGTGGGCCTGGCCGTGGAGCACACGATCGCCGCGGCGCAGGTCGATCCCGCGGGCACGTGGCCGCCCGCGCTGCTGGCCGGGCCGCGGGCCCACCTGTGGATCGCCGACAACGGCTCGGGCATGGACGACGCCACGCGCGCCCGCGTGTTCGAGCCCTTCTTCACGACCAAGCAGGTCGGGCAGGGCACGGGGCTCGGGCTGGCCGTGGTGCACGGCATCGTCAGCGTGCATGGCGGCGCCATCCATGTCGAGAGCGCGCTGGGCGTGGGCAGCCGCTTCGACCTGTGGTTTCCGCTGCAGGACGCGCCCGCGGAGGCCGTCGAGTCGCAGCACGGCGCGCTCGACGCGCCGCCGGGCGCGGGCCAGCACGTGCTGTGCGTGGACGACGATCCGGCGATGGTGCTGATGGTCGAGGGCCTGCTGCGCCGCGCCGGCTACCGGGTGACGATGTTCGAGCAGCCGGCGGCGGCGCTCGCGCGCGTGCAGGCCGACCCGCACGCGTTCGACATCGTCGTCACCGACTTCAACATGCCCGAGATGAACGGCATGGAGCTCGCCACGGCGATCGCGCGCGCGGCGCCCGACCTGCCCATCATCATCACCTCCGGCTTCATCTCCGACGAGATGCGCCAGCAGGCCGGCGCGCTGCGCATCGGCGCGTTGCTGCAGAAGGAATACACGCTGGAGCGGCTGGCGGGCCTGGTGCACACGGTGCTCGAGCAACACCGCGGCGCCGACTGACGCGGCCCGGGGCCGGCCGCGTCTCGCGCGAACGGTGCACACTGGGAACCGTCACCGACTTCCGTCCTCCCGTCCGCCATGAACGCTCCCGTCGTCGCCCACTGTGGTACCTGGTCCTCCGCCATCACCGCGGCCGGCGTGGCCGCCGGCGTCCGTCCCGTCTCCGCGCCGCGCATCGTGGGCGACCGCGTGCTGTGGCTGCAGGGCCTGCCCGAGGAGGGCGGGCGCACGGCCGTGGCCGCGTCGGGACAGGGCATCGTCACGCCGGCTCCGTTCAACGTGCGCTCGCGGGTGCACGAGTACGGCGGCGGCGCGTACGCGGCCGCGGGCGACACGATCTGGTTCTCGCACCATGCCGACAACCTGGTCTACGCGCAGGTGGGCGGCGCCGCGCCGGTGGCGATCACGGCAGACGGCGCGCAGCGCCACGCCGACCTCGAGTTCGACGCGCGCCACCGGCGCCTGATCGCGGTGCGCGAGGATCACGCGGGCGCGGGCGAACCGCGCAACACGATCGTGGCGTTGAACCTGGACGGCGGCGGCTCGACGACGCTGGTGGAGGGCGCCGATTTCTACGCGTCCGCGCGCGTCTCGCCCGAGGGGCGCCGCCTCGCCTGGCTCAGCTGGAACCATCCCGACATGCCCTGGCAAGGCACCGAACTGTGGCTCGCGGCCTTCGCCGACGACGGCTCGCTGGTGCACTCGCGCCGCATGGCCGGCGGCCCGGGCGAGTCGCTGTGCCAGCCGGTGTGGGCGCCGGACGGCAAGCTGTACGTCGTGTCCGACCGCAGCGGCTTCTGGAACCTCTACCGGCTGGAGGTCGACGGGCTGGTGGCGGTGCTTCCGATGGCCGCCGAATTCGGCCTGCCGCAGTGGGTCTTCGCGCAGTCGTCCTACGGCTTCACCGGGCCGCACGAGATCGTCGCCACCTGCCGCGAGAACGCCATCAGCCGGTTGCTGCGCATCGACGTGCGCGCCGGCACGGCCACGACGATCGCCACGCCGTTCGAGGACATCGTCGAGCTGCGCGCCGGCCCCGGCTTCGTCGTCGTGGAGGCCAGCGCGCCCGCGCTGTCGACCTGCATCGCCCGCATCGATCCGGCCGACGGCGCGGTGACGGTGCTCGCCCGCAGCGCCGACGCGGTGCCCGACGCGGGCCTGCTGTCGGTGCCGCGCGCGATCAGCTTCCCGAGCGCGAACGGCCGCACGGCCTACGCCTTCCACTACCCGCCGCGCAACGACGGCTACCGCCTGCCCGCGGGCGAGCGCCCGCCGCTGATCGTCATCGGCCATGGCGGCCCCACCGGCATGGCGAGCAACACGCTCAAGCTCGCGACGCAGTTCTGGACCAGCCGCGGCTTCGCCGTGCTGGACGTCAACTACGGCGGCAGCACGGGCTTCGGCCGCGCGTACCGCGAGTTGCTGAGCGGCCAGTGGGGCATCGTCGACGTGGAGGACTGCATCGCGGGTGCGCGCCATCTCGCCGCGCAAGGCCTGGCCGACACCGAGCGGCTGGCGATCCGCGGCGGCAGCGCCGGCGGCTACACCACGCTGGCGGCGCTCGCGTTCCACGACGTGTTCAAGGCCGGCGCCAGCTACTTCGGCGTCGGCGACCTGCGCGCGCTCGACGCCGAGACGCACAAGTTCGAGTCCCGCTACAACAACGACCTGCTGGCGCCGTTCCCCGAGCGCGAGCACCTGTACGACGAGCGCTCGCCGATCCATGCGGCCGACCGGCTGTCCTGCCCGGTGATCTTTTTCCAGGGCCTGGAGGACAGGGTGGTGCTGCCCGTGCAGGCCGAGCGAATGGTGGCCGCGATGCGGGCCCAGGGCATTCCCGTGGCCTACCTGGCCTTCGAGGGCGAGGGCCACGGATTCCGCCGCAAGGAGACCGTGCAGCGCACGCTGGAGGCCGAGCTGTCGTTCTACGGCCAGGTGTTCGGCTTCGAGCCGGCCGGCGACATCGAGCGCGTCACGCTGTCCTGAGGCGCGTCACCCGCCGTACTTCTTCCACAGTCGCGGCAGCATCGCGGGCAGCTCGTCCTCCTGCCAGTCGTGTCCCTCCGGCTCCGCCGGTTCAGGCGTGCGACTGGCGGGCAGCGGCAGGTCGGTGAGCTGCTCGTACACCTCGCCGGCCACGTAGCCGAAGGACTCGAGCTCGAACTCCTCGTCCTGCGCGAGGTCGGCCAGACTGTCGGGGTCCGCGAGCGCGGCCTCGAAGACGGCCTCGCCCTCCGAGATGAGCCAGTCGCGGAAGTAGCGGAAGCCGTCGTCGGAGCAGCCGCCGCCGATCACGTAGGCGGCGCCCCACAGGTCCCAGCGATAGGACCGCGCCAGCATCTCGTCGTACTTCTGGCGGAACTCCGCGATCTCGTCGGGATGGTGGTTCAGCAGCACCTGCTCGAGGCCGCTGACGCGGTCTTCCACGTCGTCTCCCGCGGCATCCTTCGCGGCGCCGATGAAGGCCCAGAAACGATCGTCGTCCATTGTCGTTGCTCCCATTGGCTTCCCGTGATCGTAGAACGTGGACCGACTGTCGCACGGGGCGGTCCCTTGAACGTGGAGCTCCGGCGCGAAGCGGCGTAGGACAAGGCCTCTTGCGTCCTGGTGTCCTGGTGTATTAGAGTAGTGATACACAAAGACAGAAACCCGCCCGTGACCGATCCCTCCCTCTTCTCCGTCGTCGCCGGCTCGGCCGAACCGATCTACCGGCAACTCGTGGCGCAGGTGCGCCGTTGCGTCGCCGGCGGCCAGATGAAGGCGGGCGACGAACTGCCGTCGGTGCGCGAGCTCGCGCAGTCGCTGGCCGTCAACCCGATGACCGTCTCCAAGGCCTACGGGCTGCTCGAGGCCGAGGGCCTGGTGACGCGGCGGCGCGGCCTGGCGATGGTGATCGCCGAACAGCACCGGCGCGCGCAGCCGGCCGCCGACCGCATCGACCTGTTGCGCCCGACGCTGGAGCGCGCGGCGCAGGAGGTGCGCGAGCTGCAGCTGCCGGCGGCCCAGGCGCTGATCCTTTTCAAGACCATCCTGAACGAACAAGAAGGCGATTGACATGACGACTTCCTCCCGAATCGAGAACGGCGCCGCCGGCCTGGCGCTCCAGGGCGTGGACGTGGCGTTCGGCACGCGGCGCGTGCTGGACGGACTCGACTGGTCCTTGCCCGCGGGCCAGGTGGTGGGCCTGCTCGGGCGCAACGGCGCCGGCAAGACCACCTTGCTGGAGACCTTGCTGGGGCTGCGCGAACCCGACGCCGGCCGGGCCTTGCTGTTCGGCCAACCTGCGCTTGCGCTGAGCGACGACGCGCGCGCCCGCATCGGCTACGTGCCGCAGCGCTCCGACCTGTTCGAGTGGCTCACGGCCGACCAGTTGCTGTCCTACTTCCGCAGCTTCTACCCGCGCTGGAACACCGCCAAGGTGGACGGCCTGATGGCGCGCTGGGACATCGACCGCGACAAGCCGATCGGCAAGCTCTCCGGCGGCCAGCAGCAGCGCCTGTCCATCGTGCGCGCGCTGGCCCACGAGCCCGAACTGCTGGTGCTCGACGAGCCGGTCGCCAGCCTCGACCCCGCCGGCCGGCGCGACTTCCTGGGCGAGCTGGTGGAGCAGGTGGTCGACCGCCGCACGACCATCGTCTTCTCCACGCACATCCTGTCCGACCTCGAGCGCGTGGCGCTCGACGTGGCCTTCCTCACCGGCGGCAGGATCGCGCTGCATGCACCGCTGGACGACCTGCTGGACTCCAGCATGCGGCTGGGCGGCGTGCCGGCCGACGTCGAGCGCTTCGTCGCCGATCACCGGCTCGAGGCGCTTCCGCGCGCGGAGGGCGCGCCCGTGATCGCGCGCGGCCGCGACGCCGGCGCGCTGCCGCCCGCGACCTCGACGGTCAGCGTCGACCGGGCGACGCTGGAAGACCTGTTCCTCGCGTTGACCGCCTGAGGAGGCGAGCATGACGATTTCCGCCTCGCTCGCGCGCATCCGATCCATCGCCGCCGTGCCGCTGCAACGGCGCCGCTCCCAGGGCGGCCTGCGATCGCTGTGGTTCACGATCGCCTTCGCGATGTCCGTTCCCGTGCTCTTGCTGGTGATCGGGATCCACAGCCAGGAAGGTCGCCTCGTCGGCGCCGGCGCGCTGGTGGCCATGGCCAGCGTGCTGTTGCTCGGCGCGTGGGTGATGTTCTACGGCAACCTGCACGAGCAGGCGGCATTGGATGCCGTCCGGATGGTGCCGGGCTTCGAGCGGCATCTGCACTTCACGCTGGCGCTCGGGGTGGTCGCGGTCTGCGCGATCGAGGCGGTCGCGTGCGGCCTCGCCTTCGGCCAGGGCCTCAACGCCGCGATCGTCACCCTGGTCGTGCTGACGCTGCTCACCACCGCGTCGAACTGGCCCTGGCTCGCTTGCGCGATCCTGGTCGCGGCGCTGGTCGGTTCGCCGGTGGCCTTCGGCGAGTCGACCCTGCCGCAGATGCTGATGGCGTTTGCCGCGCATCGCGACGTGGCCGGACCCATCGCCGTGGCCTTGTGCATCGGGTTGCTCGCGTCCGTGGCACCGTCGGTGCGGCGCCCGGCGCGCGCGCCCCGCACATCCGCGCGTCGAGACGCCGCCGAGGTGGCGGCCTCGCGGGCCCGGCGCGAAGTCGGCGGCCGGTGGGGCGACCCCAAGGCGCCCGGGACGATCGTCATCCAGGGCTGGTGGCGCGGCGGCCGCTTGCCACCGCGGGACGCGGACCCACTGCAACGCGCGCTGTCGGGGTTGCCGCTGGATCTCCATCTCACCTTCGGATGGCACGCGCAGTGGCGCCACTGGCTCGCGCCGTTCGCATTGACGGCCTTGATGGCTGTCGATGCCTTGAAGCATCAGTTCGGCGCGATCTTCCTGCTGGTCGCCGGGCTGGGCCTCATGCTGATGGCGAGCGATGTCCTCGGCATTCGCTTCGCGCTCCGCGAGAGCCGCCGCGAACAGGCGTTGATATCGATGTTGCCGGGCGTGCCGACCGGGGCACGCCTCGGCCGGGGCCTGGCGATGCGCCTGACGGCCATGCATGCGATGAGCCTGGTGCGGGGCGTCGTCGCGCTGGCGTTGATCCGCGTGGCCATGCTCGGGACCGGCGCGCCGCTGGACTGGTTCGAGTCGCCCGCCGCACTCGCCGCCCTGCCGCTCGCGTGCGTGCCGATGGCCGCGCTGTTCTGGACGAACTGGGCGCACGCCGCGGCACTGCGCGCGAGCGTGTTCAAGATGATGGTGGTGCCCGTGCTGCTCGTCGGCTTCGCGATGCTGGCCCCGCACCTGGGCTGGGCCAGCCTCGGCGCCGTCGCGGTGCTCTACAGCGTGCCGACCATCCTCTGGTGCGCCTGGCGCTGGCACCGCCTGGCCGCCGAGCCCACGGTGCTGCCGGCGGGCCGGCTCGGGGCCTGATCAGGCCGCCGGCACCGGCGCCCCGCGCGGCAGGCGCAGGCGCTCGGGCGCCAGGTACTGCTGGCGGTAGATCTCGAACGGCATCGTGTCGGCGGCCTCGATGCGGACCTGCTCGGCGAGCGACTCGGTGGCCAGCTCGGCCATGTGGGCCGCGACGTTGGCGGGCAGCTCGAGTTCGAGCATGTGCGCGCGCGTGCGCAGCGAGTGCGCGCGCACGAACGCGTCGTGCGAACCGCCGTGCTTCTCGCGCATCTCGGCCAGCACCCGGGCCGACGGCAGGGTCTCGGGCGCCAGCACCGCGGCGCGGGCTGCGGCCAGGGCCTGCGAGTGGGCGTCGGTGCCCTCGTGGGCGTCGAGCCACGCGGCGATCGGCGCGCATTCGCTCAGGATCTCGGTGAGCCAATCGGACATCAGCACCTCGGCACCACCGCGTTCCAGCTTGAGGCCCGGCTCGCGGCCGCGCGACGCGACGCGCTGCTGGTTGCGGCCCAGCTCGGCGATCTCGTAGGGCGAATCGAGCGGGCTCTCGTCGAGCAGGCAGTGCAGCAGGAAGATGTCGATCATGCGCATCGTGGCCGGCGCGATGCCGGCCGGCACGAACGGATCGAGATCCATGCAACGCACCTCGATGTACTCGACGCCGCGCTCGCGCAGCGCGTGCAGCGGGCGCTCGCCGGGGAAGATCACGCGCTTCGGACGGATCGTGCCGTAGAACTCGTTCTCGATCTGCAGCAGGCTGTCGTTCAACTGGTTGTAGCTGCCGTCGGCCGCGCGGATGCCCAGCTTCTCGTAGGCCGGGTAGGGGCGCACCAGCGCGTCGGACAGCGACGCCGCGTAGCTGTCCAGGCTGTTGTAGCTGACGGACAGCGACGTCTGCGCGTCGCTCTGGTAGCCGAGGTTGCCCATGCGCAGCGACGTGGCGTGGGGCATGTGCAGGGTGTCGGCGCCCAGCGGCTCCAGGTCGGGCGCGTTGTCGGCGAAGCCGCGCGACACGGCCGGCGACGCGCCGAACAGGTACAGCAGCAGGAAGGAGCGGCGGCGGAAGTTGCGGATCAGGCCGAAGTACTCGGCCGTCGTCACGTCGGGCAGCGACCAGTTGTAGTGGATGCCCGAGATCGTCTGCATGCGGCGGCCGTACCGATGGCCCAGCCCGGTGCGATAGACGGTCTTGGACAGTCCCACGTTCGAGGTGCCGTACCGGCCCAGCGGGATCTGGTCGTCGGGCGGCAGCGAACACGGCATGCTGCCCACCCACATCATCTCGTCGCCCAGCGCGCGGTAGACGGCCTGGTGCACCTGCGTCAGCTCGGCCTCGGCCGCCTCGGCGCTGGAATGCACGCCGGTGATCAGCTCGAGCTGCGACTCGCTGAAGTCGGTGGTGATGTGCGGATGCGTCAGCGCGGCGCCCAGCGCGCGCGGGTGCGGCGTGGCGGCGAGCGCGCCCGCCTGCGTCACGCGCAGGCTTTCCTTCTCCACGCCTCGGCCGATGCCGTGCAGGCGAGCCGAGCTCAGTGCCTTCAGGCGTTCTTGTAGACCGCGCATGCGGTGTCTCCTGGTGCTTGTCTGGCGCGAAAGGTACTGGAAATTCGCGACTCTTGCTGGAGGCGGGATGATGACGCCACTTCGGGAGTTGTGCTAGCCCGATGGCCGCCGTTGGGCGCGGGTCGGCGCACGTTGGTGCAAACCCGTGTTCCCGCGCTCCCGGCAGGCGGCGTGCCGCCGGCCGGCGCGGCCGGTCAGCTCGCGACCAGGAGGCCGCGCTGCTCGATGAACGCGATGACCTCGGCCAGCCCGGCCTTGGTCTTCAGGTTGGTCATCACGTGCGGACGGTTCGGGCGCATGCGGCGCGTGTCGGCTTCCATGACGTCGAGGTTCGCGCCCACGTGCGGCGCGAGGTCGGTCTTGTTGATCACGAAGAGATCGCTCTTGGTGATGCCGGGGCCGCCCTTGCGCGGGATCTTCTCGCCGGCGGCGACGTCGATCACGTAGATGGTGAGGTCGCTCAGCTCGGGGCTGAAGGTGGCGGCCAGGTTGTCGCCGCCGGACTCGATGAAGACGATGTCGGCCTCGGGAAACTTCTCGAGCATGCGGTCGATGGCCTCGAGGTTGACCGACGCGTCCTCGCGGATCGCGGTGTGCGGGCAGCCACCGGTCTCCACGCCCATGATGCGTTCGGGCGCCAGCGCGCCCGCCACGGTCAGCAGGCGCTGGTCTTCCTTGGTGTAGATGTCGTTGGTGACGACCACGAGATCCCACTTGTCGCGCATCGCCTTGCACAGCATCTCGACGAGCGTCGTCTTGCCCGAGCCCACCGGGCCGCCGACGCCCACGCGCAGAGGCGGCAGGCGCTTGCTGCGGTTGGCGATGTGGTGCAGCGGGGTCGGGCGGGACGCGGGCGTGGCGGAGAAGGCGGTCATGACGGGTCTCGTTGGATGTTCACGAACGGAACAGGCGCGAATACTGGATCTCGTGGCGGGCGCTGGCGATGCCCAGCATCGGCGAGAACGATTGCATGTCGTCGTCGCCCGTCGCGAGGGCTTGCTCGATCAGGGCCGGCATCCGTTCGACCAGCGCCTGCAGGATGCGCTGGCCGGCGAGCTGGCCCAGCGGCACGGCCTTCAGCGCCGCCTGCACCATGTTCTCGGCCCAGCCGAACAGCGATGCATGCAAGGCCTGTGCCGCGCTGGCCTTCGCGCGCGCGGTCGCGAGGCCGAACGCGATCGGCCAGGTGGGCGAGGGGGCGAGCGCGGCCAGGTGCTGCAGGCGCTCGTCGCTCGCGCCGTTGCTGCCGGTCTGGTTGCGCAGCCACTCCACCAGCGAGCGGCCCATCTGCTCGCTTTGCAGGCGCAGCTCGCGCGTCTCGCGCGTGCGGCCGATGAAGTCGTTCAGGAAGGTCACGCGCGCGAGGTCGTGGCGCTGCCACGCGAGGTGCGCCTGCGCGAGCACGGGCAGGTCGGCGCGCGCGGGCGCCAGCGCCATCTGGTTGGCGAGCCACGCCGCGGCCGTCGCCTCGCCGGTGACGCGGCCGTCGTCGACCGCCGCCTCCAGCGCCTCGGAGTAGCTGAAGCCGCCCACCGGCAGCGCCGGCGAGGCGAGCCACATCAGCTGCAACAGCACGGCATCGCTGGCGGGCGCGTCGGGCATCAGTGATCGTGCTTCTTGTGGCCGTGGTCATGGCCATGCGCGTGGTCATGGTCATGCCCGTGATCGTGATCATGGTTGCAGTCCGGGCCATGGACGTGCGCCTTGGCCTGGCCGACGACGGGGATGGCGATCGCCTTGCCCGCGGCCTTGGGCTTGTCGTGCGAATGCCCGTGGTCGTGATCGTGGCCGTGGTCATGGTGGCCGTGATCGTGCGCCTCCGCGTGATCGTGCGCCTCCGCGTGATCGTGCTTGTGTCCATGGTCGTGTGCGTGGTCGTGCGCGTGCGCATGCGCGTGACCCGCGTGCGCGCCGTCGCCCGCGCCGTACGCGCCGCCTTCGGGCTCGAAGGCGCCCGAAGACTCGGTGACGATCAGGTGTTGCGCGCGCAGCATGTCGGCCAGCACGTGGTCGGGCTCCAGCAGCAGGCGATCGGGCTGCAGCTCCAGCGGCACGTGGCGATTGCCCAGGTGGTACGCGGCGCGCAGCAGGTCGAACGGCGTGCCGTGGTCGGCGCAGTGCGTGACGACCAGCACCGGCTGTGGCGCGGCCTTCACGCGCACCAGCGAGCCGTCCTCGCACACGAGGACGTCGCCGCCGCGCAGCACGGTGCCGCGCGGCAGGAACACGTTGAGGGCGCGGCCGAGGGTGTCGGTCGCCTCGATGCGGCTCTTCTGGCGCACGTCCCAGTCCAGCTCCACCTCGCTGGCGCGGCGCAGCAGCACCGGGCTGAGGCCCTGGCCGCCGGCGATGCGCTTGCCGACCTGGAGGGCGGCGGGTTGCTTGTCGGTCATCTTGAAATCCTTGGGCGAAAACGAAGCGGGCCGCTCGAGGGCGGCCCGTCATGACGCGTGGATCCTGCGACTTCGCGCAGGATGACGGGGTCGGTGTCATCCTGCGCGAAGTGGCGATCCACCCCTGCCAGGCCGCGGCGAACCGCGACCACAACCTTACATCACCCGCGGCCGCAGCGCTCGGCCGCTCCGGAGCAAGGCCGCTGCCCCCTTGGGGGGCTGGCAGCGGTACCCCGCTGACTGGGGGTTCACCACACGTGGCAACGTTGCACCGGGGCCATCGGCTGGCCCGGCTTGCACGCGAACGCCTGCTCGAACTCCTTGAAGTTCGCGACCAGTCCGTTCACGCGGTACTGGTTGGGCGAGTGCGGGTTGGTGGCGGCCTGCAGGCGCAGCTGTTCGGGCCGCTCGTTGGAGCACGCCCATTGCGCCATGCCGATGAAGAAGCGCTGGTCGGGCGTGAAGCCGTCGACGGACTGCGGCGCCGGATGCAGCGCGACCTCGGCCTTGTAGGCGATGATGGCCAGCACCAGGCCGCCGAAGTCGGCCAGGTCCTCGCCCAGCGTCAGCTTGGAGTTGATGTGGATGTCGTCGACGACGATGTACTTGCCGTACTGGTCGGTGAGGCAGGTCGTGCGCTTGTCGAACTCGGCGGCGTCCTTCTTCGTCCACCAGTTCCGGAGGTTGCCGGTGGCGTCGAACTGGCGGCCTTCGTCGTCGAAGCCGTGCGTCAGCTCGTGGCCGATCGTGCTGCCGGTGTTGCCGTAGTTGGGCGCGTCGTCGAGCCTGGCGTCGAACAGCGGCGGCTGCAGCACGCCGGCCGGGAAGTTGATGTCGTTCATCTGCCCGTCGTAGTACGCGTTGACCGTCGGCGGCGTCATGCCCCACTCGGAATGGTCGACGGGCTTGCCGATCTTGGCGAGCTGGCGGCGCGCCTCGAACGCGTCGCCGCGCTGCACGTTGCCGAGCAGGTCGTCGCGCCGGATCTCGAGCGCCGCGTAGTCGCGCCACTGGTCGGGGTAGCCGATCTTGTTGACGATGCCGTGCAGCTTCTCGAGCGCCTTGATCTTGGTCTGCGGGCCCATCCAGTCGAGGTTCTTGATCTCGCTCTCCATCGCCGTCTGGATCTGCTGGGTCATGTGCAGCGTCTTGGCCTTGAGCTCCGGGGCGAAGTTCTCCTTGACGAATTCCTGGCCCAGCGCCTCGCCGATCTGGTTGTCGACCAGCACCACGCAGCGTTGCCACAGCGGCGCCACCTGGGTCACGCCGCGCAGCGTGCGGCGGTAGAAGTCGAAGTTCTCGTCGACGAAGGGCTTGGACAGGAACGGCGCGGACACGTGCGCGACGTGCCAGCGCAGGTAGGCCTGGATCTCGTCGAGCTTGCGCATGCGCAGCTGGAAGTCGAGCGTCTGGAAGAACTTCGGCTGGCTGACGTTGTAGCGATCGTTGCCGACGAGGCCCAGGCCCGCGAGGTAGGACTTCCAGTCGAACGTGGGCGTCAGCGACTGCAGCTTGCGTTCGTTGGCCGGGTGGAACTGCTTTTGCGGGTCGCGCAGCTCGACGGCGGTCATCGAGCCCTTGGCCAGCGCGGTTTCCATCGACATCACGGTATCGGCGTGCGCCTTGGCGTCGGCGGCGTTCTCGCCCATCAGCGCGAACATGCGGGCGACGTGCGCGACGTACTTCTCGCGCAGGTCCTTGGACTTGGCGTCGGTCTTGAAGTAGTAGTCGCGCTCGGGCAGGCCCAGCCCGCCCTGGCTCGCGAAGGCGATCACGCGCGTCGAGTTGGCGTAGTCCTGCGACGAGCCGAAGTTGAAGAACAGGCCGTCGTCGCCGGAGTTGAGCTGCAGCGCCGCCAGCACGGAGGGCAGGTCCCGCTTGGACTTCATGCCGTCGATCAGCTCGAGTTCGGGCTTCATCGGGCGCGCGCCCAGCGACTGCGTGAGGCTCTCGTTGGTGCAGGCGGCGAAGGCGTCGCCGATCTTTCGCTGCGACACGGTGCGGCCCGTGGTCTGCGTGGCCAGCCTGTCGAGGATGCCCCACAGGACGCGGCGGTTGTCCTGCGTCATCTTCGCGTAGACGTCCCAACGGTCCTGGTCGGCCGGGATCGGATTGTTCTTCTTCCAGCCGCCGCAGGCGTACTGGTAGAAATCGACGCACGGGTTGACCGTCTTGTCCATCGCCGTCACGTCCAGCACGGGCGTGTAGGGCAGCTTGGCCAGGGGCGTGGCGGCGGCCGGGCCGGAGGCCGCCGTGACCGCGGCGGCAGCCGACGAGGCCGGCACGCCGGGCGCGGGCGGCGCGGCGTCCTGAGCGAGGGCCGACGCGGCGAGCAGGCCGGCGGCCACCAGGGCGGCGAACGGCTTCTTGGTGTGGATGTGCATGGACGGTGGGGGTGGGGTTGTCGTTGGGTCGGAAGCGAACGTCGGGACGTCAGGTCATTCGACCTGCACGCCCTTCCAGAAGGCCACGCGGCCCTTGATGTCGGCGGCGGCCTCGGTCGGCTCGGGGTAGTACCAGACGGCCTCGGGGTTCATCTCGCCGTTGACGAACAGCGTGTAGTAGTACGCCTGGCCCTTCCACGGGCAGCTCGTTCGGTGGTTGCTGAACGTGACGTAGTCGCGGTTCAGGCTGGCCTCGGGAAAGTAGTGGTTGCCCTCGACGGTGACGATGTCGTCGCTCTCGGCCAGGACGGCGCCGTTCCAGGTGGCTTTCATGCGGATCTCCAGCGGTTGCCGCGGCGAAGGCGCGCGTGCAGGAGACGCATTTTCGCAGGTGTGGAGAGTGGCCGTGCCTCGGGGCTTCCCGCGCCGGGCGTGTTGTATAGGGGAGGGAAGCTCCGCCTTGACGTCCCCGCGGAACGTCGTGTCGCCGTTGGATGCTCCGCCTGGGGGAGCCGGCGTGTCGACCGGGCGATGCCGATCGGGATGTCAGGCGTCGCTCGGCGGCGTCGCCTTGGGTGCCGTCGCGAACCTACTTCGGAAGCGGCAGGTTGGTGCGCAATTGGCCTTGACGATTGACTTCGATGCACGGCTCGTGGGCCAGCGGCTTCCACTCGGGCTGGGCCGGCGGCTGGCGCACGACGCGCTCACCGAGGGGTTGCCATGGTGCAGGTTCGGTTTCTCCAGCGACTTTCATATGCCCTCCTTGTTGGCATGTGAGCCATCTGCCACTAGCAATCGGCGCGCCAGGGATCGCCCTTTCGGTGAAAACGAGGGGGCGATCCTCACGCGTTTGCAGGTGCTTGTTCTTTCAACGCTTCAGTGTGCACCGCCGTGCACAGCGGTGGGCGCATTTACATGGGCGTTTGTCGATTCTTCGACGCTTCTTCCCCAGTCTTGGGGAGTGCTGCCGGCGACGTCGTCGCCGGGCTGTCGAGCGTGCAGGCGCGAGCCCGGATCGGCGTGCCCGTTTCCTTCAGGCATTCGGCGTGCGCGGCCCTGGCGGCCGCGCCCGACGCGCGCTCAGAACAGGAAGTAGCGCTGCGCCATCGGCAGCTCGGTGGCGGGCTCGCAGGTGAGCAACTGGCCGTCGGCGCGCACCTCGTAGGTCTGCGCGTCGATCTCCATCTTCGGCAGCCAGTCGTTGTGGATCATGTCGCGCTTGGTCACCGTGCGGCAGCCCTTGACCGTCGCGATCGTCTTGTGCAGGCCCGCGCGCGCGGGCACGCCGGCGGCGACGCCGGCCTGGGAGACGAACGTCAGCGAACCTTGCGTGAGCGCGCCGCCGTAGCTGCCGAACATCGGCCGGTAGTGCACCGGCTGCGGCGTCGGGATCGAGGCGTTGGCGTCGCCCATGGCGGCCATCGCGATGAAGCCGCCCTTGAGGATCAGCGCCGGCTTGACGCCGAAGAACGCCGGCTGCCACAGCACCAGGTCGGCCCACTTGCCGACCTCGATGGAGCCGACCTCGTGCGCGATGCCGTGCGACAGCGCGGGATTGATCCCCAGTTTCGCGACGTAGCGCTTGACGCGCTGGTTGTCGTTGCGTTCGCTGTCGCCGGGCAGCGCGCCACGCTGCGCCTTCATCTTGTGCGCACTCTGCCAGCAGCGCAGGATCACCTCGCCGACGCGGCCCATGGCCTGCGAGTCGGAGCTGAACATGCTGATGGCGCCCAGGTCGTGCAGCACGTCCTCGGCGGCGATCGTCTCGCGCCGGATGCGGCTCTCGGCGAAGGCCAGGTCCTCCGCGATGCCGGCGTCGAGGTGGTGGCACACCATCAGCATGTCGAGGTGTTCGTCCATGGTGTTGACCGTGAACGGCATCGTCGGCGTGGTCGACGACGGCAGGAAGTTGGACTCGCCCACCACGCGCATGATGTCGGGCGCGTGGCCGCCACCGGCGCCCTCGGTGTGGAACGCGCACAGCGTGCGGCCCCGGGTGGCGGCGATGGTGTTCTCGACGAAGCCCGACTCGTTGAGCGTGTCGCTGTGGATCGACACCTGCGTGTCCGTCTCGTCGGCCACGCTCAGGCAGTTGTCGATCGCGGAGGGGGTCGTGCCCCAGTCCTCGTGCAGCTTCAGGCCGATCGCGCCCGCCTCGATCTGCTGGCGCAGCGCCTCGGGGCGGCTCGCGTTGCCCTTGCCGAGGAAGCCCAGGTTCATCGGGAACGCGTCCGCCGCGCGCAGCATGCGCTCGATGTTGGCGGGCCCCGGCGTGCAGGTGGTGGCGAAGGTGCCCGTGGCCGGGCCGGTGCCGCCGCCCATCATCGTGGTGATGCCGCTGGACAGCGCCTCCTCGATCTGCTGCGGGCAGATGAAGTGGATGTGGGTGTCGATGCCGCCCGGCGTGACGATCATGCCTTCGGCCGCGATGATCTCGGTGCCCGGGCCGATGACGATGTCCACGCCCGGCTGCACGTCCGGATTGCCGGCCTTGCCGATCGCCGCGATGCGGCAGCCGCGCAGCCCGATGTCGGCCTTGACGATGCCCCAGTGGTCGATGATCAGCGCGTTGGTGATCACGCAGTCGACCGCCTCGGCCGCGCCCGGGCCGTTGACGGCCTGGCTCTGGCCCATGCCGTCGCGGATGGTCTTGCCGCCGCCGAACTTCACCTCCTCGCCGTAGCCGCCGGCGGCGAGCGTGTAGTCCTTCTCGACCTCGACGATCAGGTTGGTGTCCGCGAGCCGCACGCGGTCGCCGGTGGTGGGGCCGAACATCTCGGCGTAGGCACGCTTGCCGATCGTGGGCATCAAAGCGCTCCCTGCACGAGGCCGCGGAAGCCGAACACGACGCGCGCGCCGGCGAGGTCGACGAGCGTCACGGTGCGCTGCTGGCCCGGCTCGAAGCGGACGGCGGTGCCGGACGCGATGTCCAGCCGCATGCCGCGCGCGGCCGCGCGATCGAAGCGCAGCGCGCCGTTGGTCTCGGCGAAGTGGTAGTGCGAGCCGACCTGGATCGGGCGGTCGCCGCCGTTCTCGACGACCAGCGTCAGGCGGCGCCGGCCCGGGTTGAGGTCGATGTCGCCATCGTCGGTGAACAGTTCGCCGGGAATCATCGGTTCCTTCGAGGGAGTCGGGTGCGAACGCACCTCAGGGGTGCGCAAATGCCCTGATCATGTGATCGGCTCGTGGACGGTCACCAACTTGGTGCCGTCCGGGAACGTGGCTTCGACCTGGATCTCGGGAATCATCTCCGCGATGCCGTCCATCACGTCGGCGCGCGTGAGCACGTGGCGGCCCTCGCTCATCAGTTCGGCCACGCTGCGCCCGTCGCGCGCGCCTTCCATGATGGCCGCGCTGATCAGGGCGATCGCCTCGGGATAGTTGAGTTTCAGGCCGCGTGCCTTGCGGCGCTCGGCGAGCAGCGAGGCGGTGAAGAGCAGGAGCTTGTCCTTTTCGCGCGGAGTCAGGTTCATCTTGCGGAGGTTATTGCACTTTTGATGCCACGCGCAAGCCGCGACGGCACGAGTCTTGAGTGCGAATCGGTTGCCCATGACCGACGCCGCCCTCGATCCCGTCCCGACCGCCGCCCCCGCGCCCCAGCGCGTGGTGAAGGTGCGCCGCGACTACAACAGCTGGGTCGCCCAGGAATCGCTGGAGGACTACGCGCTGCGCTACACGCCGCAGTCGTTTCGCAAGTGGTCGGAGATGCGGGTCGCCAACACGGCGTTCGGCGCGGCGTCGTTCCTGGTGCTGGAGGCCGTCGGCGCGACCCTGCTGGTGCAGTACGGCTTCGTCAACGCGTTCTGGGCGATCCTGGCGACGGGCCTGGTGATCGCGCTGGCCGGCTGGCCGATCGCCGTCTACGCCGCCCGCCACGGGCTGGACATGGACCTGCTCACCCGCGGCGCCGGCTTCGGCTACCTGGGCTCGACCGTCACGTCGCTGGTCTACGCGAGCTTCACCTTCATCTTCTTCGCGCTGGAGGCCGCCGTCATGGCCTACGCGCTGGACCTCGCCTTCGACATCCCCCCGGCCTGGGGCTACCTCGTGTGCGCCGTGGTGGTGCTGCCGCTGGTCACGCACGGCGTGACCGCCATCGGCCGCCTGCAGGTGTGGACGCAGCCGCTGTGGCTCGCGATGCTGGTGCTGCCCTACGCGTTCGTGTTCCGCGCGCACCCGCACGCGCTGGCGGGCCTGTGGGCCTACGCGGGCGAGGACGGCCGCGGCGGCGTGTTCGACGTGCTGAAGTTCGGCAGTGCGATGACGGTGGGCATCGCGCTGATGACCCAGATGGGCGAGCAGGCCGACTACCTGCGCTTCATGCCCGCGCGAACGCCGGCGAACCGGCGCCGCTGGTGGCTGGGCGTGGCGATCGGCGGCCCGGGCTGGGTGCTGCCGGGCGTGCTGAAGATGCTGGGCGGGGCGCTGCTGGCCTGGCTCGCGATCGGCCAGTCGGTGCCGCTGGAGCGCGCCGTCGACCCCAACCAGATGTACCTCGCCGCCTGGGACACCGTGTTCAGCCGGCCCGGCATGGCCGTGGCGGCGACGGCGGCCTTCGTCGTGATCTCGCAGCTCAAGATCAACGTCACCAACGCCTACGCCGGCTCGCTGGCGTGGTCGAACTTCTTCGCGCGGCTGACGCACAGCCACCCGGGCCGCGTCGTCTGGGTCGCGTTCAACACCGCCATCGCGCTGATGCTGATGGAGCTCGACGTGTTCACCGTGCTCGGCAAGGTGCTGGGCTTGTACGCGAACCTGGCCATCTCGTGGCTGATGGCGGTGGTCGCCGACCTCGTGGTCAACAAGCCGCTGGGCCTGTCGCCGCGGGGGATCGAGTTCCGCCGCGCCTACCTCTACGACGTCAACCCCGTGGGCGTGGGCGCGATGGGCATCGCGTCGGTGCTGAGCATCGCGGCGCATCTTGGCGCGTTCGGGCCGTTGGCGCAGGCGTTCTCGGCGCTGATCGCCCTCGTGACCGCGTTCGTGGCGTCGCCCCTGATCGCCTGGGCGACGAAGGGCCGGTACTACGTCGCGCGCCGGGACACCGAGGCGCCGATCCGCTTCTTCGCCGCCGGCGAGACGCCGCGCTACCGCGTGCTGCGCTGCTCGATCTGCGAGCGCGACTACGAAGGCCCGGACATGGCGCACTGCCCGGCCTACCAGGGGCCGATCTGTTCGCTGTGCTGCTCGCTCGACGCGCGCTGTGGCGACCTGTGCAAGCCCGACGCGCGGCTGGCCACGCAGGCGCGCGACGCCGTGCACGCGCTGCTGCCGCGCCGCCTGTGGCCGGCCGTCGACGGCGGGCTGGGCGCCTGGCTCGCGACGATGCTGCCGGTGTCGCTGCTGCTGGCGGGCGTGTGCGCGCTGCTGTACCAGCAGGAACTGCGCGCGCTCGGTGAGGCCTCGCCGGCCGCGGCGGCGGCGCTGCGCCAGTCGTGCGTCAGCGTGTTCGCGATGCTGCTGCTGGCCAGTGGCATCGCCGGCTGGTGGGCGGTGCTCACGCGCCAGAGCCGGCGCGTGGCACAGGAAGAAAGCAACCGCCAGACGCAGGCGCTGGGCGAGCAGACGGTGCGCCTGACGCAGGAGATCGCCTCGCACCGCCGCACCGACGCCGAACTGCAACGCGCCAAGGCGGCCGCCGACGCCGCCAACCAGGC
>FTJN01000889.1_pt3 | contig 22476 bp, 16 predicted proteins | sample 1658361 | NCBI WGS metagenome assembly FTJN01 (sample SAMEA3914819, study PRJEB12502) | metagenome | biome: forest; material: soil | place: Canada | collected 2010-06-26 | depth 0.3 m
GGCGAGGACGGGGTCGATATCCTGAACGGCGGCGCGGGCGCCGATACGCTGTACGGCCAGGCCGGCAACGATACCCTGAGCGGCGGCCTGGACAACGACATCCTCAAGGGCGGCCTAGGCGACGACATCCTCAATGGCGACGACGGGGCCGACCAGCTCTACGGGGACGAGGGCAACGACACGCTCAATGGCGGGATCGGAGACGACCAGCTCTACGGCCTGGACGGCAACGACACCCTGGACGGCGGCGATGGGGCGGACGCTCTGGACGGGGGCGATGGTGACGACGTCCTGCAGGGCGGCGCGGGCATAGACTCCGTCTACGGCGGTCTGGGCAATGACATCCTGTACGGCGGGGCCGGAGACGACACCCTCAATGGCGCCGCGGGCGACGACACGGTCAACGGCGACGACGGCAATGACACCCTCTATGGCGAGGACGGGGTCGATATCCTGAACGGCGGCGCCGGCTTCGATACGCTGTACGGCCAGGCCGGCAACGACACCTTGAACGGCGGCCTGGACAACGACGTCCTCAAGGGCGGCCTGGGCGACGATATCCTCAATGGCGACGACGGCGCCGACCAGCTCTACGGGGACGAGGGCAACGACACGCTCAATGGCGGGATCGGAGACGACCAGCTCTACGGCCTGGACGGCAACGACACCCTGGAGGGCGGCGATGGGGCGGACACCCTGGACGGCGGCGACGGCGACGACATCCTGCGCGGCGGCGTGGGCGTCGACACCCTGTACGGCGGGCTCGGCAACGACACCCTGTACGGCGGGACGGGCAACGACACCCTCAATGGCGCCGCAGGCAATGACACCCTTTATGGCGAAGATGGCAACGACACTCTCTATGGCGAGGATGGCGACGACACGATCTCGGGCGGCCTGGGCGACGACATCCTGGCGGGTCAGGCCGGCAACGACGTCCTGAAGGGCGACGCCGGCAACGACCAGCTGTATGGCGGCGACGGCGATGACCAGCTTTACGGCGGCGCGGGGGCCGATGCGCTACAGGGCGACGCCGGCTTCGACTTCGCCCACTACGAAGCCTCGACCAGCGCGGTGACGGTCAATCTGGCCACCGGCGTGGGCGCGGGCGGCGAGGCCCAGGGCGACACCCTGGCCAGCATCGAAGGCGTGGTCGGTTCGAACTTCAACGACGTCCTGGTCGGTGACGCCAACGCCAACGTACTGATCGGCGGTGGCGGCGGCGACAGCCTGACCGGCGGCGGCGGCAACGACATCTTCAAGTACACGGCGGCCACCGACAGCAAGCCGGACGCCTACGACATCATCGCCGACTTCACGACCGGCCAGGACCTGCTCGACCTGGTCGCCGTCCAGCCCATCGAGGTGTCGCTGGTGACGTCGGGCGCGGCGACCTTCGTGTTCGTCAACACCCCCAACGGCCAGATGACCATCGCCGCCAACGGCCAGGTCAACGGCTCGGACGTGCTGGTTCACAACAACCACGGCTTCTACATGATCGGCGACGGGGCGGCCAACACCCTGGTCGGCGGCGTCAACGGCGACGTGATCCAGAGCGGCGCGGGCGATGACGTGATCATCGGCGGCGGCGGCGGCGACGTGATCTTCGGCCAGGCCGGGGCCGACATCTTCAAGTACCTGGCGGTGACCGACAGCAACGCCAACGGCTCGGACGGCCTGTTCGTGTTCGAGACCGGCGTGGACAAGATCGACCTGTCGGCGGTGCATCCCAGCGAGGTCAGCCTGATCCGCTCTGGCGGCTCGACCTTCCTGTTCGCCAACACCCCGAACGGGCCGATGCAATTGGCCACGGTCGGTTATGATCTCAACGGCAAGGACATCATCACCGGCGACAGCCACGGTTTTTACATGATCGGCGACAGCACCGCCGACACCCTGATCGGCGGCTCGACCGGCGATGTCATCCAGGCGGGCGGCGGTAACGACACCATTATCGGCGGCGGCGGCGGCGACGCCATCTGGGGCGGGGCCGGGGCCGACGTGTTCCAGTACCTGGCCACCACCGACAGCAACAGCGCCGGCACCGACACCATCTTCGACTTCCAGTCGGGCGTGGACAAGCTGGACCTGACGGCCGTGCACACCAGCGCGAGCGATGTTTACGGCGTCCTCAACTCCGGCGGCTCGACCTTCATCTTCGTCGACCTGCATGGCGACGGCGTCAACGACATGACGATCCAGCTCAACGGAACCACCGGCATCGTCAACGGCGACATCCTGTTCTAGCGCGGAGGGCGGCGGCCTTCAGGTCTCACCGCCCTCAAGGAATGGCGCCCAACGAAAAAGGGCCCCGCGTCGCCGCGGGGCCCTTCCTTTTTGCCGGCTCCGGCCCTTAGGCGGCGGCCTTCTCCTTGACGCCGAAGCGGCTGTAGAAGGTCTCGCCCTTGGCGGCCATGTCGCGCAGCAGCCGCGGCGGCGCGAAGCGAGCGCCGTACTTCTGGGCCAGGGCGTCGCAGGCCTCGACGAACTTGGCCGCGCCAATGCCGTCGATCAGGCTGATCGGGCCGCCGGTCCAGGGCGCGAAGCCCCAGCCCAGGATGGCGCCGACGTCGGCTTCACGCGGATCGGTGATCACGCCTTCCTCGAAGCAGCGGGCGGCTTCCACCGCCTGGCGATAGAGGAGCCGCGTGCGGATCTCCTCGATGCCGGCCTTGTCGACCTCGGCGACCTTGACCGGCGCCAACTCGGCCAGGCCCGGCCACAGGGTCTTGGGACCCTTTTCCGGATAGTCGTAGAAGCCCTTGCCGTTCTTGCGACCATAGCGGCCCTCGCCCTCGACCATCTTCTCGATGATCGTGGTGAAGGGGCGCTCCTCGTACTTGTCGCCGAGGTCCTTCTTGGTCTGCTGGGCGATCTTGTAGGAGAGGTCCAGCGCGACGTCGTCGTGCATCTCCAGCGGACCGCGCGGCATGCCGGTGGCCCGGCCGACATTGTCGATGATGGCCGGGGCGTAGCCGTCGGCCAGCAGTTCCATGCCTTCCTGCACGAAGGTGCCGAAGCAGCGCGAGGTGTAGAAGCCGCGGCTGTCGTTGACGACGATCGGGGTCTTCTTGATCTTCAGGACGTAGTCGATCGACTTGGCGATGGTCGCCTGGTCGGTTTTGTCGCCGAGGATGATCTCGACCAGGCCCATCTTGTCGACCGGTGAGAAGAAGTGGATGCCGATGAAGCTTTCCGGACGGATTGAGGCTTCCGCCAGGCCGGTGATCGGCAGGGTCGACGTGTTGGAGCCGAACACGGCGGTGTCGGCCAGTTGAGCTTCCGCCAGCTTGGTCACCGACGCCTTGACTTCGCGGTTCTCGAACACGGCTTCGACGACCAGGTCGCTGCCCTTGACGTTGGCGTAGTCCGACGTCGGATGGATCAGGGCCAGGATGGCCGCGCCCTTTTCCGCCGTCAGCTTGCCGCGCGAGACGGCCTTGTTGACCAGGTTTTCGGCGTAGCCCTTGCCCTTGTCGGCGGCCTCTTGCGACTGGTCGATCAGCACGGTCTCGATGCCGGCCATGGCTTGGACATAGGCGATGCCCGCGCCCATCATGCCGGCGCCGAGCACGGCCACCTTCTTGACGTCGTAGTGCGGCACGCCGGCCGGACGGCCCGAGCCCTTGCCCAGCTCTTGCAAGCTGAGGAACAGGGTGCGGATCATGCCCTTGGCCTGGGGCGTCATCATGGTCTTGAGGAAGTAGCGGGTCTCGATGCGCAGAGCGGCGTCGAACGGCACCTGCAGGCCCTCATAGACGGCCTTCATGATGTTCAGCTGGGCCGGATAGTTGCCATAGGTCTGCTTGCGCAGCATGGCGTTGCCCATCACGAACACCTGGCTGCCGCTGGCCGTGTAGGGACCGCCGCCGGGAATCTTGAAGTCCTTCTTGTCCCAGAGGGCGACGGGGTCGCCCTTGGTCTTGACCCAGGTCTTGGCCGCTGCGACCACCTGGTCGGCCGGCACGACTTCATGCACGACCTTCAGGGCCAGGGCCTCGGCCGGCTTCATCGACTTGCCTTCCAGCAGGTACGGCGCCGCCGCCATCACGCCGATCAGGCGCGGCAGGCGCTGGGTGCCGCCGGCGCCCGGCAGCAGGCCGACCTTGGCTTCCGGCAGGGCCAGCTGGATCTTGGAGTTGTCGGCCACGACGCGGTAGTGGCAGGCCAGGGTGATCTCCAGCCCGCCGCCCATGGCCAGGCCGTTGATGGCCGCGGCCACCGGCTTGCCGCAGGTCTCGATGGCGCGGAACGCCTTGTTGAGCGCGAAGCCCATCTCGAAGGCGGCCTTCAGGCCCGCCTCGCCCGAACCCGCGCCGCCTAGGCCGCCGGAGCCGCCCAGTTCGCCGAGATCCGCGCCGGCGCAGAAGCCGGTCGTCTTGCCCGAGGTGATGACCGCGCCCTTGATGTTGGCGTCGGTCTTGAGGCGTTCGGCCACTTCGCCGACTTCCTTGATGACCGCGGCGGTCAGGGTGTTCATCGTGCGGCCGGGCACGTCGAAGGTGATCAGGGCGATCCCGTCGCCGTCGACTTCGATCTTGAAGTTTTCCATGGTTCTAATCCTAGATCCTAGACGCGTTCGATGACCGTGGCGGTGCCCATGCCGGCGCCGACGCACAGGGTGATCAGGGCGGTCTCCTTGTCGGAGCGCTCCAGCTCGTCGAGCATGGTGCCCAGGATCATCGCGCCGGTGGCGCCGAGCGGGTGGCCCATGGCGATGGCGCCGCCGTTCACGTTCATCTTGTCATGCGGGATGTTCAGGGCCTGCATCATGCGCAGGACCACGGCGGCGAAGGCTTCGTTCAGCTCGTAGAGGTCGATGTCGGAGACCTCCATCTTCAGCTTCTTGAGCAGCTTCTCGGTGACCAGCGAGGGGCCGGTCAGCATGATCGAGGGCTCCGAACCGATCGAGGCGGCGCCCTTGATGCGGGCGCGCGCCTTCAGGCCCAGGGCCTCGCCCATTTCCTTGGTGCCGATCAGCACGCCGGCGGCGCCGTCGACGATGCCCGAGCTGTTGCCCGCGTGGTGGACGTGATTGACCTTTTCCACCTGCGGATAGCGCTGGGTGACCACGGCGTCGAAGGCCATGTCGCCCATGCCCTGGAACGAGGGGTTCAGGGCGGCCAGGGTCTGCATGGTCGTATTGCCACGCACGGTCTCGTCGTGATCCAGGATCGTCAGGCCCAGCTGGTCCTTGACGCCAATCACCGACTTCTTGAAGCGGCCGTCGGCCCACGAGGCGGCGGCGCGCTTCTGGCTCTCGACGGCATAGGCGTCGACGTCGTCGCGGCTGAAGCCGTACAGCGAGGCGATCAGGTCGGCCGACACGCCCTGCGGCGCGAAATAGGTCTTGAAGGCCGAGGAGGGGTCGGTCGGCCAGGCGCCGCCGTCGCTGGCCATGGGCACGCGGCTCATGCTCTCGACGCCGCCGCCGATGGTCAGCTGGGCTTCACCCGAGGCGACCTTGGCCGCGGCCATGTTCACCGCTTCCAGGCCCGAGGCGCAGAAACGGTTGATCTGCACGCCGGCCACGCTCTCGGCGTAGTCGGCGGTCAGCACGGCGGTGCGGGCGATGTCGGCGCCCTGCTCGCCGACCGGCGAGACGCAGCCCAGGACGACGTCGTCGACATAGGACGTGTCCAGGCCGTTGCGGTCGCGCAGGCTTTCGAGAACCTGCGAGGCTAGGGAGAGGGCGGTGATCTCGTGCAGAGATCCGTCCTTCTTGCCCTTGCCGCGCGGCGTGCGCACGGCGTCAAAGATGTAAGCGTCGGCCATTGTATGGCTCCTTCCTGCTTAGGCTTGGATGGTTCGTTAACCAAAAAGGCGTCTGATTCTGGTGATTTGGAGATCAGGACGATGACGGCAGCTGAGCGCTCGACGGACGTGGCCCACCCGGTGGTGAGCGACTTCATCGCGCGCGGCTATCATGTGTTCGGCGGCGGCGTGGACCCGGCGGCGGCGAGCGCGCTGCTGGCCAGGATCCGGAGCTTGCGGACCTTCGATGCGGACCTCTTCCTGTCGGAAGCCGAGTTCGACGCCGACCCGCGATATATAGGGGTGAACCCCGCGCCCGGCAGGAACCTGCTGGAGCGTTTCGAGGACGAGCTGGCCTTCGTCGAGAAGGACCCGGCGATCGTCGCCGCCCTGAGCGCCCTGCTGGGCGACGGCTACGAGATTCTGCTCAAGAAACTGATCTGCGGCGTGCCGTCCAGCGTCGTGCCCGACTGGCTGAGGACGCGCATCGCCGGCAACCCGGTCAACAATCTGGGGGCCTATGTGAAGGCCCCGTTCCGGGACATCACCTATTTCTACGGCATCGACTTCCACCAGGACCTGATCGACTACAAGGACCGGGAAGCCGACTTCATCACCCTGTACATCTACCTGCACGACGTGGGGACGCACGACGCCCCGCTGTTCCTGCTGGAAGACAGCCACAAGCTGGGCGGGACGCTGTTCCCGCACGACCTGACCAAGAACGCCCCGAGCGAAGGGGAGAGCGGCTGGCTGTACCGCGACGGGCGCGGCCACGAGGTCCAGACCCGCCAGCATCTGTTGACCGGCCAGACCGGCTACGCGGCCATGTGGCACGCCTGCACCCTGCACGGCACCCAGCCCGACGCCGCCGACAACGAGCGTCTGTCCTTGCGCTACCTGATCGCTCGCAAGCCCGGCGTGGCCGCGCCCGGCATGGACGCCGTCAACGCCACCCTGCTGGGCCCGCTCAGCCTGGACGCCACGCGCCAGGACCTGGACGCGCGCGGCGCCGCCCAGATCAAGGCCAACAGCGTCAACAAGGCCGAGCACTGAACTCATTTCCAATTGCCGATCGGCGCGCGGGCGGACTGAGGGCAGCTCACGCCCCGGGCCGAGACCTTGGCCGTGTAGGTCAGGCGATAGCCGAACTCCGGCGCGGGCAGCGGGCAGGCGGTGAAGCCGGGCGTCGTCACCGTCAGCGACCAGTCGGCCACCTTGGAGCGCAGCAGGTTCTGGCACTGCTCGGCGCCGGCCTTCAGCGGCGTCTCGAACGCGCCGGGCGGCGTCGAGCCGGCGCGTTTGCTCACCAGTTTGCCGTTGAAGAACAGCGGGCGCGGGCCGGTGGCGCGCACGCAGACCACGGCCGAGCGGCTGTCGGAAGCGACTTGAGCGGGGGGCGGTACGGCGACAAACAGCATGGCTAGAGCGTCCTCGCGATCAGCAGTTTCATGATCTCGTTGGTGCCGCCGTAGATGCGCTGCACGCGGCTGTCGCGGTACATCCGGGCGATCGGATATTCGTTCATGAAGCCATAGCCGCCGAACAGCTGCAGGCAGCGGTCGACGATCTTGTTCTCCAGGTCGCTGACCCAGTACTTGGCCATCGAGGCGGTGGCGGCGTCCAGCTTGCCGGCCAGGTGCTGCTCTATGCAGTGGTTGACGAACACCTTGGCGACGGTCGCCTCGGTCTTGCATTCGGCCAGCACGAACTGGGTGTTCTGGAAGTCGAGGATCGCCTTGCCGAACGCCTTGCGGTCCTTGACGTAGGCGATGGTCAGCTCCAGCGCCCGCTCGATGGTGGCCATGCCTTGGACGGCGATGTTCAGCCGCTCCTGGGGCAGTTGGCCCATCAGCTGGAAGAAGCCCTGGCCCTCGTCGGTCCCCAGCAGGTTCTCGGTCGGCACGCGCACGTCGTTGAAGAACAGCTCCGACGTGTCCTGGGCCTCGTGACCCAGCTTGTCGAGGTTGCGGCCGCGCTCGAAGCCCCCAATGGGACCATGTTCGCCGTCGGTCTCGGCGATGATCAGCGAGGTGCCGCGCGCGCCGGCGGTCGGGTCGGTCTTGACCACGACGATGATCAGGTTGGCGGTCTGGCCGTTGGTGATGAAGGTCTTGGACCCGTTGATCACGTACTGGTTGCCGTCGAGCTTGGCGCTGGCCTTGATGCCTTGAAGATCGGAGCCCGCGCCCGGCTCGGTCATGGCGATGGCGCCGACCAGTTCGCCGGTGCACAGGCGTGGCAGCCAGCGCTGCTTCTGCTCGTGGGTGCCGTAGTGGAAGATGTATGGGGCGACGATGGCGTTGTGCAGGCTGATGCCGAAGCCGTCGACGCCCTTCAGCCCCAGCTGCTCCATCAGCACGGCCTCGTGGCGATAGTCGCCGCCGGCCCCGCCATATTCCTCCGGAACGGTCAGGCCGAGTAAACCGGCCCGGCCCGCCTTGTTCCACATTTCGCGATCGACGACGTGGTTCTTGCGCCACGTCGCCACCACGGCCTCTGGGGCGTGCTCGTCGAAGAACTTGCCGACCGCGTCCTCGAAGATCGCGATGTCCTCTTCGGCCATGAAGGCCGGCTTTTCGACTTGGAGCACGCCCATGATCAGAAGGCCTCCGCGGGCAGGGCCATCAGGGTTTCCGAGCCGGTCTTCAACTTGGCCAGATGGGCCCCGGCGTCGGGCAGCACGCGCTCGATGAAGTACTTGGCCGTGACGATCTTGGTGGTGAAGAACGGGTCGGACGAGCCGGCGGCGATCTTGGCGTTGGCCGCCTTGACCATCAGGCACCACATGTAGGCCAGGCCGGTGAGGCCAAACAGGTGCATGTAGTCGGTCGAGGCCGCGCCGGCGTTGTCGGGGTTCTGTAGGCCGTTCTGCATCAGCCACATCGTGCCGTCCTGCAGCTGGGCCTTCACCTCGGCGAGAGCGGTGACGAACGGCTTGAGGCCCTCGTCGCTGTCGTTCTCGCCGATGAACTGGTCGATTTCCTGGAAGAAGGTCATCACGCCGCGACCGCCCTTGGCCGCCAGCTTGCGGCCGACCAGGTCGAGCGCCTGGACGCCGTTGGTGCCTTCATAGATCAGGGCGATGCGGACATCGCGCAGGTACTGGCTGGCCGGGAAGTGCTCGGTGAAGCCGCTGCCGCCGTGCACCTGCATGGCGTCCGAGCAGATCTTGAAGCCCTTGTCGGTCAGGTAGCCTTTCAGCACCGGCGTCATCAGGCCCATATAGTCCTCGGCCTTCTGGCGCACGGCCTCGTCCGGGTGGTGATGAGCCAGGTCGCCGTGCAGGGCGGTCCAGAACAGGAAGGCGCGGCCGCCTTCGATCAGGGCCTTGCTCTCCAGCAGCATGCGACGCACGTCCGGATGGACGATGATCGGGTCGGCCGGGCCGTCGGCGTTCTTCGGGCCGGTCAGCGAGCGGCCTTGCAGGCGGTCCTTGGCGAAGGCGGCGGCGGCCTGGTAGGCGGCCTCGGCCTGCGCCACGCCCTGCAGGCCGACGCCGATGCGGGCCTCGTTCATCATCACGAACATGATCTTCAGGCCGGCGTTCTCCTCGCCGATCAGCCAGCCCTTGGCGTCTTCATATTGCATGACGCAGGTGGCGTTGCCGTGGATGCCCATCTTCTCTTCGAGGCCCACGCATTTCGCGCCCTCGTTGCGCTCGCCGACAGAGCCGTCTTCCTGGGGCAGGAACTTGGGCACGATGAACAGGCTGATGCCCTTGACGCCGGCCGGGGCGCCTTCGATGCGGGCCAGCACCAGGTGGATGATGTTGTCGGCCATGTCGTGCTCGCCGGCCGAGATCCAGATCTTCTGGCCGGTGATCCTGTAGCTGCCGTCGGCCTGCGGAACCGCCTTGGTGCGCAGCAGACCCAGGTCCGTGCCGCAATGCGGCTCGGTCAGGTTCATGGTGCCGGTCCACTCGCCCGAGACCATCTTGGGCAGGTAGAGGTCCTTCTGGACGTCGCTGCCGCCGGTGTGGATCGCCGAATAGGCGCCGTGCGCCAGGCCCGGATACATCGAGAAGGCCATGTTGGCCGAGCTGGACATCTCGCTGAACGACAGATTGACGACGTGGGGCAGGCCCTGGCCACCATAGGTCGGGTCCGAGCCCAGACCCGTCCAGCCGCCTTCGCACAGCTGCTTGTAGGCTTCCTTGAAGCCGTCCGGCGTCTTGACCGTGAAGTCCTTGCTCCAGACGCAGCCCTGCTGGTCGCCGACATGGTTCAGCGGGGCCAGGACCTCGCCGGTGAACTGGGCGGCGGCTTCCAGGATCTGCTCGACGGTCTCGAACGGCGCGTCGGCGAAGCCCGGCAGGTTCCCGTGCTGGTCGATGTTGAGCACGTCGCGCAGGAGGAAGGCGTGTTCGCGAACGGGCGGCTGGTAGGTCATGGAACGGTCCTGGTCAGTCAGATCGAGAGAGGGCGGGTCGGGGAGAAAAACAGAAGCAAGGCTCCGCGCGCTCGGCGGTCTTGGCCGAAACGCGCGAAAACGGTTCTACTTGCCGAGCGCGGCGTCCGCGTGACCGTCCAGCCGGGCGCGCAGCACCTGGTCGTAGTCGGCGGCGCGGGGCAGCAGGTCGGGGCGGATCTCGGCCAGGCGGCGCTCCAGGCGCGCGCAGGCTTCGCGCAGTTCGATCAGGGCGCCGTCGATGTCCTCGCGCTGCTGCTCCAGCGCGTTGGCGCGCTCGCGGAACTTCTTCAGCGACCGGGCCATCTGGGCCGCGCCGTCGTCGTTCTCGTCATAGAGGTCCAGCAGTTCGCGGATTTCCGACAGCGACAGGCCCACGCGCTTGCCGCGCAGGATCAGCTGCAGGCGGACGCGGTCCTTGTGGGAATAGACGCGATTAAGGCCCTCGCGAGCTGGCGTCAGCAGGCCCTTGTCCTCGTAGAAGCGCAGCGCGCGCGGCGTGGCTTTGAACTCGTTGCAAAGCTGGCGGATCGTGAAGGTGCGTTCCGGTCGTCGCAGGTCAGCCAACATTCGAACCCTCCCTGGGCAGGCCCGACTTCCGCGGACGGGCCGGTTGGTTATCGTTGATCACCATATGCCCGCGACATTCTGACGTCAACGCTTACGTAAACGTCAACTTGGCCATGGGCGGCTAGGTTTACATTCCTAGGGTAGAGGCATATTTTCCGGCATCACGGCCAGGATGCAGCCAGCCATGTCGTCTCTGTCGCACACCGAAATCTGGACCGCGATCGACGCCTTGGCCAAGCGGTTCGAGATGAGCCCGTCGGCCATGGCCAAGATGGCGGGTCTGGACCCCACCAGCTTCAACCGCTCCAAACGCGGCGAAGGCGACACCCGCCCGCGCTGGCCCTCGACCGAGAGCCTGGCCAAGGTGCTGGAGGCGACGGGGGTCGGCTTTTCCGAATTCGCGGCCCTGACCGAGCGCATGCCGCCGCCCAATCCGCGGGCCGTGCCGCTGATCGGCTTCGCCCAGGCCGGGGCCGAGGGTGTGTTCGACGAGACCGGGGCTCCGGTCGGGTCCAAATGGGACGAGATCGATTTTCCGGGGTTGGGCGACGAGGGCGTCTATGCCCTGGAGATCACGGGCGACGCCCTGGCCCCGGTGTTTCGCGACGGCGACCGCATCCTGGTCTCGCCGTCGGTCCAGCCGCGCCGGGGCGACCGGGTGGTGGCGCGCACCACGGGCGGAGAACTGCTGGTCAAGGAACTGGCCCGGGTCACGGCCCGTAGCGTGGAATTGGCCTCGCTGACGCGAGACGGCCAGGATCGCACGCTGGACCTGGCCGAGGTGGTGTGGATCGCCCGGATCCTGTGGGCCAGCCAGTAGGGCCGGCCTCCGGAAGACTAGAGCATTTTCAAGCGAAGTGGAGTCCGGTTCGCGTGAAGAAAATGCGTAAAAACAAAAGACTAGAGCGCCCGGCCAGATGCAATCAGGTCGGGATACGCTCTAGGTGCGCGGGCAGTCGCCGTGCTTGCTTTGCAGCCAGGCGGTCAGATCGCCTTCCCACGGAGCGTCGCACGTGACGTCGACGCGGTAGGACGCGAAGTTGTCATTGTGCGCGGCTTCGACGTGCGCGGTGGGGAACTGGGACGCCAGTTCGCCGAGCAATGAGTCGAATTCCGAACGGTCCGAAGGGCGAAGGGTGAAGCAAGCCATGAGACTAACCTTGGTTTTGATCCACCGACACTAGACTCCAAAGTGCGGACAGACCCTTAACCGCCAATTCAGACTCCGTTCATCTGTTGGGGCATGGTGTCGCACAAGGGCGACAGGCGGTCGATTGTTTGACGCTCGCGTAAGTCCGCCGTCATGTCCGATGCGATCAGCGCCCGCGGCTTTGCCCGATGCCGCGAGCGCCGACGACGAGGTTTCGCATCACCACCAAATGTTCCGGTAAGAGCAGGAACGAATGGGGTATGAAATCGAAGACGATCGGATAGCGGTTCTTGCCGCCCAGAAAATTCGTCGTGGGCGTCCGTCGGACGAACTGGTGGAGGGTGCGACCGACGCCCCACGGCGCCCCGCCGCGAGAGACGACGAGGACGGTTTCAGGCCGATCCGCAGCCCTGAGGAGTACATTATCGCTCTTGCGCGCCACATAGGGCGGCCGTGCTCGCACCCGTTGATAAGGACTCGCGTTTAAGTAAGGTAAGGTGCCGTCTCGGATGCTTGCCTTTCGATCCGTCGCGCGCGGTCGTTTTGATGGGATTGCAGGCATCGGCCATATTTGGCCGATATCCTTGAAGTTTAGGCCATTATTGGCCATATATGGCCGATGCTAAAAACCTCTGCCGAACTACTCGAAGAGCTTGGGCAACGCATCGTCGCGCGTCGCAAAGCCTTGGGCTGGACCCAGCAGGCGGCCGCCGAACGGTCTGGCGTCAATTATCGCACGTGGCGGCGGCTTGAGAGCATGGGGCAAGCCTCTATCGAGGACCTGGTGAAAGCGGCCGTGGCGCTGCGTTGCGAAGAAGGCTTAGAGGTTCTCTTCCCAGTTCCCGCCGCCTCCAGTCTCGATGAGTTGCTGCGCCAACAGAAGGCGCAGGCTCGGCGGTCGGGGATGCGACGCACATGAAGCTGGAGCCGGGCGCGCCGCTGACGATCAATCTGATCTTTGACGAAGACGAGGCCCCCATGCCCACGGCGCGTCTGGCCATGGCTCAGGGGCTGGCCCAGTTGGAATGGTCCCCCGAAATCTTGGTCAATAAGCTGCCGGTCTCTGGCTTGAATTACCCGCCTGAACCGGGCCTCCACGGCGCCCGTCGTCGTGACCTCGAAGGTCTGCATGGCTTTGTCGCCGACAGCCTGCCCGACGCCTGGGGCAGCCTCGTAGCCCGTCGGCGGCTCGCTAAGATGGGCGTGCGCATCGAAGATCTTAGTCCGCTGGATCGGCTGGCCCTGGTTGGACGACACGGTCGCGGCGCCATGGCCTTTCTGCCCGACACAGCGCCCCCGCCCGAGGTCGAGACGCTGGACCTAGACGCCCTGGCCGCCGAGGCGGTGGCCATCTTGGCCGGCGATGAAAGCGCGCTTACTGCGACTCTGGCGACCTTGGCCAATGGATCGGGGGGCGCGCGCCCAAAGATTCACGTCGGTTTCGATCCAAGCGACGCGGTTTGCGTGGTTGAAGGCGAAGCCGCGCCGGGCCACACCGCCTGGATCGTCAAGTTCGCCGCCCCCAACGACCGGCCCGATATTGGACCTATTGAGTCCGCCTATGCCGCCATGGCCAAGGCAGCGGGCCTGGAGATCTCCGAGCATCGGCTGCTGCCCGCCAAGTCCGGTCCGGGCTATTTCACCACGCGACGGTTCGACCGGCCTGAGCCTGGGCGCAGACTGCACATGCTGTCCTTGGGCGGCGCGATCGAGGCGCCTTGGACGCAACCATCCTCCTACGACCTGTTCCTGCGCGCCACTCTGGCCATCACCCGCCATGCCGGCGATCTGGCCGCGGCTTTCCGGCGCATGGTGTTCAACATCCTAGCCAGCAATCGCGACGATCATGTTCGCCAGCACAGCTACCTGATGGATCCGGCGGGGGTGTGGCGCCTCGCCCCGGCCTATGACCTGACCTATTCAAACGGGCCCGGCGGCGAGCACTATCTCGACGTCGAGGGCGAGGGTCGCCGTCCGACGCGGGCTCATGTCCGGGCGCTGGGCAAACGTCACGGCTACGACAAGGCGTCTATCGATCGGATCATCGATGAAGTGGCCGCCGCTCTAGCAGGCTGGCCGGGCTACGCCGACGAGGCCGGCGTCACCAAGTTGTCCAAGACCGACATCGCCGCGGCCCATGCCGCCGTCGCGGGACCCTTCTTCGCCGCGCCTTGAGCGCGCGCCGGCGCCCGTCGGCGAAACCGGGGGTGCAAACGGAGGGGCGTCTTCGCGGGACCCAGCTGGCAGGGCGTCGACTGTCCGCCTGTCCGGCTTTTCTCGCGTCGCCCGAACCTGCGGGGTCATAGCGAAAATCGGTTCAAGCAGACGCGGAAATTGTGGCTCGAAGGGACCGAAAGCGCGGCGTCCGGGCGCGGTCGATGGCGGCGAGCCTTTGAGGCGATCTTCGATGGGTCAAAATTTTTATCGGCAGCTCATTGTCGGTCGGTGCTCCCACTCATGAGCGACGCACGGCAGGTGGTCTCCGGCGCACCTAGTCTTCTTCAGGAGGCTCGGATAAGGTCTCGTTGCCCATCCGTTCGAGGGTCATACGTTCAAGCTCGGCTTTGCGACGCGCCTCGTCCAACAGGCGCTCGAAGGTCTCGGAAAAGGCGTTCAGATAAGTGGTCGTGTCGATCCGTTTAAGATCGTCTCCCCCAGCGGCATCGAATTCCTGCAAAGTGATGAGGAAGGCGGCGACCAACTTGTTGTCGGCGCTACGCAGGGCGAACTCAGGCGACCCGATCATGATCGCGGCCACCAGGCCATTGGGATCGGCTCTGACAGCCCGGGCGAAGCTATGTAGGCGCTCCAAGGTGATCTGCCCGCCGCCGGCCTCGAAATATTCATAGCGTTCAACGACGATGGCGATTTCCTCACCGAACCTATGCACACGGGAGGTGGCGACAGGCAGATCGAAACGCCTCAGCAGTGAAAGGCAGAAGTGCTCGTTCTCCGCCTGCGCCTCAATGTCGGCCGAAGGTGGCTTGAGGATGTGTGTGGTTGGAACTCTACCGGAAGGGACTCCCCATCGACCACCTTGCTGGATCAAGGCAATCTTTGGCTGGGCGCCCGCGAGGCTGAACTGCCCTTGGTCACTCGACCTTCGCCACGCCCCTTTATTCCCTCGCAGGTCTGCGAGACGTGCGCCGATTTCTTCGTCGCCGATCCATTCGATGCCGTCACGGTCACCGCTGATCACCGAGTCCAGTCGCTCGGGCTGAACAAACTGCACCGCGCCCGCGCAGTCCTCCCCTACGGCGCCAATCAAACCGAACGGCTGTCGTGCGCTGACCTGAAACTTGCTCGCCCAATCACGAATGATCAGTTCGTTATCGGGCAGCAAACCCCACAGAAAGGCCTCTAGCACCGCGCCGGAGTGGGCCTCCGCGGTCAAAGGCATCGATAACGAGACCGGCACGGCGCCACGCCGGGTGCGCCACGCTTCGGCGTAGGTCAGCGTCAGCCGCCCGCGCTCGTAGTCGAGCCTTCCCGCTTCGACGCCGTTCATCAAGATCGCGAGATGGGTCATTGTGGCCCCTCTGCACGGTGGCGGCTTAGGATCGCACTGGGATCGGGTGCATCGAGCGGGTCATCATCACTCAAGCTCGCGCCTTGGGCCTGGCCGTCGAGCATCAGGCGCATACCGAGGGTGTTCAGCAACCGCAGCACAAGGCCCATGGCCACACCGGGCTTGCCGCCCTCCAATTGGATCAACCACTGGCGGCTTACCCCGGCGCGGCCTGCCAGTTCTGCCTGTCCTAGGCCAAGCTGCTTGCGTCGCTCTTTGATCGCGGCGCCGATGTCGCGAGGCGTGGTGATAAGCACGGCTTGATGTCCACGATAGTTTACTTTCTGAAAAGACGTCTATCGTAGACATTCATAAATGTCAACGATTGTATGCATTGCGTAATGTCACCTATCGATTACATCGGCGCGCGCGAGGCTCGCTGTTGCGGCTTTTCTGGCCCAACGCGCCGACGCGCGGATTTCCCGGCAGCCGCAGATTCTTCGCCAACTCAGCCCGGCTCGGACAACGGAGCGCGGGCGATAGTTAGTCCCCGGCGACGAGACAGCGATGGACGAAGATATACGGACAGGGTTTTGTCACGTAGCTTCGAAGTGGTCAGAGTCCATCGACGAATTTTGGCCACGCCGCGGCAGGCTTAAAATGCCTTCAGAGGGGCTGCCGACAAATCCGTCACCCACGAGAGATTGATGTCTCCCGCGCCACGTGTTGCTGTGAGGCGTCAGTCACTTCGGGACAAGCATGGCCAGCGACCCTACACCGATCCAGCCCCAGCGTCATCGTGGCTCCCGTCTTGGTTCGGACCGACGCGCCGAGCGCAAGCGCTCGCCCTTCATTGGGTTGGGCGTGGCGGCGCTGGTCGGCGTCGGCGTCGGGGCGGGTGTGATGATGCTGGTATCGCCTTCGCTCACGCCGTCGCCGTCTGATGTCCATGTCGAAGCGGCCGGCGCCGACTATGCGACGGGCGGGGCGTCGGGCTACCTGGCCCCCGGCGCGGTCCAGGCCATGCAGATCCTGCCGCCGCCGCCTGTCGCCGGGTCAGCCCGCGCCGACAGCGACAAGCAGGTGTTCCTGGCCACGCGCAAGCTGGAGAACACGCCGCGCTGGGAACAGGCGCGCGCCGATTCCGACCAGAGCGTCGCGGCCACCCTCAAGGCCTTCAGTTGCGCCCTGGGCGCGGACCTCGGCCCGGCCAGCGCCCCCGCCACCGACGCCCTGCTGGAGCGCTTCGCCAAGGACCAGGCGCCCGTGGTGGAAGCCGCCAAGAGCGGGTTCCACCAGCCGCGCCCGTTCCTCGCCTCGCCCGGCGCCCTGTGCATTCCCCGCAGCGACGAACTGGTCCGCAGTCCCGACTATCCGTCGGGCCATGCGACCTGGGGCTGGGCCGTGGCCCTGATCCTGGCCGAGGCCGCGCCCGAACGGGGCGGGGCCCTGTTGGCCCGGGGGCGCGCCTATGGCGAAAGTCGCGTAGTCTGCGGCGCCCACAGCGCCAGCGCGGTGGAGGCGGGGTGGCTGGTCGGCGCGTCGCTGGTCTCGGCCGCCCATGCCTCGCCGTCCTTCCGAAGCGATTTGGAAGGCGTCCGCATGGAACTGGCGTCGCTACGACGTTCGGGACGCGGGCCCGACCCGGCGATATGCGCCCGCGAGTCGACGGTGCTGGCCAAGTCGGCCTTCTGAGCTATGACATGGAACGGCGGGCGTGGCCGAGTCTGTCTCGAACAGCCTCGGAACTCGCCTCCTTTCGACGATCCGCTTTCGATACTGTCGCAAGGCGTTCGCGCCTGATCATCACAGCGGACGAAGGCGCCAATAGTCGGCCAACCCGATCGTTCCGGCCGGGGTAGGTCGTTAGAGGTTCAAATATGAACCCCGAAACCATCCCGGACATCCCGCGCGTGGGCGCCTCTGCGGGCGAACCGACAAGGGCCAGAAGCTGCACATGCGATCTCTGGCAGCGTTGCGCCATTTTGACTTCAACGCCGCGGGCGCCTAGAGGTCATTGTCACGCTGGATTTTGGGGCCGAGCAGCGATGGCAAACCGCGGCGAGGAATTTTCAACGAGCGCGGAAGATGAACTCGCCTCGGAACCGCAGCGCTTTTTGCAGCCCGGATCGCGCCCAATATCGAAGCAGTCCAGACCCTTGTACGCGATCTTGTTAAGATCGAACTCGAATCGGTGCTCAGATGCGCTCGGCAGCCGTCAACGATTTGGCGGCTGCGGCTCTGGGTGGCGTTTAACCCAGTTTTTCCTCGATCAGGGCCGTGGTGCGATCCAAGCCGAAGATCGCCGCGAACGAGCCGAAGCGCGGGCCCTGGCTCTGGCCCAGCAACACCTCGTACAGGGCCTGGAACCAGGCGCGCAGCGGCTCGAAGTCGTGGTCCTTGCCGACCGCGAACACCTCGTTCTGGATCAGCTCGGCGTCCTGGCAGTCCGAGGGCAGGGCCTTCAGTCGGGCCAGAAGATCGATGATCGCGGCGCGTTCCTTGTCGCCCGGCGCGCGGAACACCTTCGAGGGCTTCACGAAGTCCTCGTAATAATTGATCGCATAGCCAGCCAGGCGGTCCAGCAGCGGCTGGCTTTCCGGCGTCGCGCCCGGGATGTAGCGCGACAGGAAGCCCCAGAGAATCTCCTTGTCCGAGGCGTTGGCGGCCGAGACCAGGTTCAGCATCAGGCTGAACGACACCGGCGAGCCATATTGCGGCGGGCGGCCCGAATGGACGGCCCACACCGGGTTGTCCAACTGCTTGGCCGGCTCCTGCTTCTGGTAGGCGTCCAGCTGTTGCAGATATTCGTCCGTCGCTTTGGGGATGACGTCGAAGAACAGCTTCTTGGCCGATTTCGGGCTCTGGAACATGTAGTAGGACAGGCTTTCCGGCGCGCCGTAGCGCAGCCAGTCCTCCATCGACAGGCCGTTGCCCTTGGACTTGGAGATCTTCTGCGAGTTCTCGTCGAGGAAGAGCTCGTAGTTGAAGCCCTCGGGCGGCACGCCGCCCAGCGCCTTGCAGATCTGAGCCGAGGCCTTGACCGAGTCGATCAGGTCCTTGCCGCTCATCTCGTAGTCGACGCCCAGCGCCGTCCAGCGCATGGCCCAGTCGGGCTTCCACTGCATCTTCACGTGGCCGCCGGTCACCGGGGTCTCGACCTTGGAGCCATCCTCGTCCTCGAAGACGATCGTGCCCTTCTCGACATTGCGCTCAAGCGTGGGGACCTGCAGCACCTTGCCGCTCAAAGGGCTGATCGGCAGGAACGGCGAATAGGACGCGCGACGCTCCTCGCCCAGGGTCGGCAGCATCACCCTCTGGATGGCGTCGAAACGGGCCAGGGCCGTCAGCAGGGTCTCGTCGAACAGCCCGCCCTTGTAGCATTCGGTCGACGAGACGAACTCGTACTCGAAGCCGAAGCCGTCGAGGAACGCGCGCAGGCGGGCGTTGTTGTGGGCGCCGAAGCTGTCATGGGTGCCGAACGGGTCGCGGACCACGGTCAGCGGCTTGCCCAGGTCCTCGATCAGCGGCTGCTTGTTCTCGATATTGTCGGGAACCTTGCGCAGGCCGTCCATGTCGTCGCTGAAGGCGATCAGCCGCGTGGGGATGGCGTCGTCGGTCAGGGCGCGGAAGGCGTTGCGCACCATGGTCGTGCGCGCCACCTCGCCGAACGTGCCCAGGTGCGGCAGGCCCGAGGGGCCATATCCAGTCTCCAGGATCACCGGTTTGGCCAGGGCCGGAAAGGTCTTCACGGCCTCGTCGGCCTTGCCGCTGTTGATCAGCGTGGAGGCGAGGTCGCGTTCGGCGTCGGACAGACGCAGGCGCAGGATGCGGGCGAGCAGGGCGCGCGCCTGCTCGAACGGCCAGGCGCGAGCGTCACGGGCGAGGGGGGAGAGGCCTTGGAACATGCCGGGCGGTATAGGGGGAAGTGGCGGCGGTGGCTAGTTTCGGGTGAGGGACCGCTGACTCAGATGTGAATCTCGGATCGAACAAGGGTTCTTGCAACCTGCCCTCGATGCCTTGAGATAAGGCCGATGAAGAAGCGTCTCGATCACCTTCCGGCCGGCAAGCGCCACGAGCTGAAATTCGTGGTCGAGCTGCTGCGCGAGGGTTTCGCCGAGGCGACGGCCGGGCGGCAAGCTGACCGCTTGAAGAATGGCAAACTGCTCAAAATAATTCTCTTTGGGAGTTATGCACGCGACGACTGGGTCGAAGATCCGATCGGCCGGTACTTTTCCGACTACGACATCCTAATCGTTGTCGATCACGAGGACCTTACCGAGGTCCCGGAATTTTGGGCCAAGACTGAGGAGAGGCTTCTCAGTGCATTGGTGTCGGGCCAGCATCTACGTACGCCGGTTAGCCTGATCTACCACACCCTCGCCGACGTGAATGACCAGCTGCGGATGGGGCGTTACTTCTTCATGGACATCGTCCGGGATGGCATCGCGCTATTCGAGGAACTCGATCAGCCGTTCGCACAGCCTGAGCCCCTCACCCCCGAGCAGGCGTTGAATGAGAGCCAAGACTACTACGAAGAGTGGCTTGAGAGTGCGGACACGTTTTTTCTAAACGCTATCGACAATGTCGTACGCCAGCGGCCAAAGGAGGCCGCGTTCCTCCTCCATCAGACCACGGAGAGGCTGTACCATTGTCTGTTTCTCGTCCTGACACTCTATAGCCCCAAGACCCACAGCCTGAATCAGCTGCGCAAGCTGGCGGAAAGCTTGAATCCCAGCCTCGCCCAGGTCTGGCCCACCGAGACCAAGTTTCAAAAGCGCTGCTACGAACTGATCCGCGCCGCTTATGTGAAGGCTCGATACTCGCGCCACTACCAAATCAGCACTGATGAACTGACTTGGCTAGAAGGGCAGATCTCGCTGCTGCGAACCATGGTCACCGACCTCTGCGAACAGCGTCTTAGCGACCTGAGAGCTGCTGCCTAGCGGCTGTGCGAGGATCCTTAGTGGGCCCAGCGTGCCGGCTGCTATCCCTTCAACGCCCCGGCCACCACGTCCCGCGCCTCGGCCTGCACCGACTTGAGATGATCCGGACCCAGGAACGACTCCGCATAGATCTTGTAGACGTCCTCGGTCCCCGACGGCCGGGCGGCGAACCAGGCGTTCTTCGTCGTCACCTTCAGCCCGCCGATCGCCTCGCCATTGCCGGGCGCGGCGGTCAGGATGGCGGTGATCGGCTCGCCGGCCAACTCCTTGGCCGAGACGTGCGAGGGGCTAAGCGCTCCCAGCCGCGCCTTCTCCGCCCGGTTGGCTGGGGCGTCGATGCGGGCGTAGGACGGGGCGCCGTGTTGCTCGGTCAGGCTCGTGTAGAGCTGGCTGGCGCTGCGGCCGGTCTTGCCCTGGATCTCGGCGGCCAGCAGGGCCAGCAGCAGGCCGTCCTTGTCGGTGGTCCACACCGTGCCGTCGCGGCGCAGGAAAGAGGCTCCGGCCGACTCCTCGCCGCCGAAGCCCACCGAACCATCCAGCAGCCCCGGCACGAAGTGCTTGAAGCCCACCGGCACCTCCAGCAGGCGACGGCCCAGGCCCGTCACCACGCGGTCGATCATCGACGACGAGACCAGGGTCTTGCCGACGGCGACATCGGCGCCCCAGGCCGGACGGTTGCCGAACAGATAGGCGATCGAGGCCGCCAGATAGTGGTTGGGGTTCATCAAGCCGGCGTCGGGCGTGACGATCCCGTGCCGGTCGGCGTCGGCGTCGTTGCCGGTGGCGATGTCGTAGCCGGCCCCGCCCGCCATGGCGTTGATCAGGTTGGCCATGGCCGCGCCTGACGAGCAGTCCATGCGGATCTTGCCGTCATTGTCGAGCGGCATGAAGGCCCAGCAGGGATCGACCTCGCTGTTGACGACGGTCAGGTCCAGCCGGTGGCGGTCGGCGATCTCGCCCCAATAGCCGACGCTGGCCCCGCCCAGCGGGTCGGCCCCGATCTTCACGCCGGCGGCGCGGATGACGTCCAGGTCGAGAATGGTCGGCAGGTCGTCGATATAGTGGCCCAGGAAGTCGTAGCGCCCGGCCCCGGCCAGGGCCCGCTTGAACGGGATGCGCTTGACGTCCTTCAGCCCGCCTTCCAGCAAATGGTTGGCCCGCGCGGCGATCACCGACGTGGCCTCGCCCCCGGCCGGTCCGCCCGACGGCGGATTGTACTTGATGCCGCCGTCACGCGGCGGGTTGTGCGACGGGGTCAGCAGGATGCCGTCGGCTTGGCCCGGATGGGTCCGGTTGTGGCGCAGGATGGCGTGCGATACCGCTGGGGTCGGGGTGAAGCCGTCGCGGGAATCGATCAGGGTCTCGACGCCGTTGGCGACCAGCACTTCCAGCGTCGTGCGCCAGGCGGGCTCGGACAGACCGTGGGTGTCGCGGCCGACGAAGACCGGGCCGTTGATGCCCTGGGCCGCGCGGTATTCCACGATGGCCTGCACGACGGCCAGGATGTGGTCCTCGTTGAAGGCCGCGTCCAGGCTGGAGCCCCGATGCCCCGAGGTGCCGAAGGCGACGCGGTGGCCGACGTTCGAGAGGTCGGGGTGAACATCGAAATAGGCACGGGTCAGGGCGTCCAGGTCGACGAGGTCTTCGGGTCGGGCTTGGCGCCCAGCGTGTTCATGCATGCGACTAGCCTTATCGATCGCCGGTTTGCCGTTCAATGTCCGCCGTCCCACCGAGGCGGAGGCCGGCCTGTCTGCCTCGCACCGAGGCAGTGGGTTCTAGCCGCGAGAGGGGAAGGTATTCGAACCCTAGAACGCTTCGGCGACGATCGTTCCATCGGGCAGCAAGGCCGCGCGCTTGAGGCCGCTGGAAGCGAAGGGCATGGCGACATTGCCGTCGCGGTCGATCGCCACCAGCCCGCCATGGCCGCCCAGCGCGGCGACGCCCTGGATCGCGGCCCGGGCGGCGTCCTCCAGGCTCTCGCCCCCGAACCGCACCCGGTGGGCGATCTGCGAGGCGACCGCGGTGCGGATGAAATATTCGCCCTGGCCGGTGCAGGACACCGCCGCGTGGCCGTCGGCCCAGGCGCCGGCCCCGATGATCGGACTGTCGCCGACCCGGCCGGGCAGCTTGCCGAACAC
>FTJN01000340.1_pt2 | contig 22462 bp, 18 predicted proteins | sample 1658361 | NCBI WGS metagenome assembly FTJN01 (sample SAMEA3914819, study PRJEB12502) | metagenome | biome: forest; material: soil | place: Canada | collected 2010-06-26 | depth 0.3 m
CGCCGCCGCAGGCCACCAATGCGGCGAGCAGGGCCAAGGCGGCGACGCGTCCGGCGCCACGCAGGACGGGCTGGATCGTGAGCATCGATTCCTCTCGAGATGGCGTTCGCGCGCAAGTCGCCGGGCCTGCCGGCGCGCACACGGCCGGACACAGGTCTTGCCGGGTCGAAACCGTTGGCCCTTCGCTTTCGTACGACGATTGTGGCCCAGGTCCACGGCCGCAGGACTGGGCGGTCGCGTGGACGCTTTTCCGGCGTCCGTCGCCGCGCCCCGCCGCTACGCTTGGCGGCTTCGCCCCTCCTCCGGAACCCGACCCATGACCGCCCGCTTCGCCCGCCCTCCGCTCGCCACCTTCGCCCTTGCCGCCCTGGCTCTCCTCGCGTCCCGGCCCGCCGCCGCCGTCGAGGCCTACGCGGCCACCGGGTTCCCGTATGCGCTCGTGGGCCTGGCGCAACCGATCAACGCGTCGTTCGCGCTGCGCGCCGACTTCGGCACCATCGCCCACCACGGCTACAGCGGCTCGACCTCGGACAACGATTTCAAGGGCAACATCGACTACAACCGCGCCGCGCTGCTCGGCGACTGGTTCGTGGCCGGCGGCGGCTTCCGCCTGAGCGGCGGCGCCACGTTCAACCAGGCCAAGGCCACGATGACGGCGTCCGCGCACAACGGCAAGATCTCGATCGGCGGCACGCAATACGACGCGCCGTCCTCGCTCTACTACGTGCAGTCCGACCTGTCGTTCCCCAAGGCCGCGCCCTACGTCGGCCTCGGCTGGGGCCACCACGACGCCCCGGCGGGCCTGTCGTTCAACTTCGATCTCGGCGCCTCGATCGGCACCGCCAAGGCCACGCCGCTGAAGGCGTCGCCGGCGCTGGCGAGCGAGCTGGCCGTCAACCAGGCCGGCGCCGCCGACCTGGCCTCGGAGAACCAGGACTTCCAGGACACCGTGCGCAAGTTCAAGGCGATCCCGCAGCTGACGTTCGGGGTCGGCTACCGCTTCTGATCGTCGGCCTGCGCGGCGTCGAGCTCCGCGGCCAGCGCCTTCATCACGTGGCGCGCGCTGGACTCGTTGGTCGCGCAGACCACGTCGTGCACGTCGCACGCGCGCACGAGGGCGTTGATGTCGGGTTCGTGGGGCTGCGGCGTCATCGGGTCGCGCAGGAAGATCACCGCGTCGACGAGCCCTTCGGCGAGCCGCGCGCCGATCTGCAGGTCGCCGCCCAGCGGCCCGCTCAGGAGGCGCTCGACGTCCAGGCCGGCTTCGGCGATGAGGCGTGATCCGGTGGTGCCCGTGGCCATCACGTGGCAGCGCGCGAGGAACGGGGCGAAGTCGCGCGCGAGCGTGACCATCAGGTCTTTCTTGGCGTCGTGCGCGATCAGGGCGATGTGCATCGCGCGATCATAAGCACCTGGAGTTACGACGTCTGATCAATGCGCATGCCCCAAAGCGAGGCGCGGACTTTACGAATCCTCACGTTCCCGGGGTCTCGCGAGGCCGGCCCGGAAACGACAAAGCGTGAGCGGAGCCCACGCTTTGCTGTAGCGTTTGCAGCAAACCAGGTCTGCCGACCCGCCCCGACGCGGGCCGGCGCGCCCGTCAGCTCAGGGACGAATCGCCCTTGGGGGCATTGCCGGTGGCCGTGGCGTTGCGCGACGCGTTGTTGGCGTGGCGCTTGGAACCGGCGGCACGCGCCTCTTCCGAGGTGAATTGGTGCGCGTTGCCGCTGGCGTGGGCCGCACGGCCGCCCTGGCTGGCGATCTCGCGCTGGCGCTCGCGGTCCATGCCCGCGAAGCCGCGTCCGCCGCCGCTCGGCTGGCCGCCTTGCTGGCCCTGGGCGCCAGCCTGGTTCTGCTGGTCGTGGCGGCCGGTTTGATCGTGTTGGGAAGTCATTGCTGGTACTCCGAAAAGTTTGGTCCGCCGCCCCATGCGACAGGATTTATCGGACCCGCGAGCGCCAGGCACCCAGGTCACGTCCGACATGGGCAACGCACATACCTCCCCCGCGGGTTCCCCCCTAATGTCGAGCTGGAAACGATTGGAAACGAGACGGATGCACCGTCCGGGCGCATCGCGGGCGGCGGGTGCCAATCGGTGCGCGGGCCGGAATGTCCCGGCCTGGCCGGAAATCAGCCGGCCAGCGGCGGCCCGAACCGTTGGTCGGGCTTGGGCGCGCGCGCGTACAGGCCCTGCACGCGCGGGATGTTGGCCGCGATCGTGCGCAGGCGGTCCGGATTGGACGGATGGTCCGAGAGGAAGCCCGGTGGCGCGCCCTTGCTGGCGGCCTCCATCTTCTGCCACAGGGAGATCGCCGCCTGGGGCTGGTAGCCGGCGCGGGCGGCGAGTTCCAGGCCGATGAGGTCGGCCTCGGTCTCGTCGTCGCGGCTGTATTTCAGCGACAGCAGGCGCCCGCCCATGCCGGCCGCCGTGCGGCTGGCGCTGCCCCAGCCGAACAGCCCCGCCAGCAGGGCGATGGTGCTTTGCGTGGCCACCTGCTTGCCGATCTGCGAGCGCCCGTGCTCGCGCAGCGCATGGGTCATCTCGTGGCCCATCACCATCGCGACCTCGTCGTCGGACAACTGCAGCTTGGACAGGATGCCCCAGTAGAACGCGATCTTGCCGCCAGGCATGCAGAAGGCGTTGATCTGCGGCGAGCCGATGAGGTTGACCTCCCACTTCCAGCCGACGGCCCGCTCGTTCCACATGCCGGCGAACGGCCGCAGGCGCGTGGAGATCATCACCAGGCGCCGCAGCTGGACGTGATCCGGCGGGGCGAGGTGGTGGGCGGCGCGCGCCTGCGCGAGCATGTCGGCGTAGCCGCGCGCCGCCTCGGCCTCGATCTGGCCGGCCGGCACCAGCGACTCGAAATGCGAGCGCGGACCGACCTGCACGCCTTCGCGCTGGGCCAGCGCAGCGACGCCGGGCAGGGCCAGCGCGGCGCCGGCGGCCCCCGCCTTCAGCAGGCGGCGACGGTCGGGATCGAGGAGAGGCGGGGTGTCCAAGAGGCGTTTCGGGCGATGCGGGTCGCAGATGACTGCGATCTCGCGCAATTCAAGAAGTTCGCACGTCCAGCGCGTCGATCGGGCGCCACAACGCCTTCAGCCAGATCAGCGACGGCACGCCCATCACGACGGCGACGAGGAAGAAGTTCGGCCAGCCGATCGCCTCGGACAGCACGCCGGCCAGCGGCCCGATCCAGACCCGGCCGATCGACTGGAACGCCGACAGCAGCGCGAACTGCGTCGCGCTGAAGCGCTGGTTGGTCAGGCTCATGAGGAAGGCGAGGAAGGCGGCCGTGCCCATGCCGCTGGCCAGGTTCTCGCTGGCCACCGCCATCAGCAGCCCGCCGTCGACCAGCGTCGGGTGCAGCAGCTTGACGAAGCCGAAGTCGAAGGCCGGTATCAGCCACCCGGGCAGCGCGCCCTTGCCGTGCACGGCCAGCCACCAGAACGCGACGCTGCTGGACATCTGCAGCAGCCCGAACACCAGCAGCGACCACACGAGGCGCAGCCGCAGCATGATGAGCCCGCCCAGCAGCGCCCCGACCACGGTCAGCACCAGGCCGATGAGCTTGTTGACGACGCCCACCTCCGCGGGGCCGAAGGCCATGCCCTTGAGCAGGAACGGCGTCAGCAGCGACAGCTGGAACGCGTCGGTGAGCTTGTAGAACACGATGAAGCCCAGGAAGCTCCAGGCGCGCGGCTGGCTGAAGTAGGAGCCCAGCCCGGACAGCAGCGTCTCGAAGCGCGCGCGCCGCGCGGCCCAGCCCGCCAGCGGCAGCGTCACCGCCAGCCCCAGCACCAGCGCCAGCAGGTCGATCCACTTCGCCTGCAGCGATCCCTTGGCCACGTCGGCACCGAACCAGGGCGACAGCAGCCAGCCGGCGACGGGGCCGCCGACGCGCTGCGTCAACACCACGCCGGCCGCCACGGCCAGCAGCACCGCGAGAAACCCGATGAGGTCCTGGCGCACGGGCGCCCGCGTCGCGTCGTTCACGCGCGCGGGCGGCTGCGCGAGACGCGGCAGCGCGAAGGCCGAGAACACCGCGAGGCCCGCCATGATCACGGCCATCAGGCGGTAGACCGCGGGCCAGGACATGCCGACGCCGCTGACCGCGTCGGTCCAGATCAGCGCCACGCCGCCCGACAGGATCATCGCGAGGCGGTAGCCCATCACGAACAGCGACGCCCCGATGCCGCGTTCGCGCGCCGGCAGCAGGTCGACGCGGTAGGCGTCGACGACGATGTCCTGCGACGCGCTGATGAACGCCACGCCCACGCCCAGCGCGGCGAACAGGGGCAGCGCGAAACGCGGCGAGATGTCGGCGAGCGCGAACAACGCCAGGGCCAGCAGCGCCTGCGTGAACACGACCCAGCCGCGGCGCCGGCCCAGCAGCGGCAGGTCCACGCGATCCATCAACGGGGCCCACAGGAACTTGAACGTGTACGGAATGCCGATCAGCGTGAGAAAGCCGATCTGCGCCATGTCCAGGCCGTCCATCGTGAGCCAGGCCTGCAGCGCGAGTCCGGTGAGCGCCAGCGGCAGGCCGGAGGCGAAGCCCAGCACGAGGACGGCGGCCAGGCGATGGGCGATGGCCAGCCGCGAGGTTGGCGCCGGAGGGACGGACATTGCGGCGTCAGGGGGCATCGGCGCATTCTAGAGAGTGTGTCTCCGTCGCTCAGCGCGCCGCCGGCTTGGAGGCGAGCCGGCGCCGCTCCGCGACGACCGCCCCAGGTCCTGCCCGCTCAATTGTTGTCAGTCCACCGTTCGCACGCGGTCGTCATGCTGCCAGAACATGGCGGGCCGCGGCGATGCCTACTGCGTCGCCGGCCGCCGCGCCGCGTCGATGTCCAGGAAGCGCCAGTATCCGCTCACGAACGGATTGGCCGGATAGCCCTGCAGCCACGGCTGCGCCAGCACCAGGCGCACGCGATGGAAGTGCGTCTTCATCGGCATCCAGGCCAGCAGCAGCTTCTGCGCGCGCGCGATCGCGGCGCTGCGCTCGGGGCCGTCGGGCAGCTCGTGGATGCGGCGGAAGTCGACGTTGTAGTCGGGCAGGTCGAAGCGCGACCAGTTGCCTTCGCCCTTGCCGGGGCCGTAGGCCAGCGCCAGCAGGTCCTCGGGATCGGGCTCGTCGGACGACGCGCCGAGCGTCCACATCTGCAGCTTGCCCGCGCGCGACTGCTTCATCTGCTCGGGCCACTGGCGGCGGTCGAAGACGATGCGCAGGCCGATCGCGTCCATCTTCTTCTGCCACAGCTCGTTCAACTGGCGCGCGCTGGTGTCGGGCTGGGTCGCCATGTGCAGCACCAGCGCGCCGCCGCCAGGGCGCTCGCGGTAGCCGTCGCCGTTGACGTCGACGTAGCCGTACAGGTCGAGCAGCGCCCGCGCCCGCAGCGGGTCGTAGTCGCTCATGCCGCTGCGGTAGGCCGGGTCGTAGCCGCCCACCAGCGGCGCGACCAGGCCCTGCGCGGGAATGGCCAGCGGCTTGCGCAGCAGGCGGATCTCTTCCTCGTTGTCGTAGCCGAGCGCGATCGCGCGCCGCAGCGCGACGCGCTCGGGGGCGTAGCCGCCCACGACCGGGTCGTCCATGTTGAAGTAGGTGTAGGTCACGTCGGGCTGCGGCACCATGTGCACCTGCATGCCGCGCCGCGCGAGGTTGGCCGCCAGGCGCCCGCCGGGGGCGGCCGTGTCGGCGAACTCGTAGGGCACCAGCGCCATGTCGAAGGCGCCGCCCATGAAGGCGAGCCACGCAGGCTGCGGCTCCTCGATGATGGACACTTCCACGCGGTCCACCATCGGCTCGCGCCGGCCGTGCAGCCGCGCGGCGGTCGCCTGGCCGTCGGCGTCGTCGGCGGCGGGCTGCTCGTCGTAGAACTCGGCGCGAAAGCGCGGATTGCGCTCGAGCGCGATGAACGAGGAGCGGCGCCACTGCACGAGGCGGAACGGGCCGGTGCCCACGGGGTGCTCCATGATCGCGTCGCCGTACAGCTCGGCCACCTCGCGCGCGATCGCCCCGGCGTAGATCGACTCGGCGAGCTTGAGCGGGAAGCGCGGGCTCGGATGGCCGAAGCGGATGCGCAGGGTGTAGCGGTCGATCACGCGCAGCCCCTCCACGGGCGCGTCGTAGTCGAACGGCAGGTCGCGGCCCTGGGCGCGCTCGCGCAGCGCCTGCAGGCCGACGATGTCATCGCCCAGCAGGTCGGCGTAGGCCACGCTGTGCAGGCGCGGATCGAAGTGGCGCTTGAGCGTGTATGCGTAGTCGGCGGCGGTGAGTTCGCGGGCGCGGCCCTTGAAGGCCGGATCGTCGGCGAAGAAGATGCCGGGGCGGATCCGCAGCGTGAGCTCGCGGAAGTCGGGCGACATCTCCGGCAGCGCCGCCGCGGTGGCGACGCGCAGCTTCAGCGGGCGCGCCAGCAGGTCGTAGCGCAGCGGCGGCTCGATGATGTTGTCGATGATCTCGCGCGAGTAGGCGTCGGGCACCTGGGCCGGATCGAACCCCGTCTCGGCCTTCTCCAACGCGTAGCGCAGCACCTTCTGCGGCGCGGGGAGCAGCGTCTGCGCGGCGCCCGGTGCGGCGGCCAGGCCCGCCGCCAGGAGGGCAAGCGGCCAGCAACGACGTTTCGACGATCGCACGGACGACACGGGGGCCTGTGGTGTGGTTGACGACGCCCGGGCCGATGTGGCGAATCCCGAGCGACTAGTGTCCTGTCCCGGAAATACGTGGCGTGACGACGGGTCGAAACGGGGTGAGCGCAAGGCGCGCGAGGCCCACGATCCTGGTGGGCTCGCGGGCCTCGCGCAACGCCGCGATCACCCCGTTTCGGCTCGCCCCGAAGGGGTTCGACCCACCCGCACCGCAAGGTGCTGACATTGGAACTGGTGCTCGTACGCTGCGGACGGGTCGAATCGGCATGCCGCGTATTTCCGGGACAGGACACTAAGGAGTCTACAACCCCTAAACTCGCGGACTTCGGGACAGGACACCCCACCGACTCGATGTTCGCCTACCTGCTTCGTCGTCTCTGGCAAATGATCCCCACGCTGCTGGGCGTGGTGCTGCTCGTCTTCTTCCTGTTCCGCAAGTTCGGCGTCGACCCGGTCCAGACGCTGGCGAGCCTGAACGCGACGCCGCGCGAGATCGCCGAGATCCGCCACCAGCTGGGGCTCGACGAATCCTGGTGGGTGCAGCTGGGCCTGTTCGTCAAGGGCATCGTCACGTTCGACTGGGGCCGCAGCTGGGCCACCAACGAGACGATCGCGCACCTGATGGCCACGCGGCTGCCGGCCACGCTCACGGTGACGCTGCCGATCCTGGTGCTGGACACGCTGATCGCGATCCCGATCGCGCTGGGCGTGGCCTACGTGCGGGGCTCTCTGACCGACCGCGCGATCATGGTGGGCACCACCGTGGCCCTGTCGATCTCGTTCCTGGTCTACGTGATCGTCGGCCAGTACGTGTTTGGCTTCCGGCTCGGCTGGTTTCCGGTGCAGGGCTGGAGCGACAGCACGTGGACCAACCTCGTGGTCTACGCGCCGCTGCCGGTGCTGCTTGCGGTCCTGGTGGGGCTGTCGCCGCAGACGCGCCTGTACCGCAGCTACTTCCTCGACGAGCTGGGCCACGACTACGTGCGCACCGCACGCGCAAAGGGCCTCACCGAGCCGGCCGTGCTGTTTCGCCACGTGCTGCGCAACGCGTTGATCCCGATCCTCACCAACGTCGGCCTCGCGCTGCCGGGCGTCCTGATCGGCTCCTTCCTGATCGAGGTGTATTTCTCCATTCCCGGCATCGGCCGCGAGGTGCTGCTGGCGGTCAACCGCAGCGACTATCCGGTGATCCAGGCGGTGACGATCTACGTGGCGATGCTGACGATGCTGGCCAACCTGGTCGTCGACCTGTCGTACCGCGCGGTCGATCCGCGGGTGGTGCTGCGATGAGCGCCGTCCGTCCGCCCGAAGGCGCTCGCCTCGCGGTCCGCTGCGGCGGAGACCGCCGATGACCGACAGGCCCGATTTCGCGTCGACGTCGATCGTGTCGATGCTGCCCGACGCCGCGCCCTCGCGCGGCGCCGACGGCGTCTGGCGCTCGGCCTGGCGGCGCTTCCGGCGCGACGGCGTGGGCATGGCGTCGTTGGCCGTGGTGCTCGCCTACGCGCTGCTGATCGCCGGCACCGGCAGCGGCCTGGTGGCGCGCCAATGGCAGGACGAGGTGGGCGTGCACTACGCGCCGCCGACCTTCCTCGGCGCCGCGCGGCGCGACGCGCCGGCCGCCGCCGCGCCGGCGGCCGCCCCGGCCTCGGCCAAGGTCGACATCTCCGACGTCGATCCGCTCGCCCCGCGCTACGCCGAATGGGACCAGCGCGCCGCGACGTACCACGCGCAGGCCCGGCCGATCGCCGCGACGCTGCCGTTCGGCGGCGACCGGCTCGGGCGCGACGTGCTCGCCAAGGCGCTCAAGGGCACGCAGATCTCGGTGTCGGTGGGCGTGCTCGCGGCCATCGTCGCCACGCTGATCGGCGCGTCGCTGGGCGCGTTCGCCGGCTTCTTCGGCGGCCGCGTCGGCGACCTCGTGGAATGGGTCTACAACGTGCTCACCGCGGTGCCCGAGATCCTGCTGTTCTTCGCGTTCGCCGCCGTCTTCGGCCGCGGCATCTCCACGCTGGTGCTGATCATGGGGCTGACCGGATGGACGGGGCAGTACCGCCAGGTGCGCGCCGAGTTCATCAAGCATTCGCGGCGCGAGTACGTGCGCGCCGCGGAGGCGATCGGCGCCTCGGCCGGCGCGCGCATGTTCCGCCACATCCTGCCCAACGTGAGCCACGTGATCCTGGTGCGCATGTCGCTGATGGTGGTGGGCTTCATCAAGGCCGAGGTGATCCTGTCGTACCTGGGCCTGGGCGTGGCCACCGACCAGGTCAGCTGGGGCACGATGCTGGCCGAGTCGCAGAGCGAGCTGATCCTGGGCCACTGGTGGCAGCTGGCCGCCGCCACGATCGCGATGGCGGTCTTCGTGACCGCGTTCTCGCTGATGGCGGACGCCTGGCGCGACGCGCTCGACCCCAAGCTTCGAGGCCATCGATGACACCGGTGCCGCTGCTCAAGGTCGAGGACCTGCAGGTCGCGTTCCGCCTGCACGACGCCAAGGGCCGCGCGCGCCGCGTCGAGGCGGTGGGGCGCGGCGACCAGGGCGTCAGCTTCGAGGTGCCGCCCAACACCACGGTCGCCCTCGTCGGCGAGTCGGGCTCGGGCAAGAGCGTCACCGCGATGGCGCTGGTGCAGCTGCTGCCGCGCAACGCCGAATGCGCGGGGCGCGTGCTGTGGCGCGGCGACGACCTGTTGCGGGCCCCGCGCGCGCACATGCAGCGCCTGCGCGGGCACGAGATCGCCTGCGTGTTCCAGGATCCGATGTCGTCGCTGAACCCGGTGCTCACCATCGGCGAGCAGATCGCCGAGCCCTTGCGCAAGCACCTGTCCATGAGCCGCGCCGCGGCCCGCGCGCGCACCGAGGAGCTGCTCGCGGAGGTGGGCATCCCCGAGCCGAGGCGCCGGCTCGACGCCTGGCCGCACCAGCTCTCGGGCGGCCAGCAGCAGCGCGTGATGATCGCGATGGCGCTGGCCTGCGAGCCGCAGTTGCTGATCGCCGACGAGCCCACCACCGCGCTGGACGTGACGATCCAGCACCAGATCCTCGAGTTGCTCGCGCGCCTGCAGGCGCAGCGCGGGCTCTCGATGCTGTTCATCAGCCACGACCTGGGCGTGGTGGGCAAGGTCGCGCAGCAGGTCGTGGTGATGCGCCAGGGCACGGTGCGCGAGCGCGGCACGGTGGGAGAACTGTTCGAATCGCCCCGGGACGCCTACACGAAGGCGCTGCTGGCCTGCCGGCCGCGCCTGGACCAGCGCCCGCGCCGGCTCACGGTCATCGACGACGTGCTGGCCATGGAGACCGCGGCCTTCGAGGCGCCGCCCGAATCGCCCGCGCCGGCGCGCAGCGTCGACGTCGACCTCGACCCGCGCCGCGCCGACGACGACGACCCGGTGGTGCTGCAGGTGGACGGCCTGTCCAAGAGCTTCTGGCTGCGCAGCGGCCTCGTCGGGCGCGTCGAGTTCAAGGCCGTGCAGGACGTGCGCTTCACGCTGCGCCGCGGCCACACGCTGGGCGTGGTCGGCGAGTCGGGTTCGGGCAAGACCACGATGGGCCAGACGCTGCTGCGCCTGCACGACGCCACGAGCGGGCCGCTGGCCGGCCGCGTGCTGTTCCACGGCCACGACCTGCTCTCGCTCGCGCCGGCCGACCGGCTCGCGATGCGGCGCCGCATCCAGATCGTGTTCCAGAACCCGTACGAGGCGCTGAACCCGCGCTTCACGATCGGGCAGACGCTGGTCGAGCCGATGACGATCCACGCCATCGGCGTCGACGGGCCGGCGCGCGAGCGCAAGGCGCGCGACTGGCTCGTGCGCGTGGGCCTGGACGCGGACGCGATGCACAAGTACCCGCACGAGTTCTCGGGCGGCCAGCGCCAGCGCATCGCGATCGCGCGCAGCCTCACGCTGTCGCCCGACGTGCTGGTGCTCGACGAGGCCGTCGCGGCGCTCGACGTGTCGGTGCAGGCGCAGGTGCTCAACCTGCTGAAGGACCTGCAGGACGAGCTGGGCCTGGCCTACATCTTCATCAGCCACGACCTGGCCGTGGTGCGCTTCATGGCCGACGACGTGATGGTGATGAAGGACGGCCGCGTGGTGGAGCATCGCCGCACGGAGACGCTGCTGGCCCATCCGCAGGACGACTACACCCGGCGCCTGATCGGCGCGGTGGCGCAGGGGCCGGCAAGCCCGGCGCGGCGCGACGCGGCCGCCGCGGCCTGATCCCGCTACGGGGCGGCGACGGTGAACGACCAGGTGCTCAACGCCAGCGCCTGGCCGCCGCTGATCGTCGCGTGCAGGGTCACGGTGTAGGTGCCGGCGGGCAACGGGCTGGCGGGCACCAGCACGGCCATGACCTCGGAGTCGAGGCCGGAATCCGCATTGACGCCGGTGCCGGCGATCCCGCCCCCTGCCAGGATCACGCCCGGCACCGCCACGCCGCCGGAGGTGGCGAGCGAGAACTGGGTGATCGTGACCTGGCCTCCGGCGATCACGTCCTGGTTGCGGAAACCCACCAGGATGGGCGTGCCGGCGGTGTCGTTGGGCAGGAGCGCCTTCGACACCCGCGGGCTTTCGTTGGAGACGCGGAAGGTGCCGTGCGCCACGGTGCCGCCGTCGAAGGGGTAGGCGACGACCGCGCCCGAGGGCGGAATCTGCTTCGAGCCGCCGCCGTCGAACGGCGAGGCCATGTCGATCGTGCACATGCCTGCCGCGGCACCGGTGCCGAAGCCGAAGCCGGCGTCGGTGACGCGGCTGAGCATGGAGGCGGCGTGGTACACGGTGTCCAGCAGGTCGCCCACGCAGTCGCTGGTGGCGGAGCTGGATCCGATGTCGCCGATCACCTCGGTGGCATAGGAGTAGCTGTAGCCCGCGGCCTGCATGCGCTTGAACGGGTTGGTGCCCGTGAAGTACGGCAGTCCGCTGGTCTCGTCGTGCGCGGAGTCGGCGCTGTTGAAGCCGTTGGCGGTGAGGTAGGCGGTGTGGCTGGACGCGGAGGTGTCGAGCGCGCTCGATTGCGCCAGCAGCCCGGCGCCGGCGCCCTGGCGCACGGCGTTGAGCTGGTTGAATGCGTTGACCCGGCGCATGTCGGGGTAGTTCGCGGCCGCAACGCTCGTCTGCAGCGTCCCGTTGGTGCCCGGGGCCAGCGCAGGGCCCGGCGCAGGAGCGGGCGGAGGCGGTGGTGGCGAGGGCGAATCGCCACCCCCGCCGCCGCAGGCCACGAGGGCGCTGGCGGCGGTCAGGGCGAACAGGACTTTGAGATGATGCATCGACGAGGAATCTGAAGAAAACAAACGGGCCGGTGCACGCAGGTGTCGTGCCAACGGCCCGGACTGCATTCTGGCCGCTGGCAAGCGGCCCGCCGGCATGCTTACCGAACGTTTCCACTCCGTTCATGCGCGCGTCCCGAGACATCGGATGCACCGGCGTGGCATGCTGGCGTTCCAACGCAGGGAACTGTTCGCCACGGTCGAGGTCAACCGTCCACCTTCAGGAAACCGGATCAGGAGACGACGATGAAACGCTGGCTGTCCAGGAACAAGGGATTCATCGTGTTCCTGCTTTGCTTCGGCGTGTTCCGCACCGCCGTCGCCGACTGGAATCCGATTCCCTCGGGTTCGATGCGTCCCACGCTGCTCGAGGGCGATGTCGTGTTCGTCAACCGCCTCGCCTACAACCTCAAGGTGCCGCTCACCGACATCGTGGTCGCGCCGCTGGGCGATCCGCAGCGCGGCGACATCGTCACGTTCTCGTCGCCGCGCGACGGGACGCGGCTGATCAAGCGCATCGTCGGCGTGCCGGGCGACCGCGTCGAGATGCATGGCGACAAGCTCACCGTCAACGGCGTCGTCGCGCACTACGACGACACGTGGAACGCCCCCGACCCGGTCGCGCCGGGCCGCACGCTCGAGTCGGTGCACGCCGTCGAACGCCTGGCCGGCAACGAGCGCGCCGTGCAGTTCCTGCCCCAGGTGCGCGCCCGCCGCGACATGGCGCCGCTGACGGTGCCGCCCGGCCACTACTTCATGCTGGGCGACAACCGCGACAACAGCGAGGACTCGCGCTACATCGGCACGGTGCCGCGCGCACTGCTGATCGGCAAGGCCAACCGCATCGTCGTGTCGGCCGACATCCTCGACCACTGGCATCCGCGCCTGGATCGCGTGGGCCGGTCGTTGGACTGACGGCTGGATCGAACGCTGGATTGACCGCCGGCGCCCGGCCCCACGTCCTCGTCGTCGCGGTCGGCACCGCCGGCGACCTGTACCCGTTCCTGCGCGTCGCGCGCGAGCTGCAGGCGCGCGGCCATCGCGTCACCTTGCTGGGCGTGGCGGCGCACGCCGCCATCGTGGCCGACGCGGGCGTGCCATTCCTTCCGATGGGCAGCGAGGCGCAATATCGCGCCACCCTGGCCCACCCGGACGTCTGGCATCCGCGCAAGGGCTTCCAGGTGCTGTGGAACGGCCTGCGCGACCATGTCGACGCCTTGCCCGACTACGTGGCCGGCCTGCCCGCCGCGGAGCCGCTCGCGCTGTTCGCGCACCCGCTGGCGCTCGCGGGCGCCGCGCTCGCGCGCACGCGCCGGCCCGACCTGCGCGTCGTGGCGGCCTGGCTCGCGCCGGCCAACCTGCGCACCGTGCACGACCCGCTGACGATCGGTCCGCTGCGCATCCCGCGCTGGCTGCCGCCGGCCTGGCGGCATCGGCTGTGGCGCAGCGTCGATGCGCGCCTGGTCGACGCCGTCGCCGTGCCCGACATCAACGCGAGCCACGCCCGCTACGGCCTGCCGCCCATCCGCCACTTCATCGACCATCTGCAAACCGTGGCCGACGCCAACGTGACGCTGTTTCCGCCCTGGTTCGCCGCGACGCCGCCCGACTGGCCGCGCCCGCTCGCAGAGGGCGTGTTCGCCCTGCATGATCCCCACGACCCGCACGCCCGGGCCGAACTGCCGCCCGAGCTGGAGCGTTTTCTCCAGGCCGGCGCCGCGCCGCTGGTGCTGACGCCGGGCAGCGGCAACCGGCAGGCGCACCGCTGGCTGGCGCGCGCCGTGGCGGCGGCATGCCGGCTGGACCGGCGCGCCATCCTGCTGACGCCGCATCGCGAGCAGGTGCCCGAGCCGCTGCCGCCAGGCATGTTGTGGCTGCCCTACGTGCCGTTGCGCGGCCTGTTGCCGCGCGCGGCGGCCCTGGTGCACCACGGCGGCATCGGCACCACGGCGGAGGGGCTGCGCGCCGGCGTGCCCCAGGTGGTCGTCCCGCTGGCCTACGACCAGTTCGACAACGCCGCGCGCGTGAAAGCGCTCTCGGCCGGGACGAGCGTGGGCGGCGGGGCCGCAGGCGCCCGTCCGCGCGCGCTGGCCGCCGCCCTGCGCGGGCTGCTCGGTTCCGCCGAGATCCGCGCAGGCTGCGCGCGGGCGGCCCGGCTCGCCACGGCGGACGAACGGCACGACCTGGCGGGCCTTGTCGAGGCGCTGCTGGGCCTGGACACCCGCGTGCCGGATCGCACGCTCGCGTTGCCAAAAAGCGGCATTTAGGCGCCGTGCGGCCACCAAGCGCGAAAAGCTTGGGGAAACGGCGCCCGTGGACCGGATCGCGCCGGCTCAATCCTGCCCAGAATCCACCGATAACGATTCCGATGCCCCTGCAAAACCTCCGCGGGAGCGGCCGCCGCCGTCTCCCGCCTCCGGCCCCCCCCGTCGCGCCCTGGCGCGCGCCGGGCGGCGCCGTGGGCGCCCTGGGCGCGGTCGTGCTGGGCCTGCAACTGTGGCTGGCAACGCCCGCGGCACAAGCCAACGTGCCGGCCGAATCGGTCGGCGCCCTGCCGCCGAGCGCGCCGCCGGTCGAAGCGCTGGTCAAGCCCACGGACGAGTTGCAACGCCTCCAGTACGTGGGGCGCGCCCAGCCGGACGTCGCCACCGTCGCGCTGCTGCGCTACGCCGACACCCTGCGCATGGATGATCCGCGCCACCTCGAGACGCTGCTGGAGGTGGGCTCCGAGTACGTCGCGCAGAACAAGGGCGACGAGGTCGAGCAGGTCGCGTCGCGCATCGAGGCGCTGTCCGACCGCGTGCCGCTGGCCCGGCCGGCCGCGATGCTGCTGCGCGGCCAGTGGATGCAGGCGCACGGCGAGGTCAGCAAGGCCGAGCGCCAGATCATCGAGGCCTCGGCCCTGCTGCCGGCCAAGCCGCCCGACTACCTGCGGCTGCGCGTGCTGATGAGTTCGGCATTCGTGAAGAACCGCGGCGGGCACTATGACGAAGCGATGATGCGCTACAACCAGGCGCTCAAGCTGGCCGACGAGACGGGGCCCACCTGGCGCCGCATCGACCTGCGTTCGCTGATCGCCCAGGTGCTGTTCGACGCCGGCCAGACCGACAAGGCCGCCGAGATCAGCCGCGAGCAGATGCGCCTGGCCACCGAATCGGCCGACGAATACGGCATCTCCGCCGCCTACACGACCCGCGCGATCCAGTTCAGCCGCGGCACCGACGGCGGCACCGTGCTGGCCGACTGGCGCGCCGCGCTGGAGCACGCGCGCCTGGGCGGCAGCAAGCACCAGATCGTCGTCGGCATGGCCAACATCGCCGACTACTACCTCGTGCGCGGCGACTTCCAGACGGCCTACGACCTGTCGCAGAAGGCGCTCCCGCTGGCGCTCGAGGCCAAGGACCTGCCGGCCCAGAGCGTGGCCATCGCCAACACCGGCCTGGCGCTGATCGGCATGAAGCGCAAGGCCGAAGGCCTCCCGCTGGTGCGCGAGTCGATGAGCATCGACGAACGCGCGGGGTCGGCCAACAGCATTTCGGAGTCGGCCAGGGAGCTGGGCGGCTACCTGGAGCGCGCCGGCTACCTGGACGACGCGCTGGTGGCGTACCACCAGTACCGCCAGATGTCCGACGAGCTGAACCAGCAGGATCGCCAGCGCGCGCTGATCGAGCTGCAGGAAGGCTTCGCCAACGAGAACCGCCAGCACGAGCTGGACATGCTCTCGCGCGAGGGCCGGCTCAAGGACGAGGAGATCCGCCACCACGAACTGCAGCTCAAGCAGTGGACGGCGGCGGGCTTCGTGAGCCTGCTGTTGCTGGCCGTCGTGGCGGTGCTCGCGCGCCGGCTGCGCGCGCGCAACCAGCTGCTGCGGGTCAGCAACGAGCAGCTGCGCCTGCAGGCCGAGATCGATCCGCTCACCGGCCTGTCGAACCGCCACCACCTGCAGGCCGTGATGGCCGAGCGTCCGGCCGGCGGCCTGCAAGGCACGCTGTACCTGCTCGACGTCGACCATTTCAAGCAGATCAACGACCAGTGCGGCCACGCCGGCGGCGACACCGTGCTGGTGGAGATCGCGCGCCGGCTGCGCCACACGCTGCGCGACGACGACCTGATCGTGCGCTGGGGCGGCGAGGAGTTCCTGGTGCTGGTGCGTCCGCTGCCGCAGGCGGAGGCGGAGGCCCTCGCGCAGCGCCTGCTGTGCGCGCTCGCCGACGCGCCGGTGATGCACGAAGGCAAGCCGGTGCCCGTCTCGGCCTCGATCGGCTTCGGCCTGTTCCCGCTGCGCACGTCCACGCCGCAGGCGGACCTGGACGTGAACTGGGAGCGCGCGATCTCGCTGGTCGACACCGCGATGTACATGGCCAAGGCGCGCGGCCGCAACGGCGCCTGCAGCCTCCTGCGGGTCGACGCGGCGAGCCCTGACGACATCGAGCAGATCATCGAGCAGTTGGAGAAGTCGGTGCGCGAAGGGCGCGTCGACCTGCACTTCCAGCAGGGCCCCAGCCCGCGCGGCGCCCTCACGACGATCGCGCCGGCGCCCGCGGACCTGCGCGCGACGGCGCACGGCGCGGAGGTGGCGTGATGCGCGCGCGCGGCCCCGCCCTGGCCTGGCTGTTCGCGGCGGTCGCCGCCTTCACGTGCGCCCCCGTGCACGCGAACCCGGGCGACCTCCTCGACCTGATGGACGGCTTCGTGCGCCAAGGCGACGAGAAGCCCCAGGACGCGATCGACTCGATCAACGAACTCTCGACCCGGGACCTCGCGAAGTCGCCGCTGATCCAGCGCACCGCCGTCACCAGCATCGGCGTCATCCAGGCACGCAACGGCCTGAACGCCGAAGCGCTCGAACGGGTCGCGGCGCTGATGGCGCTGGGCCGGACCGAGCCCCTGGCCGAGGCCGATGCGCATCTGGTGCGCGCCGAGATCGAGGTCAACGGCGGCCACAGCGAAGCCGCGTACCAGCAGGCGCGCGCGGCCGTGGCGATCTACGGCGAGCAGTGCGCGCCGGGCTCGAAGAAGAATCCGGACTGCAACTATCGCGACTGGTGGCGCGCCCTCGACCAGGCGCAGCGCGGCGCCGCCGACCAGGGCAACTCCGTCGTGGCCGGCGCGTATGCGCAGACCATGGTCGACGTCGCGCGCCGCGCCGGCGACCGGCCGCGCGAAGCGATCTCGCTGGGCGTCAGCGCGCTGCAGTCCGAGGCCAACGCCGATCCCGTCGCCGCCAATCGCCTGATCTCGCAGGCCCAGCATCTCGCGCGGGCGGACGGCTCCTCGTGGGTCCAGGTGCGCGTCGCGGTGCTCGGCGGCCTGCTCCACTTCAAGCGCCAGCAGCCCGAGGCCGTGCAGCGCGACTACGAGGCGGCACTGGTCGTGGCCAATGCCGCCGGCCTGAATCGCCCGGCCATGCTGCTGCGCGCCAACCTGAGCGACGCCTACATCCACGAGGGCCGTCCCGGCGCCGCCCTCGCCGCGATCGACCTCGCGCTGCCGGTGGCCAAGCAGCACCGCGACTTCCGCACCGAGCGCCTGCTGCTGCACAACGGCGCGCTGGCCAAGCTGGCGCTGGGCCGCGTGGCCGAGGCCAAGATCGAGATGGCACACGTCCTCGAGCTCTGGCAGAAGGACACCGGCCCCGGCCAACGCCAGGAGGCCTTGCGCGAGTTCGGCGACGCGCTGGCCAGGGCCGGCGACACGGCGGGCGCGATCGACCTGTTCCACCGCGAGGAGACGCTGTCCCTGGAGATCCGCGCCGCCAACAAGGCCGCGGCCGAGGCCGAGCTGCGCGCGCGCTACGACCAGGAATCGCAGAAGCGCCGCATCGAGCTGCTGGGGCGCGACAACCAGCTGAAGACGGTCGAGCTCGACAACCAGGCGCTCACGCGCCGGCTGTGGATGTTCGCCGGCGCCGCGCTGGTGCTGCTGGGCGTGCTCGCGTTGATGATGTACCTGCGCATGCGGGAATTGAACCGCACGCTGGTCAAGCACGAGGCGCTGCTGCGGGCGCACAGCGAGCGCGACGCGCTGACCGGCCTCGCCAACCGGCGCCAGTTCCGCGAAGTCATGCGCGTGCGCGGCGGCGAGCGTGCCTTCAAGGGCGCGTTGCTGATGGTCGACGTCGATCACTTCAAGCGCGTCAACGACCACTACGGCCACGCCGCGGGCGACCGCGTGCTGGTGGAGGTCGCGCGCCGGCTCGGCGCGGCGATGCGCGGTGCCGACCTGGTCGCGCGCTGGGGCGGCGAGGAGTTCCTCGTGTTCGCGCCCGACGTCGACGGCCCGGAGCTCGACCACCTGGCCGAGCGGGTGCGCCTGGCGATGAACCAGGCGCCGATCGTGCTCGAGAACGGCACGGCCATCGAGACGACCGTGTCGATCGGCTATGCCGCGTTCCCGCTGCCGGCCAGCCACGTGGACGTGACCTGGGAGCAGGCGGTCAACCTGGCCGACCTGTCGCTCTACACCGCCAAGAACCAGGGCCGCAACTGCGCCGTCGGCATCGTGCGCACGACCGCCGTCACCAGCGAGGCGCTGCGCGAGGTCGAGGCCGACATCGCGCAGGCCCGCGACGACGGGCGCGTCACGTTGCGGGTGAGCCCGCAGCCGCAAGGCAGTCCCGCCGCGACTTCCGCCGCCTGAAGCGCGGCGTCGGCGTCCCGGCCGGGCATGCCAGGGATAATCGCCGCCTCATGCCGAACGCCCCTCTTCCCTCCCAATGCGACGTCCTCGTGGTCGGCGCCGGTCCCGCCGGCGCCGCCTGCGCCCTGTGGCTCGCGCGCGCCGGCGTCGATGTCGCCCTCGTCGACCAGCACGACTTCCCACGCGACAAGGTCTGCGGCGACGGCCTCATTCCCGACGCGCACCACGCGCTGCGGCGCCTGGGCGTGTACGACGAGGTGATGGCCGCGGCCGAGCCGTCGCGGCACGTGGCCTGCATCGGCGCGCGCGGCGGCCGCGTCGACGTGCCCGGCACGGTGGCCGTGCTGCCGCGCCGCGTGCTCGACGACATCGTCTGCCGCGCCGCGGTGCGCGCCGGCGCCCGCCTGTACACGCCGTGGCGCTTCGACGCGCCGCTGGCCGAAGGCGGCCTGGTGGTCGGCGCCCGACTGAAGCAGGGCGACGACGTGCGCGAGCTGCGCGCGCGCTGGGTCGTGATCGCGACCGGCGCCGTGCCGCAGGCGCTGCTGGCCGCCGACATGTGCAAGCGGCGCACGCCCAGCGGCATCGCGCTGCGCGGCTACGTGAAGAACGACGCGATGGTCGGCAAGATCAAGGCGCTGGAGGTGGTCTGGCACAAGAGCCTCAGCCCGGGCTACGGCTGGATCTTCCCGGCACCGGACGGCCGCTTCAACATCGGCGTGGGCATCGCGCACAGCCACCCGGCCCGGGACGGCGAGCCCGCGAAGATGAAGGACGTCAACCTGCGCCGCGTGTTCGACGCCTTCTGCGCGCACTACGAGCCGGCGCGCGAGCTGATGCGCACCGGCACGCTGGAGGGCGACCTCAAGGGCGCGCCGCTGCGCTGCTCGCTGGCCGGCGCGCGCTTCAGCAAGCCCGGCCTGCTCGTGACCGGCGAGGCGGCCGGCAGCACGTATTCGTTCACCGGCGAGGGCATCGGCAAGGCCTACGAGACGGGGCTGCTGGCCGCGGAGGCGCTGCTGGCCGCGCCCGGCGGCGTGCCGGCCGGCACGGCCGACGACGTGCGCACCCGCTACGAGGCCGGCCTGGCCGCGTTGCAGCCCCGCTTCGACCTCTACGAGCGCGCCAACCAGGTCAACGCCCATCCGTGGCTGGCCGACCTGCTGATCTGGCGTGCCAACAAGAGCGCGCGCCTGCTGCGCCGCATGGCCGGCGTGCTGGAGGAGACCAGCAATCCGGGCAACCTCGTCAGCGTGCGCGGCTTCTTCAAGGTGTTCTTCCCGGGCAAGTGACGCGAACGCGATACAGCGAGGATCGACAGGCGCCGCCCGCATGAAGCCGCGCGTATGCTTGGGGCATGTGTCAACTCCTGGGCATGAACGCCAACACGCCGACCGACGCGATGTTCAGCTTCACGGGGCTGGCCACGCGGGCGGACGAGCACAAGGACGGCTTCGGCATCGCCTTCTTCGAGGACCGCGGCCTGCGCCTGTTCGTCGACCAGCACAGCGCCCGCCAGTCGCCGGTGGCCGAGCTCGTCAAGGGCTACCCGATCCGCAGCGACAACGTCATCGCGCACATCCGCAAGGCCACGCAGGGCCGCATCGCGCTCGAGAACACGCACCCGTTCATGCGCGAGCTGTGGGGCCGCTACTGGGTGTTCGCGCACAACGGCGACCTGAAGGACTTCCGCCCGCGCCTGCACGGCAGCTTCCGGCCGGTGGGCGACACCGACAGCGAGCACGCGTTCTGCTGGCTCATGCAGGAGCTGTCGAAGGCGCACGCGGGCGTGCCGGCCGTCGAGGAGCTGTCCAACACGCTGTCCGAGCTGATGCCGCGGCTGCACCGCCACGGCACCTTCAACATGCTGCTGTCCAACGGCCAGGCGCTGTGGGCGCATTGCTCCACGCAGCTGCACTACGTGGTGCGCGAACACCCGTTCGGCGCGCCGGTGCTGGCCGACAAGGACCTGCTGGTCGACTTCGCGCCCCACACCGGCCCGAACGACCGCGTGGCCATCGTCGCCACCGAGCCGCTCACCCGCAACGAGCCCTGGCAGGCGATGACCGCCGGGCAGTTGATGACCTTCACGTGCGGGCAAGTCGCGACGCGGCAGTGCGCTGAACTGCAGCGTTAGGCGGCTGGAGGGGTCTGGCACCCCGTTCGGCCGCGCCGAGGCGCGGGCGAAAGCGATGGCGTTGCTCGCGGACGAAGAAGGTGCCAGACCCCTCGGGCACGAAGAAAGTCGCGGCCAATAGCTGACACAAGAGCGCTTCGGAGGGCATGAGCGGTTCGATGTCTGCCGCGGGCCGGCGCCGGAGGCGGCGTGTCGCGAACGTTTGGTGACAGGCGCCAGCTCGACAGCGCCGATAAATGAGAACCGTTCGCATTAAAATGGGCGTCCACGCTCCAGGATCCCCATGACCTCGCACCGCTGGCTCTCCCTCCCCACCGCGCCTTCGACGCTCGGCGCGCTCGCGGGCGCCGCGTTGGTGGCGACGGCGGTGCCTGCCAGCGTCTGCGCTGCCACGTTCAGCACCGCCGACGAGGTGGCCCACCGCACTTTCAAGACGGCCAGCGCGTTCACCGACGTGCTGGTCAGCCCGTCCCCCGAGGACGCGATCGCGCTCGCCGCGCCGGGCGGCGTGCCGAAGTCGGGCCCGCTGCGCACGATCGAGGCCCGCCAGGGCGACGCGGTGCTGGGGCGCGTGATCGTCGATTCGGTGCTCGGCAAGTTCGAGCAGATCGACTACGCCGTCGCGGTCGACGCCGCCGGCAAGGTGCTGTCGATCGAGATCCTCACCTACCGCGAAGGCCATGGCGCCGAGGTGCGGCTGCCGGCCTGGCGCAACCAGTTCGTCGGCAAGACGGCGGCCGATCCGGTCCGGATCGGCGCCGACATCGCCAACATCAGCGGCGCCACGCTCAGTTGCACGCACATCACCGACGGCGTCCATCGTCTCGTGGCCTGGGCGGCGAAACATCCGGTCGGCGCGAAGGCGGCCGCCTGATGGCCGCGAAGGCGACCGCGCCGTGATGCGCCGACGCGCGCGCGCCCTGCTGGGCACGCTGGTGGAGGTGCGCGCGCAGGGCGCGAGCGCCACCGCGTTCGACGTCGCCGCCGACGCCGCCTTCGACGCCGTCGCCCAGGTGCATGCGCTGATGAGTTTCCACGAGGCCGGCAGCGACCTGCGCCGCATCGCGCGCGCCCGCGCCGGCGAGCGTCTGGCGGTCCACCCGCACACCGCCGCCGTGCTGCTGCGCGCGCAGCGCTGGGCCCGCGTCAGCGGCGGCGCGTTCGATGCCGGCTGCGCGCCGCGGGCGGTGGCCAAGGGCTGGCTGCCGGCACCCGACGACGGCGCGCCGCCGGGCGACGTGCCGTTCGAGAACGCGCTGGAGGTCGATGGCCAGCACGTGCACGTGCACGCACCGGTCTGGCTCGATTTCGGCGGCATCGCCAAGGGCTACGCCGTCGACCTCGCGGTGGCCAAGCTGCGCCGGGCCGGCGTGCACACGGGCGCCGTCAACGCGGGCGGCGACCTGCGCGTGTTCGGCACGCTGGAGGAGACGGTGCTGGTGCGCTCGCCCTTCGACGCCGCCGAACTCTGGCCGGTGGCGGCGCTGCGCGACTCGGCCTGCGCGACGAGCGCCAGCGGCGAGGTCGCCACCCGCGACGACGGCCCGCAAGCCGGCGGCGCCGCCGCGCCGCGCTCGGTCACGGTGCTCGCGCCGACCGCCTGCGCCGCCGACGCGCTCACCAAGATCGTCTGGCAGCAGGGCGAGCTCGCGGCCGAGCTCCTGCGCCGCGCCCGCGCCCGCGCGCTGGTCGTGCGCGCGGACGGCAGCGTCTGGCGCAGCTGAGCATGCAGTCCGACGACGCCCGCCTCGTCGCCCACGGCCAGGGCCGCCGCGC
>FTJN01929935.1_pt1 | contig 22410 bp, 15 predicted proteins | sample 1658361 | NCBI WGS metagenome assembly FTJN01 (sample SAMEA3914819, study PRJEB12502) | metagenome | biome: forest; material: soil | place: Canada | collected 2010-06-26 | depth 0.3 m
AATGGAGTTTGGGAACGAGGAAGGGATTCGGGTTGATCGTGCTCCCAGCCTTGCCTTTCGGTACCATTTCAGGATTGATAGCACGCGACGTGACGTCCCTCCCCCGCACCCTCCTTCTTCGCCTCGCCCTAATTATCGGCGCGACGCTCTGGATCTACTCCCCCGTCTTCTACGGCGGTTTCCTCTGGGATGACGGCCTCTATATCACCGAAATCGCGTTGATGAACGACCCGGGGCGCCTCTGGAAGACGTGGTTTGAGCCCGGCAGCCTCGCCAATTACTTTCCCATCACCGCCACCGTCCAGTGGGCTGAGTGGATCCTCTGGGGGCACCACACCCTCGGCTACCACCTCGTCAACATCGGGCTCCACATCGTCAACGCCCTGCTCATCTGGCGCCTGCTCGCCGCCTTCGGGCTGCGCCTGGCTTGGATCGGTGGGCTGATTTTCGCGATCCACCCCACGGCGGTCGAGTCGGTGGCCTGGATCTGCGAGCTCAAGAACACGCTCTCGCTCACCCCGTTGCTCGCCACCATGATCATCTGGGTGGCCTACGAGGAGAAGCCCAACCGGGGCCGTTATTACCTCGCCCTCGCCTGGTTCCTCCTTGCCCTGCTCTGCAAGACGACGGGGGTGATGTTCCCGGTGGTCATCCTTCTCTACGCGTGGTGGAAGCGAAGCCGGATCACCTGGCAGGACCTCCTGACCAGCGCACCATTCTTCGGGCTTTCGTTCGTGTTGGGGGTGATCACCGTCTACGCAGAGAAACACTTCTACGCGATGCAGGATATGCAGGGGCCGCTGCCGATGGGCTTCGCCTCGCAGGTGGCCTGTTCCGGGATGATCACCGTGTTCTATTTCTGGAATTCCGTCTGGCCCACCGGCCTGATGCCGATTTATCCCAAGTGGGACGTCGCGCACCCCGGATTCTTCCTCTACCTGCCCTGGATCATGGTGACGGTGCTGCTCCTCTGGCTCTGGATGAAACGCGAAACCTTCGGGCGGCACGCCCTGCTCGGGCTCGGCTTCTTCCTGATCAACCTCTTCCCCTTCATGGGCTTCGCCACCAGCGGCTACATGACGTTCACCTGGGCGATGGACCATTTCCTCTACATCCCCATCATCGGAATCATCGGTCTGGCCGTGGCCTTGTTCGACCAGATCCAGAGCCGGATTGCCTTGGCCGCGCTGGCCTTGGCCCTGGCTCTGATGGCGTGGGAGAGCCACACCTATGCGCGGATGTTCGTCGATCTGGACACCCTCTGGACCTTCGCCGCCGCCACCCGCGACCAGAATTCAGCGGAAGCGCAGGAGCGATTCGGTCAGGTGCTGCTGCAGCACGGACGCGTGAAAGAGGCGGGGCCTTATTTGGAGAAGGCGGCGCGGCTCCGGGCGGAGCCGTCGGTCGGGAAGTAGGCGGTCTCTCTTGAGACTCTCAGAGGTAGCCGCCGTTGTCCCTAACGGCGGAGCTTGTCGTCCCTATCACCGCAGGCACCGCCGTTAGGGACAACGGCGGCTACCTCTGAAAACGGGTCCACGAGGACACTCGGATATGGTGTTGTCGAATTTACGCTGCCTCCCCCGCCTTTTTGGTAGCCGTCGCGCGCCGTCGCGACGGATTCGGGCGGCGTGGCCTTGGGGACCGTTGCGACGGCGCGCAACGGCTACCAAAGGCAGTATACCCCGAGGCACGTTCCGCCCAAGTTCATCCTCATCCCGAGGAAATCCTTCTTCATTTCCCCTGTCAGAAAAGCCCGACCGTCTGCGATTTTACAGGATTCTGACAACTCGATTAAAAAGTTCCTTTATCCTGACCCCCATGAAGACTCTGCCTTCCCTCCTCGCTCTTGTGGCCATGCTGTTTTCCCCCCTTCAGGCTGCCGGTCCCGTCATTGTCCACGAATGGGGCACCTTCACTTCCCTCCAGGACGAAAACGGAAAGGCCTTGGGCGGTATCAATGTCGATGATGAGCCCGCGCCTCCTTTCGTCTATTTCGCCGGGAGGATCCCCGTTCTTTCCCCCACCACCTACTACGGGTCCTTTGGCTTGCCGCCGTATGGTCAGTTGCAGGAAGAAGGTAGCGGTGCCATTCCCTTCGGCTCGGCTGCCGTGACGCTCCGGCTGGAAACGCCCGTGGTTTATATCTATCCGCCCCAGGGGATGCCTCCCGCCTCGGTCCCGCCGCTTCAGGTGCATGTCGATTTCCACGGGGGAATCCTGGGCCAATACTACCCCTATGCCCGGATCAAAGGCCTGTCCTCAAGGGGAACGGAGCTCACCGGCAAGACGACCACCAGCCTCGACTGGAAGGTCCGGCAGGTCGGTACGCCGCTGACACCCATCGCGACCACCGACAAGGTGTGGACGACGCCCCGCGAGGTCAGCGCGCCGACCTTGGCGGTTGAGTCCAAGGAACGCGGAATCAAGTCCGGCAAGGGACGCGTGGAGGCCGAGAAGTTCCTTTTCTATCGTGGCCTCGGCCATCTCGATTCGCCCATCCGCCTGAGCCGGGATCTGGGAGTAACGGACGCGCAGGCCAAAATCACCGTCCTGGCCCAGAAGGGGAGCGAGACTGCCTCCAGCGGAGGCTGGCTGGCCGATATCCGCGCCGATGGCACCTGCGCTTTCCGGGCCGTCCCGGCCTTCGCGAGCAAACCCGGCCAAACCCTGGCAGAAATCCCGTCCCAGTTTGAGGCTGCCGATTTCAGCGCCACCAACCTGACCGCGCTCACCGCCTCCATGCAGGAGGCGCTGGTACGGGAAGGCCTCTATGCGGACGAAGCCTCTGCGATGCTGCGGACCTGGGAGGTTTCCTATTTCAAGAGCCCCGGGCTCCGCTTTTTCTATATCGTCCCCAGCCCATGGGTGAACGAGGTCCTGCCGCTGAAAATCACCGGCGCCCCCACGGAGATCACCCGCGTCATGGTCGGCCGGATCGAGTTGGTGACCGCATCGCAACAGGCGGCATTGAAGCGCCTGGCGGCAGGACCTTGTCCCGATCTCCAATCGGTCCGCAAGGCCGCCTTTGAGGTGTTGCAAAAGGGCACCATGCCCAGGGAGGAGATGGCCGCTTACTACCGGGGAGAAAAGTCGCTGGCCACTCTCGGAATCGCTCTTCCGCCCGAGGTCCAGGATTACCTCAGCCTGGGTCGCTTTCGCGATGCGCTGATCGTGCACGAGCAGCAGCAGAACCCTACCCCGGCCCTGGCGCAGTTCATCAAAATCAACCAGCTTGGCCCGGTTAATTAGCTAGGCGATGAACCCAGGACTTTATTTGCCCATAAATAGCCTCGGAAGGTAGCCGTCGACCTCCGGGCGACGGTCTGTAAGCGTGGCCTTGGGGACCGTCGCCCGGAGGTCGACGGCTACCATTTTCATCCGGCGTGGTGGGCGCCAGCCCATGGGAACGAGGGAAATTTCGTCTCTCTTTCCCATTTGGAAATTTGGTAATTTGGTCTGTTCCCTTCGACAAGCCATCGAGGCCCTGAACGGGAAATGACAAATTAATTGTCGTAGGCCGACTACCGATTTCACCCTGCGCCACTTATCATTGAGCGGGACTTTGCGCACCGCAGGTCTCCGAAACCGTATTTAGATCGAGCCTCAAATGACACCCTTTTTCCGATATCAGCATAAAGCCATCCTGGCTGCCCTCTCCCTTTCTGCCCTGGCTGTTCCTCTTCTCGCGGATCAGAAGATGACGCCGGAGAAGGCGGAAGAGATTCGCAAGAACGTCAAAGTCGCTGAGGACGCGCTGGGGCGCATCACCCAGAGTGGGGCCTCACCGGAGGTCCAGAAGGATGCGAAAACGGCGGAGAGCGCTCTCCGTGAGGCCGCCCAACAGCTCGACGAGTATACCGCGCACAGCGACCAGGCTTCGTCCGATATCTATGACAACGGCAATAAGTATCCGGCCCAGGCGGGCGTCAAGATTGAGAGCTTCGATGTTCCGGTCGGCAGCACGGTCGTCCATGTTCCGGTCACGCTCGACAAGGCCAGTCCGAATACGGTCATCGCCCATGTCCGGGTTTTTGATGGGCAGGGTGGCAGCGGGAATCCCGATGCGACGAAGGCGGTCATCTTTCGACCGGGCGATCCGCTCACGAAAACGGTGAGCTTTGATGTCAAGGGAATGGACGAAGGCCACAACGTCAAGGCGGTTCAATCTTCGGTCCCCGATGGCGGAAGCCGCCTCGGCGGAGGTATCCTCATTACGGCGAAGCAGGGGGCGGTGAATGAGCCGATCCCGGATAACGGACCGGGACCGCTCAAGTTCGCACCCGTGGGGGAACTGTGCTATTCCGTGACCGGAAAAACGATCCAGTTCGACGATAAAGGCGGCCCGAACACGTTTTCCACCGCCCTGGCTCAAGGCCGCACCCAGGTCGGCAATGGCGAATCAGGCTATTACGGCCCGATGGAGATGGGCGGATTCAACCGCACCGGGGATGACCTGGTTCTTTCCTCGCGACGCCTCGCCAAGCCGGTCGCCGTCGGCTCGCCGGTCACCTTGTATCCCTTTCTTGCCGCCATGCTCTCGGGCCATCGGACGCCCGAGACGCAATTCAAGTATGGAACCGTCGAATGGGTGGTCAAGATGCCGAACCGCAAAGGATCCTGGCCGGCGATGTGGCTGTTGCCCACGAGCGGATGGCCGCCGGAAATCGACGTCTATGAGGGCTTTGGCTACAACGGTTCCTGGAAATTTTCCTCCGATCTCTCGACGAACCTCCACGGGGGGCATAAATCCGTCCACAAATTCAGCCGTCCCGCCATGTTCATGAAGATGAGCACGTTCGGACTGGCCGATACGCTCGACAGCGACTTCCACACGTTTGCGGTCACCGTCGACGCCGGATGGATCACCATGTTTATCGATGGGACCGAAACGATGCGCTATGCCAATCCGTTTCAGGGCGAAACCTGGTATCCGCTGACGAATGTCGCGGTCAAGGCGAATTCGGAATCCGCCTATGACGACGGGAGTGGCGATATGGTTCTCCGCTCACTTAAAATTTGGAGAGCTCAGTAGACTCTACGCCCGGTGCTGGGACATCGAACTCCACTTCGCCCAAATCGAGCCCACCTTCCAGATGGACGTCCTGCACTGCCCAAAACCGGCCATGGGAAAAAAGGTAACGGACAGGTACATTTAACTAGAGATTTCAGCGTTTAATTGTACCTGTCCCATTTTTTTCCGGTCATGATCCGCACCTCGGACGGAGATCTCGTCAGCCAGGTCTACTGCCAGGAGGCAGGCGATTGCTGGTCCCACAGCGCGCTGCGCAGCGATGCCGATACGGCGTATATCGGCATGGTGCAGGCGTACAAGGTCAAGGGATTGGCCTCGGTCAAGACAGCCACCGTGACGGCTAGTTTATCGGCGGGTGGACCTTGAAGGGATCGCCTTGGCGGACCTCGTAAAACGAAAATCCACGCATGAAAACGGCCCTGTCCCGAGACTACCTCGGGACAGGTACAATTAAAGAGACATCCCATAAATGTACCTGTCCCGTACCTGTCCCCATTTTTTGCGCGATGCAGGGCACGGTTTCTTTCCAGACGACGATCGGAACCGTGAGAGCTTACTTTACGACAGACGGCTACAGGCTAAAGGGAGCCGCCAAGAAGAGCGCCATTTTCGGCGTCAATGTACACCACAACGTGGGCATCATCGTGGTAAACGGAGGTTCCGTCTGGCTGGGGTACCGGATTGGGATCGCGCATCTTGTACCGGACAACCCAAGCGAGGCGCGCTTTCTGCTGGTCTGCTGCTGCTGCGGTCTCAATATTCTTTTGCTTGGTGAGGTTGTTAGGATTGACGATCAGCAGTTGAACTATGGGGGTATCTTCCGATCTGCTCCTACTCCCCAGCCAGCCCTTCCCTATGTTTGATTTCTGAATTTCCTTCAATCCCTCCTCCGCTTTTTCCAGTGCCGCCGCTTGGGAAATGGGATTAAAAGTCGTTTCTTCAAAGTCGGAGATCGGGGAGGCGGCCATATAGAAGGGGCCTTGGGATTCGGAAATATTGACATCCCGATAATCTGCACCAAAGGGAAAGCCTTTTTTAGACACCCGAGTGAAGGACACGATCCAAGTTCCTTCCGTCCCAAACTGATAAACGAATCGGGCCTTGCCTCCATCAAAAAGAAGTCCTTCATCAGAAATATTGAAGAGTTTAAGCCAGTCGCGAGCTATGGCAACTGCCTTGCTTTCCGGCCAGGATTGGGGTATTTTAGACTGGCTCTTAATATCACCGCTTGCATTCAAAGCATCGGAATTCTTGAATTTAATGATGTGATTCGTTCCCTCCTCAAACTGAATTGTAGCACTCTTTAAATGGTATTCGACGACATTCCGGTAATCATACCCTGGATCTTGAATCACTCTTCTCTCCGCATGATCGATTCTGAAAGGATGCTCGGAAAAATGATGGATCTGATTGAACCTCAACGTGGTGTCGCTCAATTGCCTAAAAATTTCGATTTGACTAAAGTGATGGTCAAAAAAGTACTCGTAAAGAGCAGCGGCAATCAAAAGAAAGCACAGGATAGAACCTGCCTTAACGAACGAAGGCGACATTATTGATCCTTTCCGAACCTGACAAAGTAGCCGGTCTTCTTTCCGCATTCTTCCGGAACCGGAACCAGCGTTCCTCCATCCCATTGTCCTGGGTTTGCATGCACGTTATTTGCCTCTACAAGCGCGTCTTTGACCGTCGTATTTAAGTGAAGCGCTGTAAAAAAAGCCGTCGCCCCTCTCGCCGCCTTAATCGGATCAACTGTCGTATTCCAGCCTACGTAAACTTTGGCATTAAATGCATTGATCATAGAGGTTACTCCGGGTGACGATGGCTGGGCTGCCACACAACCATTCAACCAAACAAAGGTGTAGGAAGCGTTTTTGTCAGCCACCAGACCTTTAACATCCTCAGGTGCAATCTTTGTTCCTTCCATGGTCGCGAATCCGGTAAATTTATGTTCAGTAAGATCGTTGACATAAGAATGACCATATGAATACCACATGGAGAAGGCTGGAAGCGCTGCGAGAACGTCGGCCTTGGTCATGGATTCGTCTCTGTAAATATTATTTTGCAAGTACAAATTACTAGAAGCTTGAGCCCTCGACTCGGTGATATGGTGGTAAATGGGTTGGTTGAGAGGATTTACGTCTACAATATTATTAGTCTCGTAATCTCCCACCAGTGACCTACCCATGAACATGGTTTTTTGAAGCGGAACGCCTGGGAAGAAGATCTGCGTGACAGCCTTGATCTCCAGTTTTTCGAGAGCGCCGCTTCCCGGTGATTCACTGGCAGCCAGTAGCGTCTTGATTGTTGGGTAGTTCGTAGTTCCCGCCGGCACCACGATAAATTTGTCTGAAATCATGGTGCCAGGGTCAGAGGGCATGGGCGTGAATGAAACCGTCTGATCACTTAGGCTGGTGTGAAGAGTCAGGGGCATGCCTGCAGGCCAACCTTTCGCTCTAATAAAATGGACGCCTGATCCCGTCACGGCAGGATCATTAGCCGGAAGATCTGTTCCCAAAAAGACGGATGCTGGAACCCAAGCGAACTGTAAAGAGTTGACGGCGGTTTCTTTTAAAGTGGCCAGAATGCCGCCGCTGGGAAGACCCGTTCCTGAAATTCTCACTTCGATTGAATCAGCGACAGTTGTGCTCAAGGTGGTGAAATTTACCAAAGCAATCGAGAGCCCGCCTGAGCCCTGATACGTCAATGTGTTCGCCCCCGTTTCGGTATATGTCCGGGTGGCAAAGGACTGGGACTCGTAGGAACCAATGCTTCCCAATCCCCCCGAGATTAGTGCCTGAAGAGAGAAAGCCGACTGGAGGCTGTCAACGGTTCCCGGGGAAGGTGAAGCAGTTAAGGTGACGCCGATTTGTTGAAGAGGAAGCGCAAACAGCTTGGAGTTTACGTTGGTTTCAACAAAGGTCAGGCCATCCCCACTGAATCCCAGAGACGTGGAAGTTACCCGGGCTTCCATGGCGTCGATAGCTGTTGAGTTAAGCGTTAAATTCTGACTTAGACTCACACTCACCGTTGAACCGGAATTCGTAAATACCAACGAGTTCGCGGAGGTTTCTGTCAGAGTTCCAGTGAAAGCTCCCGCTGGGCCAACCAGTTTGACCGAAAGAGTATCCACCGACCCGCTCGCTATTGATCCCGAGAGTTGGACCAGGCTGGTTGGAAGTTGTACCCCAGCCGAGTTTGGTGCTCCTCGTCCTACTCCATCAAACGGCTCGTACGATGTCACGTTCGGAACTGCCAAATACTGCCCGCTTCCCAATTCGGTTTCGACCACAATGTCCATCTGGACGAGCATCACGCCATGGCTACCGGTAGCAATGGCCGAATTCGTCCCTGAGTACGTGGCGGTGCCGACGATTGCGCCTCCATCGTTGATATCTCCTGCTCCAAACCCATTCCAACCTCCGCCAATGGGCAGAAGATCGTTTAGGTTGGAAATTTGGTTGGTTTCCCAATATTGGTTGCCAGAGACGATCTGGTCCTGGCTGTTGATGGGGCCGACGATGCCGTGGGGGATCGTGGTGGGGGTGGTTGGACCATTAGTCCAGAGGTAGGCACTGGCATAATTGGTGTCGGCGTAGCCGATGATATGCCCATTATCCGACATGTAGGATGGAATGCCCACGATGGGCTGGAAACCGGATCCATCGTAATAGACGGGGCCGTAGGGCTCGGGATGATCAAAATCAATGAAGTAATTTTCGTAAGGAGGTCCGCCGAAAATGTCGCCAATATAGATAGGTCCCTCCTGTCCCTCGGGAACCTGTGAGATGTAGGCGCCCTCAGCTACGGTGACTTGATATCCTAAGCCCTTTCCATTGGCTGCAACCCAAAGGCCAAGGCCCCGGACGCCCCCCACGATGGCTGAATGGGAGTACCCCTCGGTAAGGCCATCCCCATAGACCATGTAATTTTCTGGGATGGGGGAAATGGACGAGTCCAGCCGGGCGGTGAAGTCCGCATCCGCCGCCCCCAACGTGTAGGTAGTGAGATTGGGTGGACGAAAGCCCTCCTCCACCAAGCCGAAAACCTTTCCATCATCGGTAATGCTGGTGGGCGTTATCGTCATGACATTATCTCCAATGTCGATAAGATGGGAGGTGACCCCGGTGGACGTCAGTGAACTTTGCGAAAGGCCGGAGCCTTTGACAAATTGAACAGTTGGTGCGGGCAAAGTCGCCATACCAGTTCCAGGCGTCCAGATTCCGCCCAGACGGACATATTCCGTGAAGGGATCACCCCCATTGTTCCCCGTCATAGCGATGACGCTGGTTGTAGTCCCCACAACTTGACCGGTATTATTCATGTCGGCAACGGTTGCGAGATCGATGCTCTGGGTCGCCCCGTTGGTCCAATAGGTAAACGGCGGCATGTCACCATTGCTCCCCAATACCACGCTTCCCGCGTTATTCACATACATCGGATAACGATTGGTTCCGAGGTCGATAACGGCGTAGCGGGAACGGGGGATTTCTTCCGAAGGGGCAGAGAGTCCGGCCGAGTTGCTGGCGCAGACGCGGTAGTGGTACCCGCCATTGGAATAGGTCGCATCCGAATAGGAGATCGTTGTGCTGGTGGCCAAATTCGTCCATGATCCCGAGGAAACTTCCTGACGCTGAACCAGATAACTGGAGGCACCAAGGGAACTGAACCAAGAAAGGTTCATGTTCGGGAAATCACCCATGGTACCAACCAGAGCGGTCGGTGCAGCAGGAATTTGGGGGGTGGGTGTGCCGGGTGTGGTACTTGCGCTTGTACCGGCTCCACCGCCGTTATTGGCCATGACTTGGAAAGAGTAAAAAGCGTTGGTGTCGAGCCCTGCAGCTTGGTAAGCCGTATTGGTGGAACTCAAAGTGGTTACCGTGGTCCAAGTCACGCCGCCATTGGTGGTTTGCTGGAGAGTTATCCCGTTGGCGTTATTGGTGGCCGGGAGAGTCCACGCGAGTTGAATGGCACCGTTGGTGGAACTGTAGGCCGTTAGGTTGCCGATGGCTGCGGGCGGAGTGGTGATGTCAAAGTTGAAGACGGTCTTTAACTGGGCCTGATTCGCGAGCTGGAGGTCGTGCGCGTTCGTGTGAATCCAATTCGGGACGAGGCCGTAGTAGCCGTTGGTGGCAAGCCGCCCGTAGACGAGGTTCGCGATGGTCTTGAGTTGGGCCTGATTGATGGCCAGGCGGTCGCGAGGAGCGGGATTAGTGGCGGAGTAGCCGTTGGTGCGGTAGGAGTTGCTCCAGCCCGCAACCATGCCATCGAGGGTGCTGCCTGCGCCGTTGGTCAGGTTGGCATCAAGATAGAGGACCGCTTTTTCGGTGAATTGCTTCAACTGCCCTTGGGCCACGGCGGAGTAGTCGGCAGCCGTGGCGGAACCGTTCACCGCTCCGCTGGAAGTCCACCAGCCGGGTTGAGAGGCTTCCACAGTAACGGCCACTGCCGCAAAGCATCCGAGCATCAGGGCGATCTGCTGGAGCGTGATAGAGGAGACGATGCTCTCTTTGGAGCGTGGATGGCGGCGTACTTTCATGGAGGTCCCTGTTTCCCGGAGATCGGTTTTAGTGGCCGAACATCGGGATATCTCCGGCGACGGGAGTCGCCGTGACTGTGACGGTGCTGACGGTGAGGTTGCCGCTTTTATCCAGAGTCAGGGCGTTGGAACGGTTGAGGTTGTCCGTACCATTGCCGACTTCCAGCAGGGCTTCGTTGCTGTTCCAAGTGGTGTTGTTGCCTCCGCCTACATTCCAACGACCCAGAGCGGTCGAATAAACGGCATCTGCTTTGGTGTCGTACCCGAAGGAGGCACTGTATTGGCCGTTGGCATGAGTGATGGAACCAAAAGCAGAGGCACTGGTCTGGGTGGCATAGGTGCCATACCCCAAGGCAGTTGAATTTAAGGCGGTGGCATGCGTCGAGTTGCCCAAGGCGGTGGAATAGGCGGCGGTTGCCTGGCTCAAAAGTCCCAAGGCAACAGAAGCAGTCCCGGAAGCAAAGGTGGTATTTCCTACGGCCAGAGAGTAATTTCCCTGTGCCGTCGTTTTATACCCGAAAGCGGTGGAATCGGCCCCGTATAGACTTTCATCCCAGTCCGTCCCGGCAAAGTAACCGGCCCGGATTACTCCCATTTTGGGAAACCAAAGAAAGCGAGGCCCCGTGCCGAGACTGGGAAGGGTGCCGGTTGTGGCATAAGGGCTCTTGGCAAAAAAAGTTCCATCCGTTCTGTATTCCAGATCCCACGTGGAGGTGTAGGGGGACATGGTGGATGAGCTTTGGAGATATTGCCCATGCACGGCTTGGGGAAGGGCCAGACAGGCCAAAAGCAAAGCGAAGGAGGTGAGTGGGAGAGTTTTCATAAGGATTGATCCTGAATTTCGGAGGCTGGTGCCAGGGCTTTGGCCATGAGGCTGATTTGTTTAAATCTCAGGGCATTCTCATCCTGCCAATGCTCGAGAGCCGCCTCCAATTGGGCGACCGTGCCCGAGCAGTTCTGATTATGAACCAGAATTTGCTCACGGGCGAGTTGAGCAGAGGCGAGCAAATAGGCCTGCAAGGCCGCGCTGGCCCCAGCGGGAGGAGGAGAGATTGAAGGCACCGCCAGCGGTTGCAGGGCCTGCTCATCGGCAACGGTCTTGGCTTGGGCGGCGACGGCCTTGAATTGCGCTCCGTACTGCTGCTCAAAAAGCTCGGTCGTGGTCTGCTCCAATTGATCGGCCGCAGCCACGGAGATCGTTTGGCTTCCGGCCTCAGCAAGTGAGTTGTGTATGTCGGCGTAGCCGTCCAATAACTCCGCACTGGCGACGAGAAAGTTTTCCATCCGGTCGGAGGCTTCGTCCGGGATGCTGACGCTGGTGATCATCTCCAGCGGCTGGAAACTGCCATAAGCGGAGAGGAGCAGACGGCGGTCGTCTTGGGCGTCGAAGGCCCCGGCATGCTGCTGCTCCCAAGCTTCGAGTTGAAGAGCCGTGGCATTTTGATCGATCAGGTTTTGTTCCGCCTGGTCAAGGGCCTGTTGCTCTTGGCTGATGGTCTGGGACAACGCCTCCATGGTGGCATTGAGGTTCAGGGAAAAAGGTGCCTCGGGGTCGGCTTGAGCTTCTGCCGTGTGGATGCCGAAGAAGAGAACGATTCCGATCAGGGATAACTTGGTCAGCGGAGAACAGGAGGGGCGGAAAGACGACACCTGTTTACATTGTAGGGCTTGTTAATAATTGTCGAGCCAAGATTTCGAGTCCGCACCCTCGTCCCCAGAACAGCTCGCTTTTCTTCAGCCGCGATCAAGCGGTTCGCCCCCACATTCCGATTTCCAAGTTGGGCTTCGGTGCACTATCGGAAACAAGTCCATTCCCTGCCTACAACCCCGGCGTTCCGTTTCCAGAAACCTCCAGCGGAGGAACCGTCGGCTCCGCCGCCCCATCCGGGCCGGTCGCTGCGGGCGGAGGGCTGAGCGCGGCGATGGTTCGCTCGGCTTCCTTGGCCAAGAAGAGATCGCCAGCGACGACGCGGGGATCGGTCGTCGGTTTGGGCGGGACGACGGTGTAGAAGCGGAGCGCCTCGATGGTGCCGGTCAGTTCCTTGAGGGGATAGATGGCGTCGGTGGTGGGGCGGGCGGGGTCGCGGATGAGGTAATCCCAGCCCTGCTTGCCCACGATGACGACGAAATGGGTCGTGCCCCGCTTCGTGGTCAGGCGGATGATGACCGGGTTTCCCGCCAGCAGGTTCCGGTCGATCGCGCCGTAGGTGGGGAGGTCCTCGTAGACGTTTTCGACCTGGCCGGTCGGCTCGACCGCCGCCGCTTTTTCCCAATAGACCCAGCCCTCCGGGGTGTAGCCGCCGTGGGTGTTCAGGTAGTGGTTCAGCCGCTTTGGGTCGGTATCGACGCCATACGAGGCGAGAACCATGGCGGCGGAGGTGATGGCGCAACCGGTCTGGCCCAGGGTATCGTAGGTCGGGCCGAGGAGGTCGAAGCTCCATTGGGGATCGTTTTGCTGGAAGGCCGGGACGGGGATGACCACCGGGTGGATGAAATAGAGCCCGCCGCTGGAGGCGAGAGGGTGCTTCCAGTGCCAGAATTGCGTGACGCCGAGCGCGAGGCCCGCCGCCAAAAAGAGGGCGCCGATCCAGAGGAAGGCCCGGCCCGCGCCACCGCCGCGACGGTGGCGGCGACTATAGCCGGGGCTCAATTGCGCCAGGGGAACGGAGTACATCGGCATGGCGGCACTTTAACCGCTAAAGGAGCGATAGACAAGCCATGCTGCGGGGACTTGCGCCGGTCACGCCATGGGATCGCCTTGCCACGGAGGGCGTTTGGCGATAGGTAGAGATGGCGCAAAGTCGTTTTGAAGCGCCCCACCCGAATCCATGTTCCTCCAGTACCTCCCGTACATCTGCATCTACGCCCTGATCGCGTATCTCATCGTCTACGTGCGCTACCTCCGGCCGGTCGGGCCGATTGAGGAACAATTCGTGGCCATCTGGTGCGTGTTGATGCCGGTGACCGGCACGCTGCTGTTCTCCGGCCTCCAGGGGACGATCCCCGCCTACATGATGGCCTTTCTCTCCTTCCCGCTGGTTTATTTGAAGGTTCGATCAGGTGAAATGACCCCGGCGGTGGGCCAATACATGAAGTCGTTGCTGATCGTCACCATGATCTGGCTCTTCCTGCTGGTCACCAGCCAGATGGGGTTGATCATGTCCAACCGGTTTGACTTCGAATCGATCAATCTCATGGATCCGAATGACACCACCACGGTGGTCTTCCGGAAAACGATCTTCACCCAGTCGCTCTACCTGCTGGCCTGCGTCTTCATCGCCCTCTACTTCCGCTACTTCTTCCAGGAACGCTGGCTGAAGTACGTCTACTGGGGGGCGCTTTTCCTCGCCCTTTACGGCATCTACGAATGGCTCTTCTATCTGGTGTTTCAGCAGTCGGGCGACATCCTCGTCAACCGCGCCTTTGGCGATCACACCGCCAGTTGGACGCAGGGCATCTCCTTCGGCGGCATCAACATGGTCCGCATCAAGAGCACGCTGGGCGAGCCAACGTTCTTCAGCGGCGTCGTCATCCCCTATCTCTTCCTGGCTCTGGATGGTCGACAGAAGGTCCTCTCTGGGCTGCTGCTCTTCACGGCCGTGTTCTCCACCTCCACCGCGCTCTACCTGACGTTGCCGGCCGTACTCTTCATTCAGTGCTTTTGGTCGGGCGTCATCAAATGGCGTTACCTGGGGATCTTCGGCCTGGTCGCGCTGTTCATCTTCGGCATGGCGATGTTGTTTCCGGAGACCTTCCGCGGAACGTTTGAGGACAAGTTCAGCGGGAACAACGATTCCGGTTCCAGCCGCCTGAACAGCCTGGCGAACCTCATGGATCTCCTCGATACCTACACCATCCCGAACTGGCTCTTCGGGGTCGGCTTCGGCACGGCGTATCTCTCGATTCTGACCGGGCTGCTGGTCAATACCGGGTTTGTCGGCCTGATTGTGTTCCTCTATGTCATCCTCAAGCCCCTCATCCTGCTGCCCGCCGAGCCCGGCTCGGAAGGCCTGAAGGCGGCGCTCCTCGGCATTCTGGTGCTCGGGTCCCTTTCGCTTTCGGAACTCTTCCTGCCCACGACTTGGATGTTCTTTGGTATCGCCTATTGGAAGCTGGACCAACTCCGGCTCGCCCGGCAGGAGGCGAATCTTCGCGCGGCAGAGGCCTACCGGGCCCGGTTTCTGACCTCACGCGCACCCACGAAGGTTTGAGCCATCCGCGCATCGACATGCCCCTGGATCCTTCCACCCTCGTGATGAACGCCCGCTTTCTCGGGCAGGAATTGACCGGCGTGCAGCGGTGTGGCCGGGAGATGCTGGCGCGGTTTGCGGGACGCGTGGAAGCCCTCCGGCCCGAGGGCGAGCTCTCCGCCGTGCGCGGCCATCTCTGGGAGCAGATGACCCTGCCGAAGCTCTGCCGGGGACGCCTGCTTTGGAGTCCCGGCAACACCGGCCCGCTCTCCGTGCAGAAGCAGGTGGTGACGATCCACGACGTCGGCACGCTGGATCACCCGGAATGGTTCGCGCGGAAATTTGCGCTGTGGTACCGCTTCCTCACGCCCCGGCTGGCGCGAAAAGTCCGCCGGGTGCTGACCGTCTCGGAATTCTCCCGCCAGCGGGTGATTGAGACCTGCGGTGTTGCACCGGAGCGGGTGGTGACGATTCCCAATGGGGTCGATGGGCGATTTAAGCCGGTCGATGCACCGACACTGGGCATTTTTCGGAAAAAGCACCAGCTGGAGCGGCCCTATTTCCTCTATCTCGGCGCGCTGGAGCCCCGCAAAAATGTGGCCACGCTGCTGGAGGCGTGGAAACGACACGGCTTGGAAGATTGCGACTTGGTGCTGGCGGGCGCGGCGGGAAAAGTCTTCCGGGATCGCGGCTTTACGGAGCTTCCCGCGCGGACGCGCCTCTGGGGTCGCGTGGCGGATGAAGAGCTGCCCGCGCTGCTTTCCGGCGCGTTGGGCTTCGTCTATCCTTCGGTTTACGAGGGCTTCGGCCTCCCTGCGCTGGAGGCGATGGCCTGCGGCTGCCCGATCCTGATCTCCAACACCACCAGCCTGCCGGAGGTCGGTGGGGAGGGGTACGATCCCGCCACCCGAACGGGCACGGCGCTCTATTTCACCCCCACCGATGCGGATGAAATCGCGGAACGCATGCGGCAGCTCCTCGCGCTTGATTCGGTGGAACGGGACGCGCTCATCCTCCGGGCCAAGCTCCGCGCCGCCGAATTTTCCTGGGATCGCACGGCCAGGCAGACCGCGACGGTGCTGGAGGAAGCGATGGCGGGATCGTGAGCACCGGAAATCAGGTCGCGCTCGCCCATCATTGGCTCGTCACCATGCGGGGCGGGGAGAAGGTGCTGGAGGAAATCTGCCGTCTCTTCCCCGGCGCGCCGATCCACACCCTGGTCGCGAAACCGGAACGGCTGAGCCCGCTGCTCCAGGGGCACCCCATCCGCACCTCGTGGCTGCAACGCCTGCCCGGCGGCGCGGGGCATTACAAGAAGCTGCTGCCGCTCTTTCCGGAGGCGATCGCCGCGTTGAGGGTGGAAGCACCGGTCGACCTGGTCTTGAGCAGCGACGCCAGCGTGATCAAGGGCCTCAGCTATCCCGAGGGCACGCCCCACGTCTGCTACTGCCACTCGCCGCCGCGTTACCTCTGGGATTTGCAGGACGAGTACATGCAGAGCGCCGACGCCGGGGGAGCGCTGGGGCGCGCGCTTTTCCGCGCCATCACCCCGCGTGTCCGGGAGTTCGACCAACTCGCCGCCGGACGGGTCACCCATTTTATTGCCAACTCGGCCTTCGTCCAGGAACGCATCCGGCGCTGCTATGGACGCGAATCGACCGTGATTCATCCCCCGGTGGCGCTGGAGAGTTTTACCTTGGCGGATGGCCCCCCGGAGGACTTCCATCTCGTCGTCTCCCAGCTCACGCCTTACAAGCGGATCGATGTGGCGGTCGAAGCCTTCAATCGCCTGGGCACGCCGCTGGTGATCATCGGGGAGGGTTCCGAACGGCCCCGGCTGGAGGCCATGGCGCGTCCGAATATCACCTTCTTGGGCTCGCAACCCTTCTCCGTCCTGCGCGATCACTACCGCCGCTGCCGCGCGCTGGTCTTCCCGGGAATCGAGGATTTCGGCATCACGCCGCTGGAAGCGCAGGCTTCGGGACGTCCGGTGCTGGCCTACGGCAAGGGTGGCGTGCTCGAATCAACTTTGGACGGCGAGACCGGCCTTTTCTTCACGGAACAGACGCCGGAGAGCCTGATCGACGCCGTGCTACGCCTGCATCAGATGGCCGACCGGATCGATCCGCAAGCCTGCCGGGCACAGGCGGAATGCTTTGCCCCGGTGAAATTCCGGCAACGGATGCGCGATTTTCTTCGGAAGACTTTTCCGGGGATTGTCACGGGCGGGGAAGACGGTATGATAGGTTGATGAGTCTACGGTCTTCGTTTCAAACACCTCTTTTTCCTCTTTGGCACTTAAATTAGGAGTGGCCTTTAAGGTCCCAATACTGCTATAATAGCTTTACGTGTTTGAAACTCTTCCCGCAATGAAAGAAGATGTGCGTGAACCCCGCCCTGAAGCGGCGAGGGGGCGATCGGCGCTTCGTAAGAAGGGTCATTCGTCGACCTTTTTCATCGATTCGCTCATGGGCGTGGCCGTGGTCGGTGACCTGATTTTCTTTTTCTGCGGCTTGGTGCTCTCCTATTTTTCCTGGTTCAAGTGGGCTCCCCAGTTGCACGAGCGCTTTCATCCCCAGGACCTGACGATCTTTCAGTACTCCGGGCACCTCCTCTTCGGTTCGATCTTCTTTTGCCTCATCGCGGTCCGTTCGGGTCTCTACTCCCGGCAGAACATCCTGCGCCTGCGCCGGATCAATCTGGCCCTGCTCAACACCGTGGCCTACTGGACCTTGGGCTACCTCTTCCTCAGCCTGCTCTTTTATTTCCAGCCGCCGATTTCCCGTATGTTTGTCCTGCTCGGCGCAACTTGGGGGACGCTGTTGATCTATGTTTGGCGCAATATCTTCCACACCATCCTCCTGCGTGAGGACGTCGCCTCCCGCGTGCGCCAGCGGATTCTTGTCGTGGGCTGGAACTCGGAAGCCGAGCGGTTTTCCAAGTCGGTCTTCAATGACGCCAGTCATCCCTACGAAATCATCGGCTGCCTGCCTTCCGCGCATAATGAATACCGCGTGCAGCCTCCCGGGAAAGTAAAGCGCCTCGGGACTTACGCCGACATCAATCACCTGATCAAGTCCCAGAATGTGGAGATCGTCCTCATGGCCGATCTCGACCCGAAGACCCACGACATCGTGGCGTTGTGCGAAATTTGCAACCGCGAGATGATCCAGTTCAAGGTCATTCCCAGCTACTTCCAGATCCTCATTTCCGGCCTGCATCTGGAGACCATCAGCGGCGTGCCCGTCCTCGGGGTGGCCCGGCTGCCTCTCGATTACCTGCTGAACCGGATCATCAAGCGCACGATCGACATCGTTGGGGCCATCGTCGGGCTTCTGCTTACGGTGCCGATTCTGCTCATCTTCGGCACCCTGGTTTACCTCGAATCGCCCGGCCCGATCATCTACCGCCAGATCCGCGAAGGCCGCCAGGGCCGTCCCTTCACCCTCTACAAGATTCGCAGCATGCGCCTTGACGCGGAGAAGGTCGGCGGCGCCCAGTGGTCCCGCAAAGGCGACCCGCGCTGCCTGCGCATCGGCACCATCCTGCGCGAGTGGAATCTCGATGAATTCCCGCAATTCTGGAACGTGCTCAAAGGTGATATGAGCCTCGTTGGGCCCCGTCCGGAGCGGCCGGAGTTGATCGAGGGATTCAAGGACGAGATTCGCAACTACAACGCGCGTCACTACGTTAAACCGGGCCTGACCGGTTGGGCCCAAGTGAACGGTCTGCGCGGGGATACCGACTTGAACGAGCGGATTCGCTACGATCTCTACTATCTGGAGAACTGGTCGCCCATGCTCGATTTCTACACCATGGCGCGGACGTTCTTCAAAGCTCCGAGCGTCTGAGAACGGCGGGCTTGCCAGCGGTCCCTCCTTTGCGGTAAATAGGCGCGTGAGCCGGAATTAACCCCAAGGAATAATGTCATGCTGAAAATCGTCCTCCTCGTTCTCGTAACCGTCATCGCCGTGCTTCTCGTCGTTGTGGTGCTGCAGCCGGATCATTTTCGCATCGCGCGCAGCGCAACAATCGAAACGCCGGCCAACATCGTCTTCGACAAGGTGAACAATCTGCACGAGTGGCAGAAATGGTCCCCGTGGGCCAAGCTCGATCCCAATGCGCGGCTCACCTACAAAGGCCCCATCTCCGGTGCGGGCGCGGGTTATGAGTGGGAAGGCAACAACGACGTGGGCGCGGGTGAAATGACGATCACGGAGAGTAAGCCCTATGAGGTGATCCGCTTTCACCTCGATTTCCTGCGGCCCTTCGAGGCCTCCAACACGGCGGAATTCACCTTCGTGCCGAACGGCAATCAAACCGTGGTGACTTGGAGTATGTCCGGCGAAAATAACTTTATCGGCAAGGCCTTCAGCCTCGTCATCAACTGCGACAAGATGGTGGGCGGCGAATTCGACAAAGGCCTGGCAGAACTGAAAAAGCAGTCCGAGGAAGCGGCGAAGAAGTAGGGCTGTACTGCTAAACTGACTCAAGTCATTGTCCCGGAGGGACAACTGAAAGTAGCCGGAATTTTAGTGCCGGATTGGGTTGGAATGCCTTGCGTCCCGGATGGGACGCTTGACGCTCCAAGATCGTGGCCCGTTCTTCGCAAGGTGTTCAGGCGTCTCTTCCGGGGCGCAAGGCGCTGAGGAATCCGTTACCGGCACTGAAGTGCCGGCCTCCTATCAGTTGTCCCTCCGGGACAAGGGATCCAAGCGATAAACAATGAGGCGTTGGCCTGGACAGCAAGTTCTCCGGGCCAACGAATCTATCGGACGTCATTCGGAAATGGTCTCACAGCCAATCCTTAAACCGATCCGCGAACTTGTAGTAGAGGAAGCTGAGCCCCAGGCAGATGACGGTGAGGACGAAGAAGGTTGCGACCTTTTCGACATCGGATAACTGCCAGAAATCGACCACGCCAATTCGGAACAACGACACGGTGAGGACCGCGAGACCGCACCAGCGTTGGCGCCGTTCATTCGCCGCGAAGCCAATGACGATGAGCCCCAAGGCATAGAGGCCCCAGCCGAGCGTGATGCTGTGCCCACCCGCATCGGTGCAGGCGTTGGTGACGTAGGTCCAGCCGAGGGCGGTCGAGAGCAGGATGAGGCCCCAGGTCTCCCCCTCGGAGAGAAGTTCCCGGCCCCAATGGCGGAGCAGGGCGGGCTGGGCGAGGAGGATCAGGAGTCCGAGGGCGTTCAGCCCCGTGTTGCCGTGGGTCGATTCCAGAACCTGGACATAGTAGACGCCAGCCCCGATCAGGTTAAAAGCGAGCGCGGCACGAAGTCCCATCGCGCTGGGCCGGACCACGCACCAAGCCACGATCACTGTGGCCATGGCGAAGAAGGCGAGGACCATCTCGTTTGCCGGCACCAAGCCTCCCAAGGCGAAACTGACGAGAGCAATGCTCACCAGGCCATAGACGATCTCCACCGGCATGAGCCAGTCGGAGGTGGCAATCTTCCTTTGTCGGGGCCACCACTGGATCAACGCCAGCGTGACGGCAGCGACGGGAAGCTGGCTGCGCCACGCGCCGGAATCGGTGAACATCGCGAAGGCGAAGAGTTGGCCAAGTACGAGCAGCAGTTGCGCGAGGATCGCCAGCTCGAGGAGCGGGACGAGGTAGATCGCGGCGGTCAGGCCGAGCGCGGTCAAGGCCAGGGCGGGCGGCAACCAGGCCTCGCTCAAATGGGCGTGATAGCCGACGGCCAGCAAAAGCAGCGCGAGCGCCACATGGAAGGCCGCCGCCGGCACAAACGGCTCCGTGCCGCGATCCCGGCGGGAGAGATAGGCATTGGCCAGCATGGCAGCGGCTCCGCCGAGGATGAGCATCCAGGGATGGCCCCCGCCCCGGTGGATTTCCTCCAACAGGAAGAGCGTGCCGAGCAGTCCGCAGATGTGACCGGCCCAGCGGAAGATGACGTTGCGCGAGAAGACGCCCGCCGCGACGAGGAAGACCGATTCCCCCGTGAGCAGCAGACCGCGCGTCACCCCCTGGTAGACGATCATCATGCCGCCCGTGGCGAGGGTGAGCCCCTGGACCAGATAGGCCGGGGCGAGTTCCGCCGTATCCGCGCGGGTCAGGCGGGCGAGGGCGGCGGTGGCGAGAAAAAGCGCGCCTACTGAGGCGATGAGACCGCCAACGTGGCCGAAATGGGAGAGCGTCGCGACGAGCACGAGGAGCCCGATGAACGCGCCATTGTTCAGGCAGAGAAATGCCATGCGTTTGCCTGCGACGAAGGCGGGCGTGGCGGCGAGAAAGATGCCCGCCGTGTAGATGATCCACGCGCCGAGCAGGTAGGTGGCCGAGGGCGCGAAGGGGAGGCTGGAAACGAACTCGAAGCCGTCGCCCGGAACGAGTTGTCGGAGCAAGCCGGCGTAAGTGCCGATGAGGCAGAGGTAGGAGAGCCCCGTCCAGGCGTTGCGAACCAGGAAGATGACGGCGGTGACCGAGAGGATGAGATTTGCCGCCATGGTGAAGCTGCCCACCGGGGTGATGGCCGAGCTGAAATAGGCAAGCGCGATGGCGAAGATGGAGAGGAGTTCCGACTTCTTTCTCTCCGCCAGCCAGAGGACGCCCGCCGACCACCCGAGGAGCAGGCACCCGCCGAGCACCGGGCTTTCGATCACGCGCAATTGGGCGACATAGCTCGCGCCGTAGAGCGTGTAGTAGAGGCAGGCCAGTCCACCGGCGGCGAGGGTGCGTCCGTAGACGGCCAGCGCGTGGTTGCGGCGTTCGATGATGAGACCGCCCACGGTGAGACCCAGACTGACCACGGCAAGGATGGCCAGTTTGCTCCACGGTCCCATCGAGTGGTAGAAGTAGTCGTAAGCCAGCTTGCTGAAGGAGACGAGGGTGATGAGGGCGAGGACGACGCCGATACGCGCGAGCCAGCGACCGAATTGGACTTCCAAGGCCGGGGCGGGTTCGGCGGGAGGCAGAACCTCGGGCGACGGGAGGGGCGGGATAAATTCCGGAACGGTGGCCATCAGCGGCGGCTGAACGAAGGGGGCCGCAGGCGGGAAGACCGGCAGGTCGGGAGGGAGAGGCGGCGGGACGGGGACGGTAACAGGTTCGTCTGCGGCGACCCGGCGTTCGAGTTCACGGAAATCGATGCGCAAGTGGGCAACGGCCTGCTCCAGTTGGGTCTGGCGCAAGGCCAGGGCTTCGAACTGCTCGCGGTCCCGGGGATTCATGAGAGTAGATTCACATGGAATGGTACGATGTCAAACTATATTGCGTGGGCAGCATCTGACGTGGTGGGCTCCAGCCCATGGTTACCTTGTTCCCAAATTTCCATTTGGGAACACACTTGCTGAGGCAATTTCCATTGCCGACCCCGGTTCCCTTCGCAGACAGAAGGAAGGCACGCAATGGAAATTGCGCCCGACAAGCGCGTTCCCAAATAGAAATTTGGGAACGAGGAACCTGAAGGCAGGTTCATGAGTGCAGAGGCGAGCCCTAAGCCGTAACCATGCAGTTGGATCTCAGCTCGGTTTGCCTCGGTACACTCGGAGCGCTCTATGCCTTACCCCCGCCTTTTTTCGTTCACTTTTTGGTGAGGAAATCCAACTGCAATGCAGTTGAAAGGCACTTCAGAATGAGGTGGTTGTATCCGAGATTTGATCTATTTTGCAATTCCCCTTTC
>FTJN01000429.1_pt2 | contig 22394 bp, 14 predicted proteins | sample 1658361 | NCBI WGS metagenome assembly FTJN01 (sample SAMEA3914819, study PRJEB12502) | metagenome | biome: forest; material: soil | place: Canada | collected 2010-06-26 | depth 0.3 m
GCCTTGAAGAAGGCCAGCAGGTCCGGATTGATGATCTCCGGGTGGGTGGTGGCCATGCCGTGCGGCAGGCCCGGATAGGTCTTCAGCGTGCCCTTCTTGAGCAGCTTGATGCCGATCAGGGCGGCGTCGGCGATCGGGACGATCTGGTCGTCCTCGCCGTGCATCAGCAGCACCGGCACGTCGACCGACTTCATGTCGTCGGTGAAGTCGGTTTCCGAGAAGGCCTTGATGCAGTCGTAGTGGGCCTTGGTGCCGCCCATCATCCCCTGGCGCCACCAGTTCTCGACCGTGGCCGCCGAGACCTTCGCGCCCGGACGGTTGTAGCCGTAGAACGGGCCGGCCGCGACGTCGTGGAAGAACTGGGCGCGGTTGGCCAGTTGGGCGGCGCGGAAGCCGTCAAACACCTCGATCGGCAGGCCGCCCGGGTTCTTGTCGGACTTGACCATGATCGGCGGGACGGCGCCGATCAGCACGGCCTTGGCCACCCGACCCGGCTTGGCGCGGGCCACATAGTGGATGACCTCGCCGCCGCCGGTGGAGTGGCCGACATGGATGGCGTTCTTCAGGTCCAGATGATCGGTCAGGGTGGCGACGTCGGCGGCGTAGGTGTCCATCTCGTTGCCGGTGTCGGTCTGGGTCGAGCGGCCATGGCCGCGACGGTCGTGGGCGATGACCCGGTAGCCGTTGAGCAGGAAGAACATCATCTGGTTGTCCCAGTCATCGCTGCTCAGCGGCCAGCCGTGGTGGAACACGACGGGCTGGGCGGTCTTGGGACCCCAATCCTTGTAGAAGATTTCCGTGCCGTCCTTGGTGGTGACGAAGCCGCTGCTCATTTTGGTGTCTCCGGGGGTTTTGGGCGAGGCCTTGGGGGTCGCCGCGGACGCTGTCGACGGCGCGAGGGACGAAAGCGAGGCCACCAGGGCCAAGCTCAGGCCGCTGGTGACGACGCCGCGCCGCGAGGCGCCCGTCAAGTCACCTTGCGCCGATGGGCTGCTGGGGGGAGTGGTCATGGGGCCCGTCCTTGCGATGTCGAGAGGGCTCGGCGATCGGCCGAACTCGGCCGGGACCCTAGGCCGCTTCCCGGCGCGCGGCTTGGACGTGCTGGTCGTGACTTGAAGGTTCGCCACGCCCGCGACACCCCGGCGCAAGATCATGCAAACCAGCGCGCGCCGCGCTCAGGCGCGCTCGAAACGGAAGAAGGTGTTGGCCGTCAGGCGGCCGTCGCGCGGATTCAGGCTCGCGGGGCGGTCCGGCAGCACCCCCGCGTGCAACAGGTTGCTGGCATAGACCACGATCCGGTTGAAGGCCGGGGCGAGCACGGTGGTCTGCTCGAACAGGGCGTTGGACTCCGCGACATAGCCCTCGGTGATGACGGGCCACGCCTCGATCTCTTCGCGCAAGATCGCGAAATAGTCAGGCCCGCGCTCGGGGCCCACCGCCTCGAAGCCGGTGGCGCGATGACGATAGAAAGCGGTGCCGCCATGCTCGGGGCCGCACAGATAGTGCAGGATCGCCAACTGGTCCGGCGAGGTGGTGTCGATGTGCGGCAGGCGCTGGACGAGGCTGGCCTGGTCGGCCGGCAGGGTCGCCATCGACAGGGCGCTGGTGACGTGGGCCTGACCGCCGGCAGGGGCGCCGAAGGCCTCCGCCAGATGGGGCCGCAGGGCCGTGATCAGCGCCCGCACATAGCCGCCGGGCGCGGGCGCGCGGACGCCGGGATAGAAGTTGGCGGCGGCCTTGACCGGGGCCAGGACGGCGACGTCGGCGGCGAAGGCGACCAGGCTTTCCGCCCCCGTCAGCAGGTTGTCGAGCACCAGGACCGGATGTCGCTCCTCGCCGACGCGCAGGGTCTCGACACACGGGTCGAGGCTGGGCTCGAGCGTGGGGCCGCTCACCGCCGCGGCGCCTCGCCGGCCTCGGTGGTGACGAGGTCGGGCGCCTTGCTGCTGAAGCCCCGGGTGTAGATGTCGGTCAGCAGGGCGCGGTGATCAGGCAGGCCGGCGGCGGCGCGCACGCCCGCCTCCCGCACCTTGGCGAAGTCGGCGCGGGCCAGGTCACCATGGGCGTGAGCCGCCGGATCCACGGTCGTCTCGAACCCCATTCCATAGAGAATGTACTGATAATTGAAATACTTGAAGCTCTCGTGGAGGTTCGGGAAATCGAACACGTTGGGCGGCCGGTACTTCCACATCGCCAGGTGATCTTGCAGGCTCTCGGGGATCGAGGCCGGGTCGGCGTTGTCGGTCCAGAAGCTGTTGTCGGTGCGCCGGCTCAGGCAGTAGTGCAGTTTGACGAAGTCGATGGCACGCAGATAGCGGTCGGTCATGGCGGTGTTGAACTGCTTGGCCGCGGCCTCCATCCCGCCCTGGCGCGGCAGGTTGCGGGCCAGCATGTAGGCGGCCGCCTCGATCAGCACGATGCCGGTGGATTCCAGTGGCTCCAGGAACCCGCCGGACAGGCCGACGGCGACGCAGTTCTTGACCCAGTGCTGGGCGCGATGGCCGACCTTCAGCTTCAGCGCCTTGGGCTCCAGCCCGTCGCCGGCCTTGCCGACATAGGCGCGCAGGATCTGCTCGGCGCGCTCGTCCGTGGTGTGACGACTGGAATAGACATAGCCCGTGCCCTTGCGTTCCGGCAGGCCGATGTCCCAGGTCCAGCCGGCCTCGTGGGCGGTGGAGATGGTGGTGGTGGCCACCGGCGCGTCGGGGCGGTCGTAGGGCACCTGCAGGGCCAGCGCCCGGTCGACGAACAAGACGTCGCTCTTGTCGATCCATTCCGAGCCCATGGCGTCGCCGATCAAGGCGCCGGCGAAGCCCGTGCAGTCGATATAGAGGTCGGCGACCAAGTCGCCATGCTCGCGGGTCGAGACCGAGGCGATCGATCCGTCCTCGGCCTTGTTGACGCCCTGGACGTTGCCGATCAGATGTTTGACGCCCGTCGCCTTGCCGACGTCGCGTAGCAGGTTCGCCAGCTTGCCGGCGTCGAAATGGTAGGCATAGGCCATCGGTCCGCCGTACTGCGGATCGTCCAACCGCTTGGGCCCGCGCATGGCGTCGCAGACCTTGTCCTGCAGGGTGACGGCGTCCGAGAACGGGATCTTGCCCGCCTCGCCCATCAGCCAGTAGGGCGCCAGGTCCAGGCCGCCGTTCAGCAGCCGGGGATAGGCGAAGGGATGGTAGTAGTGGCTGTGGACCCCGTCCTGGGGCGCGGTCTTCCAGTCGACGAACTTGATGCCCTGCTTGAAGGCCGCACCAGCCTCGCGCATGAATCGCGCCTCGTCGACGCCGATCGTGCGCATGGTGTTCTGAATGGTCGGGAAGGTGCCCTCGCCCACTCCGATGATGCCGATCTCGCTGGACTCGATCAGGGTGATGCGCACCCCGTCGGGCCGGGTCGAGCCCAGGCGCCGGGCCAGATAGGCGGCCGTCATCCAGCCGGCGGTGCCGCCGCCGACGATCAGGATGTCGTTGATCGACTTGTCGTTCACGCGCGGGTCTCCTCGGTCTCGTCAGGCGGGCAGCAGGCAACGGACGGCTTCGCAGATCCGCTCGGCGTCCGGGCCCAGCACCACGTGCACGGCGCGTTCGCCCACGCGGACCACGCCGCGCGAGTCCAGCGCGTTGAGCGCCGCTTCGTCGACGGCGGCGTTGTCGCGGACCACCAGGCGCAGGCGGCTGGAGCACGCCCCGACCGCCTCGACATTGGCCATGCCGCCCAGGGCCGACACCAGGGCCTCGGCCCGGGCGTCGTCGATGGCGGTCGGCAGGGCCGAGGCCTTGGCGGCGACGGCGACCGGCTTGGCCGCCACGGGGGCGACACGCGCGCCGCCGGCCATGGCCGCGCGAATCTCGCCGGCCACCTGGTCGGCGACCGGACCGAGCACGACCTGCAGGGCCTTGTCCGACGGCTTGACGATCCCGCGCGCGCCCAGGGCCTTGAGGGCCGGTTCGCTGACCGCGCCCTGGTCGACGACGATCAGGCGCAGGCGGGTGGTGCAGGCGTCGACCGAGGTCAGGTTGCCCGCCCCGCCCAGGGCCGCCAGGAAATCAGCGCCGCGTCCGCCGGCGCTGGGAACAGCGACCTCGAGCGCCAAGTCCTCGGCCGGCTCGCGGCCGGGGGTCTTCAGGTCGAACTTCAGGATGAAGAAGCGGAACAGGCCGTAATAGACCCCGAAATAGACCGCCCCGATCGGGATCAGCCACAACGGGTGGGTGGCCTTGTTGAAGTTCAGCACATAGTCGAACAGGCCCGCCGAGAAGCCGAAGCCCAGCTTGATGTCCAGCAGGTTCATCACGGCCATCGACAGGCCGGTCAGCACGGCGTGCACGGCGTAGAGCACCGGGGCCAGGAACATGAAGCTGAACTCGATCGGCTCGGTCACGCCGGTCAGGAACGAGGTCAGGGCCAGCGAGGTCAGCATGCCGCCGACCGCCTTCTTCCGCTCGGGTCGGGCGGTGTGGAACATGGCCAGGCACGCGGCGGGCAGGCCGAACATCATCACCGGGAAGAAGCCGCTCATGAACGCCCCGGCGGTCGGGTCGCCGGCCGCGAAGCGATTGAGGTCGCCGGTCGCGCCGTGGAAGTCGCCCAGGATGAACCAGACCACGTTGTTGAGGATGTGATGCAGGCCGGTGACGATCAGCAGGCGGTTGAGAATCCCGTAGACAAACAGGCCCAGATTGCCCGAGACGGTGACCATGTGGGTCAGGCCATCAACCCCGGCCTCCAGCCAATGCCAGCCGAAACCGAACACCAGGGCCAGCAGCACGCCGGCCAGTCCCGCCGCGATCGGCACGAAGCGGCGGCCGCCGAAGAAGGCCAGGTATTCGGGCAGCTTGATGGTGCTGTAGCGGTTGTAGAACACTCCGCCGATCAGGCCCGACAGGATGCCGACCGGGATCGACAGCTTGCTGATCGCCTTGGTCTTCCAGGCCGCGACGGCCAGGTCGCTGGCGCCCTTGAAGGTGTCGGCGGCGGCGGCCGCGACCACGTCGGGCGGCACGACGATCAGGGCTTGGATGCCCTGGGTCGCCACCAGATAGGCCACGACCCCGGCCAGCCCGGCCGCGCCGTTGTTCTCGCGCGCCAGGCCAACGGCGACGCCGATGGCGAAGATCAAACCCAGATTGCCGAAGATCGCCCCGCCCGCGGCGGCGAACACGTGAGCAACCAGCAAGGTCAGGCCGCCGGACATCCCGGCCAGGGCCGCCTGGCCCAGCAGATCGTCTTGGCCGATCCGCAGCAGCAAGGCCGCCACCGGCAGCACGGCGATGGGCAGCATCAGGGCCCGGCCCAGGGGCTGGAGAAATTCGAGCGGGGACTTCATCGCTTAGGCTCCAGCCGCGAAGGCTTTGCACAATTCTCGGACCGCCTCGGGCGAGGTCAGGTCCAGCGCCTGGCGGGCCAGGGCCTGGCAGGCCTCGACGTTCAGGGTACGGACCAGGGCTTTGACCTCAGGCACGGTCGCGGCGGTCGCCGACAGCTCGGTGACCCCCAGCCCGACGAGCACGGGCACGGCGACGAGATCTGAGGCCAGGCCGCCACAGACGCCGACCCAGCGATGGTGCTTGGCGGCGCCCTTGCAGGTCTGATCGATCATTCGCAGCACGGCCGGATGCAGGGCGTCGATGCGGGCGGCCAGCTCGGGATTGCCCCGGTCCATGGCCAGCACATATTGGGTCAGGTCGTTGGTGCCGACCGACAGGAAGTCGGCCTCGGCGGCCAGCAGGTCGGCGGTGACGGCGGCGGCCGGGGTCTCGATCATCACCCCCAGCTCGACCCGCTCGGTGACGCCCATCTCGCGCTTGGTCTCTTCCAGCATGGCGCGAACGGCGCGCAGCTCGTCGAGGCTGGCGATCATCGGCGCCATGATCTTGCACTGGCCCAGCGGTTTCACGCGAAGGATGGCGCGCAGCTGGGTCTTCAGCAGGTGCGGCCGCCACAGGCTCACACGCACGCCGCGCAGGCCCAGGGCCGGGTTCTCCTCGGCCGGGATCGGCAGATAGGGCGCGGCCTTGTCGCCGCCGACGTCCAGGGTGCGGATGATCAGCGGCCGGCCGTCCAGGGCCGAGGCAATGGCCTGGTACTGGCGGGCCTGCTCGTCCTCGTCGGGCGGGGTCTCGCGCTCGAGAAACAGAAATTCGGTGCGCAGCAGGCCCGAGCCTTCCGCGCCATTGGCGGCGGCGGCCAGGGCGTCGTTCAGCGAGCCGACATTGCCGAACACCTCTATGCGCACGCCGTCGGCGGTGCGGCTTTCCTGGTGGGCGGCGGCCTTGGCGGCGGCCTTGCGCTCGTGGCGGGCGGCGATGGCGGTCTGGGCGGCGGCCAGTTGGCCGGCGTCGGGCCCCACACGAAGCGTGCCGCTCTCGGCGTCGAGGATCAGGCCCGCGCCCTCGGTGACGTCCAGCACGCCCGGTCCGGCGGCGACGATGGCCGGGATGCCCATGGCGGCGGCCAGGATGGCCACATGCGAGGTCGGGCCGCCCTTGGCGGTGCAGAAGCCCGCCACCTGGCCAGCCTCGAGACCCATCAGTTGCGACGGCAGCAGTTCGTCGGCCAGCAGAATGGCGCCCTGCGGCAGCACCCGGGCCTCGTCTTCTTCGCCGGACAGGGCGCGCAGCACCTGGCGCTCCAGGTCGATCAGGTCGTCGACGCGCTCGGCCAGGCGGCGGTCGCCCAGGCCGCGCAGGGCCTCGACATAGCCGCCCACGGCGCGCCGCCAGGCGAAGCCCGCGCTCTTGCCCTCGGCGATCAGCCGGTGGGCCGAGGCGCTCAGTTCGGGGTCTTCCAGGAAGGCCAGGTGAGCGCCGAGGATGGCCTTGCGGGCGGTGTCGCCCTTGCTGGCCGACTTCTCGATCTTGGCGCGGACCTGGGCCAGGGCCTCTTCCAGCGCGGCGCGTTCGGCGCCCGTGCCGGCGCCGGCCTCGATCACCACGATGTCGGTCGAGACAAAGCGCACGGCCTGGCCGATCGCCAGACCCGGCGCGGCCATCACGCCACGCAACAAGCCCGGCTCGGACGGCGGCGCGGCGCGGATGGCCTCGACCACGGCGGCGGGCGCGGCGGTCGGCGGCAGGGCCGCGCTCTCGCCCATGCCGCCCTCGATCAGCTCGACGATGGCCGCGACGGCGAAGTCGGCGTCGACGCCGACCCCGATGACGCTGATGCGGTCGCCGTGGCGGATCGCCAGCGACATCACGCCCACGGGGCTCTTGGCGCTGGCCCGGCGGTTGACAGCGACCAGGGCCACCTCGGCGGCGAACTTGCGGGCGCTCTCGGCGATGCGGGCGGCGGGGCGGGCGTGGATGCCGTGCTGCAGCGGCACGACGACCTCGCGGACCACCTCGCCCTCGGCGATGGCGAGCACCGCGCCGACGCCACCGACGGGCGCCAGCTCCATCAGGAAGTCGCCGACCAGGACACTGTGATCCTGCTCGCGGCGGATGATCTGGAAGGCGTCGGGATTGGTGATCACCACCGGAGTGATCAGGCTCTTGGCGCGCTGCGACAGCAGGTCCAGGTCAAAGCTGATCAACTTGTCGCCCGACTTCACCAGGTCGCCGTCCTTGACGTGGACCTCGAAGCCCTCGCCGCCCAGGCCCACCGTCTCCAGCCCGACGTGCATCAGGATCTCGGCGCCGTTGTCGGCCCGCAGAGTCACGGCGTGGCGCGTGCCGTGCACGGCGATCACCCGGGCGTCGCAGGGGGCGTGCAGGGTGGAGCCCAGCGGATCGATGGCCAGGCCGTCGCCCAGCATCCGCTCGGCGAACACCGCGTCGGGCGTCTCGTCGAGCGGGGCGATCCAGCCCTTCAGCGGCGAGGACAGTACGAGATTGGACACCGGTACGCTTCCTGCTTCCTGGAATTCTAGTTTTTGGTCTTGGTCTTGGTTGGGGTCAGCGTGACCTGGTCCAGCGCCAGCGTCGGCTCGACGCTACGGGCTGTAAAGGTCAGACAGAGATCGTGGACCCCGTCGCGCTTGGCCAGCACGCCCGACACCGTCTCCACGCCCGGTCCCCGGGCGGCGGCGCCCAACGGGATGGCGGCGATGCGCTCACCGCCGCAGCCGTCGATCCGCACCTCCAGCTCGCCTTCGGGCGTGGCGGGCGCCCGCAGCGGGATCTGCTCGCGGGCGGCGCCGATCTGGAAGTTGAACGGGACCTGGCCGATCCTGGCCGTCAGCTTCAGGGCCGAGGACAGGTCCGCGCCCTTCCACACCCAGCAGGGGTTCATCAGGTTGACGGCGAACACCGCGCGCGGACCGGCCACCGGGGCGTCGTCCTCCAGCGACAGGTTGATGCCGTCGCCGCAGAGTTCCAGCTGGTGGCTATCGCGCGTCTGGGCCGCCAGCAGGCTGACGGGGTAGTCACGGACTCGGCCCAGGGCGTCATCGCCGAGGAACGTCCGAGCACGGACGGTCTTGCCCGGCGCGATGTTCAAAGGCGCGTCGTAAAGGCTCGAGACCTTGGTCGGCGGCTTGCCGTCAAGGGTGTAGCGGATCTCGCCGAGCGCCAACCCCGAGGCCAGCGCGACCGAGACCTGGCCACCCGCCGCCGGGGTCAGGGTGGCCTGGGGCTCGTAGGGCACGGTGTCGTGGGCCACGCCCAGAACGTCCAGCCGCGCGACTTCCGCCGGCAGGCGGGCGGCGAAGCTGGCCCAATCGCGGCCAGCCTCGGGCGTCCAGCCGTTCTCGGCCACGGCGATCAGCCGCGGGAAGGTCATCTTCTCCAGCCGCTCATCGGTGCGCATGTGCTCGGTGAACGAGGTGGCCTGCAGGCCCAGGATGTGGGCGCGCTGGGCCTGCGTCAGGGCGGCCGGGGCCGCGTCGAACTCGTAGACGTCTTTCAGGCTGACGATCTTGATCCGGCCGGGCGGCTCGTCGGCCGAGGCGCTCTGGCGGCGGTCCATGTAGAGGGTGCTGTCGGGCGCCAGCACCGCGTCATGGCCCTGCGAGGCGGCGGCCACCGCGCCCTCGACGCCGCGCCAGGACATGACCGTGGCGTTGGGGGCCAGACCCCCTTCGAGGATCTCGTCCCAGCCGATCATCCGCCGGCCGCGGGCGTTGATGTGCTTTTCGGCCCGCTGGATGAACCAGCTCTGCAAGCCGTGCTCGTCCTTGACGCCGAGCGCCTGGATCTGGGCCTGGACCTCGGGGCTGGCCTTCCACTGGTCCTTGACCGCCTCATCGCCACCGACGTGGATATAGGACGAGGGGAAGAGGTCCATGACCTCATCGAGCACGTCGTTGAGGAAGGTGAAGGTCTCTTCGCTGGGCTTGTAGAGGTAAGGAAACACCCCCCAGTCGCCCATGCTTCCGCGCGGCGGGGCCTTGGTCATGCCGAACTGGGGATAGGCCACCAGCGGCGCCAGGGCGTGGCCCGGCATCTCGATCTCGGGAACAATGGTGATGCCGCGCGCGGCGGCATAGGCGACCAGATCGCGCACCTGGTCCTGGGTGTAGAATCCGCTGTAGCGGATGGGCTTGCCGGTCTTGGGATCACGCCCCGCCGCACCGGCCGGAATGCGCCAGGCCCCTTCGGATGTCAGCTTCGGATACTTCTTGATCTCCAGCCGCCAACCCTGGTCGTCGACCAGGTGCCAGTGCAGGACGTTCAGCTTGTGGGCGGCCATGGTGTCGAGGATCGACTTGATCGTCTCGACGCTCTGGACGTGGCGGGCGCTGTCCAGCATGAAGCCGCGCCAGGCGAAGCGGGGCGCGTCGTCGATGCTGACAGCGGGAAGTTGGGCGGGGCCCTTGGCGGCGTCCCGCACGGCCAACTGCCAGACGCTGACCGCGCCATAGAACAGGCCCGCGCGCCTGGGGGCGGTGATCATCACGCCTTGGGGTGAAATATCCAGGGCATAGGCCTCGGGGCCTTCGGCGCCGTCGTCCGAGAGGGGACCGTGCGCGAAGTCGATGGCGGCTTCGCCGGCCGGCGGCGCGCCCTCGACGACGGCGAGCTTGATGCCCCGGGCCTTCAGCAGCATGTCGGACAGCTGGCCGGCCACGACGCGGGCCTCGACATCGCCCTTGGCGACGAAGATCCGGGTCTTGGCGGTCAAGGCGAAGGTCCCCTGCCCCAACTCGGCCTTGGCCGGCGCGGGCGTCAGGGTGAGGACAGGCTCATCCAGGGGAGAGGCGGCGACCGCCGCGGACGCCAGGGCCAGGACGGCGACCGAGGCCGAAAGGATCGCCGAGGCTTTGAGGGCGCGAAGCATGGAAAGGGTCATGGAGACTCACTCACCGGCTGACAGGCGGCAAAAAGCGGGCGGAGCGTTGACCGCTCCGCCCCAGCTCCGTGCTTGCAGTCAGGAGGACTTGGGTTGCGATCGACGACGGCGAACAGGTCATGAGGTGATCCTGAACCATGCCGCCTCCGATGCAACGATCTCGAGGAGGAAAGGGGGACCTCCGACGCGAGCGCCGAAGGTCCCGGATACGCTTTAGAACTTGAACCGGACGCCGCCGAACACCATGCGGCCGTTCTTGTAGATACGGGCCGGACGGTTCGGATCGTTGTCGTAGTTGTCGGTCTGCTTTTCGTCGGTCAGGTTGATCGCGTCCAGGCTGAGCGAGATGTTCTCGGTCAGGTTGACGCTGGCCGAGGCGTCCAGCGACTTGAGCGAGTCCGACCACAGCTGCCGATAGCCGCGCTCGGCGTCGTAGTCGACGAAGAACTTGGACCGGTAGTTGTAGGACAGACGGGCGCTGAAGCGTTCGTTCTCGTAGTAACCGCTGATGTTGGCGATGTTCTTCGAGCTGGACGGGATCGGCACGCCGGTGGTCGAGCTGGCGTCGGTATAGGTGTAGTTGGCCAGCACGCCGAAGCCGTTCCAGATGGGCATCTGGAAGTTGACTTCGATGCCCTTGGTCTCGCCGCCCGGCACGTTCACGGGACGGCCGACATTGTAGTTACAGCTGTAGAGGCCGGCCGATTGCAGGACGCACTGGTTGGCCGGATTGACGACCCGCGGGTCGTTGGCGGCGGCTTGCAGCGGCAGCTTCTCGGTCGTCGCGCCCTGGACGATGTAGGTCGAGATGTCCTTGTAGAAGAAGTCGACCGACAGGATCGACTGCGGCGCGAAGTACCATTCCAGAGACGCGTCATATTGGTTGGCGCGGTAGGGATCCAGGGCCGGGTTGCCGCCCGAAGCGGTCAGCAGGGACTCGGTCAGCGAGGTGAAGCCGGCCATCTGGGCATAGTCCGGGCGCGCCATGACACGGCCGGCGGCCAGGCGGAGCACCAGGTCGTCGCGCAGGTCGAACGAGAAGTTCGCGCTCGGCAGGATGTCGGTATATTCCTTGCCGGCGGTCGTCTGCAGCATCAGGCCGAACGGGTTGTTGATGGCGCCCGGCGTACCGGCCGACACCCCCACGCGCCAGGCGCTGGTCTCGATCTTGGTGTTGACGACGCGGACGCCGACGTTACCGCGCCAGCCTTCGCCCTTCAGGTTGCCCATCACGTAGCCGCCGACGGTCTTCTCGTTGAAGTCGAAGCTTTCGAGCGGACCGAAGTGGTCGCAGTTCACCAGGCCGATACAACCGCCGACATTGGGGTTGTTCGGATCGTAGACCGTGGCCGGACCCATCTTGGCGTAGATCGCCTCGATCTTGTTCTTGTCGGCCGTCAGGTAGCTGCTGAGGACGCCCGGTCCCTTGATGCCTTCCAGGTAGTCGCTGTCGGTCACGCCGCCGGCCACGTCGGCCAGCGAGCACGAGTGGCCGCCGCAGGCCGTCGCGCCGAACAGGGCGCGGCGTTGGCCGTAGGTCTGCACCACGCTGCGGTCGTGATCGGTATATTTCACGCCGAACTTGACCGAGCTGAACGGGCCGCCGTCGAGGAACTTCTCGCCGTCGACGAAGGTGTAGAACTCGTCGTCGTCGTTGACGGTGGTGTTGGCCGAGGCCCAGCCCAGCGCCATTTCGTCATCGGCCGTCTTCGGGTCGATATTGGTGTAGGTGACCTTGGGCAGGCCGCCCGACAGGTCATAGGACAGACCGGTCGCCGCGTTGGTTTCCCAGAAGGGTTGCAGGTCGGTCGCGCCCTTGGCCTTGGTGTAGCCGACGCGGCCGCTGAACTCCCAGCCATCGGCCGGACGCCACTTACCGGCCAGATCGATCGAGCCGACATTGGTATGAGCCAGACGGTCGATGGCGTCGAACACCACGCCGTTGGCGCCGGGCTGGTTGAAGTTGCCGGCGACGGCGGTGCCGTTGACGACCTTGGTGATGTTGTAGGTTTCGGTCGGCGTCGTGGCCAGGGCGCCGATCTTCTGGCTGACCCAGGCCATGTAGTTCTGGTTGAAGTTGTCGGCGTCCATCCGCGAATAGAGGCCGGTCAGGTTCAATTCGAACTTGTCGGTCGGGGCGTACTGGATCGCGAAGTTCGCGCCCTTGCGCTCGCGGGTCTGGGTGAACAGCGACGAGCCGATCAGGCTGGGCGCGTAGACCGTTTGGCCGGGCGTGAGGCCGGTGATGTTCGTGCCATTGCCGGTGGCCGTGCTGACGGCCTGGTAGCCCAGGACCTCGATGCCGTCGCGGCGGATGCGGCGCTTGTCGTAGATGCCGCCGACCAGGACGCCGAGGGTCTTGTCGTCATTGTGCCAGCTGAGCATGGCCGAGGCGGTCGGATCGGTGTTGCCCGACTTGTCGTCATGGAAGGCCTGCAGCGAACCGGAGACCGACAGCGGGGCCAGGTCCAGCGGGTTGCGGGTGTGCACATTGACCGTGCCACCCACGCCGCCTTCGTCGATGTCGGCCATCGGGCTCTTGAAGACCTCGACCTTGCCGACGATTTCCGACGGCAGCATCAGGTAGTTGAAGCTGCGGCTGGCCTTGAACTGGTCGAGAATGAACCAGTCGGCGGTGGCCACCGAGTGACCATTGAGCAGGGTGCGGTTCAGGGTCGGCGCGGTGCCGCGGATCGAGATCCGCTCGCCTTCGCCGAATTCGCGCTGGATGGTGACGCCCGGGACGCGCTGCAGCGATTCAGCGACGTTCTTGTCCGGGAACTTGCCGATATCCTCGGCGGTGATCACATCGATCACGGCGTTGGCGTTGCGCTTGGCTTCGACCGAGGCCTGCAGCGAAGCGCGGATACCGGTGACGATGACTTCTTCGACCTGTGTAGTGTCCTGCGCGAAGGCCGGCATGGCGATAGCCATGGCCAAAGCGCTCGCGGACGCAGTCAGAATGGTCTTGTGGAAATTTCTCATACTCGGCTTCTCCCCTTTTTCCAGACCCTCGGGCCTGGAGCCGAACCCCAAGCCCAATCCGATACCAATTGTTCTGCGGGTGTCCGCAGAACGCGGTACTTCTCAGGCCTCGGAAGTGAACTGTGACGAAAATTTATCGAATGACAAGGCCAAAAAAGAACCAATTGCGGACCATGTTCTTATTGGTATGAAAATGGTCATATGCTATTTCCGAAACCAAGCGATGGCGCGGTTTTGCGCGGGGGTGCGAAATTGACGATGTTTTCCGAACGGATCGGCGGCCTGGACGGGCACGGCCAGGATCACGCGCCGCTCTATAAGCAGCTGCAGCGCGCCCTGCGCGACGCCATCCAGAAGAAGATCCTGGGTCCCGACGACGCCCTGCCGGCCGAGCGCGACATGGCCGAGGAATTCAGCATTTCGCGAATCACCGTTCGCAAGGCGCTGGACGGCCTGGTCAGCGAAGGCCTGCTGACCCGCCGCCAGGGGGCCGGCACCTTCGTCGCCGCCCGGGTGGAAAAGAGCTTCTCCAAGCTGTCGTCGTTCACCGAGGACATGATCTCGCGCGGGCGCACGCCGCGCAGCGAATGGATCAGCAAGGCCGAGGGCACCGTCACCCCGGAAGAATCCCTGACCCTGGGCCTGTCGCCCGGCACGCCGGTCTATCGCTTCAACCGTATCCGCTACGCCGACGGCGCGCCGATGGCGGTGGAGTACACCACGGTCGCCGCCTTCGCCCTGCCCTCGGCCGAGGCGGTCGGCACCTCGCTCTATGAGGCGCTGGAGGCCACCGGCCACCGCCCCGTCCGCGCCCTGCAACGGCTGCGCGCGGTGTTGTTCAACGCCGAACACGCCGAGCTGATGGGCGTGCCGGTCAAGGACGCCGGCCTGCTGATCGAGCGCCGCGGCTTCCTGAAGGACGGCCGGGCGGTCGAGGTCACCCAGTCCTATTATCGCGGCGACGCCTATGACTTCGTCGCCGAACTGAACGCGCTCTCCTGACAGCTCTTGGCTTGAAGGATCTGTCCGGATTGGGGCCCCATCCCTGAACTTTGGGGGCCCAACGCTCTTATCTGAAGGGAACGCCTGTCTTGGAGGCCAATGTCTTGACCCGACCCGCACCCCCCGCTTCACCTTCCTCCGGGCTTGGGCGGCTGACGGCGGAATCGACCCGCATGTTCCTCGAGGCTGGCCAGGCCTCGCAAGTCGTCGCCACCCAGCTAGGCGCCAACGCCGCCCGCGCCGCCAGGATCGGCGAGCGCCTGCGCGCCAACCCGCCCCGCGCCGTGGTCACCTGCGCCCGGGGCAGCAGCGACCACGCCGCCACCTTCGCCAAGTATCTGGTCGAGACCCGCACCGGCGTTCTGACCTCCTCGGCGGCCCTGTCCGTCAGCTCGGTCTACGCCAGCCCGCAGGGCCTGGATGGCGTGCTCTACCTGGCCATTTCGCAGTCGGGCAAAAGCCCGGACCTGCTGTCCGCGGTTCAAGCCGCCAAGGCGGCCGGGGCCTTCACCATCGCCCTGGTCAATGACGTGAACTCGCCGCTCGCCGCCCTAGTCGACGAGGTCCTGCCGCTGCACGCCGGTCCCGAGCTGAGCGTCGCGGCCACCAAGTCCTACATCGCCGCCCTGGCCGCCATCGCCCAGCTGGTCGCCGCCTGGACGGAAGACGCCGAACTGACCGCTGCCCTGGCCACCCTGCCCGCCCTTTTGGCCGAGGCCTGGACCCTGGACTGGACCCCGGCCGTCGAGCGCCTGAAGCTGGCCCGCAATCTCTATGTGCTGGGACGCGGCGTCGGCTTCGGCGTCGCCCAGGAGGCGGCCTTGAAGTTCAAGGAGACCTGCGGCCTGCACGCCGAGGCCTTCAGCGCCGCCGAGGTGCTGCACGGTCCGATGGCCCTGGTGAAGGAGGGCTTCCCCGTCCTGGTGTTCGCCCAGAACGACGAGAGCCGGGGCAGTGTCGACGCCATGGCCAAGGGCGTGACCGAGCGCGGCGGCGACGTCCTGCTGGCCGGCGCCGGTGGCTCTCCTCCGTCCTTTGGGGCAGCCGGCGTGCTGCCCGCCCTGGCCGCCCATCCGGTGATCGAGCCGATCCTGATGATCCAGAGCTTCTACCGGATGGCCAATGCGCTATCGGTGGCCCGCGGCTACGATCCCGACAGCCCGCCGCACCTCAACAAGGTCACAGAAACCCTCTGATGCAGTCTGTTCTCGTTAATGGCCGCATCCTGACACCAGACGGGATCATCGAGGGCAAGGCCCTGGTGATCGCCGACGGTCGGATCACCGGCGTCGTCGACAGCGCTGACACGCCCAGCAGCGCGTCCCGCCACGACCTGGAAGGCGGCCTGCTGGTCCCCGGCTTCATCGACACCCAGGTCAATGGCGGCGGCGGGGTGCTGTTCAATGACGCCACCACCGTCGAGGCGATCGCCGCGATCGGGGCTGCCCACCGCGCCTATGGCACCACCGGCTTTCTGCCGACCCTGATCAGCGACGACCTGGCCGTGGTCGATGCGGCCCTGCGCGCCACGGAACAGGCCATCGAAGCCGGTGTTCCCGGCGTGCTGGGCGTCCACATCGAGGGCCCGTTCCTCAATGTGAAGCGCAAGGGCATCCACGATTCCAGCAAGTTCCGGACCCTCGACGACGAGGCCGTGGCCCTGCTGAGCTCGCTCAAGCGCGGCAAGACCCTGGTGACCCTGGCGCCGGAGACCACGACGCCCGACATGGTCCGTCGCCTGACCAACGCAGGGGTGATTGTCGCCGCGGGCCACACCAACGCGGCCTATGGCACGGTGCGCAAGGCCCTGGACGCGGGCTTGAGCGGCTTTACCCACCTGTTCAACGCCATGTCGCCGCTGACCAGCCGCGAGCCCGGCGTGGTCGGGGCGGCGCTCGAGAGCCTCACGGCCTGGTGCGGAATCATCGTCGACGGCCGCCACGTGGATCCCACCGTGCTGCGCATCGCCCTGCGCACCCGACCGCTGAACCGCTTCATGCTGGTGACCGACGCCATGCCGACCGTCGGCATGGTCGACAAGAACTTCGACCTGCAGGGCCGCCACATCCGCGTGGTCGATGGTGTCTGCGTCGATGATCACGGCACCCTGGCCGGCTCGGACCTCGACATGATCGGCGCGGTGCGCAATGCGATGTCGATGCTGGGACTGTCGCTCCAGGACGCCGTGTCGATCGCTTCAGCCACCCCCGCGGCCTTCCTGGGCCTGGCGGACGCGCGCGGCGCCATCAAGGCCGGCCGGGCCGCCGACCTGGTGCTGCTGGACGACGCCCTGAACGTTCGCGCGACCTGGATCGACGGGGTCGCCGGCGCCTAGGTTCGCCGCTCACTCCGAACGCCCCTGAAGGGTCAAAGAAAAAGGGCGCCGGCTTTCACCGGCGCCCTTCGTCGTTTTGAGCTGGGCTCGATTTAGTACTTGTACTTCACGCCCAGATAGAACTGACGGCCGTAGTGCACGTACTCTTCGGAGTCCATGCGCGTGGAGTCGTCGACCTTGCTGTCTTCCTGGTCCGTCAGGTTGATGGCTTCGAAAGTGATGGTGAACTTGTTCAACACGTAGCTCACCTGACCGTCGAGGTTGAAGGTCTTTTCCTTGATCCGCACGTCGTTGTTGTTGGTCGCCGAGGGGGCGACCTGGATCAGGTAGGCGTCGCGATACGAGCCCGAGATCCGCGCCTTGAACGGTCCATTCTCGTAGTAGAGCGTGGCGTTGAAGGCGTCAGGCGACAGGTTGACCAGGGGCTGGGTGACCAGCACCGCCGGAGCGGTCTGCACGCGCGGCGTCACGCCGGCCGCCGAATAGGTCGGAGCCTTGATGATGTAGGCGATGTCGCTCTTGACGTGCGTGTAGTTGAGGATCGCGCCGAACTTGTCGAACGGAGCGGGCAGGAAGGTGAACGGACGCTGGGCGCTCAGTTCGAAGCCCTTCAGCTTGCCGCCCGGGCTGTTGACGTTGGTCGTCACCGTGAACGGCGTGGCGGTCGTGTTGCCGTTGGTCAGAAGGCTGGTGGGCAGCCCCGTCTCCGAATACGGCATCACTTCGGCGGTCTGCTGGATGTAGGACTTGATATCCTTCTGGAAGAAGCCCGCCGACAGCAGGGTTTCCTTGTCCGGATACCATTCGAAGCTGAGGTCCAGGTTGTTGGCCAGCATCGGATTGAGGTCCGGATTGCCGCGCGTCAGCGTCTGGGCGCTCTGGCTCATGGCTGTGAAGCCGGGCGTCAGGTTCGGCAGTTGTGGCCGCGTCATCACCTTGGCCGCCGCGAAGCGGATGTAGACGTTCTCCAACGGCTGGGCCGAGATGTTCAGAGCCGGCAGGGTGTTGGTGTATTCGCGGCTGACGCTCTGAACGGCGTCGGTGGGCACGGACTCGGAGATCACGCCAAACGGGGTGGCGACTGGGGTGGTGACGGCGCCGGTGTTGTAGTGGCCCAACGCGGCTTGCTCGGTCTTGACGTAACGGACGCCAAGGTTGCCGCGCACCGGGATGTTGAAGATGTCGTGGTCGAAATCACCCTGGATGTAGAAGGCCGTGTCCTTCTCGGTGATTTCCCGCAGCGCGCCCAACTGGTTCAGGACGCTGAGACGGAAGTCCCCGTTGGCGTTGATACAGTTGCAGTCGTAGCCGATGGCCTTCTTGAGCTTGTCGAGGTCAGGCGCGATCCACGAGGTCGGCACGCCGGCCGGCAGATCCAGACCGCGGCCGAAGCCGGTGATCAGGCGCGAGACGTCGGCGACGGAGACGCCGGCCGGGAGGGCGAAGCCCGCTTCGGCCGTGAACGTGGTGCCCGTCGAGGCCAGGTTGCGCGAATACAGGCGTTGCTCCCACGAGGTGAAGCCATATTCCTTGTAGTCGCCGCCGTAGCGCAGTTTGAAGCCGTCGAGAATCTCATAGTCGACGTCGGCGCGGAAAGTCTTGAAGGTGTTGACAGCCTTGCTCGGACGCATCCGCAGCAGCGAGGGATCGCCCAGGGCGTTGCTGGGGCTATAGACGAAGTTGGCCGCATTGGTCGGATCGAAGCCGTAGTTGAACGACGGCAGCTTGTCGTTGGCCGAATAGTCGTAGCTGTAACCGTCGGTGTCGTAGCGGTCGAACGAGAAGGTCGTCTGGACAGGGTTGTCCTGGATCGAACGCGATTGACCGTAGACGACATTCAGGTGGCCGGCTTCGCCGAACTTGGTGTCGTAGGTCAGGGTGAACTGGTTGAACTCGGTCTTCAGGTCGTCGTGGCGGTATTCGACCCGGGCGTCGACGTCGTCGAAGGTGCCCTTGATCAGGTTGCCCCTGTCGTCGGCCTTGAAGTTGACCACGTCGGTCTGGGGCAGGCCCGCGCCGCTGCGGCTGAACGAGATGACTTCCAGATAGGTCTCGTCGCGGTTGTTGGTGAAGTTGGCCACCAGCGCGTCGAGGCTCAGGGTCGAGTTCTCGGTCGGACGCCATTGCAGCGAGCCGGTGATGCCCAGACGCTTCTGGTCATATTGCAGGCGGCCGTAGCGCGGAATGCGCGGGTGCCAGAGATTGTTGGCGGTGCCGGCGGCGGCCGTGGTGGTCGGGGAGGTGCCGCCCACGACCGTGCCGTTCACGGCGCAGGCCGTGCCGTTCTGACCGGTCGAGGGATCGAACACGTTACCCGGGACGGGCGCGCCGGCGGTCACCGGGTTGTAGCCCGAATAGACCGGCTGGCCGTTGACGATCGTCGTCACGCGGTTACAGGGGAACGCCGTCGACGAGTTGAAGGCGACGCTGGGGTTTTCCCAACGGCCGGTCGAGGAGCCTTCTTCCAGGGTCTTGCGCTCGGCATAGGCCACCGAGATCAGGGCGCCGATTTCACCGATGCCGGTGTCCCAGCGGTTGCTGGCCAGGAAGGTGAAGCGCGGGTCGTTCTTGCGCGACAGGTCGTTCCAGCCGACCTTGGCGCCCAGGCTCAAGGCGGGACCGCTGAAGTCGAACGGACGCGAGGCCTGCAGGTCGATGATCGCGCCCAGCGAGCCTTCTTCGTTCGAGGCCGAGGTCGACTTGCGCACGGTGACGCTGTTGAACAGCTCCGAAGCGAAGATCGAGAAGTCGAATTGGCGGCCGCGGTTGGCGCCGCCCGAGCTGTCCTTGCCGCCGGTGGTGGCCAGGGCTTCCAGGCCGTTCAAGCGAACGACGGAGAAGTCGGGACCCAGGCCCCGCACGGTGATCGTGCGGCCTTCGCCGCCGTCACGGTCGATCGAGACGCCCGGCACGCGCTGCAGCGACTCGGCCAGGTTCAGGTCGGGGAAGTCGGCGATGTCTTGCGCCTTGATGACGTCGACGAGGTCGTTTTCACGACGCTTCACATCAAGAGCGTTCGCCAGGCTGGCCCGGAAGCCGGTGACGACCACTTCCTCGACCGCCGTATCGTCGGCGGCGGGCGCGGGCGCCGTTTGAGCCGCGGCCGTTCCGGCCATCGCCAGCGCCATCAACATGGCGCCGCTGGACGCACCGAGCTTGAGCGCGCGGATGCGCCCCTTAGAGACCTGAGACAATTGATCCTCCTCCCGTGACCACGTTTCTTTTGAACGACGCTTTCGCATCGCCCGGCCGAAGAGTGCGTACGCGCTTCCTTCCCGCGCGGCCGTTCCTTGGCCGTCTAATTCTGACACCGGTGTCACATCGCAGTGCGATGTTGTCCTGACACCGGTGGCAATCTCATCGGTATCAAATGAAACCGCTATTCACAAGATGGCTGTAAGGTGGCGAAGTGTGGCGGAACGGAAACGTGTCGTTTCGGTCACAATCCAGCCAAGCTTGATCGAGAACGCCGGTTCGCTTCCAGATCGAGCAGGCCAGATCCAACCTTGCCCTAAAACCAACTAGGCGTCGTCGATCCGGCGCTGGCTGACCTTGTTGAGGCCGTCGATCACCGCCCGCCGCTGATCGAGGGTCAGTCCGGCGGTCCGCAACAAACGCAAGGCGTTGATGTGGACGTCGATGGCGTCCCAGCGCCAGGCGCCCGCCTCCGCGCAGTTGTCGACCAGGGCGCAGAACGAGATGGCCGCCTGGTCGACGCACGATCCCGGCAGGAAGCCCGACACGTCGATGATCCGCAGGGCCAGGGTGTAGAGGTCCTGGTAGGCGCCGGCCCCGCGCGTGGCCGCCGCGGACTTGCCGAAGCGGGCCTCGATCTCGGCCAGGGCGGCGTCGAGCACGGCCAGGGATTCGGCGCGCAGAGGCTCCAGCGCCGCATCGGCGGCCGCCAGGGCGTCCTTGGCCATCACGCCGCCGGCGGCCTTGACCAGCATCGACAGGCGGTTGGGCGCGCGGAACTTGCGGACGACACTCATGGGATCACCTTCGGGGAGCCGTCGGACTCCGAGGATTGCACGCCGGGCGGGCGGAGAGGCTCGGGAGGATCGTCGCGGCGACGTCCCTTGCCGTTGGGAGGCGGACCGTCGTTTTTGAACCGCCGGTCGGGGCCCAGATAGGCGTCGCACTCGATGAACTGACGCTCTTCCTTGGCCGCCCACAGGATGCGCTCCAGCAGCACCTTGGGCGAAATCGGCTTGGCGACCGTGAAATTGGCGCCGGCGTCACGAGCCTTGAACACCTGGGACGGCGGGGTGTGGCCCGAGACCAGGATCACCGGCAGATAGCGGTTGGCCTCCAGCGCCCCGCGCCGCAGCCATTTGACCAGCTCATAGCCATCGATCGCGGCCATGTTGGTGGCGCTGATGATCAGGTCGTAGGTGTGGTCTCGCAGCAGGGCCTGGGCGGCCTTGGCGTTTTCGGCCCGTGCCAGGTTCTTGATGCCGAACCCGAGCACCACCTGGGCCAGCAGGTTCAGCGACGGCAGGCTGTCGTCGACGAGCAACACGCCGACCTTTTCGAGATTGATGCGAGTCGAGGCGTGAAGCGGTTCGGGCATGACCTAAAAGAAATCGAGTTCGCCGGCCTCGGCCTTCCAGCCCTCGTGCTGCTCGGCGCCCTGCAGGCGGATCACCAGGTCGGCCAAGCCCAGGCCTTCCAGCAGCGGCTCGATGGCCATGCTCCACTCGCCCGAGGCGTGCTGGCCGATACGGGCCAGCACGTCGGACAGGCCGTGGAGGCGCTGGCTCAGTTCGTCCAGGGCCTGCAGCCGCGAGAGGTTCTCCAGCGCCGCGCCACCGCTGGCGAGATCGCCGGCGATGTGTTCGCAGTCGCGGCAGATCATCGCCGCCGCCGTCAATTCCGCCGCCAGCCGACGCGAAAGCTCGCCCAGGGGAAGCTGCCCCGAGGTGGCGAAAGCGTCGTTCAAGGCAAGCGGTTGGGCGGTCATGAGGTCAGAACAGATCCACATCGCCGTTGGACGCGGCGGGCAACGGAGCGGGCGCGGGACGACGGACGTCCTGCGGGGCGTTGTCGACGGCGACCAGGCGCTGGCGAACCCGGCCGGACGCCGGCCAGAACTCGACGCGGCGGGCCGACAGGCCGCCGGTGCTGGACGACACGATCGGAATGCCTTCGTCGCGCAGGAAGCGTTCGGCGAATTCGGCGTTGCTGGCGCCGACGTCCGAGAGGCCGTCGAACAGCTTGCCGCCGCCGAAGATCTTGGCCTCGAGACGGTCGCGCCGGGCGCCCTTCTTGAGCAGGCCGTTGATCAACAGTTCCATGGCGTAGGCGCCGTAGCGCACGGCGTCGCCATTGTCGTTGTTGGCCCGGCCGCCGGTGTCGGGCAGCAGGAAGTGGTTCATGCCGCCGATCCCCGTCGTCGGGTCGCGCAGGCAGGCGGCGATGCACGAGCCGAGCACCGTGGTCATGACCACCGCGGGATCCGCCGACACATGGCTTTCGCCTTGCGTGACATGAACCTTGATGGCGGGGCCGGCGAAGTCGTCCGCTTGTTGAGCCTGTCCCATCATGTCAGCTGACCGAAGACTTGTTCGATCTTCTCCTTCAGGCCTTGGACGGTGAACGGCTTGACGCAGTAGTTGTTGACGCCGAACTGCACGGCGCGCTGGACCAGCTCGCGGTCGGCCCGGCCGGTCAGCATGACGAAGGCCGTCTGGCGGATCGGCGGGTGCGAGCGCACCGCCCGCAGCAGGGCCAGGCCGTCCATCTTCGGCATGTTGAAGTCCGAAATGACCAGGTTGGCCGGCTTGGCCAGGAGGTTCTTGAGAGCCTCCTCGCCGTCGGGGGCCTCGCGGATGTCCTTGAA
>FTJN01882379.1_pt1 | contig 22346 bp, 15 predicted proteins | sample 1658361 | NCBI WGS metagenome assembly FTJN01 (sample SAMEA3914819, study PRJEB12502) | metagenome | biome: forest; material: soil | place: Canada | collected 2010-06-26 | depth 0.3 m
GGGCGCCGCGATCTTCTGGTCCTTGCCCTGCAGGTCCTTCACGACCACGCCGTCGGTCGCGGCGCTCGCCGCGACGACGGCGGTGGTCTTGTCCAGCCGGGTGTTCAGCGCGATCGCGTCGACGGCCAGTTGCGGCGTGGCGTCGCTGATGTATTCCTCGCTGGCCGCGAGCGTGAACACGAACTCGCCGCCTTCCGAGCCGGGCAGGCTGCCGAAGGCCGGGGTCTGCGCCGAGACCGAGGCCACGGCCGGCGCGATGTAGGCCGCCAGCTCGGTGCCGGTGATGATGTTGTCGCCGTTCAGGTCGGCCTTGCCGGACAGGCCCTGCAGCAGCGTCCACGTGAAGATGGAGTGGCCGCCGGGGCCGCCGTCGGCCACCATCTGGTCGGCGCCGCCGGCCGTCAGCATCTGGCGGCCGACGCGGTGCGCGTTGTCGCGCAGGAAGTTGCCGGAGCGCGGGCTGGCGCCGCCGCCGCGCACCAGGCCGAGGCCGCTGTAGCAGGCGTCCATCACGAAGATCACGTGGCGCGCCACCAGCGACTCCGAGATGTTCTGCAGCTCGGTCATCGGGATCGCGTCGCCCGCGAGGTCGTCGGTCGCCGCGTCCGCCGGGATGATGTAGCCCAGGTCGCGGCCCGAGCTCAGGTGCCGCGTGCCGCCGTGGCCGGCGAAGAACACGAACAGGTTGTCGGTCTTCTTCAGGCCCGCCTTGGGCAGTTGCTCGTTGAACACCGCCATCACGTTGCTGCGGGTGGCCGACGAGTTCTGCAGCGAGATCACGTGCGCGGGCTTGAAGCCCAGCTTGGAGGTGAGCAAACCCTTGACCGAGTCGGCATCGCGCGCCGCGTGGCTCAGCCTGGGCCAATGCGCGTAGTCGTCGATGCCGATCACGACCGCCCACGAATCGCCTTCGGTGGTCGTGTCGGAGACCGCCGCCATCGACGCCGCGGCCGACGCCGCCGGCGCGGCGCCCGCGGCGTCCTGCGGCACGTCGACGAAGCCGCGGGTCTCGCCGGGCTTCATCACCGTGAAGATCTTGCCGTCCCAGCCGGCGAACTGGTAGCCCTCGGCCACCAGGCGGCTCATGACCAGCGGCAGCGCCTTGACGGTGCGTTCGTGGATGTCGTGGAACAGCACGATGCCGCGGCCGTTCCTGTCGATCTCGCGCATCACGCGGTCGGCGATGGAGTTGGGGATCGGGTCGGCCCAGTCCATCGAGTCGACGTTCCACATCACCGAGGTCAGGTGCTCCTTGGCCAGGATCTCCTTGCCTTCGGCGTTGCGCGCGCCGTAGGGAAACCGGAACAGCGGCGGGCGGTCGGGATCGATCGCCTTGAGCAGCTTGTCGTTGTCGAGGATCTCGATCTTCAGCGCGTCGCCGGTCTTCTTGGACAGCTGCGCGTGCGTCATGCTGTGGTTGCCGACGATGTAGCCCTCGGCCAGCAACTGGCGGCTGATCTCGGCGTTCTTGCCGAGGTGGGTCGAGCCGTCCGCGGCGACGGTGCCCAGGTTGTTGCCGACCTCGAAGAAGGTGCCGGGCGCGCCGTACTGCTTGAGGATGGCCGTGATCTCGGCGGTGTAGACCGGGTGCGGGCCGTCGTCGAAGGTCAGGGCGACGACCTTGGGCGGCAGCCCGGTGCCGAAGATCTCGGGACCCGTCTCGGGCTTGCCCGCGGCCAGCGGCTTCGAGGCAGGCGCGGACGGCGGCGCGGCGGCGGCGCTGGTGGCGGGCGCCGCGGGCAGCACATAGCCGTGGTCCTTCAGGATCTTGTCGCGCGTGTACAGCGTGCCCAGGTGCCTGACGTAGTCGTCCCAGCGCTCGCGCTTCTGCACGATGGCCCGTTGCTCGAAGCGCGAGAAGATCGCGCGGATCTCCTCGTCGTAGTTCTTCTGGATCTCGTCGAGCGCGTCGATGTCGTCGCCGATGCGCTTGTGCAGGCGGATCGCGCCGAGGGTCGAGTTGTGCGCGACCGCGGCCTGCAGGCTCGGGAGCAGGTCGCGGAACGCGAGGCGGTCGGCGTCGAACAGCGAGGCGTCGCTCTCGATGTAGTCCAGCACCGGGCCCAGCGTGGTCGTCGGGTCGTCGCCGGCCGCGACGGTGGCGTCGAACATCGCCTCCAGCTTGTCCACGTGCTCGCGGTTGGCGTGGAAGATCGCCTGGCCGACCTCGTCGGCCGCGGCGCGTTGCGCCTCGGTCTGCTTCTTCTCGTCGGCGAACAGCACGATGATCTGGCGGTGCGCGGCGAGCACGTCCTTCAGCTGGGCGACGACCTCGCTGGCCGCGGGGAGCGGCGCGCTGGCGGCGGCGCCCGCGGCGGCGGAGGACGTGGCCTTCTTGCCGCAGCCCGGCACGGCCAGGCAGGCGAGGACGACGAGGGCGGGAACGGCGGCGAGGAGGCGTGTGCGCATCGGGGGGAAGTGCGCGCTGCGGACCCGCGGCGGCGACCAGGTTGGAATCGGGGCCGATGATACGTGAGGGGGTGCTCGCGCCGCCCCCGACGGTGATACGCTCGCGCCCGTATCGAGGAAGTCCTTCATGATCCACCTGAAAGTCGGGAGCGCACGATGAGCGGCGAACTGGTTCTGGTCACCGGCGGCTCGGGCTTCATCGCGATGCATTGCACGCTGAAGCTGCTCGCCGCGGGCTACCGCGTGCGCAACACCGTGCGCTCGCTCGCCCGCGAGGCCGAGGTGCGCGCGACGCTGAAAGCCGCGGGCACCGATGCCGGCGACCGCCTGGCGTTCTTCGCCGCCGACCTCACCGCCGACGCCGGCTGGGCCGAGGCCGCGGCCGGCTGCGACTTCGTGCTGCACGTCGCGTCGCCCTTTCCCGTGAACGTGCCCAAGCACGAGGACGAGCTGATCGTGCCCGCGCGCGAGGGCGCGTTGCGCGTGTTGCGCGCCGCGCGCGGGGCGGGCGTCAGGCGCGTGGTGCTGACGTCGTCGTTCGCGGCGATCGGCTACGGCCATCCCCCGGTCGATCGCGCGTTCACCGAGCACGACTGGAGCAAGCCGGACGGCGAGGGCATCACGGCCTACGCCAAGTCCAAGACGCTCGCCGAACGCGCCGCCTGGGACTTCATGGCGCGCGAGGGCGGCGACCTGGAGCTGGCCGTCGTCAATCCGGTGGGCGTGTTCGGGCCGGCGCTGGGCGCCGATTTCTCCACGTCCATCGAGATCATCCGGCGCATGATGGACGGCGCGCTGCCCGCGCTGCCGCGCATCACGTTCGGCGTGGTGGACGTGCGCGACGTCGCCGACCTGCACCTGCTCGCGATGACCCATCCCGAGGCCGCGGGCGAGCGCTTCCTCGCGGTGGCCGGCGAGTTCGTCTCGATGCGCGAGATCGGCCTGATGCTCAGGCGCCGCCTGGGCGACGCGGCCCGGCGCGTGCCCACGCGCGAGCTGCCCGACTGGCTGCTGCGCGTCGTGGCGCTGGTCGACAAGTCCGTGGGCCAGATCGTGCCCGAGCTCGGCAAGCGCAAGAACGCGTCCGCGGAGAAGGCGATGCGACTGCTGGGATGGTCGCCGCGTTCCGCCGAGGACGCGGTCGCCGCCACCGCCGAGAGCCTCGTGCGGCTGGGCTTGCTCAAGCACGGCGCCGCCCGCTGACCCTCGTCGGCGTCGCGTCCGGCCCGGCCGGCGCGTGCCGGCTCAGCGAGCGCGTCGGCGCTTCGCTTCGATGCCGCCCAGGATGAGGTCGATGCCGGCGAGGAAGTCCGCGCGGTCGTCGTGTTCCGGCAAGAGGGCCGCCATGCGCCGCGTGAACGGGTAGTCGTCCGGATCGAGCTGCGACCAGCTCAGCGCGACCTCGTGCAGGAAGATGGACCGGTCGAGGTCCTGCTGGCGCGCGACGTGGGCGTTCGCCGCGTTCTGCCCGCTCACGCCCAAGATGTAGCTGGAAAGCGCGGAGCCGGCCGCCCATTGATCCGCGTCGGCGACGCCCAGCGCATGGAGCTGCTGGCCGAGGCGTTCCAGGATGCGCACCAGGGGCAGGTGCTGCGGCGCGCGCATCAGCGCCGAGCCGACCCACGGGTGCGCGTCGATCGCGTCGAACAGGCCCAGGGCGACGGCCCGGATGGCGGCATCCGGCCGGCCTTCGACCGCGCTCGCGGCGAGCGTGCGGGCGACCACGGCGTCGCAGGCGGCGGTCAGCAGGTCGCTCTTGTCGGCGATGTGCCAGTAGATCGCGCCGGGGCCGGTGGCCAGGCGCTGCGCCAGCGCGCGGAAGGTGAGGCCGCTTTCCCCGCTGCTGTCCAGGAGCTCGATCGCCGCCTCGACGATGCGGTCCCGCGAGAGCGATTCCTCCCGGCGCGGGGCGCTGCGTGATGTCTTGGGCATGCCGTATCTTGACACAACTGGAATGTTGTTCCAATATTCATGGAACGCCGTTCCATGCGGCGATCCAAAACCACGAAGGAACTCCATGAACACTCCCGTCACGATCATCGGCGCCGGGCTCGGCGGGCTGATGCTCGCCCGCGTCCTGCATGTGCACGGCATCGCCTCGACCGTCCACGAAGGCGACGCCGGCGCGAACGCGCGCACGCAAGGCGGCATGCTCGACATCCACGAGAACAACGGCCAGGCCGCGCTGCGGGCCGCGGGCCTGCACGACCGGTTCGTCGGCCTGATCCACCCCGGGGGCCAGCAGTCGCGCGTGCTCGACAAGGACGGCCGCGTGCTGCTCGACCACCCCGACGACGGCACGGGCGGCCGCCCCGAAGTGCCGCGCGGCGAATTGCGCCGCATCCTGCTCGAGTCGCTGCCCGCCGGCACGGTGCGCTGGGGGCACAAGGTGACCGGCGTGCGCTCGCTCGGCGGCGGGCGCCACGAGGTGAGCTTCGCCAACGGCGCGACGACGCGGACCGAATTGCTCGTCGGCGCCGACGGCGCGTGGTCGAAGGTGCGGCCGCTCGTGTCGGCGGCCAAGCCCGCGTACGTCGGCACCACCTTCGTCGAGACGACTCTGCTGGACTCCGACGTGCGCCACCCCGCCGGCGCGCAGGTGGTCGGCGGCGGCGCGCTGTTCGCGATGGCGCCGGGGCAGGGCGTCTTCGCGCACCGCGAGCCCCGGGGCGTGTTGCACGCCTACCTGGCGTTGACGAGGCCGGAGGACTGGATCGCCGGCATCGACTTCTCCGATCCCGCCGCCGCTCGCGCCCGCGTCGCCGCGGAGTTCACCGGCTGGGCGCCGGCGCTGACGGCCCTGATCACCGAGGGCGAGACGAATCCCGTGCCGCGTCCGATCTACTCGTTGCCGGTGGCGCACCGCTGGGAGCGCGTGCCCGGCGTGACGCTGCTGGGCGACGCCGCCCACCTGACGGCGCCGTCGGGCGAAGGCGCCAACCTGGCGATGTACGACGGCGCCGAGCTGGCGCGCTTCATCGCGGCCCATCCCGGCGACCCCGAGGCGGCGCTCGCCGCGTACGAGGCGGCGCTCTTTCCCCGCAGCGCGGCGGAGGCCGTGGAGGCCGTCCGCACCTTCGAGGCCTGTTTCGGCCAGCAGGCGCCGCAGAGCCTGCTCGACTTCTTCGCCGGGCACGGACCTTCCGGGTCGTGACCGGCATCCCCGTCATTGCGCGCGCAGTCGCGGAATCCAACCCTGCGGCAGCGACATTCGCCAGGGTGGATCCTGCGACTTCGCGCAGGATGACGGGGTGCGCAGTCGCGTGCGCGGCCAAGCCATCCCGACAGATCGGCGACGAGACTTACTTCTTGCCGGCCTTCAGCAGCGCCACGGAGCGCTGCTCGTCCATCAGGTGGCGGCGGCCGTCGGGCGTGTCCGTCGCGCCCGCGCGGATCAGCGCGATGGTCTGCGCCGGCGTCAGCGTGGGATCGAGGGCGATCAGCTTGGCGGCCAGGTTGACGACGTTGGGCGAGGCCATCGAGGTGCCCGACAGCGGCAGGCGCACGCCGCCCGGCACGAAGCTGTCGACCTGGTAGCCGTCGCTGTGCACCAGCACCGTGTCGCCATGGCTGGTGAACGAGGTCTCGTCGCCGGACTTGTTCACCGCGCCGACGGCCACGAGGTTGGGCAGGTGCAGCGAGGCGGGCACGTCCTCGACGAAGCCGGCGTCGCTGTCGCTGTTGCCGGCGGCGGTCACGAACAGGGTGTCGGGCGCCGACTTGATCGCGTTCTCGATCGAGGCCTTCCAGAGCGCGAACAGCTTGGCCGCCTTCTCCTTGCGGACCGCCGCGTCGGCGCCGCCGCCGGTCTTGGACAGCCAGGTCTCGAACTCGGCCGCGTCGTCGCCCCAGCTCATGTTGACCACGCGCACGTGGCGGGTGCGGAAGTAGTCGGCCATCTGCTGGAAGTCGGCGCCGATCTTGTTGACCCAGGCCTCGGTGGGCTGGAACGGGAAGTCGGGCAGCTGGTCGTCGAATCGGGCCACCACCAGGCGCGCCGCCGGATTGCCGCGCACCGCGATGCCGGCGCAGTGCGTGCCGTGCACGTAGAAGCCGAGCACCTTGTCGAACTCCTGCATGTCGTGCATCTCTTCGGGCGACATCGTGCGGAACTTCTTCTGCACGGCGAGCGCGTCGGGCGAGTCGACGCCGTTCTGCAGGTCGAGGCGGCCGCGGATCAGTTGCTGGAAGGCCGGGTAGGCGGCTTTTTGCGCGGCGCTGAGCGGATAGGTCCAGGCCTTGGACACGTTGCCGTAGTCGTCGAACGCGAGGCCGTGCGTGCCGCTCGCGGTGGGCTTGGAGTCCGTGAAGAGTTGCCTGGGGAACAGCGCCACGTCGATGCCCGAGTCCCAGATCGCCACGTTGACCGGCGTGAGCTTGTCGGCCGCGGTGAGCGTGACCTCGCGCGCCGACCAGATCTCGGGCACCGGGGTGTCGTTCTTCGCGATGTAGGCGCGCAGCACCTCGGCGCGCGCGGTGTACAGCGGCATCGCGAACTTGAGTTCGGAACGCGTGTCGATCAGCTCCCAGGCCTCGCCCGAATCGAGCGCGCCGGACTTGGCGACGGCCGGGTCGAGCTCCGTGGTGACGTTGCCCAGCGTGGCGGCCCGGCCCGCGATGCGCGAGTAGCCGTACGAACTCTTGATGCCGTCCTTGACGACCGCCCACGGCAGCGGCGCGATCGCCTCCTCGTAGTGCCTCCCGAACGCCGCCTCGAACGCCGGCCCGGACTCGCCGCCGGCCTCGATCGCGGCCTGCAGGCGGGCGCGGCCGAACAAGCCGGTCAGCGCCTGCGCCGCGGGCTTGGTCTGCAGCGCGCGCAACTGGTCGATGGTCTTCAGGGCGCCCGCGTAGTCGCCCGCGATCTCCTGCACGCCGATCTTCGCGTTGAGCAGCTCGCCCAGCGTGGACTTGTCGTCGATCTGGTAGCCGGTGAGCACGCCGTCGACGTCGTGGCCGACCTTGGCCGCGAACGCGTCGAACGTCGGCGCGTCGGCCTCGACGAACTTCGTCGCCGTGCCGGCGATCGGGTAGCTGAAGCGCGGCAGGTCGGCCTGCTTCGTGATGACTTGCTTGGCAGGCGCGCTGGCTTGCGCGTGCGCGGCGGAGCCGATGGTCAGCAGGATGGCGCACGCGAGCGTCGACAAGGCGGGAGTTCGGTTGATCATCGGGCGGTGTCCGGGTTGGAGGGATGGCGGTTTATACCCACGCCGGTCGCGCGCTCACAGCAAGCTTTCACCTAGGGAGGCCGTTCGAACGCGCGGGCGCGGGGGCGTGACGGCGACTATCCGACCCGCGCCGCTGTCCCGCCACCGCGACGCGACGAGCCGTCGGAAACGGGGCGCGGGCGGCGGGTCAGTCCTGCAACCCGGTCCAGGACCAGCGGGGGATGGTCAGTCCGATCGGCACGTCGTCCGCGGACCGGTGGTAGCGGCCCATCGTCGCCGTGGTCGCCCAGGCGAAATAGTCGTGGAGCGCCTGGCGCAGGGGCGGGTCGTCCGCCAGCCCGACGTCGGCCAGGGCCTGGTCGAAACAGGCGATGGCGCGGCGGTCCATGTCGTCGTGGGGCCCGTTGCCGCTGTGCATGCGCACGACGCGGGTCTCGTCGCCCAACTGGGCGGAATAGGCCGGCGGGCCGCCGAGCGCCTCGGCCCAATACGCCGCGAGCCGCTCCGTGTGGTCGGGGTGGAAGCCGTGGCTGAAGGCGTGGCTGACGACCTCGTCGGCCATCACGCGTTCGTGCCAGGCGCCGGCCAGGCGACGGAGCCCGTCCATGCCTCCTGCGGCGTCGTAGACCGTTTGCATCCCGCGATGATGACACCGCCCCGGGTCGCTTGTCGATGCAGGCGCCCCGGCCGCGCGCGCGTTCAGGCGTGCGCCTGGCCCCGCGCGCGCATCCGGCGCTGCAGCCACAGCGAGGCCGCGAACACCGCCAGGCCGCCCAGCGAGAGCACGACGCCCACCCAGCCGGTGGACGTCCAGCCCAGGCCGCCCGCGATCGCCACGCCGCCCAGCCAGGCCCCGAGCGCGTTGGCCGTGTTGAACGCCGAGTGGTTCAAGGCGGCGGCCAGCGTCTGGGCGTGGCCGGCGGTGTCCATCAGGCGGATCTGCAGCGCGGGCCCGATGGCGACGACGGTGCCCAGCAGGAACACGTTGATGCAGATCGCGGCGGCGTACGGCGCGGTGAACGGGATCGCCGCCAGCACCAGCACGCTCCAGGCCAGCAGGCCGCCGATGGTGCGCATCAGGTGCCTGTCGGCCAGGCGGGCGCCCGCGAGGTTGCCGACGACCATGCCGACGCCGAACAGCGCCAGCACCAGCGGCACGGCGTCCACCGACAGCCCGGTCACCTCGGTCAGGAGCGGCTTGACGTAGCTGAAGACCGCGAACATGCCGCCGAAGCCGATGGCGGCGATGCCCAGCGTGAACCACACCTGCGGCTGCGCCAGCGCGTGCAGTTCGCGCAGCGGGCTCGCGCCGTGCGCCGCAGGGACGTCGGGCACGCCGCGCCGGATCAGCACGCAGGCGAGCGCGGCGATGCCGCCCACCAGCACGAACGCGGCGCGCCAGCCCAGGTGCTGGCCCAGCCAGGCGGCCAGGGGAACCCCCACCAGCGTCGCGCTGGTCAGGCCGGACATCACCAGCCCGACCGCGCTGGCGCGCCGGTTGGCGGGCGCCAGGGACGCCGCCATCAACGCGGCGACGCCGAAGTAGGTGCCGTGCGGCAGGCCCGTGAGCAGCCGCATGAAGATCATCGCGACGTAGCCCGGCGCGGCGGCGCTGGCGAAGTTGCCGGCGGCGAACAGCGCCATCAACGCGACCAGCAACGCGCGCCGCGGCCAGTTGGCGGCGAGCACGGCCAGCACCGGCGCCCCGACGACGACGCCCAGGGCGTACGACGTGATGACGTGGCCGGCCTCGGGAATCGTCACGTGCAGGTCCGTCGCCACCTCGGGCAGCAGGCCCATGATCACGAACTCGCCGGTGCCGATCGCGAAGCTGCCGACCCCCAGCGCCCACACGGCGGGCCAGAAGTGGCGCTCGCGCTCGGCGGCGTCGGCGAAGGGCGGCGTGGCGGAGGGCAGGACGGACGAGGCGGAGGTCATGTCGGGCGGCCGCCGGGGCGATGGCGGAGGCGGGGGAACGCGAGTCCCTCGATTGTGGTGCGGCGCAGCAAGCCGTGCTGGTGTCGGGCTTCTCGCGCAGCGGCTCAACGGTTCAGCATGTGGACTGTCCTGCGGCATGTCGCTTGCTGCCCGGACCGGTTTCCCATTCGATGGAGCCGCCATGACCGCCGACGACCGATCCACCCTGGGCACCGCCCCGGGCAACGACGCCTTGAAGGCGGGCGACCGCGTGCCCGAGGTCCGGTTCCGGCTGCGCCACGGCCCCGAGTGGGTCGAGACGTCCACGGCCGAGATCTTCGGCGGCCGCCGCGTGATCGTGTTCTCCCTGCCGGGCGCGTTCACGCCGACGTGTTCGTCCATGCACCTGCCGCGCTACGAAGAGCTGGCGCCGGTGTTCTCGGGGCTCGGGATCGACGAGATCGTGTGCGTGTCCGTCAACGACCCGTTCGTGATGGAGGAGTGGGGCCGCAACGAGTCCGTCGACAAGGTGCGCCTGCTGCCCGACGGCAACGCGGCCTTCACGCGCGGCATGGGCATGCTGGTGGACAAGAGCGACCTGAACTTCGGCGCACGGTCGTGGCGCTACTCGATGCTGGTGCGCGACGGCGTGATCGAGAAGCTGTTCGTCGAGCCCGACAAGCCGGGCGACCCGTTCGAGGTCTCCGACGCCGACACCATGCTGCGCTACCTGGACCCGAAGGCGGCGCGCCCCGACGAAGTCGCGATGTTCAGCCGCGAGGGCTGCGAGTTCTGCGCGCGCACCAAGGCCGCATTGAAGGAGGCGGGCGTCGCCTACACCGACATCTCGCTGCCGCCGCTGCAACGCGCCCGCGCGCTGCGCGCGATCACGGGCGCGCAGACCGTGCCGCAGGTGTTCGTCAACGGCAGCCTCGTGGGCGATTCGGATGCGACGCTGAAGTGGCTGGCGTCGCGCGGCTAGTGCCTCAGCCAGTCGCGCAACTGCTCGCCCACCGCGGGGCTCGATAGCAACTGCATGTGGTTCGTCTGCTCGAAGATGCGCTGGTCCTCGGGCAGGAACTTCAGCGTGCGCCTGGCGAGCCGATGCTTGCCCAGCGCGCTCGCCACCGGCACCAGGCCGTCGCCGAGCAGCTTGTCCTTCAGGTCGCCCTGCTGGGCGATCGTGCCGGCGATCGCATGGCAGCGCGGGCCGGCCGGCAGGGGCACGGCCTTGCGGCGATCGGTGGCGCTGTCGAAGCGATCGCCGCCGACCCAGTCCTCGTCGATCAGGTTGCCATGGCGCAGGTCGGTGATCCCGGCGCTGCGCAGCTTCGCCAGCCGGCCGAACGGACCGGCGTAGGGCGTCGCGCTGAGCAGCATGTCCACGCCCTGGCCGGCGCGCTCCAGCGGCGCGCCGTGGTGCGGCGTGCCCAGGCAGGCGAGGTCGTCGAGCCGATCCGGCCAGTGGTGGCCCGCGGCGCGGCCGTAGTGCAGCGCACTGCGCGCGAGCAGGCCGCCCATGCTGTGCGCGACGATCGCGAAGCGGGCGAGGGGATGCGGCCACTGGTCCAGCAACTGCTCCAGCTGGCCGGCCAGCGCGCGGCCGTTGGTGGAGACGTGCAGCCCGGTGTTGTAGTGCAGGTAGACGCACGTGAAGCCGAGCGAGGCGGCCAGGGCCTCGCCGTGGTCGTGGCCGCCGCGCCGCCATTGGAGGTCGTTCATGCACAGGCCGTGGATCAGGACCAGCAGCTTGTCGCCGGCCTGCGGCAGCGCCGTCGCGAGCGCCTCGCGCTGCAGCGGCAGCGCCCGGCCGCCGGAGCGCAAGGCCATGCGGATCGCGAGCGGGTTGGCCGTCTTCGCGAGATGGTCGCCCAGCACGCCATTGAGCGCGGCGAGCACGGCCTCGCGCTCGGGCGAGGGCAGGCCGGGCTCCGCGCCGGGCCGCGTGGCCAGCATCGGGGCCAGCGCGCCGAGCAGCGTGTCGACGCTGCCGCCCACGGCGCGCGTGACGCCGCGGATCGTCTTGTAGACGAGCCCGGTGATGCCGCGCGTGCGGCCGTCCGCGGGACCTGGCAAGCCGGGGACGCTGGCGATACGTGAATGCACGGCCTCCACCAGGTCGGTGAGCCCGGTGGTGGCCTCGGTGGCGAGCTTGGCGGCCCCGCGCAGGGCGCGCGCGTGGGAGGCGGCTTCGGCGGCGGTCGGGCCGTCGTCGGCGTCGTCTTCGGGCGGGGGAGGCTTGGGCATCGAACGGGCAGGGCATGCGCGGCTGCGCGTCGGGGCACAGTGTGCCAGCAAGTCGGCCGTGGGCGATTCGGGCAGGCGGGCGGTCGACCGCTGTCTTTACCGATCCGCGATTCGATCGTTGCCGTTTTCGGCAATCGCCTTGGCAGCGGCGCCCGCGAGAAATCGCATCTCCCCACGAGGTGAACTGGAGGCGATCCGCGATCGCGCGCGGCGGGGCACGCTTATTGCGTAGTAGCAACCTCGGAGACAAAACCAGCAACGTCGGCGCCGCCAGCGTCCAAGTTGCGGTATCGACAGACGCGCCGTTCTCGGTTCATTTGCGCAGGTGCCACTTCCCTTCTTTGCCAGGCACACCCGCTCCGTCCCTATCGTCGGGACTCCCCGATGCGTTCGCTCGCATCGGAATGAACACGCAAGGCGCCTTCTGCCATGACTCATGTCTTCCCCATCCTTCGCTCACCTCGGGGCTGGACGGCCGCGCTGGTGACCCTGCTGTTCGTCGCTTGCGGCGATGGCGGGGTGGATCCGATCCTCGGCGCCCCGGACGTCGGCACGCAGCCCACGGTCTCCGCCACGTCGCCTGCCGCGAGTTCGCCCGCGTTGACGGGCATCGCCACCAGCACCGACGTCAGCGCCACCTTCAGCCAGTCGATGAACGCGGCGACGGTGACGTCGAGCTTCACGCTCGCCTGCCCTGCGGCCGCGCCGGTGACCGCCACGGTCAGCTACGACGCCGCCAGCCACACCGCCACGCTGACGCCCGCGGCGGCGCTGCCGGCCAATGCGACGTGCCAGGCGACGATCGCGCCGACAGCGATGGACACCGACGGCATCGCGCTCGCCGCGCCGTTCACGTGGACGTTCAGCACCGCGGCGTCGACCGACGTCACGCGTCCGACCGTCACGCTGACGCTGCCCGCGAACGCCGCATCGGGCGTGCCGACCAACACGCGCATCACGGCCGCATTCAGCGAGGCGATGGCGGCCTCGTCGGTCGATGCCGCCACGTTCCAGGTCACCGACACCACGCTCGGCACCCCGGTGTCGGGCACGGTGAACTACACCGTCGCCTCGCGCACGGCGACCTTCACGCCCACCACGATGCCGCTGGCCGGCGGTGACTTGTTCACCGCCCGGATCACCGCCGCGGCGACCGACCTGGCCGGCAACGGCCTGGCAGGCAACCCCGCGGCCCTGCCGGCGGCGAGCGACCACGTCTGGACCTTCACGACGGCCACGGCGACGGACACCACCGCGCCGACCGTCGCCTCGGTCGGCCCGATCGACGGCAGCACCGGCAATTGCCTGACGAAGAGCGTCACGGCCGCGTTCAGCGAGGCGATGGATCCGACGACGATCACCGCGTCCTCGTTCGTCGTGACCGCGGGCGGCGTCGCCGTCGCGGGCACGGTCAGCTACGACAGCGCCGCGATGCTCGCCACCTTCGTCCCCACCGCAGCGGCGGGCTTCGCCCCGAACACGGCCTTCGTCGTGACCGTCACCACCGCGGCGACCGACCTGGCCGGCAACGCGCTGGCAGCCGACAAGGTCTGGGGCTTCAGCACGGGCAGCCAGGCGTGCACGGCCGGCGTCGCGCTCGGCGGCGCAGCCACCTTCGGCGCCTTCGGCGGCGGGGCCGGCGTGACCAACCAGGGCATCAACACGGTCGTCAACGGCAACCTCGGCTCCACCGCCGCCTGCACGCTGATCACCGGCTTCCACGACGCGATCCACGTCTACACGCAGACGCCGCTGAACATCGGCGCGGTCAACGGTGCCATCGATTGCGCGCCGCCCGCGCCGGGCACGCCCGCCACGATGGCGATCGCCACGCAGGCCCGCGCCGATGCGCAGGCGGCCTACAACGCCCTGGCGGCGATGCCCCCGGGCAGCGATCCGGGTGCCGGCCAGCTCGGCGGCGCCATCCTGCTGCCGGGAACCTACACCTCGGCCCTCGGCACGTTCGACATCACCACCGGCGACCTGACGCTCGACGCCCAGGGCGACGCCAACGCGACGTGGGTGTTCCAGAGCGCCGCGGCGCTGACGGTCGGCCTGCCCGCCACCCCGCGCCACGTGCTGCTGATCAACGGCGCCAGCGCCCGCAACGTGTACTGGCAGGTGGGCAGCGCGGCGCGCATCGAGACCGGCAGCCTGATGGTGGGCACGATCATCGCGCCCGCCGGCGTGACGATCTCGACGGCCGGCCAGACGATCCAGACGACGCTGATCGGCCGCGCGATCGGCCTCACGGCCTCGGTGACGCTGGTCAACACGACGATCGTCGCGCCGTGACGCGCGCCGCATCGCCACGACGCCCTTCGCGCCTCCGATTCGCCAGAAAGAACATCATGAACTCCCTCGCCCTCATGCGCCTCGCCGGCCTGGCCGGCCTCGCCTCCCTGGCCAGCACCGCGGCGTTCGCGCAGCCGGATCCGGGCTACTTCTACGGCGGCGCCTCGATCGGCCAGTCGCGCTCGAGGATCGACGACGAGCGCATCACGGCCGGCCTGCTGTCCCAGGGGCTGGTGACCTCGGCCATGACCAACGACGAACGGGCGCTGGCATGGAAGGCCTTCGGCGGCTACCAGCTCAATCGCTACATCGGCGTCGAGGCCGGCTATTTCAGCCTCGGCCACTTCGGCTTCACGTCCACCACCGTGCCGGCCGGCACGCTGGACGGCCGCATCAGGCTGCATGGCATCAACCTCGACCTCGTGGGCACGCTGCCGGTCACCGAGCGCTTCTCGCTTCTCGCCCGCGTGGGCGCGCAGCACGCCAGCGCGCGCGATTCGTTCCATGGCAGCGGCGGCGTGGTGGTGCTGACGCCCAACCCGTCGAAGTCGGAGACCAACGTGAAGTTCGGCGCCGGCCTGCAGTACGCGTTCACGCCCAACCTGATGTTGCGCGGCGAAGCCGAGCGCTACCGCGTCAACGACGCGGTGGGCAACCATGGCGACGTCAACCTGTTTTCCGTCGGCCTGGTGTTCGCGTTCGGGCGCGAGGCCGCGCCCGCGCCGCGTCCGATGGCGGCGCCGGTGTACGAGGCGCCACCGCCGCCCCCGCCGCCCGTCGCGGTGATCGCCGCGCCACCGCCGCCGCCGGTGCCCGCGCCGCCGGCTCCGCCGCGCCGCGTGAGCTTCTCGGCCGACACGCTGTTCTCGTTCGACCGATCGGAGATCGGCCCCAAGGGCAAGGTGGCGCTGGACCAGTTCGCCCAGGAACTCGCCGGCATGCACTTCGACGCCATCACCGTCGAAGGACACACCGACCGCCTGGGTTCGCACGACTACAACCAGAAGCTGTCGCTGCGCCGCGCCGAGGCCGTCAAGGCCTACCTGGTTTCCGCGGGCGGCGTCGACGCCGGCCGGGTCTCCGCCGTCGGCAAGGGCGAGACGCAACCGGTGAGCACGGCGGAGGATTGCCGCGGGACGAAGCCGAACGCGAAGCTGATCGCCTGCCTGCAGCCGGACCGCCGGGTCGACGTCGAGGTGTCGGGCACGAAGGCGCAATAACAGGGCCTGTTCGCCGACCCGGGCCGGGGCGGCGGGGCCCGTGCATCCGTTGCACGTCCAGAAGGACCGCCCGTCGAATCGGCGCGACGCCCACAGGGAGGCTTGGGCGCCCGTATCGACCCGACACCGCGTGCAACGCGGCCACGCGGGCGGCAAGGTGTCGCGACAGGAGCCGCGACCATTCATTGTCGAGAGACACGCCTTCGCCAGCCTGAAGTCGCGCAGTCGCGAGACAATGCGCCCCATGACGAATATCAACCTGTTTCGCAATCGACCCGTGGCCGTGATCGGCGCTGGCGTGATGGGCGTCGGCATCGTGCAGGTGGCGCTGCTGGCCGGCCATCCGGTCCATCTGTTCGATGTCCGCGAGGGCGCGGCGGCCGCGGCCGCCGCGCAGCTCATCGCCACGCTGGGCAAGCTCGCCGACAAGGGCAAGCTCACGCCGGAGGACGTCACGGCGGCACGCGGCCGGCTGAGCGTCGCGAGCTCGTTGAGCGAGCTGCGCGACGCGGCGCTGGTGATCGAGGCGATCGTCGAGAACCTCGGCGTCAAGCAGGCGCTGATGCGCGACCTCGAGGCCATCGTGTCGCACGATTGCGTGCTGGCGTCCAACACGTCGTCGCTGTCGATCACCGCGGTGGCCCGCGGCCTCGAGTTGCCGGGCCGCGTGGTGGGCATGCACTTCTTCAATCCGGTGCCGCTGATGCGGCTCGTGGAGGTGGTCTCCGGCCTGGCCACCGAGCCGGCGGTGGCCGACGCGATCCACATGCTGGCGCAGGACTGGGGCAAGACGGCGGTGCACGCGAAGTCCACGCCGGGCTTCATCGTCAACCGCATCGCGCGCCCGTTCTACGCCGAGACCCTGGCCTTGCTGCAGGAGCAGGCCGCCACGCCGTCCGTGCTCGACGCCTGCGTGCGCGGCGCGGGCTTTCGCATGGGCCCGTGCGAGCTGATGGACCTGATCGGGCACGACACCAACTTCGCCGTCACGCAGTCGGTCTACGAGGCCAACTTCTTCGACAAGCGCTACGTTCCCTCGCTGGTGCAACGCGAGATGGTCGACGGCGGCCTGCTCGGCCGCAAGTCGGGCCGCGGGTTCTACCGCTACCCCGAGGGCGGCGCGAAGACGAGCGACGGCGACGTCGAGGCCACGCCGTTGCCCGCGGTGCCGCTGGCGCTGCACGGCACCGGCGCCACGGCCGACCTGCTGGCCGCGCGCCTGGCGGCCTCCGGCCTGGGCTTCACGCGCGAGACCGCGGATGCGCAGGTCGAGACCAGCCTGCGCATCGGCGACGGCCGCCTGATGCTCACCGACGGCCGCTGCGCCGCCGAGCGGGCCGCCTCGCTCGGCATCGCCGATGTGGCGCTGTTCGACTGGCCGGTGGGCCCGGCGGCGGCGGGCTCGACGACGCCCGTCGTCGCGCTGGCCTGGACGGCCGCGCCGCAGGCCTCGCCCGAATTCGCGGCGCATGCCGCAGAGGTGCTGCGCGCGCTCGGCTGGCTGCCTCAACGCGTCACCGACGTGCCGGGGCTCGTCGTGGCGCGCACGATCGCGATGCTGGTCAACGAGGCCAGCGACGCGGTGGAGCAGGGCGTCTGCGACGCCGCCGGCGCGGACGCGGCGATGACGCTGGGCGTGAACTATCCGGCCGGCCCGTTCGCCTGGCTCTCGCTGTGGGGCGCCGACGCCGTCGTGCGCCTGATCGACGCGCTCGACGCGCAGTACCGCGGCGAGCGCTACCGCGTCAGCCCGCGGTTGCGCCGGACGAGCTGGTCGGTGGCATCGACGGCACCGCCAACGGCACGCTGACGTCGCAGCGCACGCCGTCGGGCGTGTTCTGCTGCCATGCGATGGTGCCCCCAAGCATGCGCACGCGCTTGCGGATGCCGCCCAGGCCGAGGCCCGTCGACCAGTCCTTGGGCGTGCCGCCGACGCCGTTGTCGGTGACGGTCAGCTTGAGCACGCCGCAGCGAAGGTCGCCGTGGATCGTCGCGTGCGTGGCCTTGGCATGGGCGATGATGTTGCTCACCAGCTCGCGCAGGATGCGCGTGAGGCCCGACCACTGCACGACGTTGAGCTGGATGTCGACGTCCTGCTCGAACGACCATTCGAGCGTGCAGCCGGTCGGCGACAGGCGTTGCGCGATGTCGGCCTTCCATTCGGCGGACGCGTGCGACAGGAAGTGGGTCGTGGCGGCCAGGCCGCGCGTGAGCGTCTTCAGGTCCTGCAGCGTGTGGCGGACGTAGTCCTCCATCTCGGTGTTGGGCGCCTTGTACATCAGGGTGAGCAGGCGCGCGCCGATGTCGTCGTGCAGGTCCTGCGCGATGCGACCGCGCTCCTCGCTGCGGCCCTGCTCGATCGCCCGGTCGTGCGCCACGGCGCGGCGCAACTGCTCCACGATCCGGTCGGCCAGGCGCGCGTCCTCGGCCGTGAACAGGCGCTTGCCGCGTTCGGCGAAGCGCAGCACGATCAGGCGCGGCTCGGGTTGCTCGCCGTCGTCGAACTGCGAGGTCGCGCCCGCGTTGTCGAACGGCTCCACGGCCAGCGGCACCAGCAGGCCGGCGCCGCCCTCGTACCAGCGCGTGGTCTGCGTGAAGCCCGGCTCGTGGCGCGCGACCAGCGGCTGGAACACCGCGTGGAACAGCTCCAGCTGCCAGTCGGCGGCCCGTTCGGGCTGCTCCTCCACCTTGCGCGCGATGCGCAGCAAGTGCTCGAACAGGCGCTCCGTGGTCACGGCGCGCGCGCCGATCATCTGGTCGAGAAGCCACTGGCGCGACGCCGCGTAGACCCCCAGCGCGACGAACAGCGACGTGGTGATCGACGCGAACTGGTTGAACGAGAACACGGCGACGAAGAGCAGGTCCACCGAGGTCGCCAGCGTGCTGACGCCCGCCAGCATCGCGAACTCGCGCATCATGTGCTGCGAGCGCGCGAGGAAGGGCGACATCAGCAGCAGGGACGCGAAGAACACCGTCCAGATCACCGGCACCGCGGTGACCAGCGACTGCACCTCGCCGGGCATCCGGTCGTTGAGGGCGACGACGATGGTCACCAGCGCCAGGCTGCCCGTGGTGACGATGCTGAGTCGCCGCATGACGGTGGCGTAGGGATGGGGCGTGATGCGGTACGACCAGCCCAGCAGGCCGACCACGAGCAGGCCGGTGCTCAGCGACAGCGCCTCGCACCACCACCACGCCTGCGGGAGATCGAACAGCAGCGCAGCGCCGCTGAACACGATGGCCGCCACCCACGACAGCCAGGCGAGCGCGCGCCGCGGCGGCAGCGGCGTCGGATAGAGCAGCGTCGCATTGAGCAGCGCCGCGCAGGTGACGACGTCCAGCGCCATGCGCAGCGCCGCCTCGTGGCCGCCCAGCAGGCTGACGTTGCCCATGCCCGGCACGGCGTCGACGGCGGCCAGCAGCAGCTGGGCCGCCTGGCATTGCGCCATGGTCGCGTAGAGGAAGTTGCGCACGTCCTGGCGCACCAGGATCACGACGGCGCCCACCAGCTCGAGCGCCAGCCCGAGGCCGCTCAGCAGCCAGAACGTGATGCCCAGCGTCGTGTACCCGCGCGCGTGCGGCGTCACGCGCGCGCTCATGCGGTCGGTGAACCCCAGCAGCACGGGAACGCCCGGCTGCAGCAGCCGCGCCATCTGGCGTTGCTGGCGCGCCGCGGCCTCGCGCTCCTCGTCGTTGGCGATCCAGCGGGTGGAGTTGACGACGCGGCGGCCGTCGACGTAGAGCGGCGCGATGTCGGGCGCGACGATGACCTCCAGCGAGCGCCCCAGCGCGCCGCGCATCCACGGCAGGTCGGTGGCGACCAGTTGCAGGTGGCCGGTGCCGTCGAGGCGCCAGCGGGCGTCGAGGTCGGGCGTCTGCGCGAGCGTGCGCGCGAGCACCACCACGGCGAGCGAGGCCAGCAGCGCGATGGGCAGCAGGAGCAGCCGGCGCCAGCCCATCGGGCGAACGCGGGCCGCGCTCATGAGGCGACCCTCCGCCTGACGGCTGCGGTGTGATCGGCTTCGCAGGGAACGCCTTCGGGCGGCCGGGCGACGCTCATCGGGGCAGGCCCGAATGTCGATGTGGCAGGCGCGCGGCGCGGCGACCCACGCTTACACGAGCCCCTGCTTGCTCGCCAGGACCGCCGCTTCGGCGCGGCTGGACACGTTGAGCTTGCGGTAGATCGACTTGATGTGGTCGTTGACCGTGAACCACTTGATCGACATCAGCGCCGCGATCTCCTTGATCGTGAAGCCCTTGCTGAGGAAGGTGAGCACCTCGACCTCGCGCGGCGTCAGGGCCGGCAGGTCCAGCGGCGGCTCGATCTCCACCGGCGCCGGCGCGGCGAACGCGAGCGCGGAGTTGAAGGCGGACGAGCCGCTGCCGCTGCGCAGCGCCGCGCCGTTGCCTTCGTCGCTGATGCGGCGGTTCATGCCGGTACGGGTATTGGTGCGGAAGTGGCCCAGCAGCCGGCGCGCGATGGCCGGCGACAGCGGTGGCTCGCCGCGCACGATCTTCTGCAGCTCCTCGACCAGCAGCTCGAAACGGTCTTCCTTCAGCAGGTAGCCGTCGGCGCCGGCCTGCAGGGCGGGGAACAGGTGCTCGTCGTCCGAGTACAGCGTGGTGACGATCTTGGTGGCCGGATACTGGCGCAGCTCGTCGAGCAGCTCGAGGCCGGATCCGTCGGGCAATTCGAGATCGACGAGGATCAGCTTGAACGGATCGACGCCGTGGTAGCCCTGCGCCCCTCCGGCGATCCGCACCGCGCGACGCGCGCTTTCGAGATCGCCCGCCTCGACGATGGTGATGGTGTCGCTGAAGCTCTCGCGCACCACGCGTCCGAGGAATTCCCGCGCCGCGGGGTTGTCCTCGAGAATCAAAACCTTGACTGCCATGTCGTTCCCCTTTGCCTGCCTGTGTCGACGCCTGGCGGAAGTGGTCTTCCGATCCTTGGCGCGATCCCGGAATGCTAACGAGCCGCAAGGCCTCACGCATCCCCCGTTTCGGGGCAGCCAAATGGGGGGAATCGCCTATTGGGGCTCGTCGTGAAGGGCCATTGTTTCAGCCCTCGGCGAGCAGGGCGTCCGGCACCATCACGAGCTTGCCCAGGATCTGCCTGTTCTCGAGCCGATGGTACGCATCCGCGAGCCTGGACAGGGGAATTACTTCGTCGATCACGGGTTTGACCAGCCCCCGAGCGTATTGCGAGGCCAACACTCCGAGCATGCGCGCGTTCGCGGCGGGCTCGCGGCGCACGAAGTCGCCCCAGAACACGCCCACCACCGACGCGCCCTTGAGCAGCGGCAGGTTCCACGGCAGCGCCGGGATCTGCCCCTCGGCGAAGCCGATGACGAGATAGCGCCCGCGCCACGCGATCGCGCGGAACGCGGGTTCGGCATGCGAACCGCCGACGGGGTCGAACACGACGTCGACGCCCTTGCCGCCGGTCGCGGCCTTGAGCGCGTCCTTCAGCGGGGTCGTCGTGTAGTTGATCGCCAGATCGGCACCGATCGTGCGGCACAGCTCGCACTTCGCGTCCGTTGACGCGGCGGCGATCACTTTCGCACCGGCCGCCTTCGCGATCTGGATCGCCGCGGTGCCCACGCCGCCGGCGGCGCCGAGGACCAGCACCGTCTCGCCCGATTGCAGGGCGGCGCGGTCGATCAGCGCGTGGTGCGCCGTGCCGTACGTGAACGCGAAGGCCGCGGCGTCGCGCAGCGAGAAGCCCGCGGGCAAGGGCATCACCTGCATCGCCTTCACGCACGCGTGCGTCGCGAAGCCGCCATGGCCGCCCAGCGCCGCGACCGGCATGCCCGGCTGCAGGTGCTTGACGTCGGCGCCGATCGCCTCGATCACGCCGGCGAACTCGGCGCCGGGTGCGAACGGCAGCTCCGGTCGCATCTGGTACTTGCCCTGCACGATCAGCAGGTCGGGAAAATTCAGCGAGGCCGCGTGGATCGCGACAAGCACCTCGTCGGGCGCGGGTTGCGGGGTGGGGCGCTCGCGCCATTGCAGGGCCGCGGGGCCGTCCAGCGTTTCACACATCCAGGCGTGCATGGCGTCGTTCCAGTCGTTTTCTTGAGGGTGGGGCGATCATAAGGACGTCGCGTCGCCACGGGCGTCACGAGGGCGACGCCGTCGCGCTGCCTACAATGGGCGTCCATGCGCATCCTCATCGCCAACGACGACGGCTACCTGGCCCCGGGCCTCGTCGCCCTCGTCGAGGCGTGTCGCGGCCTCGGCGACATCGACGTGATCGCACCCGAGCAGAACGCCAGCGGCATGTCCAACTCGCTGACGCTCGGCCGCCCCCTGTCGGTGTTCGAGGCCCGGGGCGGCCCGTCCGACGGATTCCGGGTGGTCAACGGCACGCCGTCCGACTGCGTGCACGTGGCGATGACCGGGCTGCTCGAACACAGGCCCGACCTGGTGCTCTCGGGCATCAACAACGGCGAGAACATGGGCGACGACACGCTCTACTCGGGCACCGTCGCCGCCGCCATGGAGGGCTTCCTGTTCGGCGTGCCGGCGATCGCGTTCTCGATCCAGCGCAAGGGCTGGGCCCACATCGACGCCGCCGCGCGCGGCGCGCGCCGTGTTGTCGAGGCCGTCCTCGCGGAGCCGTCGTTCGGCCGGCCCGGCGCCGCGCCCTGGCTGTTGAACGTCAATTTTCCGAGCCGGCCCGACGCCGACACGGCGCCCTGGGCCACGACGCGACTGGGCCGGCGCCACGCCAGCGAGCCGGTCGTCGTGCAGAAGAATCCGCGCGGCGAGCCGATCTACTGGATCGGGCCGGCGGGCGACGCGCGCGAGGCCGGCGCCGGCACCGACTTCCATGCGGTGGCCAGCGGCCGCGTGTCGATCACGCCCTTGCAGGTCGACCTGACCGACCACGCGAACCTGGGCGGCTGGTCCTCCCGGCTCGGACTGGAATGACCGGAGACGCGCCGCGCGCGAAGCGCTTTCCGGCCCAATGGTCGAGCGGCAGTCGTCCGGCCACGCCCGGCGGCACGGCGCGCAATCCGCTGCGTCCCCAGGCGCTGCTGCACCAGGCGGCGCAGGACGCCGCCCGCCACGTCGTGCCCACCGG
>FTJN01000433.1_pt1 | contig 22344 bp, 17 predicted proteins | sample 1658361 | NCBI WGS metagenome assembly FTJN01 (sample SAMEA3914819, study PRJEB12502) | metagenome | biome: forest; material: soil | place: Canada | collected 2010-06-26 | depth 0.3 m
GGACCATACGGGCGATTTCAGCCCGCATCTTTCGCGTCCGCCGATCCTTCACCGCCAGGGTTTCGTCCTGTGTTGCAAGGAACCTGCCCTGGACCGTCGCGAAGGTGTCACTCAAGACCACCGACAAACGCTTCCCGCTCGACCACCCCTGAAAGCCGCTCGGTCGCCGGCCGGACGCCCTTCCCGTGCTTTCAGGTGCAGACAGGATACGGCCGGTCCGAAGGGGTGGGGATAAGTTAGGTCGAGAAATTTTAGAGCGTTGAAATTGCTGGGTTCGATTCGCTATCCGCCGAGCATCGACGCCTGCTGACGGGGACGCACGCATGCGTGCGTCCCCGTCAGCAGCCTCGACTTACTTCCACGCCCCATACGGATCCACCGACGTCTTGCCCAGCGCCTCGGCCACGGCCGGGTGGGTCAGTTGGCCGGCCAGGACGTTGAGGCCCTTGGCCAGGTGGATGTTGCTCTTCAGCGCGTCCAGGCCGTGGTCGGCCAGGGCCAGGCCGAAGGGCAGGGTGGCGTTGCCGAGCGCTTCGGACGAGGTGCGCGGCGCGGCGCCGGGCATGTTGGCCACGCAGTAATGGACGACGCCGTCGACCGTATAGGTCGGCTCGGCGTGGGTGGTCGGGCGGCTGGTCTCGAAACAGCCGCCCTGGTCGATCGACACATCGACCAGCACCGAGCCCGGCTTCATCTGCTTGAGATGCTCGCGCTTGACCAGTTTGGGCGCGGCGGCCCCGGCGGTCAGCACCGCGCCGATGATCACGTCGGCTTTCAGGATCTCGTCCTCGACCGCCGCGATCGTCGAATAGCGGGTCAGGATGCGGCCTTGATAGAGGTCGTCCAGTTCGCGCATGCGCGGGATCGAGCGTTCCAGCACCACCACCTCGGCGCCCAGGCCGGCGGCCATGCGCGCGGCGTTGGAGCCGACCACCCCGCCGCCCAGCACCGCCACGCGGGCGGGGGGCACGCCGGGCACGCCGCAGAGCAGCAGGCCCATGCCGCCATTGTGCTTGAGCAGGGTCTCGGCGGCGCTGAACACCGCGATGCGGCCGGCCACTTCCGACATCGGGGCCAGCAGCGGCAGGCCGCCCTTGGCGTCGGTGACGGTCTCATAGGCGATGGCCGCGCAGCCCGAGGCCAGCAGGCCCTCGGTCTGGGCCGGATCGGGCGCCAGGTGCAGATAGGTGAACAGGATGTGGCGGGGCGTCAGGCGCTCCCACTCGATCTTCTGGGGCTCCTTGACCTTGACGATCAGCTCGGCGCTCGCGAACACCGCGTCGGCGTCGGGCGCGATGCTCGCCCCGGCCTTGACGTACAGGTCGTCGCCATAGCCGGCGCCCAGGCCCGCTCCGGTCTGAACCAGGACGGAATGGCCGTGGCCGACATATTCGCGGACAGCGGTCGGGGTGAGGCCGACGCGGTGCTCGCCCGGCTTGATCTCGGAAGGCACGCCAACGCGCATGATAGTCTCCTCCTAAAGGATTTTGACGCTGGTTTACGCCTGACCGAACGCAGTTTCCCGGGGGATTTCGTGCGTTGAAAAGCGTGGTATGCAAGATTCCCGCGTTACGGAGCTTGTTCGGTGAAGAAACCCGCGGCCGACCTCGACGCCTTCGATCGCAAGCTGCTGACCCTGCTCCAGCGGAAGGGCCGGGCCAGCTATGTGGAAATGGCCGAGGCGGTGAATCTTTCCGAATCCGCCTGTCTGCGCCGCGTGAAGGCGCTGGAAGAGGCCGGGGTGATCGGGCGCTATGCGGCCGTGATCGACGAGCGAGCGGTGGGTCTGCCGCTCAGCGTCTTCGTCACCGTCACCCTGTCGTCCCAGGCGGAAGCCACGCTCAGCGCTTTCGAAAAAGCCATCGCCAATGTGCGCGAGGTCGCCGAGTGCTACCTGATGACCGGCGGCTCGGACTATCTGCTGCGCTTGGTGGTGGCCGATGTCGACGACCTGGAGCGGGTCCACGCCCAGGGCCTGACCCGCATTCCGGGCGTGGTTCGGGTCAGCTCGTCGATTGCCATGCGCGCGGTCGTTAAACGTGTCGAATTGCCGCTCTGAGCAGGCGTTGCCCTGCGGTTAACCTTCCCCTGGCAGGAGTGGATCTCACAATCGCTTTCTTGTCGGGGGATGAGATGGTTTCGAGACGACTTCTGTTGGGCGCCCTGGTCGGCTTGGCCGCGCCCGCCCTGGCTTTCGCCGAGGGCGACGAGCCGTCGATCCTGACCCGCAAGGGCCGCCGCACCCGCCGGGCGCTCAAGACCCAACCCACCGACAAAGCCGCGCTCGACAAGGCCCTGGCCCAGGTCAAGCCGCTGGAAGGCGCCGAGCCGGTCGAGGCCGTGCAGGTCGAGCCGCCCCGGGTCAGCCCCGACGAGGCGCTGGGTCGTCTCAAGCACGGCAACGACATCTTCTCGCGCGGCGGGGCCAGCATCGCCTTGCCGGGCGCGGCGCGCATCGCCGAGCTGGCCAAGGGCCAGAAGCCCTTCGCCGTGATCGTCGGCTGCAGCGACAGCCGCACCGCGCCGGAACTGATCTTCGACTGCAATCTGGGCGAACTGTTCGTGGTCCGGGTGGCCGGCTCGACCGTCGGCCAGGAGGGCCTGGGCTCGATCGTCTACGCCGTCGAGCACCTGGGCGCGCCGCTGGTGGTGGTGCTGGGCCACACCAAGTGCGGCGCGGTCGGCGCCGCGGTCGAGGTGGCGACCAAGCATGTCGACCTGCATGGGTCGTTGCTGAACATGGTGCTGCCGATCATCCCCGCCGTGCTGGAGGCCCAGGACAAGCATCCGGCCGACCTGCAGGACGCGGCCATCCGCCAGAACGTCCGCGACACCGCCGCCCGCCTGAAGGTGGCCGACGGCCTGCTGGCCGAGAAGTTGGGCGAGGGCCAGCTGAAGATCCTGTCGGCCACCTACGATCTCTCGACCGGCGTGGTGGCGTTCGACGCCTGACCTGTTTCCTTCTCCCCTTGCGGGAGAAGGTGGCGGCGAAGCCGACGGATGAGGGGTCGAAAGACCTTTCCGGACAGGCTCGCGCGACCCCTCACCCGACCTCGCTCCGCGAGGCCACCCTCTCCCGCAAGGGGAGAGGGAAAGCTGTCGTTGACCCCTTGCTCGGCTTAGGTTCAAGTCCCCCCACGCGCTAGGGTTGGGAGACTTGGATGTCCATGGACGAGACGCCGCCGGAAGGCGCCAGCGCGCCCGAGACCTCTGTTCCCGCGTCCTCCGCTCCCAAGACTTCCCAGTGGGAAACCTTCAAGAGCAAGATCCCGCCTGGCCTGAAGTCGCCGCTGGCGGCCGTCGCCATCGGCGCCCTGGTCGTCGGTTTCGGCGGTGGTTTCGCGGTCGGCAAGGTCGCCGATTTCGGCTGGTTCGGCGGCAAGTCGGCGGCCACGGCCACCGCGCCCAAGGGCGAGGCCTGGTCGCTGTTCGGCAAGCCGCGCGGCGCCAATGCCCCGCGTCGCGGCATTCCCAAGCCCGAGGGTTTCGCCGTCTGGCAAAGCCGCATCGACAGCTCCGGCGCCGAGCCCATGGCCTGCGTGCGGATGAGCAAGCCGCTGGATGCGTCCAAGGCCTATGCCGACTTCGTGCTGGTCTCGCCGGACCTGGGTCGCCAGCCGGCCGTGCGGGTCAAGGACGATGAGCTGTGCCTCGGCGGCGTCGGCTTCACCGACCATCGCGTCACCCTGCTCAAGGGCCTGCCGGCCAAGAACGGCGAGACCCTGGGGGCCAATGCCGACGTCGACTTCACCTTCGGCGAGAAGCCACCCTATGTCGGCTTCGCCGGCGACGGCGTGATCCTGCCGCGCGAGGAGTCCGACGGCGTGGCGCTGGAGACCATGAACGTCTCCAAACTGGCCATCGAGGTCTGGCGGGTGTCGGACCGCAACCTGGTGCGCAAGTCGATCAGCGCGCCCGATCCGTCGGGCGAGGGCGACTACGCCAGCGACTATGGCGACGACAGTCCCGACGACGAGGGCCGCCAGGTCTGGAAGGGCGTGATCGACGTCCAGGGCGCGACCGGCCAGAAGGCGACCACCGTCTTCCCGTTGGGCGCGGTGCTCAAGGAAATGAAGCCGGGCGGCTATGTGATCAAGGCGCGCGACGCCTCGGGCGGCCGCACGCCGGAGAGCGACGAACAGCAGTCGCCGGCCCAGGCCCGCCGCTGGATCATGTTCACCGACATGGCGCTGATCGGTTACGACGGCGCGGATTCGCTGGACGTGGTGGTCCGCTCGCTGAAGACCGCCAAGACCCTGTCGGGCGTCAAGGTCAGCCTGGTGGCCAAGGACGGCGAGGACTTGGGCGTGGCCAAGAGCGACGCCGACGGCCGCGTGCGCTTCGCCCGCACCCTGCTGGACGGCGAGGGCGCCGCCCACGCCAAGATGGTCATGGCCTATGGCGACCAGGGCGACTTGGCGGTGCTGGATCTCGACCGCTCGCCGGTCGACCTGTCCAAACAGGGCGTCGGCGGCCGCACCGAGTCCGACGGCCGGGCGCTGTCCAGCGATATCGACGGCTATCTCTATGCCGACCGCGGCATCTATCGCCCCGGCGAGACCGTGCACCTGACGGCCATGGTCCGCGACCGGCTGGCCAAGGCGGTCAATGACCGCAAGGGCTATATCCTGGTCAAGCGGCCCTCGGGCGTCGAGTTCAAGCGCTACAACTTCAGCCGCGCCGACGCCGGCGCCGTGCTGGCCGATATCGCCCTGCCCCGGAGCGCGCCGCGCGGCCGCTGGACGGCGGTGCTGAAGATGGAAGGCAGCGACGCCGAGGCCGGTTCGTTCAGCTTCAGCGTCGAGGACTTCGCCCCGCAACGGCTGGCGGTCACCGCCACGGGCCAGGAGTCCGTCCCGGTCGCGGCCGGCCAGGAGCGCAAGATCGACGTCTCGGCCCGCTTCCTCTACGGCGCGCCGGGCGCGGGCCTGCAGACCCAGGGCGAGGCGCGGTTGAAGACCGACACCGATCCCTTCCCGCAATACAAGGACTTCCAGTGGGGCGACGCCCTGACGCCCTTCGACGAGAAGTTCATCGAGCTGGGCACCACCGTCACCGACGGCGACGGCCACGCCATGCTGAATCTCGCCACAACGGAAGCCGGCGACACCGCCCAGCCGCTGGTGGCGGCGGTGACCGCCTCGGTGTTCGAGCCCGGCGGCCGCCCCGTGCGCGAAGGCCTTGAGCTGAAGGTGCGCGGCAAGCCCGTGTACTACGGCGTCAAGATCGAGCAGGGCGACGCCGGCAAGGGTGATCCGCCGGTCAGTCTGGAAATGATCGCGGTCACCGCCGCCGGCGCCCGCATCGCCTCGACGGCGACCTACACCCTGATCAGCGAGAACTGGAACTATGACTGGTTCCAGCAGGACGGCCGCTGGCAGTGGCGGCGCACCAGCCGCGACGCGGTGGTGGCCAAGACCACGGTCACTATCGGGGCCGGAACGCCCGCGCGCTTCAACCGCCGCCTGGGCTGGGGCGACTACCGCCTGGTGGTCGAGGGCCCGGACGGCGCCAAGACCGTGACCAAGTTCTCGTCCGGCTGGGGTTCGGCCGCCAAGGAAGGCGAGGCGCCCGACTTCGTGCGGGTCAGCGCCGGAACCAAGGCCTATGCCCAAGGCGACACGGTCGAACTGACCCTGAAGTCGCCCTATGCCGGCCAGGTCCAGGTGGCCGTGGCCACCGATCGCCTGATCGACTTCAAGACCTTGAGCGTCGGCGAGAACGGCACGACCGTGAAGCTGAAGACCTCGGCCGCCTGGGGCGGCGGGGCCTATGTGATGGTCACCGTCATCCAGCCGCGCGACCCGGTCAGCTCGCCCAAGCCCAAGCGGGCGCTCGGCCTGATCTACGTGCCGCTCGACCCCAAGGGCCGCAAGCTGACGGTCGACATCGGCACGGCCGTGAAGATCGACTCCAAGGCCCCGGTCGAGGTGCCGATCAAGGTCAATGGCCTGGGCTTTGGCCAGAAGGCCAAGGTCACCATCGCCGCCGTCGACGAGGGCATCCTGCGCCTGACTCGCCAGGACAGCCCCGATCCGGCCAAGTGGTACTTCGGCAAGCGGGCCCTGACCCTGAACTATCGCGACGATTACGGCCGCTTGCTCGACCCGAACATGGGCGCGCCGGCCAATGTCAATTTCGGCGCCGACGAGCTGGGCGGCGAGGGGCTGACGGTGACGCCGATCAAGACCGTGGCCCTGTGGTCGGGCATCGTCGAGACCGGCATGGACGGCAAGGCGACGATCAAGCTGCCGGCCGCCGACTTCAACGGCGAGCTGCGGATCATGGCCGTGGCCTGGACCGACACCGCCGTCGGCTCGGGCTCCAAGCCCCTGACCGTGCGCCAGCCGGTGGTCGCCGACCTCAACCTGCCGCGCTTCCTGGCCCCCGGCGACAAGCCGATGGCCACGCTGGAACTGCACAATGTCGAGGGCAAGGCTGGGGCCTACACCGTCGAGGCCTGGTCGACCAACGGCATCGCGGTGGCCTTCAAGAAGGTCATCACCCTGATGCTGGGCCAGCGGATCGCCGAGAAGATCCCCTTCCTGGCGCCCAACGTCACCGGCATCGGCAAGATCGGCTTCAAGGTCGCCGGCCCCGGCTTCCAGACCAGCAAGGACTATCCGATCCAGACCCGCCTGGGCTGGGGCGACGTGGTGCGCACGACGACGCAGCTTCAGCAGCCGGGGATGAGCTACACGCCCGACTATCAGCTGCTGTCGGGCCTGGCGGCCGGCGACATCACGCTGCAGGTCAGCTACTCGCCGTTCAAGGGTTTCGACCCCTCGGCGATCGCGGTGGCCCTGCAACGCTACCCCTATGGCTGCACCGAGCAGTTGGTCTCGACCGCCTATCCGCTGCTCTACGCCCAGAGCGTCTCCAACGATCCCAAGCTGAAACGCAACCCGGCGATCCTGGCCGGGGCGGTGGGCAAGCTGCTGGATCGCCAGACCCTGGACGGGGCCTTCGGGCTCTGGCGGGTCGGCGACGGCGAGGCCGACGCCTGGTTGGGCGCCTACGCCACCGACTTCCTGATCGAGGCCAAGAACCAGGGGATCGCGGTGCCGGACGAGGCGATGGACAAGGCCCTGAACGCCATGCGCCAGATCAGCCGCCCCGACGGCTGGAGCTCGGTGTCCTACCGCCTGGAATATCCCGAATGGTGGGGCCGCACGCCCGACGACTCCAAGAAGGCCACCGAGCGCATGCGCCGCCGCGCCTCGGCCTACGCCCTCTATGTGATGGCCAAGGCTGGACGCGGCGATCTGGCCCGCCTGCGCTGGTGGCACGACGTGCAGATGAAGGACGAGGACCAGCCCCTGGCCAAGGCCCAGGTGGCGGCGGGCCTGGCCCTGATGGGCGACCAGGCCCGGGCCCGCTCGGCCATGCGCCAGGCGGTCAAGTCGCTGGGCTGGCGCGACGACAGCGACTGGTACCAGAGCCCGCTGCGCGACGTCGCCGCGGTCACGGCCCTGGCCGCTCAAGCCGGCCAGATGGACGTGGCCCGCCAGCTGCAAGGGCGACTGGAGAACGTGGTCCGCGATCCCGACAGCCTCAACACCCAGGAACAGGCCCAGCTGCTGTTCGCGGCCAGCCAGCTTTTGAAGGCTTCGGGCCCGATCACCATCGACGCCCAGGGCGTGACCGCCCTGCCGCCGGCCGGCGGGACCCCGCGCTGGGCGGTGGGCAAGCTGACCGACGCCCACTTCGTCAACAAGGGCCAGGGGGCCCTGTGGCGGACGGTCAGCGTGCGCGGCACGCCGATCGCCGCGCCGGGCGCCGAGGCCAACGGCCTGTCGGTGTCCAAGCGGCTGTTCTCGATGAACGGTGGGGCGATCGATCCCAGCCAGATCCACCAGGGCGACCGGGTGATCGTGCTGGTCTCGGGCCGCTCCATGCAGGCCCGCTCGACCGCCCTGGTGGTCGACGACGCCCTGCCGGCCGGCTTCGAGATCGAGACCACGCTCGGGGCCGACGACGCCCAGAACGGTCCGTTCAAGTTCCTGGGCGAGCTGACCAATCCCGACGTCCAGGAAAGCCGCGACGACCGCTACATCGCCGCGCTGGACCTGGCCGGCGATAAGCCGTTCGCCATGGCCTATGTGGCGCGGGCCGTGACGCCGGGCGAGTTCTTCCTGCCCGGGGCCGTGGTCAAGGACATGTATCGGCCGAGCCTGAACGCGCGGTCAGACGCGGGAAGGATCACCGTGGCGCCGGGTGGGTAGGCTATCACTTGCCCCCACCTGATCGCTTCGCGATCTGTCCGCCCCCATAGGGGGCGGAGCCTCGGGGCGTTGACGGAGCGCTCTTCCCCCTCTGGGGGAAGACGACCGCGAAGCGGTCCGTAGGGGGCAAGTGAGTCGGCCGTAACGAACATGATCACCATCCCCCGCCTCACCCGCGCCCTGGTCGCCTTCGTCGTGGTCCAGCTCGTGCTGTTCGCCCTGAACGCTGCCTTCCCGCCCGACATGGCGCGGGCCCAGCGCTCCTCGCCCGTGGTGCTCGACCATCGCGGGACGTGGCTGCGCGCCCTGCCGGTCGAGAATGGGCGCTGGCGGGTGCGGGCCGATCTCGCGCGCACCGATCCGACCTTTCAGAAGCGCCTGGTCGCCGTCGAGGACGCGCGGTTCTACGGGCACCTGGGCGTGGATCCCCTGGCCCTGGTCCGGGCGGTGGGTTCGGCGGTGGTCCATGGGCGGGCGACCTCAGGGGCCTCGACCCTGACCATGCAGACCGCCCGTCTGCTGGAGCCCCGGCCGCGCAATCTCGGGTCCAAGCTGATCGAGATGGTCCGCGCCGCCCAACTGGAGGCGCGGCTGACCAAGAAGCAGACCCTGGCCCTCTACCTGACCCTGGCCCCCTATGGCGGCAATCTGGAGGGCGTGCGGGCCGCCAGCCTGGCCTATTTCGGCCATGAGCCCACCAGCCTGACCGACGGCGAGCAGGCCCTGCTGATCGCCCTGCCGCAATCGCCCGAGGCCCGCCGTCCGGACCGTCGCCCGGAAGCCGCGCGCGCCGCCCGCCGCGCGGTGCTCGACAAGATGGTTCGGGCCCATGTGCTGACCGAGGCCGCCGCCGCCGAGGCCGACGCCGAACCCCTGCCCAAGCGGGGGACCTTCCCGACCCTGGCCTGGCACCTGGCGGGCGACCTGGCCGCCGCCGCGCCGCTGAACCAGCCCAGCGTGGTCTCGACGATCGACGCTGATCTGCAGACCCGGCTGGAACCGATGGCCGCCGCCGTGGCCACCGCGCAAGGTCCCGACGTCACCACCGCCATTCTGGTGGTGCGGATCAAGGACCGCGCCGTGCGAGCCCTGGTCGGCTCGGCCGGACGCGAGCGCCCCGGCGGCTGGATCGACCTGACCCGCGCGGTGCGCTCGCCCGGCTCGGCCCTGAAGCCCTTCATCTACGCCTTCGCGTTCGATGACGGCGCGCTGGCCCCCGACACCCAGATCGACGACGCCGCCACCCGCTTCGCCGACTATCAGCCCGAGAACTTCGACCATGTGTTTCACGACAAGGTCACGGCCCGCGAGGCCCTGGCCTACTCGCTGAACGTGCCGGCCGTCGCCACCCTGGAGAAGATCGGCCCCGACGCCTTCGCCGCCCGGCTGGAGAGCGCGGGGGTGAAACTGGTGCGGCCCAAGACGGCGATCAAGGCGTCCGGCCTGGCCCTGGCCCTGGGCGGAGCGGGGATCACGCCGCGCGACATGGCCGTGCTCTATGCGGCGCTCGGCGACGGCGGCGTGGCCAAGCCGCTGGCCTTCACCGAGGCCGACGCCAAGCAACGCGAACACCAGGGCGGAACCCGCATCGTCCGCTCCGAGGCCGCCGCCCAGGTGCTGGACATCCTGCGCGAAGCCCCCGCGCCGCGCGGCCGCGCCCCCTCCGCCCTGACCAAGGGCGGACCGGCCATGGCCTTCAAGACCGGCACCTCCTACGGCTTCCGCGACGCGGTGGCGGCCGGGGTGGTGGGCGGCCATGTGATCATCGTCTGGACCGGCCGGGCCGACGGCGGCGCGCGCGGCGGCCTGACCGGACGCGACGCGGCCCTGCCGCTGCTGTTCGACGTCGCCGACGTTATCGACGCCCCGGCCATTGCTCCCCGCCCCATCGCCCCCAAGGCCGCGCCCGGCGCCTTGCAGCGGCTGGAGCAGGCCAATGCGGGCCCCCGCCTGATCTTCCCGCCCGACGGCGCCACCGTGCAGGTCGACAGCGTCGGTCCCCGCTCGCGGGGCCTGGTCATGGCGGCCGGCGGCGAGGACCTGACCTGGTACGTCGCCGGCGCGCCGCTGAGCGCCGATCCGGTCAGCGGCAAGGTGATCTGGCGCCCCGCCGCGCCGGGCTTCTACCGGCTGAAGGTGGTGGACGGCCAGGGCCGGGCGGCCTCGGCGCGGGTGCGGGTCAAGGCGCCGGTCGGCTGATATTGCCATTTGGCATCTATTCTACTATATTAGGCCAAAGAGGAGAGCCTATGTCCCTCGTCACCTTGGTCGACACCGAACCCAAGGCCTTCGTCCCCGAACCCATCTCGGACGACGAAGCCGCCGCCATGTTCCGCGCGACCGTCAACCTGCTGAAGCTGTGGGGCGTGACCGACGAGGAGGCCGCGACCCTGCTCGACCAGCCGGTGCGCAGCTATCGGCGCTGGAAGGCCGGCGAGATCGGCCGGATCAACCGCGACGGCAAGGCGCGGCTGTCCAACCTGATGGGCATCCACAAGGCCCTGCGGCTGATCCTTCAGGAGCCGCAACGCGGCTACGCCTGGATCAAGGCGGCCAACACCGCGTTCGGCGGACGCTCGGCGCTCGAGGTCATGCTGGGCGGGGAACTGACCGACCTGATGCGGGTGCGGCGTTACCTGGACGCCGAGCGCGGGGCCTGGTGATCGATCCCGCCACGATCCCGGTCTCCGATGTCGCCTGGCGCGGCGCGGTCCGGATCATCCGCAGCGCCTGGCCGCCGATCGACCTGTTCGAGGACATCGCCGACCCCGCCGACTGGCCGCTGCTGATCGCCGCCGAGCAGAAGACCAATCCGCGCCTGATGGAGACGATCGGCAATCTCGACCTGGTGCCCCAGGACCGCTGGGTGGCGGGCGCCGGGGCCAGCTACCTGATGGCCCCGTTCACCCACGTCAGCCCGGATCGCCCCAGCCGGTTCAGCGCCGGGGCCCATGGCGTGCTCTATGTCGCCGACCGCTTCGAGGTGGCGCTGTCGGAGACGATCCATCACCACGCCCTGTTCATGGCCGCCACCGCCCAGGCCCCGGGCTGGACCTCGCAGTTTCGTGAGATCGTGCTGGATGTGGCGGGGCGGCTGCATGACCTGCGGGGTGGAGATCGGACTTTTGCGCCCGTGCTGGACCCGGATGACTATCGCGCCGGCCAGGCCCTGGGCGCCCAACTGCGCGCCACCGGCTCAGGCGGGGTGGTCTATCCCAGCCAGCGCCATCCGGACGGCCAGTGCGTGGGTCTGTTCTATCCGGACCTCGCCTCGAACGCCGTCCAGGGCCGGCACTTGGCCTACCACTGGGACGGCGTGCGGGTGGACCTTATCCGCGAGCCGGCGACGGGACGGGTATTCCGGGTCGAGGCCAAGTGACCGGATCCTTCTCCCCTTGCGGGAGAAGGTGGCGCGAAGCGCCGGATGAGGGGTCTCTCAAACGAAAACCGCCGCGACCGGCCTCTCGGCTGATCGCGGCGGACAGGTCTTTCGACCCTCATCCGACCTCGCTTCGCGAGGCCACCTTCTCCCGCAAGGGGAGAAGGAAGGCTCAGCAAGGCCCGCTGGCCACCCGCTCGTAGTCGTCCAGGCTCGAGATCCCGACGTTGAGATCCGTCACCAGGCCGTTGCCCAGCGAATAGACCCAGCCGTGGACCGACAGCGGCTGGCCGCGCGCCCAGGCGTCCTGGACGAAGACGTCGGAGGCCACGTTGCGGACCTGGCGGATGACGTTCAGCTCGCACAGGCGGTTGAGCTTGTCCTTCTGGGTCGGCAGGGCGTCCAGTTCGTGCTTGTGCTCGGCGTGGACCTCGCGGATCGGGTGCAGCCAGTGGTCGACCAGGCCGCGGCGCTGGCCGTCGATGGCCGCCGCCACGCCGCCGCAGCCATAGTGGCCCACGACCATCACGTGCTTGACCTTGATCACGTCGACCGCGAACTGCAGCACGCTCAGATAGTTGGCGTCCTGGGGCGGGGCCAGGTTGGCGACGTTGCGGTGGACGAACAGCTCGCCGGGATCCAGGCCGACGATCTCGTTGGCCGGCACGCGGCTGTCGCTGCACCCGATCCACAGATATTCGGGGCTCTGCTGGCCCTCCAGGCGCTTGAAGAACTGCGGGTCGGCCTCGGTCTTGCGCAGCGACCAGGCCAGGTTGTTGCTCTTCAGGTCTTCAAGCATGGATGGCGTCCGGCTGGGTGTTGGGATGGGCGGCGGCGAAGGCGGGGTGCTCGGCGCACCGGGCCGCGATCGCGACGATGTTCGGGAACGGGGTCAGGTCGGTCTTGAATCGCTCGGCGTTGTAGACTTGGGGCAGCAGCACGCAGTCGGCGAGGGTGGGCTCCGAGCCGAAGGCATAGCCCTGGCCATGCTCGACGATCATCCGCTCCAGCGCCGTGAAGCCGTCGGTGATCCAGCGCCGGATCCAGGCCTCGCGGTCGGGCTCGGCGACGCCGAGGTCGGTCAGCGCCCGCAGGATACGCAGATTGTTGACCGGGTGGATGTCGCTGGCGATGATCTGCGCCATGGCCCGGACCACGGCGCGGTCGCAGGGATCGTCAGGCAGCAGGGGATGTCCCGGGACGGTCTCGTCCAGCCATTCCAGGATCGCCAGGCTCTGGGTCAGCACCTTGCCGTCGACCTCCAGGGCCGGCAGCAGCCGTTGGGGGTTGAGCGCGGCATAGGCCGGTTCCAGGTGCTGGCTGGAGACCAGATTCACCGGGGCGATGTCATAGGCCAGCCCCTTGAGGTTCAGGCCGATCCGCACCCGGTAGGCCGCGCTGGACCGCCAGGCGCTGTGCAGGACGAGCTTCATGGCGGCGGCCTCAGACCACGGTGAAGTTAAGCTTGCCGACGCCCTCGACCACGCCCTCGACCCGCTCGCCGCGGCCGATGGGGCCGACGCCCTCGGGGGTGCCGGTGAAGATCAGGTCGCCGGCCGCCAGGGTCCACAGCTTGGAGGCCTCGGCGATGATCTCGGGGATCGTCCAGATCATGTCGGCGATCTGGCCGCTCTGGCGCGGCTGGCCGTTGATACTGAGGGTGATCGCGCCGTCGGGCTTGGCCTTGTCGGCCGGGACGATGGCGGAGATCGGGGCGCTGGCGTCGAAGCCCTTGGCGGCGTCCCAGGGGTGGCTCTTGGTCTTGGCGACGGCCTGCAGGTCGCGGCGGGTCAGGTCGACCCCAACCGCGTAGCCGAACACGTGGCCCATGGCCTCTTCGACCTGGATATTGGCGCCGCCCGACTTCAGGGCCACCACCAGCTCGATCTCGTGGTGCAGGTCGTGGGTGGCGACGGGGTAGGGGACCTTGTCGCCGATCACCACCGCGTCGGCGGGCTTGGCGAAGAAGAACGGCGGATCGCGCTGGTCGGCGCCCATCTCGCGGGCATGGGCGGCGTAGTTGCGGCCGACGCACAGGATGCGGCGCACCGGAAAGACCGAGTCGGTTCCCTCTACCGGGACCGTGGCTTGGGCGGGCGGGGGAAAGGCGAAGTTGGTCATGGCGCCTGATTAGACCCAAACCGCGCGCGCCAAAAGTCACCTTCGTGAGGACATGTTCCTGCAACACCCCGGCCAAGTGCGTGTTCTAAACGTTCTTTCACTTGCCCCGATAGGTGACGACGAGTCATGAACGGTAAGCAATTGTGGCGAAAACCCGTCACGCCTGACGTCGAAGGGGGCTTCGGACCGACGATGCTGATCATCGAGAACCTGACCCACGTCTACGCCAATGGCGTAAAGGCCCTGGATGAGGTCAATCTGACGATCCCGCGCGGCATGTACGGGCTTCTCGGTCCGAACGGGGCTGGAAAGTCGACCCTGATGCGCACCGTCGCCACCTTGCAGGCCCCGACGTCCGGCCATATCCGCTTTGGCGATATCGATGTGCTGAAGTCTCCGGACCTGCTGCGACGCACCCTGGGCTACCTGCCGCAGGACTTCGGCGTCTATCCGCGCGTTTCCGCCTACGACATGCTGGACCACATGGCGGTGCTGAAAGGCATCGCCGGGGCGAAGGAACGCAAGGACGTCGTCGAGAGCCTGCTCAACCAGGTCAATCTGTGGGGCGTGCGCAAGAAGGCCATCGCCGGCTTCTCGGGCGGCATGCGCCAGAGGTTCGGTATCGCCCAGGCGTTGATTGGCGATCCGCGCCTGATCATCGTCGACGAGCCCACCGCGGGCCTGGATCCGGAGGAGCGCAACCGCTTCCTCAACCTGCTGGCCGAGATCGGCGAGAACGTGGTGGTGATCCTGTCGACCCACATCGTCGAGGACGTTTCGGACCTCTGCCCGGCCATGGCGATCATCTGCGACGGCCGCATCGTCAAGGAAGGCGCGCCCACCGACCTGGTCCGCCAGCTTGACGGCCGGATCTGGAAGAAGGTCATCGACAAGGCGGAACTTGAGGCGGCCAAGGCTCGCCACCAGGTGATCTCCACCCGCCTGCTGGGCGGCCGCACCGTCATTCACGTCCTGGCCGAGCAGGATCCGGGCGACGACTTTGATCGGGTCGAGGGCGGGTTGGAGGATGTCTATTTCTCGACCCTTTCCACGACCCGGTGCGCGGCTTAGGGCGCGTGCGAATGTTCGGAAAAGTCGCCGCCTTCGAGTTTCGCTACCAGGCGCGCCAACCCGTCTTCTGGGTCGGGGTGATCATCTTCTTCCTGCTGTCGTTCGCCACGGTCGCCGCGCCGGACATCGTGCAGCTGGGCTCCACGGCCAATGTCCACAAGAACGCCGCCTCGGTGATCGCCAACGCGAACATCTTCCAGGCCCTGGTCTACATGTTCATCACGGCCGCCTTCGTGGCCAATATCATCACGCGCGACGAGGACACCGGGTTCGACGGCATCCTGCGTTCCACGCCGCTGACCAAGTTCGACTATCTGTACGGCCGGTTCATCGGCGCGTTCGCCGCCGCGGCCCTGTCGTTCCTGGCCGTGCCGATCGGCATGGCCCTGGGCGCGGCGATGCCGTGGGTCGACCCCGACAGCGTCGGGCCGTTCGTGCTGAACCACTATCTGTTCGCCTATGTCGTCCTGGCCCTGCCGTCGCTGCTGCTGACCTCGGCGGTGTTCTTCGCGGTCACCACCGTGACCCGGTCGATGATGTGGACCTATGTCGGCGTCATCGTCTTCATGGTGGCCTCGTTCATCAGCTCGACCATGCTGCGCCAGCCGGGCCTCGAGAAGGTCGCCGCCCTCTGGGAGCCCTTCGGCGGCGGCGCCTACGGCCTGGCCGTGCGCTACTGGACGGCCACCGAGCGCAACACCCAGGTCCCGGCCCTGGCCGGCTACCTGCTGGCCAACCGGCTGATCTGGGTCGGCATGGCCCTGGCGATCATCGCCGCGGCCTACTGGCTGTTCGACCTGCGCAAGGGCGACGGCGCCACCCGGGTCAGGCGCGAGAAGCCCGGCGAGGCCGACGCCCCGCGCCCGACCGAGATCACCCACGGCGCGCCGGTCTTCGATCGAGCCACCCGCTGGGCGCAGCTGTGGGCGCGCGCGCGACTTGATGCGCGGCAAGTGTTCCTGAGCCCGGCCTATCTGGTGCTGGTGGGGCTGGCCGCGGCGCTGTCGGTGTTCAATCTCTGGCACGTCACCGACGACAGCCTCTATGGTGGGGCGATCTATCCGGTGACCCGGGCCATGACCCAGGCCTTGAACGGCATCTTCCCGTTCATCTCGATGATCATCGCCTCGTTCTATGCCGGCGAGCTGGTCTGGCGCGAACAGGACCGCAAGACCCACGAGCTGATCGACGTCACTCCCATTCCCGACTGGGCCTTCGTGGTCCCCAAGACCCTGGCCATCAGTCTGGTGCTGCTGTCGACCTTCATGGCCGGCGTCCTGACGGCGGTGATCATCCAGCTGATCAAGGGCTATACCCATCTGGAACTGGGCAACTACCTGGTCTGGTGGGTGCTGCCGCAGGCGGTCGAATGCATCCTGATCGCCGTGCTGGCGGTGTTCCTCCAGGTGCTGTCGCCGCACAAGTTCATCGGCTGGGGCCTGATGGTGCTCTACATCATCGCCACCATCGTCGCCTCCAGCTGGGGGCTGGAGCACAATCTCTACCTCTATGACAACGCGCCGATGGCGCCGGTGTCCGACTTCAACGGTCTCAGCCGGTTCTGGATCGGGGCCTGGTGGTTCCGGCTGTACTGGTCGGCCTTCGCCGTGGTGCTGCTGGTGCTGTGCCATGTGCTGTGGCGGCGCGGGACCGAGAGCCGGCTGCTGCCGCGTCTGGCCGCCCTGCCGCGTCGCCTGATGGGCGGTCCAGGCCTGATCGCCGGCGCGGCCCTGATGGTGTTCGCCGGCGTCGGGGTGTTCATCTACATGAACACCAACGTCTGGAACGAGTACCGCACCACCAAGAGCAACGAGCGCTGGACCGCCGACCTGGAGCGGACCCTGCTGCGATACGAGAATACGCCGCAGCCCAAGATCGTGGCGGTCAAGCTGGACGTCGACATCCGGCCCGACCTGCCGCGCATCGACACCAAGGGCGTCTATGAGATCGAGAACCGCACGGGCAAGCCGCTGCGCGAGATCCATGTCCGCTTCGACCGCGACCTGAAGGTCCTGGCTTTGTCGATCGAGGGCGCGCGGCCCAAGCGGACCTTCGAGCGCTTCAACTACCGGATCTTCGCCTTCGACACCCCGATGCAGCCGGGCGAGCGGCGCTCGATGTCGTTCAGCACCGCCCGGGTGGCGATGGGCTTCCGCAACAGCGGCCCTGACACCTCGATGGTCGACAACGGGACCTTCATCAACGACCAGCAACTGGCGCCGTCGCTGGGCATGGACCGTGGCGGCCTGCTGAAGGACCGGACCAAGCGGCGCGAAAACCACCTGACGCCCGACGAGCTACGTCCGGCCAAGCTGGGCGACGTGGCCTCGCTGCAGTTCAACGGCCTGCGCCGCGACAGCGACTGGGTGACGTCCGATATCACCGTCACCACCAACGCCGACCAGACCCCGATCGCGCCGGGCTACAAGGTGTCGGACCGCACCTGGCATGAGACCGCCGCCGCCAGCGGTCCGGTCAACCAGGCCGGCGACCGCCGCACGGCGCGGTTCGTGACCGAGGCCCCGATCCTGCACTTCTTCTCGATCCAGTCGGCCCGCTACGCGATCAAAAGCCAGCCCTACAAGGGCGTCCAGCTGTCGGTCTATTACGACCCGGCCCACGCCTGGAACGTCGACCGGATGACGGACTCGATGAAGCGGTCGCTGGACTACGATCAGGCTAATTTCAGCCCCTACCAGTTCCGTCAGGTGCGCTATGTCGAGTTCCCGGCCTATGGCAATTTCGCCCAGTCGTTCGCCAACACCATCCCGTGGTCGGAAAACCTGGGCTTCATCTCCAAGTACGAAGACCCGACCAAGATCGACATGATCACCTATGTCGGGGCCCACGAGGTCGCTCACCAATGGTGGGCCCACCAGCTGATCGGCGCCGACCAGCAGGGCGGCGCGGCCCTGGCCGAGACCCTGGCCCAGTACTCGGCTCTGATGGTGATGAAGAAGACCTATGGCGAGCCGATGATCCGCAAGTTCCTCAAATACGAACTGGACCGCTATCTGCGGGCCCGGGGCGGCGAGGTGATCGAGGAACTGCCGCTGCGCCAGGTCGAGGAGCAGCCCTACATCTATTACAACAAGGGCTCGCTGGTGATGTACCGCCTGGCCCAGGAGATCGGCGAAGACAATGTCAACGCCGCCCTGCGCGAGATGCTGGCGACCTACGCCTTCAAGGGCCCGCCCTATCCGACCACCCTGGAGCTGGTCGCGGCCCTGCGCCGCCACGCCCCGGCCGACAAGCAGGCCCTGATCACCGACCTGTTCGAGAAGATCACCCTCTATGACCTGAAGACCACCATGGCGACGGCGACCAAGCGTCCGGACGGCCGGTTCGACGTGACCCTGACGGTGACGGCCAAGAAGCTCTACGCCGAGGGTCGCGGCCAGGAGAAGGAAGCGCCGATGAGCGAGCCGATGGACATCGGCCTGTTCACCCTGGAGCCGGGCAAGAAGGGCTTTGGGGCGGGCAACGTGGTGGCCTTCGAGCGGCGGACCATCAAGTCTGGAACCCAGACCCTGACCTTCGTGACCAAGGTCCCGCCCAAGGCAGCGGGGGTGGATCCCTACAACATGGTCATCGACCGCAATGGCGACGACAACACGATCAAGGTCGAGATGCGATGAGCGGGCCCGGGCCTGGAGATGCGCTCAGCGATACGGTGCTGCGGCTTGACGCGGCGGCGCTGAACGCCTTCCTGTTCAAGGCCTTTCCGGAGGCGGGGGCTCACCTTCCGCGGGTGGTCGAGGCCGAGCCCGGCCGGGTGCTGGCGCGCCAGGCTTTCGCCAGTCGGGCCCTGCGGCCGGGCGGCCTGATCTCGGGCCCGACCCAGATGGCCCTGGCCGACATGGCGGCCTATGCCGTGATCCTGGCCCATATCGGTGAGGTGGCCATGGCGGTGACCTCGTCCCTGACCATCCACTTTCTGCGCGGCGCCAAGCCGGGCGATCTCCATGCCGAGGCAACCCTGCTCAAGCTGGGCCGGCGGATCGCCACGGTCGAGGTGCTGATCTGGTCGGAATCGCGCGAGCGCGCCGCCGCCAAGGCGACGGTCGCTTACGCGATTCCTTAGAGCATCTGCGGAAAAGTGGACACCGGTTTTCCGCAAAAACGATGCGAAAACAAAAACCTAGAGCGAGCCGCGCGATTCTTATATCGCGCGGCTCGCTCTAGAAAACCAGAGCCTTACTTCTTGGCCTTGATGTCGGCGACCTTGGCTTGGTCCTTGTCGACCTTCTCCTCGGCCTTGGCGACGTCCTTGCCGGTGTCGAAGCCGTTTTTCAGGCCCTCGGCCATGTTCAGGTGCTCCTGCACGGCCGGGGCCGTGGCGGCGGCGAAGGCCTTGATGGCGGCGGTGTCGCCGTCCTGGGCGTAGCGCTGCAGCAGGTTCAGGGCCGCCTGGTGGGCGTCGACCTGGCTGTCGGCGTAGGCCTTGTCGAAGTCCTTGTCGTCGGCCTTGGTCAGGTCGTCCAGCTTACCCTGCAGGTCTTCCGGCAGCATGGTCGGCGGGGTGATCGACGCGCCCGAGGCGGCGATCGCGGCCTTCAGGTCTTCCGTCGTCTTGGTGTGCGCCTTGACCATCGCGGCGGCGAACTTCTTGACGTCCGGATTGGTCGAACGCTTGGCGACCAGCTTGCCGGCCTCGATCTCGAACATGTCGCTGGCGGCGGCCTTGTCGACGAAGGTGGCGGCCTTGGTCTCGTCGGCCGGGGTCGGCACGGTGGCGGCGGGGTTGGCGTCCGGGGTCGCGGCTTGTTCGGCCGGCGTCGCGGCGCCCTTGGTCTCGGTGGGTTTCTGGTTGCAGGCGGCGACGCTGAGGGCGGCGATGGCGGCGCCGATAATGAGAAGCTTACGGGTCATGGCTTTCTTTCCCTGCGCGTTTTTCTAGAACGTTGATCGTTCGGCGCCGCGCTTGCGCCTATGAGGCCTAATCAACCTCACGCGCCCGTGATGGTTCCGTGAGATGTGGGGAGAAAAAGCATGGGGCAAGCGCCGCTGAAGGGCCTGCGGGTCATCGAGATGGGGTCGCTGATCGCGGGGCCGTTCTGCGGCCAGGTGCTGGGCGATTTCGGCGCCGAGGTGATCAAGCTCGAAGATCCCAAGGCCGGCGATCCGATGCGCCAGTGGGGCCGCACCAAGCCCAAGGGTCACTCGCCCTGGTGGCCGGTGATCGGCCGCAACAAGAAGTCGGTGACGCTGGACCTGCGCGCGCCGGAAGGCCGCGACATCGCCCGCGCCCTGATCGACACGGCCGACGTGGTGGTCGAGAACTTCCGGCCCGGCACGCTGGAAAAGTGGGGGATGGGCTATGCGGACCTGGCCAAGACCAATCCCGGCCTGGTGATGGCCCGGGTCTCGGGGTTTGGCCAGACCGGCCCCTATTCGCACCGCGCCGGCTACGCCCTGATTGGCGAGGCCATGGGCGGTCTGCGCCATATCACCGGCGAGCCCGACCGGCCGCCGGCCCGCGCCGGGATCTCGATCGGCGACAGCCTGGCCGGCCTGAACGCCGCCCTGGGCGTGATGATGGCCATCCATGCCCGCCATGGCTCCGGCAAGGGTCAGGTGGTCGACGCGGCGATCTATGAGAGCGTGCTGACGGTGATGGAGAACCTGATCACCGAATACGACCTGTCCGGCTATGTGCGCGAACGCTCCGGCGCGGTCCTGCCCGGCATCGCGCCGTCCAATGTCTATCCCACGCGCAGCGGCGAGCTGATCCTGATCGGCGCCAACCAAGACACCCTGTTCAAGCGGCTGTGCGACGCGATGGGCCGGCCTGAATTGTCCACGGACGAGCGCTATCGCGACCACGCCGCGCGTGGGGTTCACCAGATCCAACTGGACGCCACCATCGCCGGTTGGACCGTCGAACACGACATCGAAACCCTGCTGCCGTTGCTCGAAGACGCCGGCCTGGCCGTCGGCCGGGTCTATCGCGCGCCCGACATGCTCAAGGACCCGCAGTTCATCGCCCGCGAATCGATCGTCGAGGTCGCCCACCCGGTGTTCGGCACGGTGAAGATGCAGAACGCCTTCCCGCGCCTGTCCGACACCCCTGGCGGCGTCCGCTGGCCCGGCCCAGCCCTGGGCGAGCACACCGACGCGGTGCTGCGCGACGTGGCGGGGCTGTCGGAGGAGACGATCGCGGGGCTGCGCGCCCAGGGGGTGGTGTGATGGACGCGCTCTATACCGGCGGCTGCCTGTGCGGCGCGCTGCGCTACGAAGCGGGGGGCGAGCCGCTCTATATGGGCCACTGTTATTGCGCCGACTGCCGCAAGGCCTCCGGCTCGGGCTTCATCCCGTTCATGGCCTTCGCGGCCCAGGACCTGACGTTCAGCAGCGCCACCACCACCTTCGTCTGCACCTCCGCGCGGGGCGGCGACGCGGTGCGCAATTCATGCCCGACCTGCGCCAGCCTGGTGTTCGGCGGACCGGTGGGGGCGACCGAGTCGCACACCATCTATGCCGGCTCCCTGGACGACCCGTCGCTGTTTCGCCCGACCATGGCGATCTTCACCAAGGGTCGCCCCGACTGGGCGGTGATCCCGGAGGGTTTGACGCAATTCGAGGGGCTGCCCGCATAACGCCGGAGGGGCGCGATAGAGATCCCCTATCGCCACGAATGAATTAATCGATTGGCCCTATCGATCGCGGCCCCGTATGGATGCTCCCGCAAATTCATGCAGGAGCACTTCATGTCCTTGATCAACACCCAGATCAAACCCTTCACCGCCCAGGCCCTCAAGGGCGGCAAGTTCATCGAGGTCAGCGACGCTGACCTGAAGGGCAAATGGTCCGTCGTGTTCTTCTACCCGGCCGACTTCACCTTCGTCTGCCCGACGGAGCTGGAAGACCTGGCCGACAACTACGCCGAGTTCCAGAAGCTGGGCGTCGAGATCTATTCGGTGTCGACCGACACCCACTTCGCCCACAAGGCCTGGCACGACACCTCGGACGCCGTCCGCAAGATCGAATACACCATGGTCGGCGACCCGACCGGCACGATCACCCGCAACTTCGACGTGATGATCGAGGAAGCCGGCCTGGCCGATCGCGGCACCTTCGTGATCGACCCGGAAGGCAAGATCCAGATCGTCGAGATCACCGCCGGCGGCATCGGCCGCGACGCCCTGGAACTGCTGCGCAAGGTCAAGGCCGCCCAGTACGTCGCCGCCCACCCGGGCGAAGTCTGCCCGGCCAAGTGGGAAGAGGGTGAAGCCACCCTGAAGCCGTCGCTCGACCTCGTCGGCAAGATCTAAGCTTTAGACGACCCGCGATTTCCTCCCCGAGATCGCGATCCGGCGTCGCCGCCCGCTCCATCAGCCCATGGAGCCGGGCGGCGACGCCACCTTCCCCAAATTTCACGTGATTCCCCGCCACGGGAGAATTGCGCCTCGCATTCGGAGCCCGGCATGTTGGACGACGGTCTGAAGACCCAGCTGAAAGCCTATCTGCAAAACCTGCGTCAGCCGGTCGAGCTGGTCGCCTCGCTCGGCGAGGGCCAGGGGTCCAAGGACATGCTGGCGCTGCTGG